>OBXV01000011.1_pt1 | contig 326669 bp, 295 predicted proteins | sample 1495451 | NCBI WGS metagenome assembly OBXV01 (sample SAMEA2580178, study PRJEB22360) | human gut metagenome | biome: human gut; feature: human-associated habitat; material: faeces | place: Denmark | collected 2008/2010 | reverse complement strand
CGGAGCAGACGCTTCCAGAAGCGGCGGTTATGGAATCTGCAAAGTCGTATCGGGAGAAGAAAGCAAAACCGCTGGTAAAGAAAATCGTACAAGTTATGCGCTCTGTTTATTCGGCATATCTGGATATTTCAAATAAGTTTACAAAGCTGCAAGCGGCATATAACAGGGAACGGAGTGGAAATGAGCGGCTGACAAACAGGCTGGAAGAAGTCTTGGCGGAAAATCGGGAACTGCGGATAGTGGCGGTGGATTTTGGACGTATAAAGGCTGTGGTTGGCGCTGAACAGGTAAACGTTGTGATTAACCGGGCGAGGCAACAGGAACGGATAGAAGCTGAACAGAAATGGGTTGCAAGGAGAAAGCATAACAGGGACGCTCGATGACAGGAGAGGGCTGTTTAAAGCCCTCTTAGCTGCCATAAAGCTAATCCTCATCAATTAGTCAATAGCAGCGCAGTCGTTCAGTTTACTGTTGACTGGATGGTGGGGATTTGATATTGTCAATCAACAATAAAGAGAAACATATGTTTGACAAAAACTCAGCTTTTTGTGAGATTATCTTGATATATAATTTGAAATGTGATATACTGATACAAGTTGATAGAGGACATAGAGTGTTGGGAGAAATAATATGTCGGTATGTTATGATAAATTATGGAAAATGTTGATTGATAAAAGAATGAATCGAACTGATTTAAAAGAAATGGCTGGAATTAGTTTTAATGTATTGGCAAAAATGGGAAAAGGAGAAACGGTTTCTCTGGAAAGCTTGCATAAGATATGTATTGTCTTAAATTGTAATATTGGTGATATTATGGAGTTTGTTGATGAAACTGAAAAATGATTTATAACGAAATAGAGAAAGGGGTAAACAAAATGCGATATGAGGATATGACTTTTAAAATACCAGTAGAATCACCTACTTATAAAGCGGACAGTGAATTTGTGATTGAGCAAATGAATTTAATTCTTGATAGACAAAAAGAACGAGGTGATAATAAAATTATCATCAATACTAACCTACGCATGGGCCTTCCATTGGAAAATATAAATAAAATTGCAGGGCCTATGATTGAAGCTTGGGCAGGAGAAGTCTTTGCAGGGATAAGAGATGATATGGATAATCCGTATCGCCTTATAAATGTAGAAGCTCAAGAACGTCTTGGAATAGCTGATATAATATTACAATTTAAAAAGGATGATAGGTCAGTAACGGGAAATGTGGACGTAAAAGCAACAGCAAATGACATTCCTAATAGTGGTAAAGGGCCAAATATCACGAGCTTTAGCAGAATAAGAACTGCTTATGTTAAAGACCCGGATTTTATGTTTATAATTTTATCAATCAAGCATAAAGTATATGTTCAAAGGAATGAGCGTACAAGATTGATGGATGGAATTATGGAAATTGTGGATTATAATGCCTATGATTTAAAATTTATTAGTGATGCAGACATTAATTATAATCCGGCATTAGGAACGGGGCAAATTCAGATTAAGGATATACACTATGTTACATATCAATATAGGACAACTTGGGAAATGTGTAAATTATTAGATAGCAAGTATCTGCATAGTTCAAGAAGAAGCATTGAGGATTTTTATAGAGAGGCTCAAAAAAATAAATGGATAAAAGACTAAATGCAATTTGCGGCGATGCTATTGAAGAACTTAGCAAATTAGAAAATGGTATTGTAGACTTAATTGTGACAGATCCACCATATAATTTAAATAAAAATTATGGAACAAGTCAAGATAAACTGGAATTTGAAGAATATCTTGAGTTTAGTAGAACATGGCTAAATGAAGCAAAAAGAGTTTTAAAGCCAGATGGAACGATATATGTTTTTATGGGTATGAAGTATATTTCATATATTTATACAATTCTGGAACAAGAGTTGGGTATGACATTTAATAGTTGGATTACATGGTTTTATACACAAGGAATCGGAAAAACTAAAGGATTTAGTCCCAGACATGATGATATATTAATGTTTACAAAAAATCCTAAGAAGTTTTTCTTTGACTTAGATTCGATTCGGGTTCCACAGAAATATTATCGTTCGGTTAATAATATGCGTGGGGCTAATCCGGGAAATGTGTGGGAATTTTCTCATATGCATTATTGTAATAAAAATAGAAAAAAACATCCAACTCAAAAACCGGAGGGACTATATGAAAGAATGATTTTAGCATCAAGTAAAGAGGGGGATTTGGTTGTAGATCCATTTGTTGGTTCGGGGACTTGCTTGAGAGTTTGCCAACAACTGAATAGAAGAAGTATAGGGGTTGATATTAATCCTGAATATATCCAAATGACTAAAGAACGATTAAATGAGCCGTTTTCGGGATTCGATAGTATTGATGAAAAGATGAAAAGGTGTCCTAATGATTTGAATGATGCTCAAATCAGAATTGACTATATCGAAAATCATATAGGATGGTTTTTAAAAAATCATCCAGATGCAATCAGTGAGTTTTTGGAAGAAGTAAAGGAAAAATATCTAGTTAAGATGATAGAAACTGGTCAAACATGGATTTTTGAACAATATGGTGTAGCTTTATAGAAATGTTAGAGTATAAGGTAAACATATCGCAGAGCAAATGGTCTTTATATGAGGGTGAATGTTATAGAAGATTATAATAAGTTGCCAGACTTATTATAAGAAAATATACATTTCATAATAAATGTTTTGATGGGGTGATTATGAAAAAAATATATAATTGGTATATCAATCTTTCACGACAAATCCGAGATAGTATCACTGCTTCAGTTACGACAGTAGGTCTAATTTCCACAATTCTTTCTGTGCTAGGTATTTCGCTGGGAGATTGGAAGGATTCAAATGTTTGGATGAGGATTGGGGTTGTTTTGGTAATCTTTGTGGTGATTTATAGTCTCATTTATTTTGCTATTGGCAGGATTTTTAGAGATTCTGTAAACCTTACAATTCGACAGACGCAAGTAGTTATTAGCTGTGGGGACATATTTGAAGCTTCTGGTTGGAAGATTATTGGATGTGATACGCATTTTGACACTAGAGTTGACGATATTGTAATATCGAAGAAGTCATTGCATGGCCAATTAGTCTTAAACCATGGAAAAAAGGAGGAAATTGAAGCGGTTGTAGAGAATGAAGCAAAGAGGCTTGGTCTCCAAAAGAAGAATGATGGATTGTATGAGTTCCCGCTTGGAACAGTAATTCGTTATGATAGTAGTGTAGATAATCAGACGTATCTTATGTTAGCGATGACAGAACTAAATATACAACATGAAGCTCATACTAATATGGCAAAGTTTGAACTTATGCTCATGAAGATGTGGACAGAGATAGACAGGGTGTATGCGAGTAATGATATTGTACTTCCCGTACTTGGTACGGGAATATCTAGATTTGATGATGGCCCGAAAGATAGAGAAGCACTACTAAGATGTATGCTATGTACATTAAATAGTAGCGGAGTAAGCCTTAAATCTAAAGTAGATATTATAATCTATGGCGATGTTAAGGATATTCCGATGTATGAATATAAAAATATGTTTCATATGACATTAAGGAGGTAAAAATGGCAAATAGGACAGCAAATTATGCGGCATTTTATGTGAGTGAACCTTTTAGTGAATCAAATTTAGGAGCTAATGCCACACCAGATTTTCTTTATTACAATCAGCTTCGTGCATGGAAAGGAGCAGATAGTTCTTTTCCTTTTGTGGATGCTCATGCAAAAACATATAATGTTCGAGATAATAGCTCATGGGAAACATTAAAGAAAAGATTGCATGATAGGCTTGATGTATCAAAAAATATTATTCTGTTTTTGAGCAATAATACAAAGAATAGTCAAGCATTACGGGAAGAAATTGAATATGGAATTAACACAAAAGGACTTCCGGTAATCGTTATTTACCCTGATTTTAAGGAAAAATCAGATATTTGGTGTTCAACGGGAATGAGAAAACAGGTTAAGGATCTTTGGGATAAGTTACCGAAATTCAGAGACAATATGGATAAAGTTGCCACATTACATGTTCCATACAAAAAGAATTTAATTGTGAGCGCTTTAGAAGATCCTGATTTTAAGGTACAAACAATGACTAATGCTGGGCAGTATCATTATAAATTGGATTGACAGTAAGTTTGGCAACATTTTGGCAACAGAAAATCAGCAAGCCAGAGTAATTGGTGTAATTGAAGTAAATATCGGCGTGAATTTACAGAAAACTTAAATAAATATAGTTAAGAGCAACAAAGGACACGCCGAGTTTGAGTGATGGAATATAATATGAGTTATTTTAAATAGCAGGTAGTCTATAAGATTGCCTGCTGTTTTGTATTATCCCTATTTTGAATCCTATTACTGTAATTTGTTATTAATCTGTCAATGTCAAAATTCAATTGCGAATTCATTTGTTAGAAGGTGTGTGGTATACTTCAATTATAAATAAGTATCTAGGATAACGTATAATTAATTTCGCAAAATCAATTTCATAAAAATAGACTTGGTCTATAGACGTTCGATAAAATTAACTCATCACAACCAAATCTACCAAAAGAGGATGATGAATTAGTTAACGCCAAAAAGTATAAGCGTTTCTCTGAGCGCCAGAGATGTTGTTTCTTAGCTCTGCTATATAATAAATAACAAAAATATGTTATAATAAATCTACTTACGGGAATGAGGAGAAATTAGATGAAATACGAACGAAATTATGGCATAGATCTTTTACGTCTGGTTTTGATGTACATGGTGTGTATGTTACATACTTTAGGACAAGGGGGAATCTTAGGGGTATGCCAAGCCGGAACAGTGGAGTATAAGGCTTTTTGGTTTTTAGAGATTTTATCATATTGTGCGGTGGATGGATTCGCGATTATCAGCGGATATATGGCCGTGGACAGACCACGCAAATACGAAAAACTGGTGGATATGTGGTTTCAAGCTTTTTTCTATTCTTTTGTGATTACGATGCTGTTCCCTCTGGCAGGATGTAATCCAGTCTGGGAAAAAGCAGATATGATCAGATGCGCGTTTCCTGTTACATTTGGGAAATTCTGGTATTTTACAGCTTTCTTCGCGCTCTTTTTTGCAATTCCTATTTTAAATAAATTTATGTTTACGGTAGAGGAACAAAGTGCGAAAATTGCGTTTCTCATACTGATTATTTTATTTTCATGTATGGGGCTGTTTGCGGATGCTTTTAAAACACAAGGTGGCTACTCAACTTTATGGCTCATCATCTTATATTGCATAGGAGCATTGGCAAAGAGAGGCAAGGTCTTTGAACAGAAGAAGTCGTTCACTCTCATTATTATGTGGGCAATTTGTATTTTTTGGACATGGGCCGCACACGTTTTTCAGGGAAATGAGCAGCTAACGAATTTTGTGTCTCCCACAATCCTGCTGAGTGGATTACTAATGGTCATTCTTTTTTCAAGGATTCGTTTGAAGGGCACGGTGATAGCAAAGCTTTCTCCGTTAGCCTTTGGTATCTACTTATTTCAGCTCAATCAGGTAATATGGAATAATTATCTGAGAGGTGCTTTTACATTTGTAGCAGAAACCAATATTATTTTAGGGGTTGTGTATGCGTTTGCTTGTGCCGCGTTGATTTTTATTTCCGGGTTAGTCGTTGAATTTCTGAGAACTAAGATTGCAAAAGTTATAAAGATTCCTGAATTAAGTAAAAAAATAGTAAGTGTGTTTCATTGGATGTTGAAAAAAGTATGCGTCATTCTAAAATAAGTAAAGGTAAACTACTGTATTATTCTATGTCCTTCCCTGCAAGGTGGAGGACAATTTTTTCTACAAAAAATTATGAATTGTAATTCATAATTGACATTATGAGACAAAAGTGATATATTTCAATTATGAAATATAGGTAGAAAGGAGGCGGCGTATGCGGGAGACGCAAATGTTTGAAGAAATCTGGAAGGAGTTTCAACGGGAGATATCGGAAGAGCAGGCTTTTTCGTTGTCTTTACTAATGGCTTTTTCCTGGCATTACGGAGAATGGCAGGATGATTTTGGACTGGATATTGGCAGTGGTGCCATGGTTTCGCAAGGTTCCCTCATTGAGAGCATTAAAGGAATTCAGGGATATGATGTGCGTGAGGCATTCAGCAGGTTATCTGAAAGAATAAACTGGCAGACGGTAGAGCAAGAAGCAGTTCAGAGGCTACTGAAAAAAATGATAGACTGTTTTGTATGGTATGGCAAAAAGGGGGAAGACCCCAGAGAGGTGTTTGCTTTGATACTGGACTTGATGGGTCGGGACGGAAAATGTGTGTTGACGCCACCAGGGGTAAGGAGAGTGATTGTGGAGCTTCTCAGTCCACGGAAGGCAAAGCATCTCGCGTCCAGTTGTTGTGGAGGTGCCGGACTGGGCTTGGAATTATGGGATTACCTGAGGCTGCGGAATCCAGAGATCTCATTCTGCGGGGAAGAACAGAGTCGTGAGCTTTGTGATGTGGCGAATTTGTACAGCTACGCCTATGGAGTTTCTGCAGGGGAGATTGTAGAGAGGGATGTGTTGACGATACCGGAGGAACGGGAACGGCAGCGGTACGATATGATCGTGATGGATGTTCCAAGGGGAAGAAATGTTACGGAGCTCTGCCAGAGTACAGATCCAAGACTTTACGGCTTTACGAAACGTAATATTTATGCCGACTGGATTTTTATTCAGGATGCTTTGTACCGTTTGAGCGAACATGGCTCTGCGGCGGTGATTGTGACTCCAGGTTCCTTGATTCGGAGAAACGAGGTGAGTCTAAGAGAGCAGATTGTAGTAAATGACTGGTTAGAAGCTGTGATTACGTTTCCAAACAATTTGTATCCGAAAGATCATACCGGGAGAGAGCTGCTCATTTTTAACAAAGCGAAAAAGAGAAAGGGAAAAACAATATTCCTTGATATCAGCGGATATTGTCAGCGGACAGGACGGAATGTTCATTCTCTGACAGAGGAGGGAATCAAACTGGCGAAAAAAGTGTTTGATTCTGCGGAGCAGATTCCCGGAGTGAGTGCAGTCTGCGGTAGGGAAGAGATTGGGGAGAATGCATTTTCTCTGAAACCTCTTCAATATATCCGCCGGACCGGGGAAAAAGAGATACAGTCAGGTATCACTTTGGAGGAGATTGCGCAGATCGTCAGGGGATCACAGCTTCTGAAGAAATCGGACATTACGGAAAATGGAGCAGCGTTTTTTATTAATATCAAAGATATTCAGAACGCTCGGCTGGAGTTTGGACAGGCCGACCGGATTCAGAGAACAAGCTCTGTGTGCAAGGCAAAATTTCGGATCAGTAAGGACGACATTTTACTTACGTCAAAGGGTGCGGTTTTGAAAGCAGCCATTGTGGAGGCAAATCCACCGGAAGCGTATATTAGTGGAAATATCACGATGATCCGGGTGGATCAGAGGAAATACGACCCGTATGTATTGTTTGAATTTTTAATTTCAGAACAGGGACAGATTGCATTGGAGCGTATCCAATCGGGGACTACAATCCGGATAATAAGCAATGCGAGTCTGCAAACGCTGAAAGTTCCGAATTATGACCTGGCTAGAATGAAACAGATCGGCGGACAGCTCAGGAGAAATCAGGAGAGATACTATCGGGAAATTACAGAAGCAACAACTCGTTTTCAAAAGGAAAGGGGACGGCTTCTGGATGAATTGGAGGAATTAACATGAAAAAGGTGTTTATCAGTTTTAGTTCTAAAAATCAACAACTGGCAGAAAAATTCCTTGAGTTTTTGCAGTTGGGAATGGGATTGCGAAGAAGAGATGTGTTCTGTACGGCGTTTCCGGAAAAGCTGCAAACAGGTGAAAATTTTATTGAAACAATCAGACAGCAGATGCAGGAATGTGATACGGTCATTTCTCTCATTACAGCCGAATATTTACAGAGCCCGTTCTGTCTGGTGGAAATGGGAGCTGCGTGGGCTTTGTGCAAGCAGTATTTCCCATTATTGACTGTAAAATATGAAGAATTGGACAGGACTCCTTTGAAGGGGATTCAGATGAGAAAGCTGGACGAGCAGGAAGATCTGAGTGTGGTATACGATGAATTACATCGATGCAAAGTTCTGGAAGGTCATAGTACGGCGGAGTTTTACAGAAGAACGGTGGAGTTTGTTTCTTATGTAAAAAAGTGGATAGCGGGTGATTATGTACTGCACCCAGATGAAGAGGGGTACTATGAGACGGTGATTGAATCGGTCCGGGAGCTGTCGCAGAAGCAGTACCGTTGTTACGGGATCAAGGGGCACCTTGATAATCCGCCGGACGGCGAACAGGCGAACAGTGACTGGCTGTTTTATTGGGGCAATACGTTTCCGGATCTGGTACCGGGAGACCGGGTCAGATTTAAAACGTCAAAATCAAAAGTAAATGTATTCCAGGATCTTGGACGTGCCAGAAATATATATCCAGATGATCTCAGAAAGGTATAAAGGTGGGGGATTCCATTAAGGATATACCGAAAGCTGTATACCAGTTGGGAAAGTAACCGGATGTACGGCAAAGAGAAAAAGACAGTCCTGTGAAAAGTTAGGTTTGGAAAATCTAAGGTTCACGGGACTGTCTTGACTTATGGGAACAAAAATTTTAGTTTATTTTCTTACCGTCCTGATAAACGGCTTCTACTCGCTTCAGAGCAGAGAGGTCTTCCAATGGATTCCCATCCAGTGCTACCAGGTCAGCAGCCATTCCTTCAGTGATAGAGCCGGTTACATTGTCCACATGGCACAGTTTGGCGGCATTTACCGTAATTCCGGCAAGGACATCTTGATTGGAGGCGCCTAGTGATGAGATATAAATGGCCTCTTGTGCAAGTCCCTGGTGGATTCCGTCTGTACCGATACCAAATTTCAGTCCACCTGAGATGGCGCCTTCCAGGCATTTGCAGATGATTTCTTTTTCTTTCAGACTCCCATCTTTGTCCTTCGGAGAAAACTTGAAGAGAAGATCATCGTTTAGTGCATAACTTGGCGTGTATACGACCCATCGGTCTGCGTTCTTCACTTTTTCAACCTGGCGTTCTGAGATGTAATATACGTGTTCCAGACAGTCGATTCCCGCATCAATGCAGTCATCAAGACCCTGTCCTCCTGAGCAGTGACATGCAGTGGTAATTCCTACACTTCTTGCCTCCTGGACGACTGCCCGAAGCTCTTCAGGGCTCATAAAATGATAGATAAAAGATGTTGCGTTGATGACCTTTGTCATAAATACTTTCAGAAAATCAACACCATGGAGGATATTTTCGCGGGCCTGCCGGCGAAATTCTTCCGGTCCGTCAAATGGCATTCCTACATACCCATGACCGTGAGAGGCGCGCATGCCAATGCCGCTGACAACAAGTTTTGGACCGGATATCCGTCCTTCTTTCTGTGCTTTTTTACAAGTGACATCAATATAAAAACGATCCCCCAGACATCTTGCAGTGGTTACTCCGGCATGAAGATCATCGTTCATCGTCTTTAAGGCCCGGATAGTCTGTTCACATTCACAATCATTCATTTTCACAAGATGATGTTCAATGCGCGTATCCAATGCAAGGTGATTATGACAATCGATCATTCCGGGAATCAGAGTTTTGTCGCCCAGATCTGTCACGGTAATATGTTCGCCGGAAGGTATCTGAGAAGCATGATTATAAATGCGGGTAATCTTTCCGTCCTCAATCTGAATTGCTCCGCGTGTCATTAAGGTAAGGTCTTTTCCGGTAATGATCTTGTCTGCTTTAATAATATGAATACTCATTGATGAATCAGTCCTTTCCAAATCAGTTTTCTTTGTCTTCTAAGGAAGATGCAGCCGCTTTGAGAGCGAGTTTTTTTGAGGCTCTCCGGCTTACCCATCCCGTTAAGATAGGAGTGAGAATTGCAGTGATAACGACTGCGGCAGCCGTCTGGGCAGTGGCAGATTCTACATATGGCTCCAACGATGGGTCCGCCATTGCAACGGATGCAGGAGTAGCAACTGCATTTCCGCCTACAGTGCCGATAGCCATTCCCATTGGATCTGGTTTTCGGCGGATTGCACTGTAAATAATGTATGTGAGCACACCTGTTGAGAATACGGTGATAAGTCCAAGAAGTATCCCAGGAACGCCGGCCTTTGCTATGTCAACAAGACTCATATTAGCGCCGAATACAAAACCATTCACTGGAAGAATCATATTCAGGCCTTTGGAAAGAAGATCACGGAAGTCGGAATCCAGATTTCCGAGGATCATACCAATAATCAGTGGTATGATTGCAGCTACAATGGAGAGTACAGGAATGGAAGCGAGACCTGTCGTCCCAAGAGCAATCATAGTAAGGAAAGGCCCGTCATTTAATGACAGAACTGCAATGGCGCCGACATCTGTATCATCTCCAAATTCTTTTGCAAGTGCGGTATAAATTGCTCCATTTGAGTTTGTAACTGCAGAAATAACCGCAAATGGGGTGAGACCAAGAATACCTGCAGGACCAAATATAAGATTGAGCAAATAACCAATAATGACACCAATTACTAATTTTAAAATGGTAAGAACTGCGCCTTTATATAGTGGTTTTCCTACTTGTTTCACGTTAATTGTAGCTCCGCTGCAGAAAATGAAGAGCCCTACCAGAGTCGACTGGCCGCTTTTAAATAAAGCTGTTGTAAATCCACCGATTTCCAGGCACTGGGGAACAAACGTATTGACTGCACAACCGATCAATAATGGAATTACCATCATTCCGCCGGGAAATTTTTTCATTGTCGCACATATTTTCATAATGATACTAACCGTCCTTTCCAGTCAATGTGATTAGACATTGATCATGTGTTCTCTGCTGCGGCCGCACAGCATGTGATTTTACATAAAGTAATCAGCAATTTGTGTGCCATCTTTGTAAAAATAGCCAAAGAGCCGGTTTCTGGTCTTCATTTATGTTTTCCTGAACTTGTTTTCAATAGATTTTAAAATAAAATGTTGCACGCGTTGCATATGGTGCAAAGCTGTGCAACATTATGATTCTTTTCGGTTAAAACTACTTTTAATCCCCATAAGTTCTCTGTATTTGGCAACAGCCCTTCTTGACAGGAAGATGCCGTCCCCTTCGAGCAGTTCTTTCAGTTTTTGATCACTGTATGGACTTCTCTTGTTTTCTTCACTGATCCGTCTTCGTATCATTTCCTGAATCTCTTTTGCATTTCGGGTAGTTGATCCGGATATTCCTGATACACTCTGTGAAAACAGGTTTTTCATAGGTACAGTCTCCTTGGGATATTGGATATACTTTCCCTTTACGGCACGAGAGACAGTTGAAGGGTGAATCCCCAGTACTTGGGCGGCTTCTGCCATTGTCATTGGGTGAAGGGGGCCCGTCCCTTCAAAATAGGGGAGCTGTTGGTCTAATAAAAATTGTGTAACATTCATCAGTGTTTTTCGTCTCTGTTCCACATTTTGAAGGATAAATGTTGCGCGGGAGGCTTTTTCACGGAAATATGCTCGCAGTTCATTATCCTTGGTTTTGAGTATCATATTCTGGTAATAATCGTTGATCTGATAGTTTCCCATCCAACCGTCATTCAGTTGAATTTCCCAGTCTTCCTCCTTTTTTATGATGATATCTGGAACAATGTATTCTGTTTTTTTAATACCAAAGCCTGTGGAAGGACGGGGATTTAATGTGCCAATCATTAGCATGTACTTGCGAACCTGAGATGTTGGGATCTTCAGAGATCTGGAGATATGTCCAATGTTCCCATGAGCTACATCTTCCAGATGCTCTTTGATCATCTGTTTCAACAGAGGGTCTCCAGATCCAAGGGCCTCTAACTGACGAAGGAGACATTCTTTCAGATCCGAGGAAAAAACACCTACCGGCTCCAGGAGTTTCAGTTCATCCAGGCAATTTGTCACTGTCTCTTCTGAAGTGTGAAAATATCCGGCGACTTCCTTGGTAGATAGTGTGAAGTAACCAGAATCATCCAGACATTCGATTAGATATTTTTGTAAACTTTCATATGGCTCATCGTTGTTGCCAATGTTGAGCTGACTTCTTAGATATTCTTTCAGATCCTTACTTTCTTCCATCTGATGATTCCATTTTTTATCATCCTCAGATGGTAGAACAGGAAGGGATTCATAAACCGTTTCCGGAGACTGACCATTGATTTCCAACATAGGATTATCGAGGTATTCTTGTCTTAAAAAGCAGTCAAGTTCTACATTATCCATTGCAAGAATCGTCAACGACTGTATCTGCTTTTGTGTTAAAATCTGTTTTTGCTTTTGTAGAAGTTCCAATGTCTGTTCCATGGGCAGGCCTCCTTCCTGGTACTTTCTTTGATGTTAATATTATTATGTGTGCTGGAATGTCCACGCAATCTTGCAGCTTTCTTCCAGTTCCTCCAGACCGAAAAAGGTCTCCATCAATGATGTTCCGCCAACAACAGGCCCATGATGAGCAAGGATAAAAGCATCACTGAATGGCGCGGCTTTTTCAAAATAACCAAACAGTTCGTTACTGCCGGGTTTCGCATAGGGAACAAGGCCTATAGTTCCTACTTTCATTTTCAAATAAGGTGTATAATCCGGAACAATGTCAGTTTTGTCCGGGTGGTCCAGAAAGGAAAAAATGGTAGCATAAAAACTGTGGACATGAATGACTGCCTGGATTTCTTCCGATTTTTCGTAGTATAGTTTATGAAGAGGAAGTTCTTTACTTGGATTGATCCCTGCAAGGTGCTGCCCCTGGAAAGATACTTCTGAGAAGCTTTCAGTGGTCAGATTTCCGAAGCAGGTGCCACTTCCTGTAATATAGATATGACCGTCATGGAGAAAACTTAAGTTTGCTGAGGAACCGGTAGCTTTCCCACGGTCAAATAATTCTTTTGCGATCCAAATGGCATCATTCATTTTTTGTTCAAGTGTGTTCATCGTTCATTACCTCGTCATTTCAAGGGCCCGTGTGAAAAAATCAACTTGTCCAAAATTACCGGATTTTAACACGAGGCGGATGTGCTTGTTTTGTACTGGTATCATGATCGGGACGCCAGGTGCCACAGAGTCACCTATTTCGAATACATCATAGCCAAGAACTTTTGTTACAGCACCGGAAGTTTCACCACCGGCAACTACAATGCGCCCATACCCTTTGTGTAACAGAGCGTTGGCAACACTGCCAAGTGTCCTTTCAATCATTGCTGCCACTATTTCAGTTCCGAGTTTCTGCACTTCTTTAATTTTTTCAGAAGTGTCGGATGAATAAATCAGAACTTCATCATCCGGATGGCTCAGAACAAAATCGATGATTTCCTGTTTTGTCTGTGTTCCATTATATAATGCAAAAGGATCAATCCGAAAGGAAGGATGCCCTTTTTCTTGAAAATCCTGAATCTGTGCTAAAGTAGCAATAGAGCAGCTTCCGGCAATCACGACGCCTTTGCTATCGGCTGCTTCTGAGTTCTCAGGTATGGTTCTGGTACGGATGCCGGCGTCTTGTAAGATCCGGATACCCAGGTGCGTCAGGATTCCAGAACCTCCGGTAAGAAAGCGGAGATGACCAAAAAGATCCGCAATCTTCTGACCATCTTGTTCACATGTATAATCTGGAACAATATAAAAATGATCTTCAGGAATTTCCAGACATTTTTTACGAAGCAGCTCAGCACTTGTGTTAAGATCTGTAGTGTCCCATTCGTAAGCGTGATATTTACTTTGCGTTTCGATCAGGGCTTTAATCCGGCTGTCCCACATAGGAGTAAGCGGATGATTTTTCATAGGACTTTGATCGAGAGGCACTCCATTCACATACAATTTTCCACTTCTTACGATTCTACCGTTTACCGGAAGGGCAGGACACAAGATGGTGCATGTTTCCCCAAGATATTCCATAATTGCATCTGCAACAGGACCGATATTCCCCTTTTTTGTAGAGTCGAAAGTGGAGCAGTATTTAAAATAGAATTTCTCGGTCCCCTGGTTTTCCAGCCACTTAATTGCTTCCAGAGTGCTGTGTACAGCAACATCGGTCGCTTCCGTGCGTGATTTTAGGGCAATTACGACTGCGTCAGTCTGTTCAGGGACCGGAAAATCCTTTTGAATTTCGTTCATAAGTAATGTTCGCAGTCCGGCATTTCTCAGAAAACTTGCGGCGTCGGACGCACCTGTAAAATCATCCGCCACACATCCCAGTAATATCCGGTTTTTTGGTTTTTCCATATTCTTCTTATCATTCCTTTCTGGTCGCTTTCATTCATTGCAGATTTTTTTCAGAAAGCGAAATTGCTTCTATAAAAAAATAAAAGCAATTTTTGTGCCAACTTATTCTATATGATAAGATTTCATTTTTCGCCAGAGTGTGGAGCGATCCATTCCGAGAAGTTCAGCAGCTCGTGTTTTCTTTCCGCCCGTTTTCCTTAACGCTTCTCGAATCTGTTCTTCTTCGATAGAAACGTTTGGAGATATTGTATTCTCTTCATGGAGCACTGAATCATTATCAGTTCTCTTGCGTTCGGATGAAGAAAAGACATCCTCCGGGTACAGCGCAGTCTCCATCAGATGCTTGTCTATGGTATCATGTTCACACATAACAGAAACCCGTTCTGCAATATTGCGTAATTCTCGGATATTTCCTTCGAAATGATAGTTGCGAAGCATTTTTTGTGCTTCTGGTGTAAGCCCTGCAATATCTTTTCCAAATTTGTTGTTATACTTGTTAAGAAAATAAGAGAACAGGGGGAGAATATCTGCTGTCCTTTCTCTCAAAGGCGGAATATATACTTTCAAAACATCCAGACGGTATAAAAGATCCTGCCGGAATTCATGGTCTATCACCATCTGGCGTAGATTTCTGTTTGTAGCGGCAATAATTCGGGTGTCTACATCAACGACTTTGTCATCACCGATTCGGCGTATCTGACGTTCCTGAAGTGCCCGAAGAAGTTTCCCCTGAAAATTGATGGGGATTTCTGATATTTCATCCAGAAACAGAGTTCCCCTATGAGCCTGCTCAAAAAATCCCATTTTCCCACCGCGCCGGCTTCCGGTAAATGCACCGTCTGCATAACCAAACAGTTCACTTTCCAGAAGATTTTCCGGAAGTGCCGCGCAGTTGACGGCGACAAAGGGTCCGTTGCTCCGTTCACTGGCATTGTGGATACTCTGAGCCATTAATTCTTTTCCGGTTCCTGTTTCGCCAACGATCAGAACATTCGAAGATACGGCAGCAAACTTACGTGCGATAGTAACTGTGCTTTCCATAAGATCACTTTTTCGTATCATATCAGAGAATGTATAGGCGGCGACAAGACCTTTTTCGGAAAGTTTTTTTCGTATTTGTGATTCAATCTGCTGAATTTTTTTGACCGTCTGGCAGGTAATGACTACACCTGCAGCTTTATCTCCTACGATCACAGGTACATAATCTATAGTAAAAGTTGTGTTGTCTACATTTTGGACAGCGTTATAAACAGGTTGTTTCGTCTGAATGGCTTCTGCACATTTTTCTTCAAAGAAAGGATATACCTCATGTAATTGTTTCCCACGTATCAATCCTTTATCCGTGTAAATCATCTGTAGCATTTTTTTGTTTACGAGTGCAATTTCTTTTTTACCATTTACATAGATAATTCCCTCTTTCGATGTCTGCGTGATGGTTTCATAGATTTTTCTTCTTTCATGTTCCTGGTAGATTGTTCCCATCATACGAGCCGCTTCGTGTAAAATTTGGATCATTGCTTCTTCTCCCGTTTCAACGGTAATTGCATTCATATGTTTTCTGAGCGCTTGTGAAGTGACAGAATATCCACCCACCACGGCATCATAGTTGTTTTGCTTTACATCTTCTATGATTTCGGATACACGTTCAAAATCCTGGCATGTTTTTACTGATACCTGTGCTCCCAGAATAGAGCTTAAAATAGTTTCGTCATGGGTTTGAGCAGAGGAAACAATGACGGCAATCCGGGTAGCATGATACTGTTCTTTTGCTTTTAAGAGAGCACGAAGGATGTCATATCCGGTAATTGGAATTTCAAGAACCGGAACTTGATTGTCTTTTTGCTTTAATATGGCAGCGCTATGACCACGGCCAATTACAAGGTCATAAGCTTCATCCCATGGCATATGCTTTATTTCTTCCGCTTGTATCACGCGAATATCAACTTCAAATTCTGTGTCACGAAAGTATTCTTTGTAAATTTTTTTTACGGTTTGTTCTAGTTTGGGATAAGGGACAACCAGCAAAACTCGAAACATAATCTTCTTTCTCCCTTCATTTTTTTCAAAAATTATTTTCTTCTATTTTATAATGTTCTGGCTTTTTTGTAAAACGGGTTCTTTCATCTGTATCTTCTGTATTGACACAGAAATACAGACCGACATAATGCACAAGGGAATATGACGGTCTGTGGTATGAGGATGATATCTGATGAAATTATAATTCGGTACCTTTTTTGTATAAGTCAAAAGTTGGAAGGTCGGAAAGATCTACATGTTCGAGTGTAACAGGCTCTCCCTTTTTTACATCTTTCAGGAGCACTGCTCCATTAAGCAGATAGAACGGAGCAGCATTTTTAGCGGTGTTTTGCTCCAGAAGTTCTGGAACAAGACCATCGATGGAGTGATGATGACCGGCCACTTTTAACTGTGTTCCTTTTGGAATATCCTGCTTTGCGACACCGGCAAGGACGGATACCTGACGGCATTCCGCATGTGTTCCTATATTCATAAAATCACCAAGAAGGATGGAAGCTGGTGTTTCCAGTCCCATATAATGGTACGGATAGTAAATACATGCATAGTTATCGTTGTGGCTTATGATATGTCCTTTACTTTTCAGGATGTCCCACATTTTTTTGTTTTCACAGCGCACGATGATGAATTCCCCGCCACAGAAACTGGCCTCATCTTCTTCCCGCAGATTGTAAAATACATCAACGACACCGGTTTTTTTCAAAATACCACCATCTTCTTCCGGAATAAAAATGTTTGCAAGCTCACTCGTCTTTGCTACAGGATAATTCAGGAAAGGTGAGGATGGTACAAGGCCGGTTACATTGGAGACGAGATTCATCTCACAGAGATCAGCAGAAATCACTTCGGTGTAGTTCTTTAAAAGATGTTTTCTTGCATCGAGCGTTTCTTTTCCGTGATATCTCCAACAATCAATGATCTCCGGCATGGATTCAGGTTTGCTGTTTCCATCGGTATAAGTAAGCATACCCGTTTCACGGTTCCAGACGAAATCATATTCGCTGGCTTTTCCTGCCGCAATAATTTCCAGACCAAGAAGGTTTGCCCAAGAGCATATATCAAGAAGATTCCTTGGCTGATCTCCGTTTACAAGAGAATAAACGGCTCCATTTTCAGCGGCAGTCTGATTTAGCATTGGCCCACATACACTGTCAGTTTCTTTAGAGACCATATACACATTAATTCCTCTTTTTAATGCAGTGAGAGCCGCATCTGCGCTGACTGTGGTGTTTCCGGTACATTCTACCAGCGCTGTAATTCCACATTCCGGCATCAGACGGTAGTCGCTTACGATTAAAACAGCATCCTCATCTGCGCTGTGAATTGCTTCTTTTGTTTCACAATATACTATTTGGTTTTCCTTATAACCGATTTCTTTTAGTACCGCCTGACATTCATCCGGATGTCTGGAACAGATGACCCGGAGATCCATCAGTTTGACTTTTGGAATCTGTGCAAGAAGAGTATAACCATACCCTCTGGTTGCTCCAATGATTCCGACTTTTGATTTTTTTCCGGAGCTGTCGTTAAGCAAATTCGTATAATCCATATCTACATTCTCCTTTTTGAAAATTTGCAGAATCTTTCGACATTAAATCTGTCCGGTAGGACGCTGCATCAATCTTTTAACCATATATATAGCAAGTGATGTGCCAAATCCAATAAACTGATTGTAACAGTTTAGTCACGCAGCGGCTAATCCGAGCTGTGATGGCTGAACTGTTACAACTGATTTCAGATTCTAATCTATGTATGCGGCATGTATATGTAAATAGGGATATTTTGGAACTTATGGATGATGGTTATGTTATGAAATGTTGCAAAACGTTGCAACGACGTTGATGCAGTCAAGGGGCTCTTGGGCTTCAGAATGTGAGGATATCATTTTTAATGATACATTTGTCCGGGAGAAGAAGTTTCAGTCTCTTGACAGAGAATGAGAGCCTGTTATAATTCGAATTAAAAGTATAAAAAACTATAAGGTGATACGAAAAGGAGAAAGAAAATGTTAGATGCGAAAGTTGCAGAATTATTAAACACACAGATCAATAAGGAGTTTTATTCCGCCTATTTATATTTGGATTTTGCGAATTATTATACGGAAGAGGGGCTTGACGGTTTTGCCAACTGGTACAATATCCAGGCGCAGGAGGAGCGAGATCATGCTATGCTCATTCTGAAATACTTACAAAATAACGGCTGTAAGGTGACATTGGAGGCGATTGATAAACCGGATAAGAGGTATCATTCTTTTGCGGATCCGCTGCACGCGGGCTATGAGCACGAAAAGTATGTGACAAGTTTAATTCACAATATCTATGATGCGGCAAATCAGGTGAAGGATTTTCGTACCATGCAGTTTCTGGACTGGTTTGTAAAAGAGCAGGGGGAAGAAGAGACGAATGCGGAAAATATGATTAAGAAATACGAACTGTTCGGTTCAGATCCGAGAGCGCTTTATATGCTGGATGGAGAACTTGGTGCACGTGTTTATACAGCACCGTCTCTTGTATTATAAGATTAAGAAAAAAGAAGAAAGTCGGAGGCGGCAGAACGGGGGAAGAAACATCCTATGTGCAGCGTGTTTTATGTTGGCGAGAATATGATACAGAAGATGAAACATCTGACCCAGGAGATTGATAAGGAAGCAGAGAAGGTGAAGCTGGAGCGGGATATTCATCCCACAGATCAGGCGTTGATTTTGCGGTGGGGCGATCACAAGATTAGACTGTCAGGAATGAAATGGGGATATCCGGTGATACATGGATCAGGGGTACTGATCAATGCGAGAGCTGAGTCCGTGATGGAAAAAAGGACGTTTGCGGAGGGAATCCGATACCATAGGGCGGTCATTCCTGCGAGCCATTTTTACGAATGGAATTCGAAAAAGGAGAAATATACATTTCAAAGGAAAGACAGGAGCGTCCTCTATTTAGCAGGTTTTTTTGATCTTATTGATAACGAAGAATGTTTCATCATATTGACGACAGAGGCCAATGCATCGATGAGGGCTGTCCATGGCCGGATGCCGCTGATTCTGCAAGAAGATCAGATTGAGGACTGGCTCCGGGATGGAAAGGTGACGGAGGAGATCCTGCGTCAGGTTCCGATGGAGCTGGTTCGAACAGCGAAATACGAACAAATGACGCTCTTTCCGATGTAAATAGAATGGAACCGATGGAGGGGGAAACAAAATGAAAATCGAAATGCACGTTCACACAAGTGAGGGAAGTTCCTGTGCGAAGGCAGAGGCGCAAGAGATTGTCAAAGCATACGGCGAAGCCGGCTATGATGCGATTGTCATTACAAACCACTTTGATCCTCTTTTGCTTCAGGAATTTGGGGAGACGGATGAGCAGAAGATCGAACGGTATCTGCTTGGTTACCGTAAGGCGAGGGAAGCCGGAAAACGATATGGAGTTAAAGTGATGTTTGGCGTTGAGATTCGGCTGGAACCAGGGGTAGAAGATTTTCTGATTTATGGAATTGATGAGGAGTTTTTATTCCAAAATCCCAATCTTTGCTTTTTGAGCCAGAGTGAAGTGTTCAACCGATGTCATGCCTACGGAGCAGTCTTTTATCAGGCGCATCCGTTTCGGGAGCCGTGTGTTCCACAGCGTCCGGAATATCTCGACGGTGTGGAGTATAACCAGCGCCCGAACAGTGGGAATCACAATGAAAAATTGGATGTGTGGCGGAAGGACTATCCGGAGTTAAGGCTTATATCTGGAAGCGACTGTCATGACCTAGATCAAGTAGGATATGGAGGCATTGAGATAGAAGAGAATGTAGACAATATCAAAGAGATTGTCGCAATCATGAAAAAGGGAAACTATCGTTTGATTACAACACCAGTTTAATAACAGAAAAAAGAGACTTTTCATCTCTTTTTCTACCATTATAATACCACAAAATGGCCGAAAAATCAAGTCTGGCAATGCTATGCGCCCGGTGCTATACTTGGCTCTCAAACGATAAAGGAGGCATGTGCATGGAACAGAACTGGATGCAGTTACTGGATCAGCAAAATCAGCTATCCAGAGTGATGGAGACCAACCGTACGGCACAGACCTATGGTCTTATGCTAAGTGAGCAGGATGCTAAGTTGCTTTTGAAGGAGAGGGGCAGAGCGCTTAAGAAGGAGAAGAGAGTGGAATTCGGCGAGGGAATTCTGCCTAAGATGATCTATGAATTCTGCGATTGCCCATATCTGAATCAGGAGCATTATGTGGAGACCCTAGTACGATTGCAGGATATCTTTTATCTCTATAAGAATGAGATGCTGGATGAGATTACGGATGATGAGCTTCTGAATTTTATGAGAGAGCAATATGAAACTGTCTGTTTTGGGGATCTGGACTATCTGGAGGGGACTTGTCTGGATATTTTCGCACAGGCGATCCGGGCCGGATACAGGGGATATCGGGTGACGGATGGAAGAAGTGAGTATGGACAGTTTGATGAAGTGAAGCGTTGGGATTATGAGCTGTATCTGGAGGCGCTTCAGGATCTTTGCTGGAGGTGATGTCTGTGTGGTATGAGATGGAAGAGCTTGTGCCAATCGTTGGCAGACTGGCACGGAAGTATACGTCAGGAGACAGTACCTCTATTTCCTATGAAAAGGCAGAGCAGTTGATGGGAGCAGTTCTGTACTGTATCCGGGAAGCCGGAGCACAGAGAAAATGGGCTGTTGCGGACAGGGAGAATCTGACGGCAGAGACGGCGTATCTTACGGGGGCAGCGTGCGTGGAGAAAAAGACGAAAAGAGCATTGAGACTATATCACCAGATATTAAAGAATTTTGATTCCTATGAGCAGCACTGTCTGAATGAAACAATCACAAAAGGAATGCCAGAATATTTCCGGTGGTACGATCCCATTTTCGCACCACAGGAGACGCTTCTGACACTGGACTATCCGGTGCTGGAAGATTTGAAGGATTATACGGGAATTGACTGTGTAGAGCGATGGCTTTCCCGTGTGAAACAAGAGCAGCAGTTTCTTCATTGCTTTCCAAGGGCCGATTTGATCTGGATGCTGGAGGAATATGATGAGGACTACCGGGATGGAATGGATAATCTGTGCGAGATGGTTTTAAGTGTCTGTGTGAAACAAGTTCTTGCCGGGAAATCCTTGGCAAACCGGGTATTTGGCCGGGAAGAGGAAAATCGGATTCGGGAAACGCTTGAGCAGGGAGGAGCTCGGCTTCTGGATGAAAAGATTTATCCGGTTTTGCGAAAGCTTGTGTCGAAAGCAGGGAGGGATGCAGATGCTTTGTGGTTTTATCTGTTTCCGGCCATCGATTCTGCTTTTGTACGGATACAATACACCGCTCGTCATAAAGGACAGGAGGCAGATGATCGGGTGATAGAAATAGAGTTACAGAGGGAGGTTACATATGAGACAGAGACAACAACTGCCGGATTACAGAGACAGTCTGCCGAACCTGGCACAGTCGATTTTGCGTGAATTTGGTATTACAGAAGTTGGAAGGGAGAGTTTGAAAAGTCTGGATCCATATTTGGGAAAAGGTTATCAAAATATCGTTGTCCTCTTACTGGACGGGATGGGGTCAAAAGTTATGGAGAGAAGTCTGGAGGGGGATGGATTCTTTCTCAGACGCAAAAAAGCAGACTATCATTCGGTATTTCCACCGACTACGGTTGCGGCCACCACATCGATCCGGAGTGGGCTTCAGCCGTGTGAGCACAGTTGGCTTGGATGGGACTGCTACTTTCCGCAGATCAATAAGAATGTGACCGTCTTTACAAATACAGAGACTGGAACAAGCACTCCGGCGGCAGACTACCATGTAGCACAAAAATACTGCGGATATGAGACCGTGGTAGAGAAAATCAACCGACACGGAGGGCAGGCTTATGAAGTCATGCCGTTTGAGGAGCCATTTCCTCAGACAATGGAGGCGATCTGTGAGAGAATCGAGGAGCTTTGCCGGAAACCGGGAAAGAAATACATTTATGCATATTGGAATGAGCCAGACAAGACAATGCATGAGACCGGATGCTACAGTGAAGAGACGAAACGAGTTGTCCGTGGACTGGAAGAACAGGTGGAGACATTATGCAGGAAGCTCAATGATGCGCTTGTGATCGTGACGGCGGATCATGGGCTGGTGGATACAAAAAATGTTTCCCTTACGGACTATCCAAAGATCTGTGAGTGTCTGAAGTGGCTTCCGTCCATCGAACCACGGGCTTTGAATCTGTTTGTAAAAGAAGAAAAGAAAGATCAGTTTGAGCAGGAATTTGAAAAAGCTTTTGGAGGACAGTTTCTGCTGATGACAAAAGATCAGGTTCTGGAGAGTCAAATCTTCGGGGATGGAACAGAACATCCGAACTTCCGGGGAATGATTGGCGACTATCTGGCAATCGGAACAGGTGATGTGACGATTTTTTCTGACAGAGAAGAGGCGGAAAGCATGAAGGGAGTCCATGCGGGACTTCTGGAAACGGAGATGCAGATTCCGCTTATTGTGGAAGAACGGGCGTAGCATGAAGATGGTGGATGTACTTATGCCATATCTGCCGCGAGGGGGCGCCTAGCTGAAAATAAAAGGGATGTACCACGGAAAGGATCTGTGGACATCCCTTTTCGTATCTGATAAATCTCAGATCATACATGTTAGACGACTTTTGGCAGGGGGGATCACTCCGCTTTCATTGGCAGCAGGAAGGTAAATATGCTCCCTTCTCCTGGCGAACTTTTTACCGAGATAGTTCCGCCGTGAGCTTCGACAATCCACTTGACCATGGAGAGCCCCAGACCGGAGTGGCCCGATGCACTTCGTGAGGAATCCACCCGATAGAAGCGCTCCCAGATGTGAGGCAGATCCTCTGCCGCAATGCCAATGCCGTCGTCCTCTACCTGGCCTACGAAGAAACCGCTCTGTTCATAGCAGGAGACGAGGATATGGCCGCCGGCCTTTCCATAAGAAATTGCGTTAGATATGAGGTTGACAAGCATCCGGATATAAAAGGTCTCATCTACCTTTACGAAAAGATCCGGTTCGATCTGTGTGGTGATGGCAATCTTCTTTTCCTCAGACAGCATAGCCTGTTCTTCACAGACCATCTCGGTGAGTTCACTGAGATTCAAAAGCTCCGGCTGTAATTGCTGTCTTCCTTGGTCTGCCCGCGAAAGCAGGAGAAGCTGAGAGATCATCTGCGCCATGTTCTGCGCTTTTTTCTGGATGAGTCCGATCGAAACACGCTGTTCGGCCGGTAGGGACGCATCAGATAATATTGCGTCACACTGGGCAAGAATGACCGTCACCGGGGTGCGGAGTTCGTGGGAAACGTCGGAGGTAAACTGTTGTTCTCGCTGAAAGGCGCTCTCGATCTTGGTAAGAAGCTGATCAAAAGTATCCGCAAGCTGGTAAATCTCATCCTTTCCTTTTCCAAGTTCTACCCGGCGGGACAAATCCTGGTCACCTTGAATCTGACGCACGGTTTCAGTGATCCGGCGGACAGGCCGAAGGGTCCTTCTCGTAAACAGATAGCCGATCACGGCCGTCAGTACAACCAGAAGGGGAAGAACAATGACAGCGAACCTCAGAGTAATCCGAAAACTGGACTCCGCATCCGTGACAGAAGAAATGCCCCGGACAAATACAAGACCGTAGCCGTTCAGCCGATAGGAAAGATCATAGATATACCACTGTTTTTCGGCGTCGGACAGGGTTTGGATTTGCCCATCGGAAAAATCAGGATGCAGGGAAAATCCATAAGGTATCCGGCCAAATAGAAAGTCGCCATTTTCTGTGTAGAGTGAGAGGTATACCCCTCCATCCAGATTGTAGAAATCAGAATCCAGATCAAAAGAGCCGTCTTCCCACTCGATATCTTTCAGGCTTTCGTGAAGCTGCTTCTTTAACGTATTCTGAGTGGAGGCCAGAATCTCTTTGTTGCTCAGAGAGAAAAGAATCGCAAGGGCCGCACACGTCAAAAGCGTCATAAAAAAGGAATATAATAACGTAAGTTTTAATTTTAAGGAAAGTCGTTTCATATTGCCACCTTCAGAACATAGCCGGCGCCCCGCACCGTATGAATTAGCTTTGGCTCAAATCCATCATCGATCTTTCGACGGAGATAGCGGATGTAGACATCGATGACATTGGAGCCTCCAGTAAAATCATAATTCCAGATGTGCTGTTCCAGCTTATCCCTGGAAAGCACGATTCCTTCATTTTGCATCAGGTAGCGAAGCAGGGAGAATTCCTTTCCTGAGAGATGGATTTCCGTGTCGCCGCGGAACACCTGATGGGTATCAAGAAGGAGCTTCAGATTTGCGGTCTGTAGACAATTAGAAGGAGCTTCGGCAGGTTTCCTTAAAAGGACCCGGATTCTTGCCAGAAGTTCCTCAAAGGCAAAGGGCTTCACGAGATAATCGTTGGCCCCGGCGTCCAGTCCGGCCACACGATCCTCAATACTATCCTTTGCGGTTAAGAGGAGTACGGGAACCGCACAGCCCCGGCGGCGGATGGACTTAAGGACGCTCAGTCCGTCCAGCACAGGCATCATAATATCCAGAATGAGGGCGTCATATTCCGCGCCGGCCATATACTCCAACACCTCCTGACCGTTTTTACAGGAATCCACACTGTAGTGTTCGGCCTTTAAACGCGCAGTCAAAATCCGGTTAAGATCTTTTTCATCTTCTGCAATTAAGATACGCAAATAGATCACCATCCTTATCGTTACTATTTATCAGTATGTGACTGTTCACGGAAGCGCCATTCGTAAAACGCACTACATGCTTATCGTGGCTGTTGCCACTGATTTATTCAGGGAATGGTACTTCCTTTGTCTGCATGAAGGCCAGATGTCCCTTGTACTGGCATAACATCCGGCATTAGGCATACGGGTGAACTGTAACATCAGTATAAAACATAATAAAAAAGAAAGAAAGAAAAACTTGACACTACCAGGGAAGCGAAGTATGATAAGGAAGAAATCGGTAGGTGAGGTTACCACAGGGATTTGGGCCACCTAAGATTGCTGCCGCTAAATTGTGGAGACACAATGCGCTGGTTAACAGGTCATGTCGCCGATAAGGCATAACCTAACGCAATTATTATGCCCTGTGATACTAAAGCTTGGACGTAGGAAAGTTTGAGGTAGATATGATCTCCGGTTTTGTGCCGGAGATTTTTTTCTTCTATAGGATAGGCGTCTGAAGAACGATCCTATAGAAAAAAAGGCCCTCCGGGTAGAACCGCGGAAAGGAAAGGCAGGTGAGGCGCAATGGATGCTGGAGGCAGTTATGACTCGTTTTGTTACATGAAAACATGGATAAGAGAAAGTAGGGATTACTATGAACAGACAGATTTTAACAGATCTTTTAAGGAAGAGAGACTTCAAGGCAGTCAGAAGTATTCTGGAGGTCATGTACACCGTAGACATTGCGGCTCTCCTTGCCGAGTTGGACGATAAAGAGATGATTCTGGCGTTTCGCCTGATTGAAAAGGCCAAGGCGGCAGAAGTTTTTGCAGAGATGAGCAGCTCCATGCAGGCCTATCTGGTGGAAATGTTTACGGAAAAAGAATTAAAAGAGCTTTTGGATGAGCTCTATATGGACGACACAGTGGATTTGCTGGAGGAACTTCCGGCAAACCTGGTGACACGGATTCTGGAGCAGGTTGACAGGGAGAAAAGGGCGCAGATCAACACGATTCTCAACTATCCGGAGGACAGCGCCGGAAGCATAATGACGACAGAGTATGTGGATCTGCGTCGTACCACCACAGTTCGGGAAGCAATGGAACACATCAAACAGACCGGGATTCATAAGGAAACGATCTACACCTGTTATGTCCTGGAAAACAGGAAACTGATCGGGATTGTCTCAGCCAAGGATCTGATGACGATGGATGATGACCTGACGATGGATGAGCTGATGGAGAAGGAGATTATTTCCGTGACGACTCATACAGATCAGGAGGAGGCGGTGCGCCTGTTGTCACGATACAATCTTTTGTCCCTGCCGGTGCTGGATCAGCAGGGATATATGGTTGGAATCGTGACGATCGATGATGCGATGGACGTCCTGGTAGATGAAACCACAGAAGATATGGAGATTATGAACGCATTAAGTCCGAGCGAGCAGCCATATTTTGAGACAGGTGTGTTTCGGCATGCAAAAAATCGAATTGTATGGTTATTATTTTTGATGTTATCCGCCACACTCACCCAGACGATTATTGCACACTATGAGGCTGCGTTTACCGCGGTTCCGCTCCTTGTTTCCTTCATTCCGATGCTGACGGATACAGGCGGAAACTGCGGTTCCCAGAGTTCTACGCTGATTATCCGGGGACTGGCGCTGGATGAAATCCATTTTGGGGATATCTTCAGGGTTGTTTTCAAGGAATTCCGGGTGGCGATTCTGGTGGGCGCCGCACTGGCTATTGTCAATGGCGTATACATGGTGATTCGTTATCGGGACCCAATGTTGGCGCTTCTTGTATCCATCTCCCTGGTAGCCACTATTTTGATCGCCAAAATGATCGGATGCGTGCTTCCGTTGTTTGCCAAGAAGCTTCACATGGATCCGGCTATTATGGCGGCGCCGCTGATCACAACGATTGTGGACGTCTGCTCCATCATGGTGTACTTTCAGGTGGCGACCCATCTGCTGGGACTGATTTAAGAAAAGAGAAAATGAATATATGACAAATAAGAAGGACTGATTATGGGTATTCAGATTCAGCAAAGATATGATATCCATGATTAGTCCTGTTTTTATGAAAGTATGACAGAAAAGAGGTAAAGGTATATAGGGTAAAACTCATGGACTCAAAATAAAAACTGATGGACAAAGTGTTGAAAAGAAACTGGGAAAATAGTAGTTTGTTTGTATAAAGTGATGAAAAATAAGTGTGAGTGCAAAGAAAGGAAAGAATATGAAAGAAGTTAATAAAGAACCATTTATACATTTATTTTCTTGTTCTACCGGATATTATTTGTATGATGTCAATACAGATTCTATTTTGAAGGTCACTCCGGATACTTATCAAAGGTTAGAGAAGCGAGAGAATATTGAGGAAAATGAGCAAATTCGCAAATTAAAGAAATATGGGTACTTAAAAACTTCACATGTTCAAATATCAGAGCACCCGGTCACGAAACTTTTGCCATCGCTGTATGAAAATAGAATCGGGAATCTCACTTTACAGGTAACACAACAGTGCAATTTGCGATGTGATTACTGTGTGTATTCTGGCAAATATTATACCAGAACCCATTCAAATAAGAGAATGAGTTTTGAAATGGCAAAAAAGGGATTGGATTTTCTGCTGTCGCATTCTTCTGCCTGCGAAGAACTTCGTGTGGGATTTTATGGCGGAGAACCATTACTGGAATTTGAGTTAATCAAGAGATGTGTAGAATACATGGAAACACAGACCAAAGATAAAGCAATCCATTATCAGATTACAACAAATGGAACCTTATTGAAAGGCGAAATACTTACTTATCTGATAGAGAAAAAGTTTGAAATCACGATTAGTTTTGACGGACCTAAAGAGATCCACGACAGATACAGAAAATTTGCTGGAAGTGACAAAGGCAGCTATGACACCGTGATGCAAAATGCACGTTATATCAAAGAGCATTATCATAACTTCTTTATTTCTAATGTTACCTTTAATACAGTCATCAGTCCGGAAGAAAGCTATAGCTGCATTGGAAATTATTTTAAAGGGGAAGAACTGTTTCAGGATGCGGTTTTTACATCCGGACTAGTAAAGGATGAAGGGAAAAAAGAGAAAAACACAGTATCAGACCGTTTTTCAGAAGAATATCAATACGAATATTTTAAACTTTTAATGAGTAAGCTTGGAAAAATAAGAAAAGAGAATACTTCAGTTCTTGGAAGGGAGCAGGTGGAATTCTTGAAAATGCTAAGAGGAGGGAAGCAGCAGGACGAGGATATCGAGCTTCCAAAAAAATGGCATCATGGTGGCCCATGTATACCAGGGATCAGAAGTCTATTTGTGACTGTCGAGGGAGACCTATATCCTTGTGAAAAGGTATGTGAAAATGTGGAACTTGCCAGAATGGGTAATATCAACTCTGGGATTGATATTCAAAAAGCGTCCCAGATTCTGAACATCGAGGACATAACATCCGGTCAGTGTAAGGACTGCTGGGCATATCGGTATTGTGATTTTTGCATCCGATATGCGGAAAAAGAAAAAGAAGAATTAAAAACATGTCTATTAAGAAATTGTGCAGATATGAGAAAAAAGATAGAACATGTTTTTAAAGATTACTGCGTGTTGAGAGAACTGGGATATGATTTTGAAACAGACTCTCTAAGGAAAGGAACAGAAAATGGAAGAAAATAAAAAGGAACTATTTGACATAGATACTTCGGTGATGTATATTCTTGGAATTTCGGAGGCACTTTTCGATTTTCAGTTATTAGTACAAATAAAAGCGTGCTTTGAAAGAAAACAATATAGCGTGGCGATTGTTACGGATATGGAAATGAAAGAGGAGAAGGAAGATATCTATAGTGTGTATGACTATTTTAGCCCGGAATTGTCCAGTGAAAATCTGATAAAGGCAAATCATTATATTAAGGAAATAGAGCTGAATAAGGAGTATGATTTGTTCTTGGTCGGCATGAAAGAGGGTTCCGTTTCATTCGGAAGAGAAATTCCGGAAGATTTAGGACTTTCTGTTTACGGAATTTCAAGAATCCTTCATCCGGACTGTGTTTTATTACAGGTTTTCTGGGGAGATTATCAGGAGACAGATTTACATAATATGGGGAAAGAAACAGAGCAAATCATAGGGGAAGAAATTGACTTTTTCTGTATTCAAAACAATACAGTTGATATGTATTCCTCTCTTAATCAACACAAAATCATTTCATCTGAGATAGAAAACACAGTGGTGGAATCGACAATCGACGGTTTGGAAAATAGCTATATTTTTTCTTTAAACAGTGAGAAGGAAATAGAACGATTAACAGAAGCAGCGATCGAGAAGTTACAAAGTTATGCAGAAATAGAGAGAATGTGAATAGGAATGAAAGAAGAAATCAGTAAAAAGTTGAACCAGATTCTTTTAAAGAGAACAGGAATCGATTTTCAGAAGCAGGAAGAGTTACAGACAGAAGATTTCTTTGGAGGAAAAATAAAAATTCCAGCCAGAGAGCTTGTTTTGATCTGCTTTGACATCGAAAACGAATTCTCAATCCAGATTCCGGAACGTGAATTGCTTGCGGGAAGCGTGAAAAATTATGTGAGAATGAAACATATGGTGGAAAACTTGTTAAGACTTTTATAGATTAACAGTTGAAATCACAGGAAGAAGGAGGTGAAATATATGCAGAAAAGATTAGGCAAAAAAGTATACCGAAAAATGCCTACGATGCAGGTTTTAGCAGGGTGTGCTTGTATATCACTTTGCAATGCTTCTGGAAGCAGTATGTCAAAGATGCTTTCTATTATGATCGCACCGTAAGGAAAATGGAGAGGAGATTACAGCAACGTAATCTCCTCTTCGTCATAAGATAATAAAGGGATATCGGAGAATGGATGCTTTAAAGTATGATTTGAAACAAGTAATATTCATATGCAAAAGGCAAGTACTTTTACTTTTTGTATGTATTATAATAGAAGGATGTATGACCTATGCCCAACCGTTGCTGCTGACAAAGATTACTGACCAAGGGATTCTTGGGAAAAACTTAACAGCACTTCTTTCATCGGTACTATTTTTTGTCGCCGCGAAAGTGAGTGTAGCGGGAATGGGAGTTTTGCGATCCTATGAATTCGTGAAAATACATAATCAGATGTTTGGCAGATTAAATGAAAAGGCATTTGCTAAATTATACAGAATTCCAATCAGCATGTATAAAGAGAAAAATGGAATGCAGATTCTTCAGGCCTTGCAGACAGACATCCAGTCTCTTTCTTCCATTTTTGATGAAATAGCAGCATTGTCAGTAGGAGCGGTTTTTCAGGTGATTGCAGGTGCAGTCGGGCTGTCTGTAATTAGTCCTCAAATGACAATTTTGTTATTTGCGATGATTGCGGCAAAATTTATTATCGTTGTTTTTTTCTCACAAAGAAAGAAAGAAGTTGTTAAAGAAAATTTATTGATGAATAATCAATTTATGGCTTGGTTGGAAGAACAGATTAGTGGGATTCGGGAGATGAAACTTTGGAATCTTTATACGTTTCAGAATAACGAATTGAAAAAATTACAGAAGAAGCTGCTGCAGTCTTATCAAAAAAGCGCCATGTGGGATCAGAAGTATTCTTTTTGTGAAGTGAGTGTAGATACACTGATTATGGGATTTTTGTATCTTCTGGGAGGGTATCTGGTAATCATGGGAAAAACGACCGCAGGCAGTCTATTAGCGTTTATTACTTACTGTAGTAATATAACAGGATCGATCACGTTGCTGATCGATGTAAGATACTATTTTGCCAGAATCAAACCTTCAGCAGAGCGGTTTTATGAATTTTTAAATGGGAAAGAGGAGAAGGCAATATTTTCAAAAAAGGTGTGCTATAATGAAAATGATAAGGAGCTTATCCCCGTGATTGAGTTTTGTGATGTGACGTTTTCGTATCATGGGCAGAAGCCTGTTTTAGATGGGATATCTTTCCAGATCTATCAAGGGGAGAAGGTTGCCATTATCGGCAATAATGGAGTTGGAAAATCAACACTTTTTGATTTGATTACGGGACTATATCAACCGGACCAAGGAATCATTAAAATAAAAGGAAAAGATATTCGTGAACTTGGTTTGGAAACGATACGAGGAAAGATTGCTGTAGTCAGCCAAAATCCGTTTTTTTATAATACGTCTGTTATTGATAATATCGATCTTGGAAGGCGAAATAACATGGAGGACGTGGTACAAGTTTGTCGTTTGAGCGGAGCGGATTCCTTTATTTCTCAGATGGAGGAAGGATATGAAACGATGCTTGGTAATCGCGGATTGAAACTTTCGGGCGGCGAGAGACAAAAGATAGCGGTGTCGAGGGCGCTGTTAAAGAAAGCTGAAATAGTTCTTCTGGATGAAGCGACGACAGGATATGATGTGGATTCCAGAAAACATACTATGGAAAGTTTGTTTTCAAAACAGACACTTGTTAAAGTCACGCACCAGGAGGAAGAGCTAAGAGGGATGGATTCCATCTACCGCTTACATCAAGGGAAACTGGAACGAATACGAGGAGGAGAGGGGAAATGAAAAGAAAAAGAGCACTTGACAGGTTTACTGCGATCCGACTGATTGCCGGAATAGCAGCACTTTTGACGTTCTGTCTGGTAAAATTCTATATTGATGGAGAATTTCGGACATGGATGGAAGTACTGGAAAGACTGACCAAGGGAGCAGGGATTACACCAGAATATATTCTGTTTTTTATCCCTTTCGGATTCGTGCTGCTCTATCTTATTCGGGAACTTTTGCTTCTGGCAGGGAAGTGGTGGCGATGGTTTTCCTGGCTTCCGGCGCTGGGATCTATTACGTTTGCAGGAGTTTTGGCATTTATAACGTATTCGGCCGATATACTCCTTTATGCGAAGATTCCGTTATATTATCTTGCCATGTTTACCGTGGAGTTTATAAGTATTAAATACCTGGAACAGAGAGAAGACCTGAACGAGCGGTATGAGGAGATCAAGGCGCGAGAGAAAAAAGATAAGGAACATCGGAAAAAGGCCAACCATTTTCCAGGCAAATATCCGCCGGAATTTTATGAAGTGATCCGCCAGAATTTCCGTTATCACTGGAAGGAGCAGATCGTTTTTCTTATTTCCGGAATTCTGCTCGCCGCAATCTGCTATATTGTTTTTGCCATATATTTTATGACAGATCGGATTTACGGAGGTAAAGGGAAGACGAGTTTCATGTTCGGTCAGGGAATCCATGGGATTTTTCAGAGTCTTGCTCTCATTCTGGGCGTGTTAAGTGTTCTGATGATGGTGCTGATGATTTCCTGGTACATTAAGGAGCAAAAAAAAGAATACCGGCTGATGGTGATTCTCGGAATCCGAAAGAATACTGCATACCGCATCTTTCTGGTAGAATTTTCGATCAATGTGCTGGCGGCTGCGGTAATCGGTCTTCCGATTGGAATGATTGGGGCAGCTGTCCTGCGAAGAGGATTTGCAAGGAGCTTTCAGGGACACATAGAGTTACCATCCGTCGTCAGTGTTTCCCAGGTTCTGATCGGTTTTGCAGCTTATGTGATGTTGATGATTCTGGCGCTTGGCTTTAACCAGGAAAACTTTATTTCCCTTGGAAACTCCACAGAATTAAATGAAGAACGGAAAAAAGAGAGAAAGCCTGAGAGACGACTGGCTCTTTGGATTGTATCGGGAATCGGTTTATATGTCCTCGCAATCAAATGGATTACGATTCGTGGCTGGACGGAGATGAAGTTTATCTATTGTCTGCCGGCGCTTGGAATTTTCTTTTTGCTTTCCGGCGGGATGGCGCTATGGCTGAAAAAGCGGAAGAGCGGGGCGGGCTATTACAAACACCTGTTCCGGTGGAATCCGTTTTACTATCGGTTTTGGAAGAACGTTATGGTACTGTTTTATCTGTCCGTTGTCCAGTTTTTGCTCCTGGCGCTGTTTTCTACACCCTTTATCACGTCTAATATGAGGCAGGATATCCCAGCTATGTATCCGTACGATATCGTGTGTACGGCATATGAGACGGATCTTTCGGAACTGGAGCAGATTGCGGCAGACGCGGACGCCACAGTTTACCAGTATCCAATGGTGCGGATGACTTCGCTGTATGGAAGTGATAAAGTTCCAAACTGGAATGGTTCTACACGTCCGGTTCAATGGCCACAGGGACAGCATATCGCAATCTCTGAGTCGACCTACAATCAGATGCGGAAAAACGCGGGGCAGAAGCCTCGGAAACTGGGATTGAAGGGGAAAGAGATGCATGCCGTCTACCAGCAGGATCTGTCGGTCAAAGCAAATGTTCTGGATTGGGATACGACCAGGTTCAGCGTACATCTCCGATTTGGGCAGCCGCTTGAGTATTATGATACAGCGGGATATTGGAATGTATTTCCTGAACGGGAAATTGTAAGTGAAGAGAGAAACAGTCTGATCGGAGCGTTTCAGCAGGGGAAACAGGAAAATCTGATTGTGATGTCGGATGCATATTTTGAAGAAGTCTGGAATCAGATCAGTACACAAAACCGGGAGAACTGGGCCAAAAGGGAAACGATTTCAAAGGCGGAGTGGAAATTTTATTCGGCTGTCCACGAAGGGAATCTGACAGAGGGACCTACGATGCTGTACTGCATGAATGTACCGGACGGGAAATCAGCAGAGGTGGCAGAGAATCTGGAATATTTAAAGGAGAAACACAGCCTGGATCGTGTCTGGGACCGTTCTATCCAGCCGTTTTATGAGAGGACGCAGATGATCCGGAATACGGAATCCGAAATCCTTCTCGCACGGACAGCCAATGGATTTATTCTTCTGGTACTGGTGATTATGGCAGCATTCCAGTATTTTCTTTATGTAAAGCAGGAAGAAGATACATGGAAATGGGAAGATACATTCTTGGAAAAGATTGGTATGAGGAGAAAAGAAAGGGCAAAGAAAATAGGATTTCAGCTTCGTTTCTTTATGCTGCTCCCGATGATCCAGGCAGTAATCGGCGGAATTTTCTTTATTGGAATTACTTTAAAGGCCAGGTTGTTTACGGTGTCAGAAGTCCTGAGATATGGAAGGTTTATGGGTATCATGTATGCAATCTATATATTGTTTTGGCTTTTTATCTACTCGATGATGCAAAGATATGTCCTAAAACGTCTGCAAAAGGAGAATAGTTAAAAGTAGAAGAAATGATTGTGGCACACAGAGCAATCATAATTTCCAACGGCAAATCGGGCGAAACCCTTCCGTAAGAGACGGCCTATGCCGTTTCTATCATTAGGGGCTCCGCCCGGTTTGCTGTTACTGTTTGTTTTTTGAGTTCTTTTTTCGGTATTTCACACACTCAGTTAAAAGATATTCGATCTGCCCGTTCATGGAACGGAAATCATCTTCTGCCCACTGGGCAATTTCATTGTAAAGGCTTTGCGAGAGCCTCAAAGGGACTTGTTTTTTGGCCTTTCCCTTTTCCGCTGTATTTTTTTCCAAAATGTGTCCCACCTTTTTTCTGGATTTAGTAGATGGTACCGCTATTTACAATCGGCTGTGCATCCTTGTTTCCACACAACACGACAAGTAGATTGCTCACCATGGCGGCTTTCCGTTCCTCATCCAGCTCGACAATCTCGTTTTCGTTTAATTTATCCAACGCCATCTGCACCATGCCGACAGCGCCTTCCACGATCTTCTGACGTGCATCGATGATAGCTGCCGCCTGCTGTCTCTGCAACATGGCGGATGCGATCTCCGGTGCATATGCCAGATGCGTGATACGGATGTCAATAATCTGGATACCGGCGTCAGCAACTTTCTCCTGAAGTTCCAACTGCATAATATCCGCGATTTCCTGGCTACTGCCACGAAGTGACTTTTCGTCTCCCTGCTCGCTTGTATCATACGGGTAGATGCGGGCTGTGTTTCGGATGATAGCGTCGCATTGAATGGAGAGATAATTTTTATAGTTCTCTACATTGATGACCGCCTGCGTCGGATTGACGACTTTCCAGATGACGATAGCTCCGATTTCTACCGGATTTCCAAGCTCATCATTGACTTTCTGCTTACCATTGTCAAGCGTCATAGTCTTGAGGGAAATCTTTTTCGTGCCCGTTGTGACCGATGTATGACCGTTTGCTCCCATGGTGAAAGAATTCTTTGAACCGATCGGGTTGATCGGGGAGCAGAATGGATTGATCCAGAAGTAACCAGGCTTTTTCAGTGTGCCATAGTATTTACCAAAAAGGGCAAATACAAGGGCTTCGTTCGGATTTAAGATTTTCAGTCCGCAGTACAGAATGATGGACACAATGAAAAGCACAAGACCAAGAGCGATGAGGAATCCGCAGAGCCCGCCCGAAATGCGGTCCATACCGGAAAGAACCGGACCCAAGATGCACATGGCGATGCTGGCAGCCAGCAGCAGTGTGCTGACAAATAACATAAGAAATCCATTTTTCGCATTGATAATGCGTTCTTCGTGAACCAAAGATTGTTTTGTCTCCATAACTCTTCCTCCTTCAGTCTTACATGAGTTAAAGTGATATTATTTTGATATCATAATAGATCTAAAGCAGAAAATTGTCAAGAGAAAATCAATATATTTTTTCGGAAGGGAAATAGGGGTAACCCTTGGAAAAAGTACATAAAAGGATTATAATAATAGTAGAAATCTTTGACATACATTCCGCTGATGTAAAGGAAAAGAGGTGTTTGTATGAGAGCAGCAAGACAGGAAAGTGTGGAGGCTATGCGTCCGGTCAGTATTTACACCGCAGGGGATCGGATTGAGGCCGAGATGCTTTTAGAGGCACTTCAGAGAAACGATATTCAGGGCTTCCGGGAGGCAAGGGGTTCCGGAGGGGTCATGGATGTCTATACGGGGAATTCTATTTATGGAGAGAAGATTTTTGTAGATGAAAGGGATGCACAGGAGGCAAAGGAGATTATCGATTCGATTCTGGCTCAGACGGAGCTTGAGGTGGAGCCGGAAGATGAGATTACCGATCAGACTGTGAAGAGTCCGAGGTGGCTTAGGAGCAGTATGGGAGTTCTGCTTGCTCTTTTACTTGCGTTTTTGATCGGAGGAACTGTGCTGAGTATATTTTTCTAAGATAAAGAGGCGGTATCGTCTCCGGAGAGATTCTGTCGTAATGAATCAGACAAGAGAGCTGAATCGTTACACGTTCGGAGGGGATACCGCTTTTTAAATGCGTTGCTTTGTGATACACTGTAAGGGTAAGAGCTGATGACAAATACGCCTGAGTACAGGAGGAAGAACATGAGATTTAATACGCAAAAATACAGACAACTGGAATTGTTTATTAAGACAGAACCTGGGGAGACAGGCAGACTTTATATGGTTTCCGGAAGTGCGCGCAAAATGTTTCAGATCAGTCAATACAGAAAGTGGCTGAAAATTACGGTGAATCCGGGGACGACCTATGAGGTGTCGGCTGAGAACTGCGAGATTTCCTATGCCTATTTAAGCGGCTGTGAGCAGATGCTGGAGAGAGGCATCTGCATGATCCAGGACGGAAGATTTTATGACAGGAGTCAGTGGGGTGAATGGTATGACACGCCCATCCGTAACCAGTACCACCTTTCCCCACCAAAGGGATGGATGAATGATCCGAATGGATTTTGTGTTTATCATGGGTATTATCATCTGTTTTACCAGTTTCACCCATTTTCTGAGGAGTGGGATAATATGTACTGGGGACATGCGGTAAGCCAGGATTTAATCCACTGGGTACATCTTCCGGTGTGTATGGAGCCGCAGCAGGAGATTTTGAACTATCCGGAGCTGGTGGGCGGCGCTTTTTCAGGGACGGCATTGGTTGACGAGGAGCAGAAGCTCAGACTGTTTTTTACGCGCCACATCGGAAAGAGAAGAGATAGGACAGCTTTCAGGGAGTATCAGGTGATGACGGAGAGCCGGGACGGCCTGAACTGGGAGCGGGAGAGCCGGATTATTGAAGGCCCGGAGGGCCGGGATTTCCGGGACCCGAAAGTATTTTATGAGAATGGAGAATATAAGATGCTTATCGGTATCAGGGGTGAAGAGCATCCGGCCATATCCCTTTATAAATCCTACAATCTGGCGCAGTGGACGTACTGTGGCGAGATTTTTGAGGAACAAAAGGAGGAGGAGAATATTCCTCTGGAATGTCCGGATCTCTTCCGTCTTGACAACCAGTGGGTATTGACTGCCGGATACTGCGGGCATGTGGACGGGCACGGAAGAAAAAACAGCATCTATTACCACATCGGAGAATGGTATCAGGATCAGTTCCATGAGGAGGCCAGAGGGCTTTATGATTTTGGCGCAGATTTCTATGCGGTGCAGACCATCGATACGGAGACCGGACGGGTGGCTGTCGGCTGGATCAGCGACGTGGCAAAGGAGCACGTCAAATCGCCAAACGGTGCGTGCGGAAGTATGAGCATTCCGAGGGTACTTCACATCAAGGACGGGAAACTTTACCAGAATCCGGTTCAGGGAATCTACCGGCTTATCCGCTACCCGGTCTACGAAGGATGCGGGGAGGACGTGGAGGTTACCGGAATTGAGGGCAACACCTACTATGTCAAATTAGAGATGGAGAAACCATCAGATTTTCGAATGACACTTTATAAGTGGAAAGACAGGAAGCTGTATCTGGAGCAAAAAGATGGCCAGTGCCGTTTCCGGACCGTGGGAGAAGGAGCAAAAAATATTCTCTATCCGGCGGAAATCAGTGATGTTACCACGGTAGAAGTATTTGTGGACCGGAACGTGTGCGAAGTATTCTTAAATGACGGACAGGCAGCGGGGGCGAAGAAATTTTACCAGCAGTCAGAGACCGGAAACTTTGAGTTCCACGTACAGGAGAAAGGCACAGTGAAGTCTCTGGTAGTAGAGAAAATGGAGGGAATTTGGAAACAGTGAGAAAGATCAGGGCAGTATTATTTGATATGGACGGCGTGCTGATTGACACAGAAAAATATCTGACCCGCTTCTGGAGACAGGCTGCGGCAGAGGCGGGGCTTCTTTTAAGTCTTGAAGAGTGTTATGCGTTCCGGAGCTTTGCCGGGAAATATGCGGCGCCCTGGTTTGCCGAAAAATATGGAGAGCAGTATGACTACTGGACAATTAGGGAGCGGAGAAAGGAACTGATGCAGGAGCATATCCGGGTACACGGAATAGAGAAAAAGGATGGCGTGGAAGAGGTGCTTCAAGTCCTTAGCCAGGAAGGATACCAGACGGCGGTGGTGACGGCGACAGATGAAACGAGAGCGAGACAGTATCTAAGAGATATTGGAATTTTAGAGTTATTTGATGCTGTCATCTGTGCGAATATGGTAGAGCGTGGAAAGCCGTTCCCGGATGTGTACTTGTACGCCTGTGAAAAGATTCAGAAAGAACCGCAGGACTGTGTGGCGGTGGAGGATTCTCCAAACGGAATCCGGGCGGCGTATGGCGCCGGATGTCATGTGGTGATGGTGCCGGATTTGACGCAGCCGGACGAGGAGAGCCAGAACCGGATCGAGAGAAAGGCAGCATCTATCCGGGATATTCCCGGAGTTGTCCGGGAAATCAGCAGAGGAAAATTGCAATACGGGAGGTAAAGATGGGGATATTTCGGATTATCAGGGGCGATATTACACAGTGCAAGGTGGATGCGATTGTCAATGCGGCAAATCCGTCCCTCTTAGGGGGAGGCGGTGTGGACGGCGCTATCCATTCGGCGGCAGGGCCGGGACTTCTGGCGGCGTGCAGGAAACTTGGCGGATGCACACCTGGAGAGGCGAAGATTACGGAGGGTTTTCACCTTCCTGCCAGATATGTGATTCATACGCCTGGACCGGTCTATCAGGGCGGAACAAAGGGTGAGGAGAAGATTCTCGCGTCCTGCTATCAGAACAGCCTGAAGATTGCGGCTTCTTATGGACTGAAAACGGTGGCGTTTCCGTCCATCAGTACAGGAATCTACGGGTATCCGGTGGAGAAAGCTTCCAGAACGGCGGTTCGTGAGATCCTCACCTTTCTTCGTACCCAAAGTATGATAAAAGAGGTGACGATGATCTGTTTCGATGCCGGTACGCAGAAAGCTTATGAGGAGGCATGGAGAGAGATCAACGAGGTAGATTTTACGATTCAGAAAGCAGAGGAATCCGATCTGGCGGATATCCGTAAGCTGATGAAAAAGACCGTGGTTCATATGGAGAATTCTGACTGGTTTTATGACGGAGGAAAGGATTTCCTTGTGACCTGCTTAAAGGAGGATGAGACGACCGGATTTGCAGTTATAGCACGGGTAAAGGGTGGCACGAAAAAGGGTTCTCTGGCCGGATGTTTCCTTGTGGAGATTCCAGGAGATGTAGAGTACAATCTTGGAAAGGATCTCGGATTTTCTAAGGAACAGTTACTTGTCAGTGCCCATATGGACACAGCGGTAGTGGATCCTCTATACCGGGGGCATCACCTTCAGGATCGGATGATGGAAGCATGCGAGAAGGAAATGAAGAAGCGTGGCATCCACTATCTGCTTGTAACCGTCCACCCGGACAATCCGTACAGCCTTTCCAATGTACGGAAAAGAGGGTACCAGATCCGGAAAACCAAGGAGAAGTACGGTGGATCGCTCCGTCATATTCTGTGTAAGGAAGTCTGAAGATATGGCAGTGTTATAAGATGGCGGCGCCGAGGAGAGAGAAGAAAAAACGTTGACGAAGGAGCGGTTTTCCGTAATAATGAAAGGTGCCTGAAAAAAGTATGGAAAATAATACAAAGGAGAGAACATGATGAGTCAACATCAGGAACAAGGTACGAGAAAAAGAGGCGGCTTTGGACTTTTGAAATTTTATCTTTCACAGAAAATCATCAAAATCCTTTTGATTCTTGTTGTCGTGGCGGTAGTGATTTTCGGCGTCCGCAAAACGTTCTTCACGGAGAGTAAGACAACAAAGCTTGGATTTGAAGATATCGGAGAGCTGGCGACTCAGTGTGCCTACACGACGGAAGTTGGGGTGCAGGAGGGATCCAGAGAATTGTTTGGTATCCAGATTCCGTTTACACAAAGCAAATATATTTACAGCATGGATTTCGAGATCAAGGCGGGAATTGATTTTGGGGACATTGACTGGGATCTCAAGGATAAGATAATCGAAGTACGGCTGCCCGAGGCCAGGATCTTAAGTAGCGAGATGAAACAGGATTCCTTCCAGGTTTACCACGAGGAGGAGAGTATTTTTCGGCAGATCAGACTGGAGGAGATCAATGATGGATTTGAGGATATGCAGAAGCAGGCAGAAAAAGACGCTGTCAGTAACGGACTTTTGGAAAACGCAAAAAGCAATGCAGAGACGATCCTCAAGGAGTTCTTCGCAAAAGAATATGACCTGAAAGAATATAAGATTACGTTTCGTGAGAAATAACAGGAGTGAAAAAATGAAAAAGAAGATTCTTACAGTACTTGCCGTTGTTGCAGCGGCTATTTTCATTTTCTATTTTATTTTGTTTCTGACTGCATAGGGTTCCGATGCGACGGAACCCGGCCAAAAGGTTGTAATTATTCAGAAACAATGAAAAAATTCTCAATGACATGTAGTACCCCGTCTTCGTCGTTGGACAATGTAATGTAATCTGCCGCTTCTTTCACGGCAGTCTGTGCATTTGCCATAGCGACACCAAGGCCGGCGGTTTCAAGCATTGTGATGTCATTACAGCCGTCTCCGCAGCAGACCATCTGCTCTGTGGTGAGTCCGATACTGGAAAGGAGTTTACACAAGGAGTGTGCCTTATCGATATTCTGCGGCATGATCTCCAGAAAGAACGGATCGGAGCAGTAAATATTTAGAAGTCCGTGAAAGTAAGGAATCAGCCGTTTTTTTACCATGGCGATATCGTCCGGGTTTCCGGTAATAAGAAATTTATTATTCTCCTGTTCAACAGAAGCCGGAAAGTTATCTACATGGATAACAGGGAGCCCGTTGATTGTGGACTCCAATTTGGTGTACTCATTTGTCTGAAGTCCGGAGAGGATACCACGACTGGAGTAACCGACAATGTCGACCGGAGCGTCTTTGATAAGTTCGAAGAGGGGCTTTGCCACATCTTTTGGCAGAAGACGATTGTAAACAGTCTGACCGCTTCGACAGTCAGTAATTCTTCCTCCGTTGAAGGAGAGAATGTAGCTTCCGAATCGTTGCAACTGCAGTTCTCTGGCAAGGGGAAGCACCCCGGTTGTCGGACGTCCGCTTGCCAGGACCACTTTAATTCCGGCTTCCTGAATCCGGATTAACGCCTCCCGTGTGGGAGGCGTGATTTGTTTTTGGGAGTTGGTGAGTGTTCCGTCCAGATCCAGGGCAAGAATCTGATAGTCTATCATTGTTTGGCTCCTTTTTCTATCTCATCTTTCGTGTTAGCTTCGAATTCGGTGAGCGCCTCCACGATTTCCGAAAACTTCATACTATTGGACGCTTTTACAAGAACAGTATCCCCGGCCTCAAACAAGGACGGAAGATTGTGTAAAAATTCCTCCTTGCCGGTATAGTGAAGAACTGTATTGCCGGAAGCAAGATTCTTGGCTCCAAGGTACATCTGACAGGCCAGCGGTCCAATACAGACGATAGTGTCAATGCCCTTTCTGGCGGCATACTCTCCGGTCTCAAAATGAAGCTGCTCCTCATTCTCTCCCAGCTCCTTCATATCCCCCATGACCGCGACTCTACGACCTGTGGCAAGTGCAAGGACGTCGAGGGACGCCTGCATGGATGCCGGGTTGGCATTGTAACAGTCGTCCAAAATCATCAGGGTGTCCGTTTCAATGAGATGGTTACGCCCGGTCACCGGCTGAAGGGAATGGATTCCTGTCTCGATCTCCTCTGGGGAAAGTCCAAAGAGGTGCCCGATGTAGGCACCTGCGAGCGCATTGTACACCATATGTTTGCCCGGAATCGGGATGTCAGCCTGGATGGTGGTCTCAGAAAAGTCTCCACATGCAGGAAGCTGGATGGTGCAGAGCGTCCCTTTTAACCCTCTGTTTTCGATGTGGGAGGCAAAGACCGGGGCGGCGGAATCGATGCCAAAGAAGACCGGTTTTTGTCCGTGCACATCGGCCACCGTGCGGAGCATATCGTCGTCCCCGTTTAAAACAACCGCAAACTCCGGCTGTAAATGTTCGAACATTTCCGTTTTTGCCTGTAAAATTCCTTCCCGTGATCCGAGATTTTCCAGATGCGCGTATCCGATATTGGTAATGACACAGACGTTTGGGCGGGCAATATCAGCCAGACGGTGCATTTCCCCGAAATGGTCGATTCCCATTTCCAGAACAGCAATCTCATCTTCCTCGGTCAGACGGAAAATCGTCAGTGGGAGTCCGATTTCATTATTATAATTCCCCTCTGTTTTCAGCACCCGATATTTCTGTTCTAGGACAGAAGCGATCAGCTCCTTGGTACTCGTTTTTCCCACGCTTCCAGTAATTCCGATGACTTTCAGATCAAGCTGACTTCGATAAAAGTGTGCCAGATCTTTTAAAGCCTGCTCGGTGGAGTTTACAAGGATATAAGGATACTGCGCCCCGGTAAGCGGATGCTCGGATAAGGTGCAAAGAGCCTCCTTTTCCATGACCTGTTCAATAAAGTCGTGTCCGTCCACCCTTGCGCCCTTGATTGGGACGAAGAGGAAGTCCTTTTCGATTTTGCGGCTGTCGATGGCCACTCCTGTGATTTCCCGGTTTCGAGCGTCCTCAGAACCCCTATATGTACCGCCGCAGGCGGAGGCAATATTTGCCAGTGATAACCCTTTCATATGTTTTCTCCTGTCTTTGGTGATTACCCGCAGTAACGGGCGTCCATCGATTTTTCAATCAGCAGTTCACAGAGCTCTCCAAACTCAATACCGGCGGCCTTTGCCTCTTTCGGAAGAAGACTTGCGGCCGTCATGCCCGGAAGGCTGTTATACTCCAGACAATAGATGTTGCCGTCCTCTGTCAGAAGGAAATCCGCACGGGCATAGACATCGAGCTTGAGTGCTTGAAACGCATGCTCGGAAATTGCCTGGATTTTCTTTGCTGTCTCTTCCGGGATACGGGCAGGGCAGATCTCCTCTGTCATGCCGTCTTGGTATTTATTGGCATAGTCAAACCATCCGGTTTTCGGACAGATTTCGATGACCGGAAGGGCCTTTCCGTCGATCACACCGCAGGCGAGCTCTCGACCTTTGATATATTCTTCAATAATGATCTCATCCTCATAGCGGAAGGACTCTTTGACTGCTTTATCAAACTCCTCCTCCGTCTGTGTAATGTAGACTCCGATACTGGAACCACCAGAGCAAGGCTTTACAACAAGCGGAAGTGGAAGTCCGGTGGAGGCAAGGGAGTGATCCGCGGTGGACCGTTTCATCCAGGTTCCCTTTGGGGTCGGAATATGATTTGCCTCGAAAATCACCTTGGTGATCTCTTTGTCCATGGACAGGGCACAGCCAAGGGAGCCAGACCCTGTATAACGGATGCCAAGGACGTCAAAGGCAGCCTGAAGCTTTCCGTTTTCACCTACATCACCGTGCAGTCCCATGAATACGATATCCGCGAGACGGCAAAGTTCGATGACATTGGCTCCGAAAAAGCAGTCGGATTTGTCTTCTCTGGAAGCTTTCACCGCTTCCAGATCCGGCTCTGTAGAACGGATGCCTGATGCAAGGGAAAGCCCCGCATCAGGTCTTGTAAAAGCTGCTTCCAGATTGTCTCCCGCGTCCGGAAGTCCCAGAAACGGATCCAGAAGAAAAGCGTCGTGTCCTTTTTCTCTTAATGTACGGCATATACCGGCGCCGGAACTAAGGGAAACGTCCCGCTCCGTGCTGAGTCCTCCTGCCAAAACAATGATTCTCATAGTCTTCGATTCCTCCTTATAAATTATCCATACTCATCTGGTCCAAAAGCTCTTTCTTAACCTGATATAAGCGATCTGAAAGATCCACATACACATTGTGCGGGTAGAAGAGACGCTTCGTCTCATCCCACAGAGTATCTTTTTCCTGACGGCAGTATTCGGCGATTTCCATGACGGACGGCGAGTGATAGACACATTCTCCGTTTATGAAAACCGGGACGAGCATCTCACGCATTGTATAGGTGCCGCCCTTCATCCGCGTTTTTTTCCATGTCTCGATGGGGTCAAAGAGCAGAAGATCGTCATTTTCATCAAAAGTCTCATCCGCAAAGCAGATCAGGTCAGCTTTGATCTTTCCGGTCTCCTTTTCGTAAATCCTGTAGATTGTTTTGTTGCCCGGATTGGTAATCTTTTCCGTGTTCTCGGAGAGCTTGATCTTTGGTACAAACACACCGTTTTCATCCTGGATGGCGGCCAGCTTATAGACGCCCCCAAAGGACGGGCAGTCCTTAGACGTAATCAGGTGGGTTCCTACACCCCAGACATCGATGGCGGCACCCTGCTGTTTCAGGTCGTGAATCAGGTATTCATCCAAATCGTTGGAAGCAGAAATTTTTGCGTCTGGGAATCCCGCATCGTCTAACATCTTGCGAGCCTTCTTAGAAAGATATGCAAGATCCCCGCTGTCCAGACGGATTCCAAAGCTTTTGGACCGGATTCCCTCTTCCCGCATCTCACGAAAGATGCGGATGGCATTCGGCACACCGGATTTCAATGTGTCGTAGGTATCCACGAGAAGGGTGCAGGAGTCCGGATACATTCTGGCATAAGCTTTAAATGCCTGGTACTCATCCGGAAAACTCATAATCCAGCTATGGGCGTGCGTGCCCATGACCGGAACATGAAACATCTGTCCGGCCAGTACATTAGACGTGCCGACACATCCGCCAATCATGGCAGCTCTCGCCCCGTAAAGTCCGGCGTCCGGCCCCTGGGCCCTGCGAAGACCGAATTCCATGATACCTCCATCGTTTGCCGCATAAACGATGCGGGCGGTCTTGGTGGCTATGAGGGACTGATGGTTGACAATATTTAAGATTGCGGTTTCCACAAGCTGTGCCTCCATGATTGGGGCCACCACCTTGATGAGAGGTTCCCTTGGGAAGATCACACTTCCCTCCGGAATGGCATAGATATCACCGCTGAAATGATATCCACTTAGATAATGAAGAAAGTCTTCGTCGAAGATGTGAAGACTTCTGAGATAGTCCACCGCTTCATAGGAAAAATGAAGTCCCTTGATATACTCAATCACCTGGTCGAGTCCGGCCGCGATGGCGTAGCCGTTGTTACATGGATTGGCACGATAAAAAACGTCAAAGACAACAACTTTGTCGTGATCCTTCTCCTTAAAATATCCCTGCATCATTGTCAACTCATACAAATCTGTCAATAATGTTAAATTACGTTCCAGCATTGGATACACTTCCTTTCGCTGTGCGGCCTGACACACAGCCTATATTATAAAATAGCGATGGGCCAAAGTCTGGGCATGATGTGACCTTGGCGACCGCGTATCAACCCGGAATGTGCCTTTTGGCACTTCTGGTGATTCAGCATAATGCTGGAAACATTATAGCACTCATCCGGGCAAAGGGGAAGAAAAATCCGTGTTGAAATTGAAAGGCTGGGAGAAGTAGTATATAATAGATGTAAAAAAAGGACATTTCCAGATGGAAGGAGGAGTCAATATGACCACACGAAACGTGACAGCAGCAGATTTTGGAAGCAGATATGAGGCTCCGGGGGCCGAACTGGTTCGTATTGCATGCCAGTTCCAGAGCCGGATCTTACTGAAGAGCGGGGAGATGCAGGTCAACGCAAAGAGTATTATGGGAATGATGGCATTTCAACCGTCAAAGGGAATGGAAATTGAGATCACAGCTGAGGGATGCGACGAAGAGCAGGCTGTTCTCGAAATAGAAGCTTTTTTGAAAAATGAATAGAGTACATAAAAACGGGTGGAGACATACAAATTTCCACCCGTTTAGTTCTATACGATTTCTACATTTTTCTGAATGGTCTCTTTGATGATCTGCTCAAAATACGGGGCGAGATGCTTTCTTGTCTCCTTGTCAAGATCCTTCGGGTAGACCGGAGCGCCGTACTCGATGACGACGTGGGTCTTTTTGATCTTAGGAAAGTGAGCCTCAAACATCTCTGCGGTATTGTTGAGACTGATCGGGACGATGGCGCACCCGGTTTTCTCGGCGATCTTAAAAGAGCCCTCCTTAAAAGGAAGAAGGCTTAACTCTTCTCCCGAATTTCTCGTGCCCTCCGGGAAGATGCAGATCGAGATACCGCGTTTGATATAATCAATCGCTGTCAGGATTGTCTTCATCCCCTGCTTCGGGTCGTGACGATCCAGAAACAGGCAGTAAAGATACTTCATCCACGTGGAGAGCAGCGGAATCTTCTCCATTTCCTTCTTGGCAACATAGCCGGTCAGACGCTTGCAGCGGGAGTAAGTCAGAAGAATGTCAAAATAGCTTCTGTGATTCCCGATAAAGAGTACCGGTTCATCCGGCACATTCTCAAGGCCGATCACTGTAGTCTCTACGCCAGCGATCCGCAGGATACAACGAAATCCCCACTGGACAATCCGCAGGGAAGAAAAATCCCTCGTTTCCCGGTTTTTCTTTCCGATCAGCCATTCCACGAAGAAGACCGGAATGGAAAGAATCAGGAAGACCACCAGAAAAATGGCGACACAGATAAAGCGAATCATAGGATTAGTTCCTTTCCAAAAAAGTTTAATAGACAACATGTCGAGAAACGACATATCAACAAAGTACTATCATTATACTATAAAAATGCTGGAAAAGAAATCCGGTTTTGTCATTTTTTTCAGGAACTTTGTGTAAGATGATAAAGAGAAAAAGCAGGATCGCATCGTATGGGCAAAAAAGCAGGAAATTTCCGAAAAATCATCTTCTCCTGTACTGCGATACTTTTCCTTTTTTTGGTGGCCGGGTGCTCGGTTACGGATCTTGGAGGGGAGAAGAAGCAGGAACTGGATTTTACGGTCCTGGAAAAGGAAGACATACCAGAGGAACTACAGGCAACGATTGAGGAGAAAAAGGACGAACCGATGAAACTGACATACACAGATCAGGGACAGATGGTTCTCGTCAGAGGATACGGGAAGAAGGAAAGCAGCGGGTACAGCATTGAGGTGAAAGAACTTTACGCAACGGAAAATGCCGTACATATTCGTACCGAGCTTAAAGGACCGGGAGAAAAAGAGCAGGTGATCGAGAAATCGACGTGGCCTTATATTGCTGTTAAACTGGATTATCATAACAGACATGTTGTCTTTGAAGAATGAGGAGGTTCCCTATGGAGTTGGTGAAAAAACAGATTGTAAAACAGTGGAGTGGAAAACCGGTTACGGACCAGTTTCTGATTGATGAGGACTACAATGTGCCGGATAATAAAAAGGATATCAAAAAGGTGATGATCAGTGAGGGCGAGCTGCGGATCGAAGAAATCCGCAAGGTGGATAACTATGTGAAAGTCCACGGGAAACTATTGTTTCACATTCTTTACGTCACGGATGAGGCGGAAGAAAAGATGGCCGAATTGTCCGGTCAGTTTCCGTTTGAGGAGATGGTTTATACCGAGGAGGAGAGGGGTGACTGGCTGATCCGAAGCACCCGGACGGATGTGACGGCGGTGATGATCCACTCCCGGAAACTCAATATCCGCACGATGGCGGAAATGGTTCTTGTACCGGAGACAGGAGAAGAGGGGGAACTGACCGTGGACGTGGAGGGCGTTGACCGATGTTGTAAGAAAAAGGCTGACAGGCGGGTTCTGAAAATGCAGAATACTCTTCGGGATACCTACCGCATCAAGGAAGAGATCCGGCTCCCAAAAGGAAAGGAAAATATCGCCGCCCTGCTGTGGACGGATATGAAACCACAGCGGCTGGATACGAAGCTGGTGGCAGACAGCCTCATCGTGGAGGGCGAGCTGTTGGTATTCTGTTTCTATGAAACGCCGGATGAGACACTGAACTGGATCGAGGAACCGGTGCGCTTTGAAGGCAGGATCCCGTGTCCGGGGGCGGATGAGACGATGTACCACCAGATTGACACTGCCTTTACGGATGAGAATGCAGAAGCAAGACTCGATGAGGACGGGGAAATGCGGATCATCGGAATCGAAGCGTCCCTGGAGGTGAAAGCGTCGGTTTTTGAAGAGGAAGAGGTGGAGCTTCTGGAGGATCTTTATTCTTTAAGCTGCAATCTCACCGTCCAGAAAGAAATGCAGGAGTGTGAGCAGCTTGTCATGCAGAATCATCTCAAATGCAGCGTCAGTGAGACACTCTCTCTTCCGGAGCTGAAAGACAATATTTTTCAGATCTGCCATACATCGGGCAGCCTTGAGATTGTCAGAACCGAAGCAAAAGAAGAAGGAATCCAGGTAGAGGGCATCCTCCATATCGGATTTTTGTATGTCAAACCGGATGATGATATTCCGTTTGATACTTGGCAGGGTATGGTACCGTTTACCTGTGTGCTGGAATGTAATGAGATGTACCCGGATGTACGCAGCTCGTTAAACGGCTACATCGAGCAGCTCTCCGTGAATCTCCTGGGTCAGGGAAAAGCTGAGGTCAAGGCAACGGTCTCTTTTAGGGCGTTGGTGCGGCGTCCGGTGTCGATTGAGAATATCGCTGGACTGACTGTGGAGGAGAGATCCATGGAAGAGCTTGCAAAGCGGCCGGGAATTGTGGGGTATGCAGTCAAGGATGGAGATGATCTTTTTGGACTTGCAAAACGCTTTGGAACAACGGAGGAGAGTATCTGCGAGGTGAATGGAATCGAGAAGGAAAAAGGGCTCCAGCCAGGTGAGAGGATATTGATTTTTAAGGAGAATTTGAGTATACTATAAAGAAATGTATACAAAATACATAGTGTCCCATTGGGGCAGAAGAGAAAAGAGTGAGAACAAGGAGAGATTGGATGGAACGGATTCAGCTAAAAGCACTTGGGAAGATTAATCTGGGGCTTGATGTACTTGGAAAAAGAGAGAACGGTTATCACGATGTCAGGATGATTATGCAGACCGTTTACCTGTATGATGAGGTGACGCTAGAGAAACGGCAGGAACCGGGCATCACCGTGTCCACCAATCTCATATATTTGCCGACAGATAAGACAAATATCGCATACCGCGCGGCGAAGATTCTTCTGGATGAATTCGGTGAGAGGCGCGGTGTGGCGATCCACTTGAAAAAGCATATCCCGGTTGCGGCTGGGATGGCGGGCGGGAGCGCAGACGCTGCCGCAGTGCTCTTTGGCATGAACCGGATGTTCGGGTGGAAGTTAAGTGAAAAAGAACTGATGGAACGGGGCGTGACCCTTGGCGCGGACGTCCCGTACTGCATCATGCGCGGGACTGCGCTTGCGGAAGGGATCGGGGAGAAGCTGACCAGACTCCCTGCCATGCCAAAGTGCCATCTGCTCATCGCAAAGCCGCCGATTTCCGTGTCCACAAAGCTCGTCTATGAGAAACTGGACGCATTGGCGATCGTAGACCATCCGGATATAGACGGGATTATCGAAGGTTTAAAGGACCGGGATCTCATCCGGGTGGCCGGATCCATGGGAAATGTCCTACAGAATGTGACAGAGACAGAGTATCCGGTGATTACACAGATCAAGGAGGAAATGATCAAAGGCGGAGCCATCAATGCGATGATGAGCGGAAGCGGTCCGACCGTATTTGGTCTTTTCAAAGAGCGAAGTATGGCAAAGAAGACGGCGGAACAGATTCGACAGTTGGGACTTGCAAGACAGATTTACACGACAACCATTCACAATGTACGAAAGAACAGGAGGAGCGATGAATGGAAGCAGATTTCGGAGCAGAAATGAATGAGTATCTTCCGCTGCGAGACGTGGTGTTTCAGACACTGCGTCAGGCGATTTTACGTGGCGAACTAAAGCCGGGAGAGCGGCTGATGGAAGTGCGCCTTGCAAAAAAGCTCGGCGTCAGCCGGACTCCGATCCGGGAGGCGATCCGGAAGCTGGAGCTTGAGGGGCTGGTGCTGATGATCCCAAGACGGGGAGCGGAGGTCGCGGAGATCACAGAGAAGAGTATGAGGGACGTGCTTGAAGTCAGAAGAGCCCTGGAGGTGCTGGCGGTAAGCTTAAGCTGCGACCGGATTTCCGGGGAGCAGATCGAAGCGCTCAAAGAGGCGGCAGAGGAATTTGACCGGTCCCTGACCTCGGATGATGTGACAAGGACCGCAGAAGCAGATGTCCATTTCCATGATATTATTTACCGCTCGACAGACAATCAGAGGCTGATCCAGCTTCTGAGCAATTTGGGTGAGCAGATGTATCGTTACCGGGTGGAATACTTAAAGCACAGGGAGTTTCACCCGCAGATTTCCAGGGAGCACAAGGAGCTCATCAGCTATCTGGAAGCTGGACAGAAGGGGCAGGCGGAAGAAAAGATCGCCGTCCACATTGACAAGCAGGCCCAGGCCGTCCTGGAGACGATCCGCCGGAACAGAAATCCGGAAAAAACAGAATAAATCCCGGAGATCCGGCAATACTCCTGTTAAATTTCAGATGAAAGTAACGGGAGGAAAGTTTGGATGATGACGGAGAGAAAACGAAAATGGGTGATGGCAGTTTCGGCTGTCATCCTTTCTGCGATGCTGACTGCCTGTGTCTGGCGTACGGAGACGGTCAGTGCTAAGATGGAAACGGCACAGAAGCACATGGCGGAGGAAGTGCTGCGCTTCCATGTGCTTGCAAACAGCGACAGCAAAGAGGATCAGGAGCTGAAGATGACAGTCAAGGATGAGGTTGTATCCTGGCTCGAAGCAAAGATGGACTGTGATAGCCTGGAAGAGACCAAGAACTTTATCCGAAGCCATTTAACCGGGATTGAGGAGGTGGCCGAGGAGACGGTCCGAAGGGAAGGATATTCCTATCCGGTGCAGGCAGCTTTGGAGTGGACAGACTTCCCTGAGAAGAGCTATGGGGACGTCACTTTTCCGGCAGGTTCCTACGAGGCACTCCGAATCCAGATTGGGGAAGCCAAAGGCCACAACTGGTGGTGTGTGCTCTACCCGAATCTTTGTTTTATCGACAGTGTCCAGGCAGTCGTACCCGAAAAAGGGAAAAAGCAGCTCAAGCATGTTCTGACAGACGATGAGTACGATATGGTAACGGCGACCTCAAAATTCAAAGTCAAATGGTTTTTCTTTGGGTCGTAGGAGGGGCTCTAAAGCTTCAGAACAAAAGACGAAAGGGAAAAGGAATGACAGAATTTTTAGTAAGACGGTTTGTCAAAAACTATGAACATACAGAGACAGTAGCAGTACGTACAGCATACGGCGTACTGGCAAGTATGGTGGGGATCTTTTGCAATGTCTTTTTATTCCTTGTGAAAGGAGCGATCGGCATTGTGCTTCACAGTATCTCTGTCACGGCGGACGCCTTCAACAATCTCTCGGACGCAGGCTCGTCGATTATCGGGCTTGTAGGCGTCAAGATGGCGGAAAAGCCAGCCGACGAGGAGCACCCGTTTGGACACGGACGGATCGAGTATATTGCGGCGCTTATTGTGGCTTTCATTGTTCTGGAGGTAGGATTTACCTTTCTAAAAGACGCCATTGGAAAAATCCGGCAGCCGGAGATCCTGAAATTTAACACAGTGTCTGTGGTGATCCTGATGTTTTCCATCGGAGTTAAGATCTGGCTTGCTTCCTTTAACAGGAAGCTGGGCAAAAAGATCAATTCCAAAGTGATGATGGCGACGGCAGCCGACGCAATGGGTGATGTAGCGACGACGACGGCTACGATCCTGTCCGTTTTATTTTTCCGGGTTACGGGAATCAATATTGACGGCTTTGTAGGGATTGGCGTCGCTCTCGTCGTGATGTGGGCGGGCGTTGGTATCGCAAAAGATACTCTGGAACCCCTCATTGGTGAGGCAGTGCCGCAGGAGACATGTGACGAAATTACGAAATTTGTGGAATCCTACGATGGGATTGTAGGGACCCACGATTTGCTGGTACATAATTACGGACCGGGCAGAAGCATGGCGTCTATTCATGCGGAAGTACCAAACGACGTCAATATTGAAGTGTCTCACGAGGTCATCGATAAGATTGAGCGGGATGCCAGAAAATATCTTGGGACCTATCTTCTGATTCATATGGATCCTATAGAGACAAAAGATCAGGATGTAATTAAGGTAAGAAAAAAAGTGGAGGATATCGTAACACAGACAGATCCGGATGCAAGCATCCATGATTTCCGTATGGTCTCAGGAGAACACCGTATTAATCTGATCTTTGACATGGTGCTTCCTCACGGGTATGATAAAGAAGAAGAGAATACATTGCAGCGTCTGGTGACAGAAAAAATCCATCGTCTGGACGAGCGCTATCAATGTGTCATTACAATGGAAAAGAGTTTTGTGGCAGAACCAAAAGAAAAGTAAGAGAGGGATCATATGTACGAGATTAAAACAAGGGTACGGCTTAGCGAAGTATCGGCAGACGGATGCATGACTCTGCCGGGGATCATCAATACATTTCAGGATGCCAGCATCTTCCAGTCGGAGGATCTGGGTGTGGGGACGAAATATCTTGAGGAACACAAAAAGGCATGGATACTTTCTTCCTGGCAGGTAGAAGTACGACGCTACCCGAAACTGGGGGAAACCGTCAGCACATCTACATGGGCCAGTGGATTTCATGGATTTTTTGGAGACCGGAATTTTATTATGCAGGATAAAGATGGTGAAGTCGTGGCATACGCCAATTCGATCTGGGTCTATATGGATCTGGAGGCCGGCCGGCCGACCAGGCCATCTGAGGAAGAAGTCACCCGCTACGGAATGGAAGAGCCGTATCCAATGGAGTACGCGTCCCGGAAAGTAGCGATGCCCCAAGAAGGAATCAAAGGCATTCCGGTCAAAGTCCGGAAGTACCATATTGACACAAACCATCATGTTAATAATTGTCAGTATGTCCAGATGGCAGTGGAGCTTCTGGAGGAAAACGGTGTGGAGACGGACTTTCAGAGTCTGCGCGTAGAATATAAGAAATCAGCTGTTTACGGAGATATCCTTTATCCTATGTACACGACAGAAGGCGGCGCGGCAACGGCAGCGTTGTGTGATAGGGATGGGAAACCATATGCGGTGATTGAGCTAAAGAATAAAGGAGAACAAAAGTGATGAAATTGGGTGAAAAACAAGTATTGATGATGGAGAAGGAAGTGGATTTCGGCGTATATCTGGGGACGGAGTCAGAGCATGTCCTCCTACCGAAAAAGCAGGTGCCAAGGGGGCTGGAGCCCGGAGATCCGGTGGAAGTATTTTTATATAAAGATTCCCGGGACCGGCTGATCGCGACAACCAACGAACCGAAGCTCACTCTTGGCGGACTAGCAATACTGGAAGTCATCGACACCGGGAAGAATGGAGCATTCCTCGACTGGGGACTGGAGAAAGATCTTTTCCTCCCGTTCCGTGAGCAGACGACACCAGTGAAAAAGGGCGACAGCATACTCGTAAGTCTCTACATTGACAAGAGTGCGCGTCTCTGTGCGACTATGAAAGTGTATGAGAAACTTTCCTGCGATTCTCCGTATCAGAAAGACGATATGGTAGAGGGAATCGTATATGAACTCAGCGACCGATTCGGTGTGTTTGTGGCTGTGGACGGCAAGTATTCCGCACTGATCCCGAAACGCGAAGTCTATCATACATACCGGGTGGGCGAGACGATCCGGGCGAGAGTAGCCGCAGTCAAGGACAATGGAAAACTTGATTTAAGCGTGCGGGAAAAAGCCTTTATCCAGATGGATGTGGATGCGGCAAAACTCGTGGAATACATGGAAAAGAACGGTGGACGTATTCCATTTACAGACAAGGCGTCTCCGGAGACAATCCGCGGCGAATTTGAGATGAGCAAAAACGAATTCAAACGTGCGGTGGGACGGCTCCTCAAGGAGAAAAAAATCGAAATCCGTGAAAAGGATATTGTAATTGCAGGAAAATAAGCTATACTAAAGATAGACAAAATAAAGAAAAGGAGATCATCGCTTACGAAAAAGAAGATATCGATAAGCTCGTATCCTTTATGATTTAAGGCTTTGAAATCATGGCGAATTTAGTCTTAGAAGAACAGCAGATCATACTATAAGGCGAAAGGCGAAACTTTCGCCTTTTGTCGTTCATGGGGACGATAGAAATGATTTCTGTCGTAGCTTTCTAAAAGGAATTCAGGGACAAAAAATGGTAATTCATGGTCAGAAAGACGAAAATACTCGAAAAATGTAGTACAATCCCCCATGGGGGAAAAGGGAAATGGGAGGATAAAAGATAGTTAGCCCTGGGAGAAGGAGTAGACAGAATGAAAGAGACCAACGTGGAAGTCGAAGGGATCAAATTGGCTGTCTCAATGTTCCGTAAGACAGATCCGAAGCGATGCCGGGAAGTCCTTCTTGAGAGTATCCGATGGCTGAAAGACCGTTACATACGTCTGGGAGAAAAGGAGGATCTGCAAAAAGCCCTTCTCCATATTCAGGCATACGGTGATCTGGGATTCCCATATCAGGATGTTGAGACAGATCTGTTAGAGATCTTTGACAGCCTGGGGGCTAAAAAGGAGGTGAGAAAGGCGTTCCGGAAGCTGTTCTGTGAAACGATTGTCATTAATAAAAGCGTAATCAACCGGCTCCTTGGGAGCTGGAATCCGGCCCGACAATCTATGCGTATTGGGGATGCGGTCAATGACATTATTCAGAAGGTGACGAAAAAAGAAGAAGGCACCTATTTGTATCATTGCGGAAAACAGCTTGCACAGAACGGGGAAGACGGTCTGTGGGAGCATACATTCCGACTCAGGATACAGGATGGCGAGGCCATTTTCCACAATGTAAATCAGAACAGATATTATCTGCTGATAAAGGAGGGAAAATAAGATGTTTAAGATCGTGATCGTTGATGATGACAGACAGATGCAGGCTATCATTCGGGACAAAATCAAAGAGAAAACAGATGCATTCAGAGACGCAAAAATTCAGATCTTTTCTTCTGCGGAAGCCTTTCTGGCAGAGGCCAAACAGGAAGAGCACGGAGAAGAGGGCGATCTGTTCTTTGTAGATATTGAGCTTGGAGACGGCATAACAGGACTGGAGTTCGGACGAATCCTCCGGAAGAAATATCCGAACCGTGGACTAGTATTCCTTACATCTCATAAGGAATTTGCCATGGAAAGCTATGAGATTGAGGCGGACCAGTATATCCTAAAAGAGCAGATGGACAAACGACTTCCTGGAATTCTGGAAAAGTTGATGTACCGTCTGGGTGCTGAGAGAAATCAGTACAGGATGCTGCGGAACGAGGACGGAGAACAGAAAATCTATTTCCGTGAAATGATCTGTATACACAAAAGAAAGATGGGAAAATATGCTGAATTTGAGACGTTCCAGGGTACCTTTCGGGAGAGGATCTCTCTTGACCGGCTTCTGGAAGAACTGGACAGCAAGGAATTCTTTCTCGCAGACAGAAGTAATATAATCAACCTCCGCAATGTCCAAAGTATAAGGGACAATGTTATCTGTCTGGAGGAAGGACACACCTTGGAGCTGAATCAGTACCGGATAGAAGCCGCGAAAAAGAGGATCGAGGCTTACTGGAGGGAAAGAATATGGAACGAGCAACCCACATCATAATCTTGACTCTGATCTCATGCTTTGAGATCTGGATGTGTTATCAGATCCTGTACCGGACTGTGCTGGAGAAACGGTATTTGCAGACCTGGCAGAAAATCCTCATCTGGGGAAATATCCTGGGGATGGGGATTGTGCTGGGTGTAAACAGAGGAATATTTTTCTTATCAAGTGCTATATTGTGGCTTTGCATTTTCTATACAATAGTAGTAGCAGTGATTTTAAATGTGAAGAGATGGCATCTTATTGTAGAAATTGTAGGAATTTATTATCTGTTTGTAGCATTATTAGACCTTTTCTTTGCTTTTTGCGGAATAGCGATTGGAAATGATTTTTATCAAGTGTTTTCTGCATATAACTATTCTGGAGAAAAGTGCATACTTTTCATTTTGTCCCGAATAAGCATTATATCTATTTTGATTTTCTTAAAGAAAGAGAGAAAAGGCGAAATTATAGTTGAAAAAGCACAAACATTTATGCTTGTTACTATGGGGATTCTAGTGGTTATTGTAACAGGATATCATTTCCTGATTTATGATATTTTGAACGGATTGTCAGATGTTAGTGGATGGAGTGCGGCCTGCTCCTTACTTGCGATCTTTGTCGTTGTTGCATTTTGCTTAGGAATTAGTTGGAAAAACCAGAGTCTGAAACAGGAAAATCAGATTCTGGAAGTCAGAGAAAAACTGGAACTGGACAATATGCGGGATATGATGAAAGCATTAGAGCAGAACCGGATTCAGGTACACGATATGCGTCACCATATGATTATTCTGAGAGAATATGCATTGAAAAAAGAGTATGAAGCGATCGAAACCTATCTGGATCAGTTACTGGAAAGCTATGTAGAAGTTCAGGAGGAAAGATGGACAAGAATCCGGAATCTGGATATTCTGTTAAGTGAAAAGAAGAAGGAGGCTAATTTGGAGAACATCCGGTTTCAGATTGAAGCGGATGTCCTCCAAAGTCTCCCATTCAAGGAGACAGAAACGAGTGTTCTCTTTGGAAATCTTCTGGACAATGCAATAGAAGCATGTAAAAAGATGAAGACAGAAACAAGATGGATCCGGGTGGAAATCAGACAGAGGAAAGGATTTCTGTTTTTTACGATTGCTAATTCGATCGGGAAACGTCCGCAGGAAAAGGATGGGGAATTTGTCTCTGATAAAGAAGACAAAAAAGTTCATGGTTATGGATTGAAAAGTATCCGACGTATTGTGAAGAAATACGATGGATCCTTTCAATGTGATGTAGTAGAAGAAGAGGTCAAGATCTCGATTTCTTTTTCCAATAAGTAAAGAGAGAATAGGAGAGAACCTATGAAAGAAAACAAAAATTTAGAATTTGCAGGAGATTTATTGGTTGAGATGCAGGAAGTGCAGAAAATAAACTGCTCAGATAATGTAGTAGACAGAGGAAGAACATATACACTTCAATGTACAGCCTTTTTAACAATCTTTTGCTGCTAGTCAAACAAAACAGGATGTTCCTTGGGGCATCCTGTTTTTTAAAACAAAGGAGGTGTAAAAGTGTCGGATACCTATTTATCAGAACGTATTTATCAAAATATAGATTCCAGTAAACCAGAAAATGTAGAACGGACGCAGTACTGGAATCACCTTCTGGGAGAGACGACGGTGGAGGAACTCCGGGAACATAATAGGGCGTTTGTGATGTATCTACAGGATGCTCCATTCGAAGAAAAACAGGAGGTGGACAGAGGATTCCTGCACATTTCGTTTCAAGAAGAAAGAGGAAATGCGGATTCCGTACGCAGAGAGATCGGGGAGAAAAAGCTGTTCTTTGCAGAATTTTATAAAACTTTTTTAAAAATTGGAAAACGTGAGTTGGAAAGCAGATGGAGTTGGCTGGGAGAAGAAGTGGAGGAAATGTTGTATGAAGCATTTGAAGATGTACTGGCGATTCGGTTACAGAACATTGCTCTTCGCACACTGATTGCTGAATTACATTCCTACAAACAGAAAGGAAACTTGAGCGGAGAAACTTCTGAACAGGAGTATGAGAGCTTTTGCAAGATTTGTGGAAGCCGTGAGTTTTTCGGCCATATTTCGGAGACGTATCCGGTTCTTATCAGATGTCTGAAAGAATGTACAGAAAAGACGATCTGTTATTATGAACAGGTAATGCGATGGGTCATTGAAGATCGAGAGAGTCTGTCCTGTTTGTTTGGGAAAGAGAAGGATTTGGGGAGTATTGTAAAGGTAGAGTCCGGCCTGTCCGATTCCCATCACGGCGGGAAAGAGGTATTAACTATCTATTTTGCAAACGGAAGTCAGATCCTGCTCAAACCACGTTCTATGGAAAACGAACAGTTTTATCAGAAATTACTGGATTGGATCGGAGAGCGAACAGGGACAGATCAGTACTTTTATCCGATTTTGTCCGGCAAAGATCATAGTTGGTGCCAGATTGTGGAATACAAGCCGTGTAATTCGGAGGCAGAGTTGCACCAGTATTATCAAAGACTTGGCGAACAGCTTTTTCTCGCCTATCTCTTGGGAACAAATGATATTCACTTTGAAAATCTGATCGCCTGCGGGGCATATCCAGTTATGATCGATCTGGAAGCCCTGGTTCATAATTCCAGAGGGCGAAGTGAGGAGTCTATTCGGGATACAGTACAATCCCATCTCTGGGAGTCTGTATTAGCTACCGGAATTCTCCCTTCCTACACATGGAATAATGAGGGAGAAGGGATTGATGGAAGCGCTATTCACAGCAAAAAAGGGCAGAAGCTTCCTTTTAAAATTCCAACCGTCGCAAAAGGAGAGACCTCTGAAATGTATGTCACTTATCGGGAAGGCCATTCCTCAGAAGGAAAAAACCTAGCCCATGCAAAAGAGGGAATGGAAGATCTGGTGCTGTATGTGAATGATATTTTGGAGGGATTTTCCACAGCGTATCAAGCCGTGGAAAAAGAACGAACGATTTTTGAAAAGGAGCTTCGGAAAGGAACAGAGATTCAAAGCCGTACAGTGTTGATGCATACACAGCGGTATACGATGCTGCTGAACAGTTCTTACCACCCGGCGCTTTTAATGGACGGAGCGGATCGTGAGATTTTCTTGTCTGCTATTGGTCAGGGACGATGGGAGCAGGACGAGGAAATTGTAAAGGAAGAAATCGGTTCTCTGCTTCGGGGAGATATCCCATACTTTTCCTTTGCTATGGGAGAGAAGGATTTGTCGGCGGATGGGAGAATTTGCGTGCGGAATCTGTATGACAAAACTGCCTGTGATCGGATCGTAAAGCGATTGCAAGGTTTATGTGGCAAGGATCGAAAGAGGCAATGCGATTTTATTCAGACGTCTGTGGAATTGATTCCGGAAAACAGAAGTGGATTTTCTAATAAAATTTATCCCGCAAGCAAGAGTCCTGCAAAAAGTCAAAAAGATATGATCCAGGAAAATATAAAAGAGCTGACTGAACGACTTTGTGATTATGCGATATGGAATCCCCGGAGAACAGAAGTGAGCTGGTATGCACTTCGGTTTGCAAGTTCCGGAAATTATGCATGGGAAATAGAACCGATGGGCGTCTATTTTTACGATGGATGGAGCGGACTGTTACTTTTGACGACAATGATCCAGGCAAATCAAAAATTAAAACGGGTTGAAGAAATCCAGACAGCGTTGAAGAAGCAGGTCTTTCAATACACGGACAACGGGCTGGTATCATTGAATCATTTACAGTCTCAAAATACCGGAGCATATACCGGGGAAGGATCTTTGATTTATGCTTATCTGAATTTATATCGACTGACAAATGAGAAAGTATACCTGCAATATGCCGTTAAACACGCTGGAATTGTGTCGCAAATTCTGGAAGAAGATTCCTGCTCAGATTTATTAGGAGGAAAAGCGGGAGCGGCATGGGTGTTTCTGCAACTCTATCAAGAGACACAAAACCAGAGGTATATCCAGGAAGCGGAGCGCGCTATCTGTTTGATGTTGCCTCAAATGATTAAGACTGAGTGTGGAGTTGGTTGGAATCCGGAGAGTGTCGATGTCCCGATCGGAGGAATGGCGCATGGAAATGCGGGAATTCTGATGCCGGTCCTTGTTTTATGGGAACTTACAAAAAAGAAAGAGTACGGATGGCTGGCAGAAAAGATCTGGGAATACGAAGAGTCGTTGTATCGGGAGGAGACCGGAAACTGGATGGATATCAGGGATCATAGCGATGAGGGGGAAGATACCGTTGCATGGTGCCACGGGGCAGCGGGGATTTTGTTGTCAAGACTCTGGTGCTACGAAAAAATTACCGATTCAAAGTGGAAAAAGCGTTTAAAAAAAGATATAGACAGAGGGTATCAGAAAACGTCCGCGTTCTGGAAACGGGACAGTTGGAGTTTGTGTCATGGGAACAGTGGAAATCTATGGATTCTGAACCTGGCAGATCAGGTGTTGGGAAAGAAGAGAAAAGAGAGGGGAAACTATGAAAAAATCCGGCTTCTCCCACAGGAAAGGATGAATCCAGGACTAATGGGAGGATATGGGGGAGTATTACTGCATTTGTTAGTTAAATTAATAAGATAAAATTTAATGGACTGAAAAAATAGAATCATGGTCATGAAATTGACAGATAATAATGCGGAATGTAAAATTTAACTATAATATTAAGAACGGGGAATGATAGATGGGAAGAGGAGGAGAAGCCAATGGTTTTGTAAAGAAAGGTAGGATAATGGGAACGAGATAAAGAAAGGAGATACAATTTATGAAAAAGAAGTTTAGAAAAGTAGTTGCTGTGATTTCAGCAACTGTAATGGTTCTGGCTATGGGAGTTGTTTCCGTTAATGCATCTGATATTCAGCCGAGGGCAATGCTTTGTCCGAATTGTGGTTCGGCAATGACAAACGTACGTGAAGTTTTTCAGACACGTGTTATAGAAGTTAAGTGTACACATGGATATCTGCATGGTACGGATAGCCTTACTCAAAGGAAATATCAAGATACACCAACCTGTCCTACCTGTCATTTGAGAGGGAATCCTTCCTATACAGGGTTTATTACTGTATCAACAAAATGCGGTGGTTATAATTAAGCCTATTATTTGCAGTAAAAAGTACTAATTTAAGGAGTTGTCTGTTTTTAACAGACAACTCCTTGCTTGAAGAAAGGATTAAAAGGGGGTGATTTTATGAGAAAAACCGTTCTTACGCTTGCTTTTTTTATTATATTATCATTGAGCTTATCGGGATGTGATGAAAAGAAGGAAGAAAAGCTTGTTCTGACAATTTTGACAGAAAGGGAGTATGAGGACCAGGTAAAGGTAGCACGTCATGGATTTAATGAGAAATATGATGATGTGGAAGTAAAAATTCAGACGCTCTCTGAGGAACCTGAAACGAGAGAAACACAGATTCAGAAGCTAAGAACACAGATTGTAGCAGGAAAAGGGTACGACGTATATATTTTAAACAATTTACGCTATGGATCCGGAGAACCGTTGGATGAACTGCCTTTGTTTGACAATCCTTATAAAACAATGCAAAGTGGCGTCTTTTCGCCTTTAAATGATAATATGAATCAGGATAGTTACTGGAAAGGAACAAGCTACTTTGATCCTCTTTTAAAGGCTGGGCAGTATGAGGGCAAGCAGTATATTCTTCCACTTTCTTTTGAGTCAGAGCTGTTTCTATCAAATACAGAGGGGACAGGAAATCTGAATGGGAAAACGCTTTTAGAATGGTTGGAATACGCCGACAGCTCGCAAGATCTGGATTTACGGGGGACGATGGCGCAGCAAGCTTTACATGTGAAGGGGTGGTATCAGCCGGCGGCAGATTATGAGAAGAAAGCCATACTTTTTGACGAAAAACAGTGGGCGGATTTTTTTGTTTTAATGGAACAATTCTGTACAGAGTATTTTTCGGAATCGGTCGACTGGTATGGTGAAATGACAGTAAAGGGTATTACGAATGAAATCAAGAGAATGGAAATTGTGCCGGATTTGCAAGGGAACCGGATAATGGAGGTTCAGGCCTTCGGAGCCGTTGGCATGTCAAGTGACACTAAACAGGACGCATACCGGTTTTTGATGCTGTTTTTGAACCGTCAGACAGAAGGATTGGAAGATGGAATAGGAGGGCGTGATAATCCGGCTGACCAGGAGGCCATAAAGTGGATGCTGAAAAGATCAGGCTTATCTGATGAGACGATAGAAGAGACGATGAAGATACTGTCACAATTCAATCTGGCCTATTTTTCCACGAAAACAGAAAGTATGCTACAGACTTCTGTAGATCAAGCGGAGCGGGAGAAAAGATGGGAGGTCACCAAAGACTGGGAAGATTGTAAAAAAACAGGTGCGGAAATTGCGGAGAAAGGACGCAGGAACTACGAAACACAGGTGAAAGAGTAAAAGCAGGGGGGGAACAGGTAAGCGATATTCATAATCGTTTAACTGACAGGGACAAAGGAAATAGAGATGATTTTGTTAATGAACTCACCAAAATGTAAACCCCCGGATGGTAGTCCGAGGGTTTTTATTTCTTCACGGTGGAATCACGCTGAGGTTAGTGGTAATTGCCATCGCTGTCTAATCATTTGATGATAAAAATCCACCGCCATCCTTTCCAACAGAGGGAGGGTTGGGATCTTATTAAGTACCCCAATAACTCAAAAATTAATTTGTATATAAATGATTTTTATTATGTAGATGTAAAATTTAAATATAGAAAAGATATTGACATACATAAATAGTTAGTTAATAATAGTATAAATAGAACAATATAACACTCAATTATGTAGATAAACAAGATTTACCTGAAAATTATTAGAGAATTAGGAATTGATATATGGAATATAAGTGGCAGACTGATACCATATATAAAAATACCAAGGAGGAGACGGTAAATGAGGAACAATAAGGGAATAAGAGTGTTAATGATTTGTGTATATTTGGCTTTGGTAATGACTGGATGCATGGGGAGAAGCACACGGATAAAAAGGCAACATTGACCGTACTTACGGAACAGGCATTTGAAAGTACAGTACAGATGCGGGCGAGCGCAATGGAGGATGAGAATGAAAATCTGGATATTCAGGTTGAGGTATTGCCTCTGGATATGACAATCCGTGAAAATGAAATTCAAAAATTGCAAATTGAACTTATGGCTGGGAAAGGGCCGGATCTCTATGTGCTGACTGCTCCTATGGAGATGTCAACAGTGGAACCTGATTTGTTCGATAATCCGTATCAGATTATACAAAGTGGTGCGTTTGCCCCGTTGGACTCCTATATGGATGAGGATTCCTATTGGAAAGAGGGAAGTTATAAAAAGAATTCTTGGAGGTCGGGAAACATGGCGGCAAGCAATATCTGCTTCCCCTTACCTGTTCCTATTACGTTCTGGCAGGAATACAGGATATCGATATTCTAGAGGGGAAATCGCTTGGAGAATGGCTGGAGTACGCAAAACTATCTGAAAATCTGCCATTGAGACAGTGTATCATAGAGGGACTGTCACAATTTGGAGGACGTTGGTTTCAGCCGGCAGTGGATTATGAGACGGGACAGGTACGATTTGACAAGGAAAAATGGAAACAATTTGGTGAAACATATTTTGTGGCACTGAAGAAATTCCGGTAGCAAGAACAATATACCGAAGAGCCGACGTACCGAATCAGCCATATGAACGAAGTGGATTTGAGCAGCGAGGAAACCCATTTTCAAGTGATGCCGGATCTAGATGGGCGAAAAATGGCGGCGGTGTCCGCTTATGGTGCGGTTGGTATGTTAAGTAATAAGAAAGAAATCGGCTATAACTTTTTGATGGGATTCTTATATAATAAAACAGAAGATGGGAAATGGACAGAAGAGGCAAAATTACAGGGAATCCCAGTACAGGAGGACTGTCTTAATTTCATGCGGTTTCCGGATGAACAGATGGAGGCTGTACGGAAAGGGTTTCGTGAGATGGAAGGAGCGTATTTTATTACGAATGTGGAAAAGAACATGCGGGATGCACTGGTAGAAGAAAATCAAGTGGGACTGCCGGAATGGGATTAAAGGAATTTGTCAATCGTATTGCTGAACAGGCATGGACGGGCTTTGAAATCCAAGTGAAGGAATAACCGTATAGGGGTCAGGAGATTAAAAGGTTTTAAACCCCTGATATAAATTTGTAAAAAGTTATATATGTAAATTGTTGAATAAGTATATGTAAAATTTCTTGTTATAATTTGTACACGAATATATAATATATGTAAGGAAAATGGGGGATTTGTTTTTGGAAGATAAATATAAACATTTGGAAATGATACAAAATATTATACAAAGAATGGCTACTAATTCTTTTATGCTTAAAGGGTGGGCGGTTACGCTTATAGTAGCTATTTTTGCTCTTGCAGACAAAGATATGAATCAGAATTATTTTGGGCTTACATATATTCCAGCTATAACTTTTTGGTTTTTAGATTCCTATTATTTGCAGTTAGAAAGAAAATTTAAAATGCTTTACGATATTGTTCGACAGAAGGCAGTAGTGGAGTTTGATTTGAATATACAGGATATAAATTATAAGAAGACAAAAGATAAAAAATTAAGGTATTTAAACTGTTTATTTGCTACTTGTGAGTGGTTATTTTATATGCCGTTAATGATAATATTGACATTTATATTTCAACAGCCGATATTATCATTTCTGAAATGATAAATAGCAGGGAGGATGAAATTGTGAAAAGTACATGCTATTTTTCGTACTGTTGGGATAATTCAACAGAAATAATGGAATATCTAAAAAAAGAAGTAGAAAAAAAGTCTGGTGGGAAAGTACAAGTTATTTTCGATAAAAAAAGTTTTATGTGTTCTGAAGATTTTATTAAGAGAGAAAAAGAAATAATTTCATGTGATTCTGTAGTTGTTTTCTTTTCACCAGAGTATAAGAAAATAATTGATAAAGGGGACATAACAAGAGGGGTTTATCGGGAATATCAACTGATCAAATCTAAGTTGAAAAAAGAAGAAGATTCGATTTTGGAGGTTTTGATTAAAGGAACTCTAAAAACGGCAGTAACAGAAGATTTCAGTAGCAAAATAGCGGTAGATCTTTCTAAGGGGAATGTCATTATAAAAGCAAAAAACGGGAAAAAAGTAGTTAATACTATGTATAGGACAGAAATGACTAATTTAGTATCAACTATTATAAGCAAAACATTTTCAGCAAGTAGAAGAAAAGATTATGATTTTAAATCAAAAGAAGAAATGTATGAAAGTTTGTTTTGTGATACGAAATCTAATGGTAAATTGCCAAAAGAATGTATGTTCAAAACAAATGCATATACAAGTATAATGTCTCAGAGATGTACATTTATTATCGGGAGAAAAGGAAGTGGAAAAACTACTTTTTTTGAAATTCTTGAGAAGTATGATGAAGGAGAAGTTAAATTCGCAGATAAATATAAAATATTAAAGCCTATTAGTGCGGATTGTATTGATATATATCAAGTGTATTCAGTTTTAGAAAAATATAAAGATGATAGAAGACTTTTTTCAAGATCTAAAATGTTGCAGTTGTTTTGGAATGTATACATCTATTTGTGTGGTATATACATAGTCTGTCTGGAAGAAGAAGAGTGCAATATCAATGATGATAGGCAGCCTATTTTTCATCAAGTGGGAAATAAACTGAAAAGGATTTTTAATATTAATAGTTTTGAAGAAGATAATATTCAGGAAACTATATTTACACAATGCGTGACTTTTTTTGAAGAGTTCATTAGTAAATATATCATAGATTATGCGACACCAGAGGCATTTGAGGCCTCTATGGTAGCTAATTTTACTGTTCAAAATGTATTTAGAAAATTTTTAGGAAAAAAACTGTTTTCAAATTTTCAATTAGCTATAGCAAGATGCAAAAAAAGGATTATGATTGCTTTAGATGGATTTGATACTTTAAGTGAGGATTTTCGTATAGAGACAAATTTCTTATTACAAAAAGAGAATGAAAAAGATAGAATAGAAGGTGAAAAAAGGGCGGAATTTGAAAGACTATTTTATAGAAGTATGGTTAGAGCTGTAGAAATTATGAAATGTTCAAAAGATCCATTAGTACAAGATATACATTTTTGTATTGTTTTACCTAAAGATAGGTTGGATCAAATTGAAACGGCAGATCGGGATATTTCTAAAGTTAATTTTACAGATTTATCTTGGGACGCAATTGAGTTGCTGGAGGTTGTAGTTCTCAGATTAGAATATATTTTTAGTATTCCCCATAGATCAGATATGGACTTATGGGAAAGGCTTTCAGTTATAATGAAGAAACATCTACCGGCGATACCTGAGGAGGTAGGTATAGAGATCAATGGAGCAGTGATAAATATTCCCCTGTTTGAATATCTGTTAAGGGTATCTTTTTGGAGACCAAGGGATATTCTGAAATATTATGCTTTATTATACAATGCTAATCAGAATATGGCTAATCCAGAAGCGAATAAGATTGATATGCAAACAATCAAGCTGATTATAAACAATAAGGCTGATGATATTATTAAAACAGAATTTCTATATGAGTATGATAAGGTGTTCCTAAATATTAGTAAAGTTTTACTTGAATTTAATGGAAAAAATATTATTTTAACAGGAAAAGAGTTATTTGATGTGTTGTCAAAGGTATCATTTATTACGACGTTTGCATTTGACTGTGAACAGATACTTAACAAGATTAGCTGATTGTATGAACTAGGGGTGTTGGGACTGAAAATTCCTGCAAAATTGATGAGAATGAGAGGCATAGGAAGTGAATGGTGCTTTTCGTTTAATGAGGGCTTAAAGCCTTTGGAATTATTAGAATATGGATTTTCGCCAGAAAATACTGAGATTAAATTTGTATTAAACCCTATTTTTAGTAAAAAATTGGCATTGGTATTTAATACTAATGAGGTTGTAGGCGTATTTGGCAAGGAATATCTTGTAGATAATCATGCAAGGAAAATGGCAATTAAAAGATTTTAGTAAATTGTCATTGGCGTTTATTTAGGAGGAAAAGCAGGTAATGCATGTATTAGAAGTAAAAAATTTAATTCGGAATTATCAGAAATCAGCACAGAAAAAGAGCGGGGAGGATATCAAGGTTCTGAAAGGGCTGAATTTTGCTGTAGATGAAGGAGAATTTGTCGGCATCATGGGGAAATCCGGTTGTGGGAAGACGACCCTGCTGAAAGTTCTGGGTATGATCGACAAGCAGACAGACGGAGAGGTTTTCTTCATGGAGCAGAATACGACAGAACTTTATGGGGATAAGCTGGCGGATATCCGCAGGACGCAGATCGGATTTATTTTCCAGGATTTTTACCTGATGGACAGTCTGACAGTGGAAGAAAATATCATGCTTCCGATGATCCTGGGGAAAGAGAGCGTGGATGTGATGACAAAGGCTGCCGCAAAGTACGCGGAGCAGTTTGAGATCTCCCATCTGCTTAAGAAGAATCCATACGAATTGTCCGGTGGGGAGAAGCAGCGGGTGGCCATCTGTCGTGCGCTGATCAATGATCCAGACCTGATACTGGCGGATGAGCCGACCGGAAATCTGGACTCTAAATCAGGGAAAATCGTAATCAATGCGTTGAACCGGATCAACCGGGAGTTTGGCAAGACCATCGTCATGGTAACACATGATCCGCAGATGGCAAGTAACTGTAGCCGGATCATCCTCTTAAAGGACGGAGTGATCCTGGATAATTTGGAGCGCGGAGAGGATCAGGAAAAGTTTTATCAGGAAATCATCGGCCGGATGGCGGATTTATAATATCAGAAATTATACAGTATACGACGGGAGATGGTGTACGTGCTGAACAGCATCTCCCGTCCTTTCTGTGGGGCGGATTAGAGATTCGTACTCATATCATAATCTTGCTGAATTCCTTACAGAATTCTTTTTGTCTCCTGTTTCCGGTGCTTCTTTTTTCTGCTATAATAATACCGGAAAAGGAGGAAAACAATGAGTTTTGTACATTTGCATGTTCATACAGAATATAGTTTGCTGGATGGTTCCAATAAGATCAAAGAGTACGTGGCAAGGGTCAAAGAGCTTGGCATGGACAGTGCCGCCATTACAGACCACGGCGTCATGTACGGAGTGATCGATTTTTATAAAGAAGCAAAAAAGGCAGGGATCAATCCGATCCTGGGGTGCGAGGTTTATGTGGCGCCGGGATCCCGGTTTGACCGGGAGACCGGACACAGTGAAGATCGTTACTATCACCTTGTTTTGTTGGCCGAAAATGAAGAGGGCTACCACAATCTGATGAAGATTGTGTCCAGGGGATTTACCGAGGGGTACTATTATAAGCCACGTGTGGACAAGGAGATCCTCAGACAGTACAGCGGCGGGCTGATTGCGCTGAGTGCCTGTCTTGCCGGGGAAGTACAGAAGAATCTGGTACGGGGACTCTACGAAGAGGCAAAGCAGGCGGCCTACGAATACCAGGATATTTTTGGGAAAGGGAATTTCTTCCTTGAATTGCAGGATCACGGTATAAGTGAGCAGCAGACGGCGAATCAGGGGCTTTTGCGTCTTGCAAAGGAGACGGGGATTGAGCTGGTGGCGACCAACGACTGCCACTATACGTATGCGGAGGATGAAAAGCCGCACGATATTCTGCTCTGTCTTCAGACAGGGAAGAAGCTCTCCGATGAGAACCGGATGCGTTATGAGGGCGGGCAGTACTATGTCAAGAGCGAAGATGAGATGCGGGGGCTGTTTCCGTATGCTTTGCAGGCGCTTGAGAATACTCAGAAGATTGCTGATCGATGCCATGTGGAAATCGAGTTCGGTGTGACAAAGCTTCCGAGATACGATGTGCCGGACGGCTATACATCCTGGGAATATTTGCAGAAGCTTTGCTTTGACGGATTAAAGGAACGGTATCCAGGAAGTCCGCAAGAGCTCGTAGACCGACTTGGTTATGAGCTGGAGACAATCCGCACCATGGGGTATGTGGACTACTTCCTGATTGTATGGGATTTTATCAAATACGCCAGAGACCACGAGATTATGGTGGGGCCGGGGCGTGGATCCGCGGCGGGCAGTATTGTGGCATACTGCCTGGGAATCACGAATATTGATCCGATCCGTTACAACCTGCTTTTTGAGAGGTTCCTGAATCCGGAGCGAGTAACGATGCCTGATATTGACGTGGATTTTTGTTTCGAGAGGCGGCAGGAAGTCATCGATTACGTTACAAGAAAATACGGCCCCGATCGAGTAGTGCAGATCGTCACTTTCGGTACTCTGGCGGCCCGTGGTGTGATCCGGGATGTGGGGCGCGTGATGGATCTTCCGTATGCTTTTGTAGACGGGATCGCCAAGATGATTCCGACGGAGCTGAATATCACGCTGGACCGGGCGCTTACGATGAACCCGGAGCTGAAGAAAGTTTACGAGACGGATGAGCAGGTGAAAGAGCTTATTGATATGAGTAAGCGTCTGGAGGGTCTGCCAAGACATACATCCATGCACGCGGCCGGAGTTGTCATCAGTCAGAAATCCATCGATGAGTACGTGCCGCTTTCCCTTGGGTCGGACAATTCTCCGGTTACTCAGTTTACTATGACGACGCTGGAAGAGCTGGGACTTCTGAAAATGGATTTCCTGGGATTGCGGACACTGACTGTTATTCAGAATGCCGCGCGGCTGGCGGAGGACAGTACGGGGAAACCTCTCGACATGGCGAAGATAGACTACGACGACAAGGCGGTTTTCGACTCCCTGTGCAGCGGACGCACGGACGGGGTGTTCCAGTTGGAAAGTGCCGGGATGAAGAGCTTTATGAAGGAATTAAAGCCAAGGAATCTGGAGGATGTGATTGCGGGGATTTCACTCTACCGTCCGGGGCCGATGGATTTCATTCCCCAGTATGTGAAGGGGAAGAACCATCCGGATCAGATTGTGTATGATTGCCCGCAGTTAAAGCCGATTTTGGAGCCGACCTACGGATGTATCGTGTATCAGGAGCAGGTCATGCAGATCGTGCGGGATCTGGCAGGATATACACTTGGAAGAAGTGACATTCTAAGAAGAGCCATGTCCAAGAAAAAAGGCGACGTCATGGAACGGGAGCGCCAGAATTTTGTCTATGGAAATCCGGAAGAAGGGGTGCCGGGGTGTCTGGCTTGTGGGATTGATGAAAAGACGGCCAATAAGATTTACGATGAGATGATCGATTTTGCCAAATACGCATTTAACAAATCCCATGCGGCGGCTTATGCGGTTGTTTCCTACCAGACCGCATGGCTGAAATACTACTATCCTGTGGAATTTATGGCGGCGTTGATGACTTCGGTAATCGACAATCCGGGAAAGGTGGCGGAATATATCTATTCCTGTAAAGAAATGGGTATAAAACTGCTTCCTCCAGACATAAATAAAGGATACGGAAACTTTTCTGTAGATGATGGCAGCATCCGCTATGGACTTGCGGCGATCAAAAGTATTGGAAAACCAGTAATTGATGATATCATTGCTGAGCGGGAGCGAAACGGGCTGTTCCAGAATCTCCGGGATTTTGCGGAGCGTATGTCCGGAAAGGATATTAATAAGAGGACGATTGAAAACTTTATCAAGTCTGGGGCATTTGACTGTTTTGACGGGACAAGAAAACAGCACATGATGGTCTATATCCAGATTCTGGATCAGCTCAGCCAGGAGAAGAAATATTCGATGGCAGGCCAGATGAGTCTGTTTGACATTGTGGATGATGAGCAGAAGAAGGAGTTTGATATCCGGCTTCCGGAAGTGGGAGAATACGAGAAGGAGACAAAGCTGGCCTTTGAAAAAGAAGTGCTGGGTGTTTATGTCAGCGGTCATCCTCTGGAGGAGTATGAGGACAGATGGAAGAAATCTATCACAGCAACGACCCATGACTTCCAGTACGATGACGAGACAGGGCACACCAAAGTGCGGGACGGAGCCAAGGAAACCATTGGGGGTATGATTACAGCCCGCACGATCAAATACACAAAGAACAATAAGGTGATGGCGTTTATCACGATTGAGGATCTTCTTGGGACTGTGGAGGTCGTCATCTTCCCACGGGACTATGAGAGGAACCAGCAGTATTTGGAAGTGGACAGGAAAGTCTTTGTAAGGGGGCGGGTGTCCGAGGAGGACGAAAGCGCCAGCAAGATGATCTGCGAGACGATTATTCCGTTCGAACAGACGGAAAGCGAGCTCTGGATCCAGTATCCAGATAAAGCATCTTTTCTCCAGGAAGAGCAGCTTCTTTATTCCATGCTCCATATGAGCGAGGGTGAACAGAAAGTGTTTATCTATTGTCAGGCAGAGCATGCCGTAAAGCAGCTCCCGGCAGGACGAAATGTAGAAATTTCTGAGGAACTCCTTGGCAGATTGACGAACTATTTTGGCAAAGAGCGGCTAAAAGTAGTCGAAAAGTCGAAGATATAGGAAAGATATTGAAAAACGAAATTAAATAGTTTAGTATATTACATGGTTAGAATATTCACAAAAAAGGCACATTCAGGGATCAGGGAACGACCTAATGGAGGTAGGAATCATGGCAAAAGAAATCAGAACAATTGGTGTTTTAACAAGCGGTGGAGATGCACCGGGAATGAACGCGGCGATCCGTGCGGTTGTAAGAACAGCGCTTGGGAATGAATTGAAAGTACGGGGGATCCGAAGAGGATATTCAGGACTTTTGAATGAAGATATTATTGATATGACTGCACGGGATGTTTCTGATACAATTCAGCGTGGAGGAACGATTCTTCAGACCGCAAGATGTCAGGAGATGTGCACAGAGGAAGGACAGCAGAGAGCAGCGGCGATTTGTAAAAAATATGAGATTGACGGGTTGATTGTGATTGGCGGAGATGGTTCTTTCAAGGGAGCCAGAGCGTTGTCCAATCTTGGCGTCAACACAATCGGTATTCCGGGGACGATTGATTTGGATATTGCGTGTACTGAGTATACGATCGGATTTGATACGGCAGTCAATACAGCGATGGAAGCGATCGACAAGGTACGTGATACGTCCACATCCCACGAGCGCTGCAGTATCGTGGAGGTTATGGGACGTGACGCCGGTTATCTTGCGTTGTGGTGCGGAATTGCCAATGGGGCGGAGAGAATTCTGCTTCCAGAGGAGCATGATTATAATGTAGATAAGATTATAGAGGACATCCGGTTAAACAGAAAGCGTGGAAAGAAGCACTACATCATTATTAATGCAGAAGGTGTAGGAAATTCCGTTCAGATCGCAAAGACCATCGAGGAGGCTACCGGCATGGAGACGAGAGCAACGATTCTCGGACACATGCAGCGAGGGGGAAGCCCAACGGCAAAAGACCGTGTTTACGCATCTATCATGGGAGCAAAGGCAGTGGATCTTCTTGTTGAAGGAAAGACAAACCGTGTTGTGGGCTATAAGCATGGCGAGTATGTAGACTTTGACATTGATGAAGCGCTGAACATGGAAAAAGGGATTCCGCAGTACCAGTATGATATTGCGAAAGAACTTGCGCTTTAATTACGAAAGATACAAAAAAGCAGGGAATTTCCCTGCTTTTTTGCTACCCATATCTGTAAGGGGATTACAGGTGGTTTTGCCCCAGAAGGATTTCTACTTGAAAAGCAAAAAGAGAAATTGTACAATGATAAGACAGAAGGTAAAAAGGAGACAGGAATTGTGAATATCAATAAAAAGACGGATCCGATCGGCGTATTTGATTCCGGGGTGGGAGGATTGACGGTTACACGGGAGATTATGCGGCAGCTTCCGAATGAAAATATGGTATATTTTGGGGACACAGCCAGGGTCCCTTATGGAAGTAAATCAAAAGACAATATTATCCGATACAGCCGGCAGATCATCCGGTTTCTCCAGACAAAGCAGGTGAAAGCGATTGTCATTGCCTGCAATACGGCGAGCGCGCTGGCGTTGGATGTGGTCAAAGAGGAGACGGATATTCCGGTGATGGGCGTGATTGCCCCAGGTGCGGCGGCAGCCGTGCGTGTCACCAGAAATCAGAAGATCGGCGTGATTGGAACGGAGGCAACCATTCGAAGCCACATGTATTCTAAAGTAATGGAGGAGATGATGCCAGGGGTGGAGGTAATTGGTAAGCCATGCCCGCTTTTTGTCCCGATCGTGGAAGAGGGATTTGCCAAGCACCATATTGCGGAGGAAGTCATTGATTACTATCTGGCATCAATGAAGGAATCGGATATCGATACGATGATTTTGGGATGTACCCATTATCCACTTCTGCGCTCACGGATTATGAAGTATTTGGGGGATGGAATCGAGCTTGTAAATCCCGCGTACGAGACAGCTATGGAGCTGCGTAAGCTTTTAAAAGGAATGGATCTGTTAAACGAAGGAGGAAGCCGCGGCAAAGAAACAAAAGGGGAGGAACAGAAAGGTCCTGCATGCGCAAACGGCTCTTACGAGTTCTATGTGAGCGATACGGCGGACAAGTTCAAGCAGTTTGCCAATTCCATCCTTCCTTATGATATCCGCACGACACAGCGAATCAATATCGAAGAATATTAAAATAAAATCAGAATACGATGTAGAGGACGGCAGGAACTGGATATGGAAAGAGAAATATTACTGGGAATTACAGGAACACAGTGGGAGATGTTGGATGATGGAGGACAGGGACCGAAAGATGCTGAGGCAGTGGAAATGCTTACTTCTGCTGATTATTTCTTTAAAAATGGAAAGCATTATTTCGTGTATGAAGAGGCGTCTGAAAGCGGCAGAAAATCTGGGAAAAGTAAGATCAAAATCACAGGAGACCGAAGTGTAGAGATTATGAAAGCGGGAGAGATGCGAGGGAGCCTTTTTTTTGAGAAAGATAAGCGCACTCTTTCCTGCTATGAGACGCCGTACGGACAACTTCATTTTGGAGTGTGGACGACGGGAATTGATCTGGATGTAAAAGAAGATGAGATTTTTGCGGAAATTCGTTATCGGATGGAAATGGAGGATCATCCGATGGCAGACTGTTGTGTAAAAATACACGCCTGTACTAAAGGTGAAAAATCCGCTCAGATGGTAAAAGCGATGATGGAGCGCCAAAAGAAGGAATTGTCTGAGGAATGAGAAGCTTCGGGATTCATTTAGAGTATATGGAGGAAAACATATGAAAGAGGCAAAAATGACGGAAAAAGAACTTGACTGTCTGACGATACCGGGATTTTCCAAAGATGGGAACTGGTATAAAGGCAATCTTCACAGCCATACCATTCATTCAGACGGTCATTTGACGCCGGAAGAGGCAGTAAACATATACAAAAAACACGGTTACCATTTTCTTTGTTTTTCCGAACATGATCTGTATACCGATTACCGCTCCCAATTTGACTGCGAAGATTTTATTATTTTGCCGGGAATGGAGGCGTCCGCGGTTTTATTTGAGTCGAAATCCTCTCCTTTTGGGAAAAAGGTACACCATATCCATGGGATTCTCGGTACGGAAGAGATGCAGAAGCAAGCGGCTCTCCCGTTATACAACCATATGGAAGGCCACGCTGTCAGAAAATATTATGGAGAGTGGGACGGTGCGGGTGTAGCTCAGGAGCTTGCGGATGAGATGACTTCCAGAGGACTGATCGCTACATATAATCACCCGGTCTGGTCCAGAGTGCGAGAGGAAGAATTCATTCATACGAGAGGAATCTGGGCGTTGGAAATCTATAATTACGGTACAGAGAATGAAAGTGCGACCGGATATGATGAGGCCAGGTGGGATGTGATGTTAAGAGAAGGAAAACAGATTTTCGCGTTTGCCTCGGATGACAATCACAACAACGAAGAGGTGGAAGACACGTTTGGGGGCTATATTGTCGTGAAAGCACCTAAGCTTTCCCACGAGGAGATCGTGAAAAATATGCTGGCCGGAAATTATTATTCTTCCTCGGGGCCGGAGATCTATGACTGGGGCATCAGAAACGGTCAGGCGTACATAAAGTGCAGCGCTGTAAGGCGAATAGACTTTATTACGGGGAATCGTATCAATGACGGGAGGTCTATTTTAAGCAAATCTTTGGAGGAGACGATTCAAACAGCAGCCTATCTGCTGAAAGGGCACGAAACTTATGTGCGTGCTGTCTGTACGGATCGATACGGAAGAAAGGCATGGAGTAATCCGATTTTTTTGGATGGATGGCAGTAAAGAATATAAGAATTGAAAAATCGCCAGAACCGACATGTGCCGGAACTGGCGATTTTTAATGAGCATCCTTTTCGTGCTCTCCTTACGGTTTTTATTTCTTTTTTGATTTGGAAGCATTCTCCATTGCGGCTTTCTTTGCGGATTCCTTCGCTCTTGCGAGAAATCCTTTTTTCTTCTTCGGCGCCTCAAGAGGACCTCTCACGCCTCTGACTGCTGTGATGTAGATACCGCTTACAGTTGCTTTGACTTCCTTTTTTACAGGAATCAGCGGAAATACTTTGTCATCACACATGAACGTCATAATCTTCGGTCCGACTTTTGCCTTTACGACATAAACTTTGGATCGGCGTAAATATTTTGGCGTGCTTTCCAGTACAATAGAAGGGAAACCAGCCTCTTTGAGTCTCATGCGTCCCTTGTCTATGACAAGTATGGAAACGGTCTGTGCCATAGCGTCGATCTTTTCCTGCTGTTCTTGCTGCTTTTTCTGGGCGCGCTTGCCAAGAAAATAAAGAACAATCAGAGCTACAACCAGAATAACAAGAATCACGAGTGATACGATAAAAAACGGACTCATCTGAATAACTCTCCTCCAATCTTTTGTTACACATGTTGTATTGTAGCATTGTTTCCAAGGAAGCGCAAGTGGTTTAAAGGCAGTTTTCCGGGAGTTTGCGTCTTCGCTTGCGGCTGAATGGTTACGGTACTTTTTGGGTGGGTTGCATCTTTTTTTTCGTACAAGTATAATAGGGGCAGGAAACGAGGTGAGAAAGCATATGGAAATGTTATGGGATATTACAAAAGCATTGTTTCTATGGATTTTGGATAATCTCGTCTTCATCAACATTATTCTGTCCATCCTGATTATTTTCTTTCAGCGGAGAAATCCGACGGCAGTCTGGACCTGGCTTCTGGTTCTCTATTTCATTCCGATCGTCGGTTTCCTTCTCTATTTGGTAGTAGGCCAGGACTACAGAAAGAGCAGGATGTTTAAGATGAAAGAGATCGAAGACGAAATCAAATATGCGGTAAGAAGGCAGGAGGAATCCATTTACAGGAGGAAGCTGAGGCTGAAAACGCCCGAGATGGAGCGGTTTCAGAGTTTGATCCTTTATAATCTGAATACGGCCGAAGCCGTGTTGACGGACAATAATGATATCCGGATTTTTACAGACGGTCGGGAGAAATTCGATGCCCTCATGGAAGAGATGAAAGGCGCAAAAAATTATATTCATCTGCAATATTACATTATTCGAGACGATGAGCTTTGGAAGGAAATCGAGGAGATACTGTTAAAAAAGGCGGCAGAGGGCGTGGAAGTAAGGGTACTCTTTGACAGTATGGGATGCCGGAAAATGCGGGAAAAGTCATGGAGACGGCTGGAAAAAGGCGGCGTGGAGGTGGCCGAGTTTTTTCCGGCGTTTCTGGGACAGTTCCAGTTTCGGGTCAACTACCGTAATCACAGGAAGATAGCGGTCATCGACGGCAGAGTCGGTTTTGTGGGTGGTTTTAATATCGGAAGAGAGTACATCGGACTGGACACGAAAAAGTTCGGATACTGGAGAGATACCCATCTTTGCATCGAGGGATCCGCTGTGACTTCCCTGGCAGTCCGATTCGTTCTGGACTGGAACTATGCGGCTAAGGAGAATCTCTTTCTGGAGGACCGGCTGTTTGAGATTCCGGAGTACGAACGGGATGGAAGATCTCTTGTTCAGATTGTATCCAGCGGCCCGGACTCCAAATATGACAGTGTCCGTGATAACTATTTGAAAATGATTCAAATGGCAGAACATCATATTTATTTGCAGACGCCGTATTTCATTCCGGATCAGGCAATCTTGGACTCTCTCAAAATCGCAGCAAAGTCCGGCGTTGATGTCCGCATTATGATCCCTTGCAAGCCGGATCATCCGTTTGTTTACTGGGCCACTTACTCTTATCTCGGAGAGATGGCGGCTGCTGGCGCAAAATGCTACACATATCAGAATGGCTTTCTCCATGCCAAGACATTGACGATCGATGGACTTGTTAGCTGCGTCGGTACGGCCAACATGGATATCCGAAGTTTTCAGCTCAACTTTGAAGTCAATGCCACAATCTACAGCGAACGGACCTCACAGAAACTTAGAGACGCCTTTGAAAATGATATGCTGCATTGCCAGGAAGTGACAGAAGAAAGCTATCGGCAAAGAGGCCTTTCCATAAGAATCCGGGAACAGATCTCCCGGCTGTTCTCTCCGCTTTTGTAGTTTTCATTGGCGGGGAGACGGGAACGAAACGAAAGAGATGGATGCACGTCAGGTCGGAGAGATGCCTTGTCAAAAGAGTGGAAGTATGATATAAATGGTAGGAGATAACAGCAAAGGAGACCGGGGAGAATGAGGAATAGAAAAAGCGCTCTGATTGCCGGAGTGTGTACAATGGTGTCTGTATTCTGGCTGGCAGGATGCGGACCGAAAGAGATTGAAAATGAATATGTCAAAATTAATCGATATACAGGGCTTGAAGTGAATGAAATAACGGAAAGCAAGGTGACTGACGAGACGGTAGATTCTCAGATGGAGCAGATCCGCGGGAATTATGCGACGTACAAAGAGATCATAGACCGTCCGGCTCAGAAAGGAGATAGGGTAACGATTGATTATTCTGGAAAGGTGGATGGGGTTGCCTTTGATGGGGGTACGGCATCCGCACAGCAACTGGAATTAGGAGCGGGCGGATATATTGATGGATTCGAAGATGGAATTGTAGGACATTCGGCCGGAGAGACTTTTGATATTAATACGACGTTCCCAGATCCATATCAGAATAATCCGGACCTGTCGGGAAAGGATGCGGTCTTTACAATCACGCTTTCTAAAATCGAGGAAGTCACTCTTCCGGAAATGAATGATGAGTTTGTAACTATGGTAAAGGGAGAGGATACGACTGTTGAGCAGTATACGAAAGAGATACGCGGGACACTGGAGAGTCAGGCTGTAGTTCAGAACCAATCCGATAAAAAGTCGGTGATCATGGACGAGTTGATGAAACATGTGGAACTGCTTAAGTATCCGAAGAACAAGGTCCAGAAATATAAAGACCAAATGACTGAGCAGTATCAGCAGATTGCGACATCCCTAAATATGGAGTTTGCGGATTTTTTGGAGCAGTATATGGGAATGGACGAGGATACTTTTAAGGAGGAGCTGGATTCGCAGATCAAAGAGTATGTCAAACAGCAGGAAGTGCTGGATCTGATCGCGAAGGAAGAAAAGATCACTGTTTCAGAGAATGAGATCAGCGAGTGGCTGGATGAGAACGCACAGGCGCAGCAGATGACAGTGGATGATCTGAAAAGTCAGTATTCAGAGGACGAGATAAAGGATCAGGCGCTGGCGAACAAAGTGATTTCCTGGTTGTGGGACAAGGCCGAGGTGACAAAGAGCGATTCAGCTAAAGAATAAAGAGATCAGAAAAGGGCACGGTAGTTTTCCAGGGGAAAATTGTCGTGTTTTTTCTGTTTATAGATAGAAGATCCTTCTGGCATCTTGGCATCCGCATGGAAATTCATTGGCTTCAAAGGGAAAATCAGAGTGGAAAAGGATGAAAATCACAAGAATCTGTTGCGTAAAGTGGGGAAACATATGATAATATGAAGTGAGGAGATGAATTATTCCATGGGCTTTCGGAGTCAGGTAGAGTGGTTTGACCGGATTACCGGAGGCACAGGAAATGGCTGAAGAACAATGCATGGAAAGTTGAGTGGGAGCAGATATGAAAGAAAGTTTAAAGTTGGCAGTGGAGCTGGCCAAGAGAGGCGAAAGCGAGGGAATCGGTACGGTCTACCGGGAAACCTGTGCGGATGTCTATTTCCGGGCCAGACTGATGATGGGAAACCGGGGTGAGGCAAGAGAGCTGGTTCGTCAAGTCTATCTCGTTGTATTCCGGACGATCAGCACTCTGCAGGATACGACGAAGATGGAGAGATGGCTCTATACAGTTCTTTATAAGCTTGGTGAACGGGAATGTCGTAAGAAGGGGATCATTCTGGAAGATGAGAAGACGGCTCCATCCTGGGAAGGACAGGAGGCACCGGAGACGCCGGCAGAGCGTCAGCAGATTGTCCGGATTTTAAAGTCCAGTTACAAGCAGATTGGAACAGCGGGACGGCTTGTCTGTCTGGCGCATTACTACGAGGGATGGAGCATGGAAGAGCTTTCCCGCCTATGGAAATGTCCGGTCGAAAAGCTGCGGGGAATCCTGGAGTACGCGAGAATTGAGCTGGGACTCATGTGTACACAGGCAGGATACCTGCATGTGGATATTTCCTTTGATATGATGGTTCTCATGTTTGAGCTTTTGAGAGAAGACGCGGAAGAAGAGATCCGACAGGCCAGACTGGGAAAGATCTATGAGGATCTGGTAGAAAAGCTCGAGATGGAGGACGGGGATGAGCCGGCCGAGGAGAAATCCTTCTTTCGAAAATGGTTCGTGATGATTATTGTTGCGGCAGTCGTCCTCATCGGGCTTGCGGCGGTGGGCGGCAATTACCTTGGCAAGATGGTGACGAGTAGGGAACATGAGCAGGAGGAAGAGCAGGTAGAAAGAGAGGAGAAGAAGGAGTCCTCCTGGAGTCTGAAAAACTATAAAGGAGCATGGTGTGACGAGGCGAATGTGGAGTCGGAAGTGATGTCCACAGACGGCATGTGTGAAGTCAAGATTAAGAGCGCGGCGGATCAGAGAGTCGTCTTTGATATCAGAAAAACCTACGGAAACGATGAGGATTATGTGTTCCGGGGAGCAAACGATGTGACGGGAGTCGTAACGGATAAGATAGCTTCTTTTACTTTTTCCGATGAATACAGTAACCGGATGGAAGGGACGATTGAGTTCCAGGACGAGGCATTAAAAGTAGTGGTTAAGAGAGCGTCCGGCGGGCAGTCTGAGGGGCTGACGGCTGAGATGGACTGCACGATGAAGAAAGATCCGTATTCCGATACGAGAACGAAGCCGCAGAAGGAAGAGGAGCATGAGGACTACATCTTCCCGGAAAGCGATAAACGACTTCTGACAGAGAGAGATTTTGAAGGTAAAACAAAAGAGGAGCTTCGGTTTGGAAGAAATGAGATTTTCGCGAGGCATGGGAGAATTTTCGAGACAGAAGATCTGAACGCATGGTTTTCATCGAAAGAATGGTACAGACCAAAATATACTGCAAATGAATTTTCGCAATATGTGCAGCTCAATCAGTATGAGAGACAAAACACCAATCTGATTATGGCTCAGGAGAAAAGAGCGGATTAGGAATGAACTTAGGACAGGACTCCTGCATATGTATGTAAAAACGACATATGCAGGAGCTTTTATGGCAGTTTCTATTATGCTGGATGCCGGACATGGGGGAAGAGATCCGGGAGCGGTTTACAAAGGAAGACAGGAAAAAGACGATACACTTCGGATGGTACTGGCAATTGGAGAAATTCTGGAGAACAGAGGGATTGATGTACAGTATACAAGAACCACAGATATTTATGAGACTCCATACCAAAAAGCAATGGAAGCGAATGAGGCCGGGGTGGACTATTTTGTTTCCATACACCGCAATTCGTATCCGATTGACAATGCGGTATCCGGAGTAGAGAGTCTGGTGTATGATCTTTCGGGTATCAAATACGAGATGGCGGAAGATATCAATGACCAGTTGGAGACGATCGGTTTCAGGAATCTGGGTGTGAAAGCCAGACCGAATCTGGTGGTGCTCAAGCGGACAAAGATGCCGGCAGTCCTAGTAGAGCTTGGGTTTATCAATTCCGACACGGATAATCAGCTCTTTGATGAAAATTTTGACGCCATAGCCCTGGCGATCGCCGAAGGAATTCTTGATACACTGATGCAAAATCCTGTTGTTGACATGGACAGCGTCCCGGATGTCATGCCGGAGCTGACTCCGGAAGTGGAACCGGAAGAAGAGGCACCGCCGCGTTATCACATTCAGGTTGGAGCCTTTAGAAATATGGAAAATGCCGAACGGCTGAAAGAAGAACTTCTGGCAGATGAGTTTCCGGCCTTTGTCAACCGCATCGGCCCATATTATAAGGTTCTGGTGGGGCAGTTTACATCTGTTGACAATGCTGCAAGCACAGAACAGGCGCTGCGAAGAGCGGGATACCAGACGGTGGTCATTTCGGGAGACTGATCCCGTAAGAACCCGATACAGGAATGAAAAAGAAAAGGAGAAATACAGATGGCAGACAGACTGGAATTTCAGGGAAAACTTGGATGGATTCTGGAGGAAGCAAAGGAGCATGCTAACAGGATCCAGAAAGAAGAAATCGAAAGATATTTTGAGAATGATGATTTAAGTGACGAACAGATGGAGCTTGTATACGACTACCTTTTGTCTCAGAAGGTAGCCGTATCAGGATACGAAAGAAAGCATGGAAGAGTCTATGCGGCAGAAGAAAAAGAAAGTACCCTGACGCAGGAAGAACAGACGTACCTACAGAACTACGAGAGAGAGCTTCAGACGCGAGTCGGCGCAGAACAGGGAAGTTTTCTGCCATTTTTGGAACGTGTGCTGGAAATTGCAAAAGAGCTTCACGACGGAAGCGTCTTTCTGGGCGATCTGGTTCAGGAAGGAAATGTCAGCCTGATGCTTGCGCTTAAGGAGTCAGGAGAGGAAGAGAAGATTCTGAACGCGGTTCGTGAGGGAATCGAGGCATTCCAGGAGGAGCAGCGGGACGTCCATGTCCGTGACCGCAAGATGGTGGAAAAGGTGGACGAGCTGGATGGACAGATCAAAAAGCTGAAAGAGGAGATGGGGCGCAAGATTACCCTGGAGGAACTTGCGCTCTATACAGACAGAAGCGAGGAGGAACTCCGTTCGGTATTAAAACTGGCCGGTGAGGAAGTAGTGGATGCCAACGAAGAGGGTTAAATCATTACCGGAAGTGCGAAAGCTGCATTTGGGAATTGGCAATATAAAAAGGAGAACCGGATGCGCCGGTTCTCCTAAGTGCGTTTTAACAGAAACGCATGGAGGTTTTAGCAACTTAATTCTCTTCCTTATCCGGGTGTACCCAGTCTGGAGGAAGGTAAACATGTACACTTTCAATACGATTTTTATCCAGTTTTTCTACAACTAAACGGACCCCGTCCGATGTTGTAACTTCGTCGCCTTCTGAAGGGAGTCGATCTAGCTTTTCAATGATAAAGCCGCCCAGCGAATCGTAATCATCAGATTCCATTTGAAGTCCCAGCTCATCATTTAAATCGTCCAGATTGGTGGAACCTTCCACGATATACTCATTAGTGCCAAGCTCTCTGACGTCATCTTCTTCATCCTCATCATACTCATCGTGGATTTCCCCGACGATCTCCTCCAAAATATCTTCCAATGTAATAAGCCCCGCCGTTTCACCATACTCATCGAGAACAATGGCAATATTAAATTTAGCTTCTCTCATCTCTACGAGAAGCTCGGAGATGTTTTTGTACTCGTAGGTAAAGTAAGCGTCGCGCAAAATATCACGGATATGAAATTCCTTCGTGTTGTCATATAACAGAAGATCTTTCATATTAATAGTACCAACCACATTATCCGTTGTGTCTTCGTAGATCGGAAGACGGGTGAATTTATCTTCCCGGAAGATATTAATCAGTTCGTCGTAGGTACTGTTGATATCCGCAAAGGTCACATGTACTCTTGGCACCATGACGTCCTTTGCCTTGGCGTCTCCTAGATCAAAGACGTTGTAAATCATTTCCTTTTCCTCGGATTCGATCACACCGTCTTCGTGGCTTACATCCACGATAGTCCGAAGTTCGGACTCTGTCATTGTACGGCTCTGAGCGCTGGGATCAATGTGAAGCAACGCCAGAACTCCCCTGGAAAGAAGGTTGATCAAAAAGATCAGCGGAGTCATAATCCGGGTGAATGTCTTGATGATCGGAGAATAAATCAGAGAGACTTTTTCCGGATAAAGGGTAGCCGTCGTCTTCGGTGTGATTTCCCCGAAGAGGAGAATCAGGATTGTAATAGCGGCATTGGCAATGACGATAGCAGAGCCGCCGAATTTGTAAGCAATACTGGTCGTAAGGGATGATGCGGAAAGATTGACAACATTATTCCCGATCAGAATAGCAGTTAACATTTGGGAGGAATGTTCGGAAAGCCAGAGTACCATCTTGGCACGTTTATTCCCCTCGTCCGCAAGAGAACGCATGCGGATCTTGTTCGCCATCGTAAGGGAAGTTTCCGCGGAAGAAAAGAATGCGGAAAGTGCTAATAAACATATGAGAATCACAATTTGTATGACTGTTGACGAGTCCAATGAAAAGTTCACTCCTTTTGATAAATATAATAAATGATACTGCTTTCTATATTATCGTATTTTTACCGATTTTGCAAGAGTTCATTGAATTTGGACAGCCTTTGATGTATGATAAGACAATAAACTGGAAACAGAATAGTATCAAAGAATATTTGGAGAATAGATATGAACAGAGTGTTTTATGAAAAACTGTGCGGATGCATGGAACAGGAACGAGTGAAAGTGCAGGAACCGATGGCAAAGCACACGACCTTCCGGTTGGGAGGAACAGCGGATTACTATGTGATGCCGAAGTCAGAGGAAGAAATTCGGGCGCTGATCAGTCTATGCAAGAGAGAAGAGGTGCCATATTATATTGTAGGAAACGGGAGTAATCTCCTGGTAAGTGACGCAGGGTACCGGGGCGTCATTATTGCGATCGGGAGGGAAATGGCGGTCATCGAAGTGCATGGATGTACGATCCGGGCACAGGCCGGAGCTCTGATGAGCCAGATCGCTTCGGCGGCACTTGAGCATAAGCTTGCGGGATTTGAGTTTGCGTCCGGTATTCCGGGGACGATTGGCGGAGCTGCCGTGATGAATGCGGGAGCCTACGGCGGAGAGATGAAAGATGTGATTGAGAAAGTGACAGTGCTCGATCAGGATGGACGATCCCTCGTCCTTTCAGGGGAGGAGCTGGAGTTTGGATACCGGACAAGCCGGATTATGAAGCAGGGCTACATCGTAGTGGCAGTGTGTCTGCGGCTTCAGAAGGGGGATCGTGAGGACATTGCGGCAAAGATGGAAGATTTCAAGAGAAGACGGACAACGAAGCAGCCGCTGGAATATCCGAGTGCGGGAAGCACGTTTAAGCGTCCGGAAGGGTATTTTGCGGGCAAGTTGATTCAGGACACAGGGCTTAGAGGCTTTGCGGTTGGAGGAGCTCAGGTATCGGAAAAGCACAGCGGCTTTGTCATTAATAAAGGGGGGGCTACAGCGGAAGATGTTAATCGTCTTATGCAGGAGGTTTCCGACCGGGTGTATAAGAAGTTTGGCGTCCGGCTGGAGCCGGAAGTACGCCGTCTTGGAGATTTCGGACCTAAAAAGGATTAGACAGGACAAAAGAGACAGACACAATAAGAAAAGGCGGTATGGAATATGCGGATTGTAATTGTAACAGGAATTTCGGGAGCAGGAAAATCAACGGCACTCAAGATGCTGGAGGATGCGGGATATTTCTGCGTAGACAATCTTCCGGTCCCACTTCTGCCGAAGTTTATGGAGATGCTGATTCTGCCAGGATCAGAGTACACGAAAGTAGGGCTTGGAATCGACATCCGGAGCAGTCAGAAGTTCGGACAGCTCCGGGAGACCCTGGAAACTCTGAGAAAGAAAGACGTCAAGTTTGAGATTCTCTTTCTGGACGCTTCGGATGAAGCGCTGATCAAGCGATACAAAGAGACGAGACGGAGCCACCCGCTTGCGGGGGATGGCCGGGTTGATAAAGGGATCGATGAAGAGCGCAGGAGGACGATCTTTTTAAAGCAGCAGGCAGATTACATCATTGATACGAGTCAGATGCTGACAAGAGAACTGCGTTCTGAGATATTGAAAATCTTTGTGGAGAATAAAAATTATAAAAATCTTTATGTTACGATTTTGTCTTTTGGATTTAAGTACGGGATTCCGGGGGATGCAGATCTGGTATTTGACGTCCGGTTTTTACCGAATCCATACTATATCCAGGATCTTCGTCCGATGAGCGGCAATGACGCTCCAGTCAGGGACTACGTGATGAGCAGTGAGACAGCCCGCAAGTTTCTGGATAAGCTTGTGGATATGGTGCAGTTTCTGATTCCGAATTATGTGGCTGAAGGTAAGAATCAACTGGTCATAGGTATTGGATGTACAGGCGGCAAGCACAGGTCAGTCACCCTGGCAAACGCGCTATATTATGCTCTGGAGCAGGAGGAGGGCTATGGTCTGAAGATTGAGCACAGGGACATTGAAAAAGATGCGAGAGTGAAAGGAATATAAGTACATGTCATTTTCGGGAAACGTAAAAGAAGAACTGGCGGGGCAGATCAGCAACGCCAGACATTGCCAGATCGCGGAATGTGCGGCAATTCTGTATTTTTCGGCGGGCGCGGCTATGGAAGAGGAGGAGCATCCCGTCTTAAAGCTCAGTACGGAAAATATTGCAGTTGCAAGAAAGTACTTTACATTATTGGAAAAAGCGTTTAATATAAAGGCTGAAATTTCTATCCGTAGAAATCAGGACAAAAAAAGTATTTTATACTTGATCGCAGTCGGTGGTCGGAAACAGACAGAAAGGATTCTTCAGGCTGCAAAGCTGGTTCTGGATGAACCAAAGCATGGAGGATTTCTTGGAGTCAGCAGCCTTGTTTACCAGAATGGATGCTGCAAGAGGGCTTTCTTTCGGGGAGCTTTTCTGACGGCCGGATCGATGAGTGATCCCCACAAATCTTATCATTTTGAAATTGTATGCGCGTCTGAGGAGAAAGCCGAGCTTTTGAAGAAGCTGATACAGGGATTCGAGATGGACGCGAAAGTGGTGAAACGGAAGAAGTCGTTTGTCGTATATTTAAAGGAAGGCACTCAGATTTCACTGGCACTGAATGTGATGGATGCGCCGGTTGCCCTGATGGAGTTTGAGAATATCCGCATCTTAAAGGAGATGAGAAATACGGTCAACCGAAAGGTGAACTGTGAAACAGCCAATATCCATAAGACTGTCTCAGCGGCAGTCAAGCAGATGGAGGATATCACATACATCAAAGACTATATAGGATTTGAGAAGCTTTCTGACGGATTAAGGGATATGGCGATGGCCCGTCTGCAATATCCGGAAGCGACATTAAAAGAGCTTGGAGAGCTGATGCCGGAGCCGGTAGGAAAGTCCGGGGTCAATCACAGGCTGCGCCGTCTAGGCGAAATTGCTGAGGAATTAAGAAAAGCAAATGGAGTTCAAGGAGGTACAAAATGATTAAGAAACCATTGAAGATCAAATGTGACGACGGATTGGATGCAAGACCGATCGCTTTGCTTGTACAGGAAGCAAGTCAGTATGAAAGCCGCGTGTTCATTGAGATCGGAAGCAAAAAGATTAATGCCAAGAGCATCATGGGTATGATGAGCCTGAAGTTAAGCGGCGGCGAGGATCTGACAGTGGTTGCGGAAGGCGTCGATGAGGAAGCGGCGGCAAAAGGCATTGAGAAGTTTTTGGAACATGCGAGATAAGTTCCGATACGTACATAGAGAGTAGAGTGTAAAAGGGTGTTACCACGAGGGAGGTGAACATCCTTTTCCTGTCATAACAGGAAAGGAAAAGGCACGACCGAGAGGAGGAATGTAAATATGAAAAAGATTTTGTTCATTTACAACCCGAACGCGGGGAAAGGGCTTTTAAAGCCAAAGCTTTCCGATATTGTGGATCTTTTTGTAAAAAGCGGATGCGAGGTAGTCATCTATCCGACCCAGAGTTACCATGATGCTTATAAGAAAGTAAAACGATACGAGGAAGATTATGATATCGTTGTGTGCAGTGGGGGAGATGGGACGCTCGATGAGGTAGTGACCGGCATGATGAAGCGTGGGGGAAAGACTCCGGTTGGCTACATTCCGACAGGGACGACGAACGATTTTGCCAACAGTCTGCATATTCCGAAAGATCTTCTGAGCGCAGCGGACGCAGCGGTCAATGGAAAGCCGTTCCACTGTGATATCGGACAGTTTAACGACGATTATTTCGTCTATGTGGCAGCGTTCGGTCTTTTCACAGATGTCTCCTATCAGACCAAACAGGAGATGAAGAATATGCTTGGGCACCTGGCTTACGTCATGGAGGGTGCAAAGCGGCTTTTCGATATCCCATCCTATCACGTCAGAGTAGAGTACGACGGCAATGACATTGAGGATGACTTTGTATTTTGTTCCGTCACCAACTCCAGATCTATGGGCGGATTCCGCAACATGTTTGGCCATGAGGTAGAATTCGATGATGGAGAATTTGAAGTGACACTTGTCCGGTCGCCGAAAAACCTGCTGGAGATGCAGAGTATTGTGACTTCGCTGATGAGTAAGGAAAAGAATTCCGATTATATATATAATATCAAAGCCAGGGAGATTTCCTTTGAGTCCCTGGAAGAAATTCCGTGGACGCTAGACGGGGAGTTCGGGGGAGAGTTTGACAAAGTCCGCATCCAGAACCGTCAGCAGGAGCTATGCATCATGGTACCGGAGGAAAAGGCATATGAGCTGATTCACCATCCATATAAAGAAAGCCTGAAAAGGAGGGCTTTAGAGGAACTGGATGAAGAGGAGGAAAAGAAATTTTAAAAAATTGAAAAAAAGACTTGTATATTTTGGGCAGATAGTATACAATAAGCGAGTGAGGTAACACGGATGTGTTTCTTCACTGGCACATGGCCCCCTGGTCAAGCGGTTAAGACGCCACCCTCTCACGGTGGAATCAGGGGTTCGATTCCCCTGGGGGTCATATCTTTGAAAATGGAGGAGAGAATATGTTAGTATCAGCAGCAGAAATGTTAAAGAAAGCAAAAGCAGGACATTATGCGGTGGGTCAGTTCAACATTAACAACCTGGAATGGACAAAAGCGATTCTGACAGCAGCAGAGGAGACAAAGTCCCCGGTGATTCTTGGAGTATCCGAAGGCGCAGGAAAATACATGGCTGGTTACAAGACTGTGGTTGGAATGGTCAATGGTATGCTCGAAGAGATGAAGATCACGGTTCCGGTTGCTCTTCATTTAGACCATGGTACTTATGAAGGATGCCAGAAGTGCATCGAAGCAGGATTCTCTTCCATTATGTTTGATGGTTCTCATTATCCGATTGAGGAGAATGTGGCTAAAACAAAAGAACTTGCGGCAATCTGCAAGGAAAAAGGAATGTCTCTGGAGGCAGAGGTCGGATCTATTGGCGGCGAGGAAGACGGAGTTGTCGGAGCCGGTGAATGTGCGGACCCGAATGAATGTAAGATGATTGCTGATCTGGGTGTTGATATGCTTGCTGCAGGTATCGGAAACATTCATGGGGTGTATCCGGAGAACTGGCAGGGACTTAGCTTTGAGACTCTTGACGCGATTCAGGCTCTGACGGGAGATATGCCACTTGTACTTCATGGAGGCACAGGTATTCCGGATGACATGATTAAAAAGGCAATCAGTCTTGGCGTAGCAAAGATCAATGTTAATACAGAATGTCAGCTTGTATTTGCTGAAGCTACACGCAAGTATATTGAAGCAGGTAAGGATAAAGAGAAAAAAGGCTTCGATCCTCGTAAATTATTAAAACCAGGTGCAGAAGCTATCGTTGAAAAAGTAAAAGAAAAGATGGAATTATTCGGTTCCGTAGGAAAAGCAGAATAATTCATAAAAAGAGAATACAAGGCATTCCACTTGCATGGAGTGCCTTTTTCTGTATAAAGAAACGGAGGAAAACAAATGGAGGAGAACAAAAGGGATATCAATGTGGCTGAGATTTTCGGAGAGAACGTATTTAATGATACTGTGATGCAGGAGCGTCTGCCGAAGAAGATTTACAAGGAATTGAGACGTACAATCGAGGAGGGCAAGGAGCTGGATATCAATACGGCGGACGTCATTGCCCACGAGATGAAAGAATGGGCGATTGAGAAGGGCGCCACTCATTACACACACTGGTTCCAGCCTCTTACCGGCGTGACGGCAGAGAAACATGATTCATTCATCTCTGCACCGATGGCAAACGGTAAGGTGTTGATGAGTTTTTCCGGAAAAGAGCTGATTAAGGGAGAACCGGACGCCTCCTCCTTTCCGTCAGGAGGGCTGAGAGCGACATTCGAGGCACGAGGTTATACAGCATGGGATCCAACTTCTCCGGCTTTTGTAAAGAAAGATGAAAATGGCTGTATACTCTATGTGCCGACCGCGTTCTGTTCCTACACGGGAGAAGCATTGGATCAAAAGACTCCTCTTCTGAGATCTATGGAGGCGATTAATAAGCAGGCGCTCCGCTTCCTCCGTTTGTTTGGAAACACCACCTCAAAGCGCGTGAAACCTTCTGTAGGAATTGAACAGGAATATTTTCTTGTAGATCGGGAGAAATATCTGAAACGGAAAGATCTTGTATTTACCGGACGTACTTTGTTTGGGGCAATGCCGCCAAAAGGACAGGAATTAGATGACCACTACTTTGGAAGTATCCGGGCACGGATCGCGGCATTTATGAAAGAGGTCAACGAGGAGTTATGGAGACTTGGTGTGACGGCGAAAACGCAGCACAATGAGGTGGCTCCGGCTCAGCATGAACTGGCCCCGATCTTTGTAGAGTGCAATGTGGCGGTAGACCACAACCAACTGATTATGGAGACTTTGAAAAAGGTAGCGGAAAAGCAGGGCCTTCATTGCCTGCTCCATGAAAAACCGTTTGCCGGCGTCAATGGTTCCGGAAAACATGATAACTGGTCTCTGACGACAGACGACGGGAAGAACCTTCTCGACCCTGGGAAAACACCGCATGAGAATATCCAGTTCCTTTTGATGCTGCTCTGCGTGTTGCGGGCTGTTGACAGACATGCGGATTTACTCCGGGAATCTGCCGCGGATCCGGGAAACGATCAGCGTCTGGGTTCCAGTGAGGCTCCGCCGGCTATCATTTCCGTGTTCCTTGGAGAACAATTAGAAGATGTATTGGAGCAGCTTGTTGTGACAGGAAATGCGACCCATAGCATCAAGGGAGGTAAGCTTCAGACAGGGGTGAAAGCTCTTCCTGGATTGAATAAGGATGCGACCGATCGAAACCGGACGTCGCCGTTTGCTTTTACCGGAAATAAGTTTGAATTCCGTATGCTTGGATCAAGAGATTCGGCTGCGGCGCCAAATATCGTTCTGAACACCATTGTGGCTGAGGCGCTCTGCGAGGCTTGCGATACGCTGGAGCAGGCGGAAGATTTTGAGCAGGCCTTGCATGATCTGATCAAGTCCTATGCGACTGAGCATCAGAAGATCGTGTTCAATGGAAATGGCTACTCCGATAAGTGGGTTGAGGAGGCAAAGAGACGAGGACTCCCTAATCTTCCATCCATGGTAGATGCGATTCCTGCACTTGTGGAGGAAAAGAGCGTAGAACTCTTTGAGAAGTTCCATGTCTTTACAAGGGCAGAGCTTCATTCCCGTGCGGAGATTAAGTATGAAGCTTACGCGAAAGCGATCAATATTGAAGCACGCACAATGATTGATATTGCAAGTAAGCATATCATTCCGGCTGTGATCCGTGGAACAAAGGTACTGGCAGATACGGTCAATGCAGTGGTACAGGCTGGAGTGGACGCGGAGGTACCAAGAGAGCTGCTTGTGGAGACAAGCGGACTCTTAAAGGAGACAAAAGAGGCTCTTGGGCGGCTGGAACAGGTAACGTCGGAAGCTGCTTTCAAGGCAGAAGGACAAGCACAGGCCGAGTATTTCTATAAGGAAGTAGTTCCGGTGATGGAGGCACTTCGTACACCGGTGGACAGACTGGAAATGATTGTGGACAAGGAAATCTGGCCGATGCCATCTTATGGAGATCTGATTTTTGAGGTATAGAGTATGAATCGAAGCGAGTTTTTAGATAAGCTGAGAGAAGCCCTGGAAAATGATTTGAGCGGTCCGGTAGTTAGGGAAAATATCGAGTATTATGATTCCTATATCCAAAGCGAGGTGCGAAATGGAAAGACAGAGCAGGAAGTCCTGGATATGTTGGGAGACCCGTGGATGATTGCCCGAACGATTATCGATACCGATGAGAACGAGCGGGAGTACTATGGTTCCGCCTCCGGTACGTACAGTTCCGTGCAGAATACCTACACGGAAGAAGAGGAGGAGCAGAACAACAGTCATCCTATTCTGCATTTGATTGGAATCGACACCTGGTGGAAGAGGATTTTGTTTTTTGCGGGCATTGTGATTGTCCTCTTTATCATTGTAGCTGTAATTACTGGACTGATCGCTGCGGTACTGCCGTTTGCGCTGCCGCTTTTGATACTGGTGCTGATCCTGCGTATGATGAGTGGACGTTAAAGGAAGGAGGTGTTGTCCTGATGAAGGCAGCACCTCCTCTTTTCGTACCGGCGACGAGACAAAGTCCAAAGGCGGCTAAAATTCTGGCAGCCACCTATGATGCTGGAACGTGTATAAGTAAAAGACCGATGGGGGAGCCATCGGTCTTTTGAGGGGAGTATAAATAATTAATAAGGGGTGTAGAAAGCCTGCTTTCTACAAAAATTAGTATAATATATGATAACCAAAAAAGCAAGTAAAATGTTAAAAAATGCTTAAATTTTGGAAGAAAATCTTATTTTTGGAAGACCACTTTTTGGAAAAAGAATGGCGTATAAATCGGCCCGATAAGAGCATACTAACAGCGTACCATAATTCAAAAGGAGGACATGGAAATGGCAAAAAATTATAACAACACAAATAATACGAACAAAAACAGCTCTTACAATTCTTCTTACGCAAATGAGCAGCAGAACAGCAAAAATGCAGAGCGCGCGAAGAACACTACGAAGAACAAGAACATGAACAAGACATCCGACTGCCATACCAAGGACTATAGCGATTACAACAACGGCAACTACTAAGGAATATGGTCACTGACAAGGACCTCCTCGCTTTCCAAACTAAGAAAGCGGGGAGGTTTTTGGCTATAAAAAATAAAAAGAAGGATATGAAGATGTAAAACAGAAGAGACAAAAGACCTAGAGCCAAAGACTTTATTGACAAGAGGGCGGTCAGCACGTAAGATATAGGAAGAACAAAATCGGGAATGGAGATACGAAATGCAGATAGAATACGTTGTACCGTGCCACTTTGGCCTGGAGGCGGTACTCAAAAGAGAAATCCAGGATCTGGGATACGACATTGCACAGGTGGAGGACGGCAGAGTTTCATTTTATGGGGATGAGCTGGCGCTATGTAGAGCAAACCTGTTCTTACGTTCCGCAGAGAGGATACTTTTAAAGGTGGGAGAATTTGAGGCTCGGACCTTTGATGAGCTCTTTCAGAGGACGAAGCAGATTTCGTGGGAGCGCTACATACCAAAGAACGGAAAGTTCTGGGTCACCAAGGCGGCGTCTGTGAAGAGTAAGCTCTTTAGTCCATCTGATATACAGTCAATAATGAAAAAGGCGATGGTGGAGCGGATGAAGGAGCATTATCATCAGAAGTGGTTTCCCGAGGAAGGGGCAGAGTATCCGGTTCGCGTATTTATTAAAAAAGACGTCGTTACTGTAGGGATTGACACCACTGGCGAGTCCCTGCACAAGAGGGGATACCGCCCTCAAAGCGGGAAGGCTCCAATCTCTGAAACATTGGCGGCGGCTCTGGTTCTCCTGACACCATGGCGGCGTGACCGGATTTTAGTGGATCCGTTCTGTGGGAGTGGGACGTTTGTGATCGAGGCGGCCATGATGGCGGCGGATATGGCTCCGGGTATGAACCGCGAGTTTATCGCTGAGAATTGGGACAATCTGATCCCGAGAAAGACCTGGTACGAAGCGGTGACCGAGGCTCAAGATCGAATACGAAACAATATTACAACGGATATCCAGGGATATGATATTGACGAGGATGTCATCCGGATAGCAAGGAAAAATGCGGTTCAAGCAGGAGTGGATCATTTGATCCATTTCCAAAGACGTCCGGTTAAGGAGCTGAGGCATCCGAGGCCTTACGGTTTTATCATCACCAATCCACCATACGGCGAGCGACTGGAGGAGAAGGAGGCATTGCCGGAGATTTACCGAGATTTTGGCGATAGTTTTCGTGGATTGAAGGACTGGTCAGCTTACATGATCACGAGCTATGAGGATGCCGAGAAATGGTTTGGAAGAAAGGCGGATAAGAACCGTAAGATTTATAACGGCATGATTAAAACGTATTTCTATCAATTTATGGGGCCGAAGCCTCCGAGAAAGAAGGGAAAAGATGAGTAGAATTATTTTTGCTACAGGCAATACAGATAAAATGGCAGAGATCCGGGAGATTCTGAAAGATCTTGGGATGGAGATTCTTTCCATGAAAGAGGCAGGTGTCAACCCGGAGATCGTAGAGAATGGGAAGACATTTGAGGAGAATTCACTGATTAAAGCGCGGGCTGTCCATGCACTTTTGCCGGATGATGTCGTAATGGCAGATGATTCGGGGCTGGAGATCGATTATCTGAACAAGGAACCCGGAATTTATTCCGCAAGATATATGGGAGAGGATACTTCTTATGATATCAAGAACAATGAAATTCTGAGAAGGATGGATGGAGTACCGGATGAGAAGCGTACAGCCAGATTTGTCTGTGCTATTGCCGCAGTCTTTCCAGACGGAGGAGAGGAAGTGACCCTTGGCGTGATCGAAGGCAGAGTGGCTTATGAGATAAAGGGAGAGCATGGATTCGGATACGATCCGATTTTCTATCTTCCGGAGTATGGCTGTACTACAGCAGAGCTACCGCCGGAAAAGAAAAATGAGATCAGCCACAGGGGCAGAGGATTACAGCAAATGAGGAAACGGATCGAGGAGAGGTAGCCTATGAAGAAACAGAAAATTCTTGTAGTAAGCGATACCCATAAAATGCATGTCAATTTTGATCTTGTCTTGGAAAAAGAGAAACCGTTTGACGTTCTTTTTCACGCAGGAGATGTTGAAGGACGAGAGTGGGAAATTGAGTACGGAAGCGGCTGTCCGGCCTACGTGGTGGCAGGTAACAACGATTTTTTCGGCCAACTTCCGCCTGAGGTGGAAATTAAGATGGGGCCGCATAAGATCTTTATGACCCACGGGCACCATTACTTTGTCTCTATGACACTCGATCACCTGAAGAGAGAAGCAAGAGCCAGGGGAGCGGATATTGTGATCTTCGGGCATACACATAAGCCATGTCTGAAATTCGAAGAGGACATGATTATTATGAATCCTGGGAGTCTGACCTATCCACGCCAGGAGAACCGACTTCCAAGTTATATCGTTCTGGAGATGGATGAGGAAGGCAAAGTGGAGGGCGAGATCAGATATGTGTAACAGTTCAGCCATGCACAAAGTCACAAAAATGCGAGTTCAAACTTGTTTGAAAACGAAGATTTTTTGTGTACTTTGTATATGGCACTCTGCCATTAGCGAGGATTTCGCCACGTAAGTGGCGAGAAAAGCGCATAGCGGCTAATCCGAGCTGTTATGGCTGAACTGTTAGAGATATGTAGAAAAAAACAAAAAAAGTTGTTGACAAATATCAGGAGTTCCTATATAATAACTTTTGTCGTCAGGAAAATGATGAATTGAGAACGGGGTGTGGCTCAGCTTGGCTAGAGCGCCTGGTTTGGGACCAGGAGGCCGCAGGTTCGAATCCTGTCACCCCGATGCTGTAAACAACTTTTACCGTTTCAGCGAATATGCGGGTGTAGTTCAATGGTAGAACACCAGCCTTCCAAGCTGGATACGTGGGTTCGATTCCCATCACCCGCTTTCTTAAAGCAATCGAGGCTTTGAGATTCAAAACTATGTGTCTGTAGCTCAGCTGGATAGAGCAACGGCCTTCTAAGCCGTAGGTCCTGGGTTCGAATCCCCGCAGGCACGTTCATGGTGGATATAGCGCAGTTGGTTAGCGCGCCAGATTGTGGCTCTGGAGGCCCAGGGTTCGAATCCCTGTATCCACCTTAGTCCCAATATGGGCTGTTGGGCTATCGCCAAGCGGTAAGGCACAGGACTTTGACTCCTGCATTCGTTGGTTCGAATCCAACTAGCCCAGGTTAGATTTATATTACGGGCGTGTAGCTCAGTCGGTAGAGCACTTGACTTTTAATCAAGTTGTCCGGGGTTCGAATCCCCGCACGCTCACTTTAGGCAAGCAGAATTGCTTGTCTATTCTTTTATCGGCAGGGGAACGCTGATAATCAAATATGCGGATGTGGCGGAACTGGCAGACGCGCCAGACTTAGGATCTGGTGTCCATGACGTGCAGGTTCGATTCCTGTCATCCGCAGTCAGAAACGGCAAAATACGCTTAAATAGCGGATTTTTGCCGTTTTTTTGCGTTTTACCTGCATTTAATATGGATTTGATATGAACCATGAGCAACTGTGCTATTCTATTTCTTGTTGCAATGTTTATATACTCAAACAGAAACTAGAAATTGATTTTTGAGGAAAAGGGGTATATGATGAAAAGAGAAAAACGCAGTAGAAAACAGATTAGAAACGACATGGTAGTCCGTTATTATTGTATGGAAACCAAGGTGGACAGGAATGCGAAAAAGGTATTCCGCAGTGTTCCATACAGGAACTGCCATGAAAGAAACATACTGTAGAAAAGGAATGAAGGAGCGGGTAAAATTTATGGCAAGCCAATATATGAACCGGGAGCTTTCATGGCTGAAATTTAATGAAAGGGTGTTGGAGGAGGCCGAGGATAAATCCGTACCGCTTTGTGAGCGGTTCACGTTCGTATCGATTTATCAGACGAATCTGGATGAGTTTTTTATGGTTCGTGTGGGTTCTTTGTATGACCAGACACTGCTGCCGCAGGAGATCAGGGATAATAAAACGAAGATGTCCTCTCAGGAACAGATCGACGCGATCCTTGCAGAGACAAGAAAGCTGAATAAGAGAAAAGAAAAAGTATATCAGAAACTGATTGAAAAGGTTGCAAAGGAAGGAATTCGCCTGTATCGGGCAGATCAGCTTCCGGATGAGAAAAAAATGGAGCGTTTTTTCCAGTCAGAGATTCTCCCTTTGATTTCGCCAACAGTAGTGGGCAGAAGGCAACCATTCCCATTTTTGAAGAATAAAGAGATCTATGCGGTCGTAGCGCTTACAACCAAAAGCAGCAAAAAGGTACGTCTTGGTATTGTGCCGTGTACGAGCAATATTTTTCAGAGGATGATTGAGATACCGGGAGAAAAAGGCGCTTTTATCCTTTGTGAGGATTTGATTCTTCATTTTATCTCCAAAGTGTTTCCTGGTTACCGGATACAGGGTAAAGCACTGATCCGTGTGACGAGAAATGCTGATATTGACGCGGACGCCCTCTACGATGAGGACCTGGATTATCGGGAATTTATGGCAGACTTGATGAAACAGAGAAGAAAGCTTGCGCCGATTCGCCTGGAGATGTCAGGAAATCTGGATATTGGAAGTGTGATGATGCTGGATAATTATCTGGGGTTGGAGGAGAAGTATGTATTCCACTCTTCGGTTCCGCTTGACTTTTCTTTTGTGTTCCAGATTCAGGATATGCTTCGGAAGAATGAGAACCTGTTCTACGCAAAGAGGACGCCGCAGAAGTCCACGATGTTCCAGGATGGCAGAAGTATGATTGAGCAAATCAAGGAGGGTGACAAGCTCCTTTCTTATCCGTATGAATCCATCCGGCCGTTCCTGCGGCTTCTGACTGAAGCTGCGGAGGATGAGAATGTCGTTTCCATCAAGATGACGCTTTACCGTCTGGCAAAGCAAAGTAAGGTGATTGAGGCGCTGATTGAGGCGGCAGAAAACGGCAAGGAAGTTGTGGTTCTGGTAGAACTCAGAGCCCGGTTTGACGAGGAGAATAATATTGAATGGTCCCGGCAGTTGGAAAATGCGGGATGTCAGGTGATCTACGGACTGGACGGTTACAAGGTACATTCCAAGCTTTGTCTGATTACGAGAAAGACGGATACGCAGTTTGAATGTATTACCCAAATAGGAACAGGAAATTACAATGAAAAGACATCCCGTCTGTATACGGACCTTTCACTGATGACGGCAAATACCGACATCGGGGTTGAGGCGGCCAAGGTATTCCGTGCACTTGCAAAAGGTGAGGTGGTTGACAATACAGAGTATTTGCTCGTTGCGCCGAAGTGTCTCCAAAATAAGATACTGGATATGATGGATGTGGAGATCAATCATGCGAAGAACGGTGAGCCTGCATATATTGGCATCAAGATGAATTCACTGACGGATAAGAAGATTATCGACAAGCTGGTGGATGCGTCCTGTGCGGGCGTGAAGATAGAGATGATGATCCGGGGAATCTGCTGTCTGGTGGCCGGTGTGAAAGATAAGACGGAAAATATCCGCGTTACCAGTATTGTGGGGCGATTCCTGGAACATTCCCGTATTTACATGTTTGGGACGAAGGAGAGGAGGAAGTATTATATTGCGTCCGCGGATTTTATGACAAGAAATACGGTGAAGCGTGTGGAAGTTGCGGCGCCGGTTTATGATCCTATCATTCAGGAAAAGCTGGAGCATATTTTTGATACTATGAGCCGGGATAATCAGAAGGCACGGGAACTGAGAGGGGACGGACTCTACTATAAAGTACAGAATGAAGATGAACCGCTTAATTCCCAGGAGCAGCTCTACGAGGAGGCTTATAACCGATAGGAAACAGGTGGGAAGGTTCTTTTTTGACTCCCTTTACGCCCTGACTTTCTGCTTGACAGAGATGATATAATTATGGATAATTTTATCAGTATGAACTGGCAAAAGGGAGGGAGAAGTGAAATGCTGACAGAGGAGATTCTCAAGGACGCGCTGCACTATGGAAAAGCATTTACAAAGCTGGGAAAGACGGCGCAGTATATTCCACAGCTTAAGGAAGTGAATAAGTATTATCTGGGCGTTTGTGCTATGGATCTGGATGGGATGGTGCTGGAGGCGGGAGATACGAGAGTTCCGTTTACCATTCAGAGTATTTCTAAGCTGGTGTCCTTGATTCTGGCGATCCGGGACTGTGGCGCAGACCATCTTTTCCATGAAAAGGTTGGAGTCGAACCGACGGGAGATCCGTTTAACTCTATCGTAAAACTGGAGACAAGAACCCGGCCGTTTAACCCGTTTATCAATGCAGGAGCGATTACAGTGGCAAGCTGCATTAAGGGGAAGGATGCGGATGAGAAGTTTGGGCGGTTTCTGGAATTTACGAGAAAGCTCTGTGATAATGATGCCATTGAACTAAATCACCCGGTCTATGAGTCCGAGCGTGCGACCGGGGATCGAAACCGGGCACTTGCCTATTATCTGAAGGCATCCGGGATACTGGAGGGAGATGTGGAGGAATGTTTGGACTTCTATTTCCGGATGTGTTCTGTAGATGTGACGGCGCATGATATCGCCCATATGAGTCTGGTACTTGCTAATCACGGTGCAGATCCCGAAGACCAGGAGGAGTTGATTGAGCCGCAGTATGCAAAGGCGATTCGGGCACTGATGTTGACATGTGGTATGTATGATGGTTCAGGAGAGTTTGCCATGACAGTCGGTTTTCCAGCAAAGAGCGGCGTAGGCGGAGGGATTGCAGTACCTTTGGTGGATCGGATGGGGATCGGTGTTTTTGGTCCGGCCCTGGATGAGAAGGGCAACAGCGCCGGGGGGATAAAGATCTTGGAATATCTCTCCAACAAAATGGATATTTCCCTATTTTAATTACGAAAAGAAACAAACAAAACAATGCTTTTCGGAAGGAGGGAAAGAGATGAAGAGTAGGAAGCGATTCCAAGTAAGATGTGTCCTCATACTGATTTTGTCGCTGCTTCTTACAGCATGTGAGTCCGGTAAATCCAGTGAAAAGAAGGAAGAAAATAAAAAGAAAGAGAATGTGTCCGAGGCTGGAGAGGTCAGCAAAGAGGCGCAGGCAGTGATTGAAACTATGATGACGGCGCCCAATCCGGATCTGCTTTTTACGCCAAGTGTAATCGGAGAAGGTGTGGAAGAAGAGGTGGGAACCTATTTTGCGGAAGGGCAGTTGGAGAACTTTCTTTCTTCCGGCCCCGCACTGGTTTACCTTTTGGAGGCAGAAAATGATGGGCTTAACATCAAGGTAAAAGAAATGACGCCGGGGGAGAAGGGCGAGGATAAGGAACAGGTAATAGTCCGTTACGAGAAAGGGGATCAGGAGACGGAAACTGTACTGAACTTTGAACGGGATTCTGATGGCAAGTTTATAAGAGTGGCAGAAGAACGGGATACATCACATACATAGACATTCAGAGATACGAACCGGAGAGAATTACGAGGGAAGAATTTTCTGCTATCAGACAGAAAAGAGGGGGATGCAGTTTATCTGTATCCCCCTCTTTTGTGTACTCTACTCTTATAAAGAATTCTTTCTGACAGCAGACTGCTAGATTGTATCTCCGCGCTTGATGTAGCCAGGGGCATCCGGACTTCCTGTCAGACTGGAGACATGGCGGATGTCCGCGTTCTTGTCAATGACATAATTCTCTACCGTAATATTCTTGCCGATGGAAGCGCCAGGAAGGATGACACTGTTCTTTACGACAGCGCCTTTCTTCACTATGCAGCCACGGCCAATGACGGAATTCTCCACTGTTCCTTCAATCAGGCAGCCATTGGAGACAACGGAATTTTTCACAGATGCCGTCTCGAAATACTGGGTAGGACAGGAATCATTGGTCCTTGTGTAGATCGGCCAATTTTTATCAAAAAGGCTTGCTGCTGCCTTTGCATTAATCAGCTCTGTATTCGCATGATAGAAACTCTTAAAGTCTGTTATAGAAGCGAAGTATCCGTGATGAGATACGCCGCGCACATCCAGCTCGTCGCACTCAAAGTTGACGATTTGTGCCAGGGTATAGACGGAGGAGAGCTTTCTTGCCTTGGCGATCAGTTCAAGGAACAGCTCTTTCTTCATCACGTAAGTATCCATGAAAATGTTCCGATTCTTGGCGTTTCCATTATTGTGCTCTATGGATAGGACTCCCTTCTGCTTGTTCAGCGTCAGGATGTTGCAGCTCAAGAACTCTTCTTTTGCGGTATCGACTGTATGGTAGAGCAGTGTAATATCAGCGCCGGAATCAATATGATTCTGAAGCAGAGTGCTGAAATTCTCTGAGTAAACCATATAGCTTGGAGCAAGGATTACATATGGATATGGCGCATCCTCGATGCACTCAAGATTGTTCAGGTAAGCGGCGATATCAGTATTGTAGACGTCGTTGTCTGAACTGAACTCAGTAAACAAAGTGAGAAGCTTGCCTCTCTTGGAGTTCAGATTGTAATGACGTCCGGTTCCCATGTGTTCAACAAGGGAACGAGGTTTTCTTCTTACGTATACGTGGATATGGTCGATTCCACTGTTTGTCATATTTGAGATCGGGAAGTCGATGACACGGTATCTTCCGAGGAAAGAGAAGGCTCCAATCGGGCGATAATCGTTCATCCCGTCTACCCAGATATGATTTCCGGCAGAGTTTACAATTCCAAATGCTCTACTCATATTATTCAATCCCCCTTACGTTTTTCGCCACTAATTCAATGTGCTCGCTGTCAGCGTTTCCGACAACAGCATCTTTGCCGATCTTAACACCATCGGCTACAAGAGCCCGTGTTACAACAGCTCCTTCCGCAATCTCGGCGTCCGGCATAATGACGCTGTCTATGATTTTTGCACCTGCGCCAATCTTAGCCCCGGTGAACAGGACAGAATTCTTCACGATTCCTTCGATGGTGCAGCCCTGAGTGATAAAGGCACGCTGAATCTCCGCATCAGGTCCTACATAGTGAGGAAGTGTGGTTGCGTCTTCTGTATAAATCTTCCAGGAAGCATCATTCAGATCGAGCTCATTGTTTGCGTTGAGCAGATCCATGTTTGCCTCCCAAAGGGAGTCGATAGTTCCAACGTCTTTCCAGTATCCTTTGAATTTGTAAGCGAACAGACGCTTGTCATCCGCAAGGAGCTGAGGAATGATGTCCTTACCAAAATCGTGATTGGAATCCGGATCCTTTGCGTCTGCAATCAGAAGTTTCCGTAACAGCTTCCAGTTGAAGATGTAGATACCCATGGATGCCAGAGTGCTCTTCGGATGCTCCGGTTTTTCCTCAAATTCGTAGATGCGTCCGTCATCCTGCGTATTCATAATACCAAACCGGCTGGCTTCTTTTAATGGTACTTCAATGACCGCGATGGTTGCATCCGCATTACAGTCGTTGTGGTAAGCGAGCATTTTTGCATAATTCATTTTGTAAATATGATCTCCGGAAAGTACGAGAAGGTATTCCGGAGCAAAGGTGTCGATGAAATCGATGTTTTGTGTAATCGCGTCCGCGGTTCCTCTGTAAACATCCAGATTGGCATCGGCTTTTTCACGAGGCGGAAGTACATAGACCCCGCTGTTCTTTGCGTCAAGTCCCCAACGGCGGCCTGCCGCAACGTAGCTGTTCAGAAGGATGGATTCGTACTGAGTCAGAACCCCAACCGTATCAATGCCGCTGTTTGCACAGTTGCTCAAAGGGAAATCGATGATACGGTATTTTCCGCCATATGATACGGCAGGCTTTGCTACTTTTGTAGTCAGGTCATGCAGACGTGACCCTCTCCCACCAGCTAAAATCATTGCTAACATACTGTTTTGCTTCATTGTGAGTCCTCCCTTTTCTTTTGCTCTGCAATTATTATACAATTATATCCGAATTCTTTCCATATTTTTTGTGCAAATAAATGAAAAAAATTGCAGACTTATTAGGAATAAAGCCAATTTCAGGATTAATACGGTGGATGTTTTTGTGCAAGATTTTTGAACAAGTTGAAAAGAAGAGCAGTGAGCATGTAGATTTTGTATACGGATGTGGAAAACAGGGGACGGTGATGCATAAAGAGGTGGAAAAAGCGATACAGTGTCATAGAGAAATCGAAAAGGAAAAGAAAAAATGGAATTACAACTGCTGAGGCTTCTCTCCCGGTTCGGGTATCCGGGAATGTTTCTGCTTCTTACGATTGAGAGCATCTTTCCGCCTATTCCATCGGAGGTGGTGCTGACTTTCGGAGGCTTTATGACTGAGCATACAAGCCTGACCCTGACAGGAATGGTGATTGCGGCGACGGCAGGCTCCACAGCGGGGGCAATGCTTTTGTATCTGGCGGGACGGCTCATTCCGCTTGAACGTCTGGAGCGTATTCTGTCTAAACGATGGATTCAGAAAATCGGATTCAAAGCAGAAGATCTCAAAAAAACACTAAACTGGTTTGATAAACATGAAAATACAGCCGTACTGATTGGCAGATGTGTGCCTGTCATACGAAGTCTGATTTCCATTCCGGCCGGAATGACAAGGATGCCCCTTGCAGGTTTCCTCATTCGCACGGTGATCGGAAGCAGTGTCTGGAATCTTCTTTTGCTTAGTCTTGGAAAGAAGGCCGGGAGCTCCTGGTATCAGATCACAGCGGTCTTTGAACGCTATTCAATTGTTATCGTTACAATCCTTTTGTTGGCACTTTTACTGTATGTGGCATATAAGCAAAAGGGGGATGCAGCCAGATAAGCCCAGTCCAATATGCCAACTCAATAGGCCTAGAGCAATACCCCGGGTTCGCTTGAAAACGTGTTTCTATTATTGTGAGCGTCTTGACATCTCTCATAAGTGAACATACAATAATTGTATATGCAACTATTGAATGGAGGTGCGGGCATTGCTGAGGAGAATTTTCTCTTATATGGGAAAGTACAAAAAGTATGCGGCCCTGGCGATCGCATGCGTGGCGGCGGAGTCGATGTTTGAACTCATTGTGCCGCTCATTATGGCGGATCTGATTGATGTTGGCGTGGCGAATCAGGACCGCCATTATATCTATATGAAAGGATTTCAGATGGTGATCTGTGCTGTGCTGGCCCTGCTTCTGGGAATCGGAAGCTCCAGGTTTTCAGCACTTGCAGGGCAGGGGCTTGGAGCCCAACTGCGCAAAGCAGAGTACGAAAAGCTTCAGGGTTTTTCCTTTGCTAATATTGATCATTTCCGGGTATCGTCTATTGTGACGAGACTGACAAGTGACGTGACCAATATCCAGAATTCGGTATCAACGGGGCTTCGGCCATTTTGCAGGGGGCCGGTGATGCTGGTGGCGGCGACAGCAGTGGCCTTTTCTATAAATGCCAAGCTGGCGTTGGTATTTCTTGTGGCACTTCCGGTTCTGGCGGTCATGCTGTTTACGATTGTGGGACATGTGCAGCCTCTTTATACGAAGATGCAAAAAGCGATCGATCTGGTAAACCGGATCATCCAGGAAAACCTGACGGCGATCCGGGTGGTGAAAGCCTATGTCAAAGGCGAATATGAAACGGAAAAATTTGAGGAAGTCAACGACAATCTGAAGAATCAGTCAGAGCGGGCGTTTCGTCTGGCGGCTTTAAATATGCCTGCTATGCAGATTGTAATGTATGGGACGATTTTAAGTATCATATGGTTCGGGGGCAGAATGATTCAGACCGGTGGGATGCAGGTCGGAGAGCTGACAGGGTTTCTAAGTTATGTGATGCAGATTTTAAATTCGTTGTCCATGATCTCCAATGTGTTTTTGACGCTGACAAGGTCTATGGCATCTGGCAGCCGGATTCTGGAAATTATTGATGAAGAAGTGGATATTACGGATCGAGAGGCAGAAGACTATGATGTCAAATGTGGAGAGATCGAGTTTGACCATGTTTACTTCCGGTACCGTAAAGATGCCCCGGAGGATGTGCTGACAGATATTTCTTTGACAATTTCGGCAGGCAGTACCTTTGGGATCATTGGGCAGACCGGGTCGGCCAAATCCACTCTGATCCAGTTAATTCCAAGACTTTATGACGCGACAAGAGGAGAAGTACGGATTGACGGGATTCCGGTACGGAAGTATCCGATGGAGCATTTGCGGGATGCCATTGCGGTTGTCTTACAGAAGAATACTCTTTTCTCCGGTACCCTTTTGGAAAACCTCAGATGGGGTAAGGAGGATGCTGCGATGGAGGAAATAAAAAAGGCATGTCGCATTGCCTGTGCGGATGAGTTCATCGACCGCCTTGCGGACGGCTACGAGACAGAGATGGGACAGGGTGGTGTGAATGTATCAGGAGGCCAGAAGCAAAGAATCTGTATTGCAAGAGCCATCTTAAAACAGCCGAAAGTATTGATTCTGGATGATTCAACCAGTGCCGTTGATACGGCGACGGAGGCAAGGATCAGAACTATGCTCAAAGAAGAACTGCCGGAGATGACAAAAATCATCATCGCCCAGAGAATTTCCTCTGTGCGGCATGCGGATCAGATTCTGATTCTCGATGACGGCAGGGTGTCGGATATCGGAACTCACGAAGAGCTGCTCGCACGGAACAAAATTTACCAGGAAATCTATGAATCTCAGAAGGAAGGGGCGGAGTTGTAATGGCGAGATATCTCGGATATAAGAAACCAAAAGATCTAAAACGGACTATGAGACATCTGATGCACTATCTTGGCGGACACAAGTGGATGTTCCTTCTGGTGGCGCTTTTGGTGCTGATCAGCACCGGAGCTAATATTCTGGGGACTTATCTGTTGAAACCGGTCATCAACCGGTTTATCCTGCCGGGAGATGTAAAAGGTCTTCTGACGGCGGTGGTAGGAATGGGGATCCTTTATCTGTGTGGAGTGGCGGCGACTTTTGGCTACAATCAGCTTATGGTAATGACGGCACAGAAAGTGATCAAGGAGATTCGCCACGATTTGTTTGCCCATGTACAAAAGCTGCCCCTTAAATATTTTGATGCTCACACTCATGGAGAACTGATGAGCCGCTTTACCAATGATGTGGATACGGTACAGGAGGCTATGAACAGCAGTTTCGCCATGCTGATCCAGAGTTTTCTGATGCTTGTGGGGACGATCAGCATGATGCTCGTGTTAAGTGTACGGCTGACCCTCATTGTTGTAGTATTCCTGCTTCTGATGGCGGCTTTTATCAAATTTAATGGCAGCAGAAGCCGAAAATATTTTACAAGGCAGCAGGAGGAGATCGGGAAGATTAACGGATTCGTGGAAGAGATGGCGGCTGGCCAGAAGGTGGAGAAAGTATTCAACCACGAGAAAGTAGATTTTAAAAAATTCTGCGAACTGAATGAAACTCTCCGGCGGGAATCTACCAACGCCCTGACATTTGCAGGAATGATGATACCGACCATTGTAAGCCTTTCCTTTGTCAATTACGCGGTTTCCGCATGCGTAGGAGGCCTCTTTGCCCTGTCAGGGCTTCTGGATATCGGAAGTCTTTCTTCCTATCTGGTGTATGTGCGGCAAAGCGCCATGCCGATGAACCAGTTTACACAGCAGGTGAACTTCCTTCTGGCGGCCCTCTCCGGTGCGGAACGGATTTTCCAGATGATGGAAGAAGAGCCGGAGATCGACGAGGGAATGGTCACGCTTTCCAATGTCAAAGAGGAGAATGGGATCTTGACAGAGTGTGAAGAGAAAACGGGAATTTATGCCTGGAAGGAACAAAGGGATGGACGGACAGTGCTGACTCCTCTGACAGGGGATGTGCGGTTTGAAAATGTAGTATTTTCTTATGTGAAAGGGAAGACTATCCTAAACGGGATTTCTCTCTATGCAAAGCCGGGACAAAAGATTGCTTTTGTAGGGTCCACCGGGGCGGGAAAGACGACGATCGTCAATCTGATTAACCGGTTTTACGAAATTGAGAGCGGTACAATTACCTATGACGGAATCGATATCCGGCATATCCGAAAGGATGACCTGCGGCGATCTCTTGCCATGGTCATTCAGGACACCCATCTGTTTACAGGGACGATTGCGGACAACATTCGTTACGGAAATCTGGATGTCACGGATGAAGAGGTGACGGAGGCCGCGCGGATCGCTAATGCGGATTCTTTTATCCGTAAACTTCCGCTGGGGTATGAGACCATGCTTTATGGGGATGGCAGCAACCTTTCCCAGGGACAGCGGCAGCTCCTGGCGATCGCAAGAGCCGCTGCCGCAAAGCCTCCGGTGCTTGTTCTGGATGAGGCGACAAGTTCCATCGATACTCGGACTGAACGGCTGATCGAGAAAGGGATGGATGCTATTATGGAGGGTCGAACTGTCTTTGTCATCGCCCACCGGCTTTCCACGGTACGCAACTCCAAGGCTATCATGGTGCTGGAAAAAGGAGAAATCATCGAGCGGGGAGACCACGAGGAACTTCTGGAACAAAGAGGACGGTATTATCAGCTTTATACAGGGCAGTTTGAACTGGAGTAGAGGAATATGGATAAATGTAAGATCAGAGAATTATGGTTTCAGGTCAATACATTGCGGCGGGCAGCGCTGAGGCCGTATTTTCAGGAAATTGGACTGACGGTGGGGCAAGGCCAGCCAAGAATTTTGAATTCTCTCAGAAAATATGGTACTATGACACAAAGAGAACTTGCGGATTGTTGTTTTGTCGATGTTACGACGATTTCCCGTACGGTGGATCGTCTGGTGGCGGCGGGTCTGCTTTCCAAGCAAATTGACCCGGAATGCAGACGGTCCTGTCTGATTAGTCTGACGGAAGAAGGAAGAAAAAAAGCTGTGCAGGTACAGCATATCTTTGAAAAGGGAGATGAAATCTGGTGGAAGTCGTTCGACGAGGAGGAGCTGGAGAGGTTATACCAGTATCTTCTGAAGATGGAACAGAGTCTGAAAGGAGATCAGGGAAAATGAAAACGCTTTATACGAGATGGGGGAAGGAATTGGATCCGGAGCATGTCCTTTCAGAGTATCCGCGGCCGATGATGCGGCGGAAAAGCTATGTGAACTTAAACGGATACTGGGACTACCGGATTTGTAAGGAGATGAAAAGACGCCCGCCCGCTTCTTATGAGGGACAGATCCTCGTCCCGTTTTCACCGGAGAGTCCGCTTTCCGGAGTGAACAGAAGACTTGGACCAAAGGAGACGCTCTGGTATCACCGTACTTTTAAGAATCCGGCCGTTTCCGGGGAACGAGTCCTGATTCATTTCGGGGCGGTGGATCAGATGTGTGTCGTATATGTAAACGGACATCGGGCCGGGTGCCACAAGGGAGGCTATCTTCCTTTTTCTGTAGATGCGACGCCGTATCTTGGAAGCGGGATGAATGATCTTTGCGTGCGGGTTCGGGATCTCTCAGATCAGGCATGGCATGCAAAAGGAAAACAGAAAATCAAAAAAGGCGGTATGTTTTACACCCCGCAGAGCGGAATCTGGCAGACTGTCTGGATGGAGGCGGTGCCGCACAATTATATCCGGGAGATCAAATGTACGTCCCTTTACGATACTGGGGAAGTGGAGATTACAGTGTTTGCCAATGTCTGCAAAAGGGTTAAGATCATTTTGGAAGAGCGGGTCTGCGAAGCCCGTACGAATGAGAAAGTGCGGATTCGTCTGCGGGCACGCAGAAGCTGGACTCCATGGGATCCGTATTTGTACCGGTTCGAGGTACGGATGGGAAAAGATAAAGTGAAAAGCTATTTTGCCATGCGATGTGTCACGGTAGAGCATGATAAAAAAGGAGTTCCGAGAATCTGTCTGAACCACGAAGTCTTGTTTCAGAAAGGACTTCTTGACCAGGGATACTGGCCAGATGGTCTTTATACAGCGCCGTCTGACGAGGCGATGATCTTTGATATCCGGGAGGCAAAGCGTTTAGGATACAATATGCTGCGAAAGCACTGCAAGATCGAACCACAGCGTTGGTATTACCACTGTGACCGATTGGGAATACTCGTCTGGCAGGATATGGTAAACGGTGGGGAGACTTACCATCACTGGTATGTGACTTATGGGGCTACCGCTATGAGTATTTGGCATCTTCCAGTCACGGACCGGGTAAGACGTCTGCTTTCCCGGAAACGGGAGAGGGGGCGCAGGGAGTTTGAACATGAAATGCGAAGGACAGTCCGCACGCTCTACGGGCATCCATCCATCATTCTCTGGACTTTATTTAATGAAGGATGGGGGCAGTTTGACACAGTAAGGCTTACGAAAGAACTGAAACAGCTTGATCCTACAAGACTGGTGGATGCGGCAAGCGGATGGTTTGACCAAAGATGCGGGGATGTGAGAAGTACGCACAACTATTTCTTTCGTCTCGGGGTAAAGCCTGAGAAGGAACGTGCCTCGGTGCTTTCGGAGTTTGGCGGTTTTTCCATGAGAGAAAAGGGACACAGTATGTGTCCGAAAGTATACGGATACCGGATCTATACCGGGCGTAAAAAGCTGCGTCATGCTTATGAGAACATTTGGGAAGAGGTCCGGGAACTGGAGCGGAAAGGTCTGTGCGCGGCAGTATACACCCAGCTTTCCGATATTGAAGAAGAGGTCAACGGACTGTGGACCTATGACAGGGAGATTTTGAAAATTGAGGAATAAAAGGAGGATGTACAGATGAGGATCATCAATTTTGGCTCGCTGAATCTGGATTACACATACTCGGTGGATCATATTGTGGAGCCCGGAGAGACTCTGGACACGAAAGAGCGAAAAATCTTTTGTGGCGGTAAAGGACTGAATCAGTCTATCGCACTTGCAAGGGCGGGGATGGACGTCCACCATGCCGGGATGATCGGTGAGGACGGAGAGATGCTCGTGAATCTCTGCCGTCAGGAAAACATTCACACCCATTATATATGGAAAGTGGCGGGACCGTCCGGCCATACCATTATCCAGGTAGATGAGACAGGCCAGAACAGTATCCTGCTCTATGGCGGCGCCAACCGGAAATTTTCAAAAAATTATATCGATGAAGTGTTGGCGGATTTTGGGGAGGACGACATTGTGCTTCTGCAAAATGAGATTAATCTGGTGGATTATGTCATTGAGGCAGCAGCGAAAAGGAAGATGCGGATCGTGCTGAACCCATCTCCATATAATACCCAGATCGATTCCTGTGACCTTTCCAAAGTCAATCTTTTCCTCGTAAATGAGATTGAGGGAGCACAGATGACAGGAAAGGAAGATCTCTCTGACATCCTTGACGAGATGATTACAAGATATCCGAAAGCAGGCATTGTGATGACGCTGGGCGGGGACGGTTGTGTCTATCAGGACGCACAGAGACGGTTTTATCAGGACAGCCTGCATGTGCCCGTGAAGAATACAACGGGAGCAGGGGATACTTTTACCGGATACTTTCTCGCTTCCCTTGTTTCGGGGATGGATGTGCGGGAGTGCCTGATGGTTGCCACCAGGGCGGCGGCTATAGCGGTCACAAGAGAGGGGGCGGCCGACTCCATCCCAACGAGACAGGAAGTACGGGAGATTGATCTGGACTTTGAGCGCCCACAGGAACATGGGATGGAATCTGGAGATTAGATTTTGGCTTACAGCCATGATAGAAAGAGCTTTGTGCGGACAGGAAAATTACCAATCGCACAAAGCTTTTTACTGCTTTTTCGAGTTACAAGTCCGATGCCCCGTTGATTACAGCGGAGCATTTGATTTATCAGGAAGAACGTCAGGAATCGGAAGATCGATCCTGCGGTTCCGGTAATAGTACTCCCGATCGTGTTCGCTGACTTCACGGAGTACCCGGCACGGATTCCCCACGGCAACGACATTGGAAGGGATATCTTTGGTCACGATGCTTCCGGCGCCAATGACAGTATTGTCCCCAATGGTAACGCCCGGTAAAATGACAACCCCCGCACCAATCCAGACATTCGTCCCGATATGGACATCCATATTAAACTGCATCTCTAAATACCGGAGGTTTGGCTCGATGGGATGTCCGGCGGTAGCAATGGTGACATTCGGTCCGATCATTGTCTTGCTTCCCACATAAATATGTCCGTCATCTACCAAAGTCAGGTTGAAGTTGGCATAGACATGATCTCCGAAGTGAGTGTGGTATCCGCCCCAGTTAGATCGAAGAGGCGGTTCAATGTAGCACCCTTCCCCCAGCTTGGCAAACATGTCTTTTAACATGGAAGCCCGGAGCTTTTGGTCATGGGGTCTGGTCTGGTTGTAATCATAGAGCTTTTCCAGACAGTCAAACTGTTTTTTCATAATCTCTTCGTCGGACGGAAGATAGAGCCGTCCCTCCTCCATTCTGACAGCAGCTTCCTGTGAATCCATCTGAAGTTCTTTTGCGTATTCCATTTGTTTCCTCCTTATAAATGCTCTTGCTGCATCTACTATATTATAATCCGAAAACCGTGACAAGACGAGAGTTTCTTTTTTTATCACATTTTTTGCACAGAATGGTCACAATTTCCTGTTAAGGTGGTGCATAGACTAAAACAGAGGAGGGAAGTACATTGATCGAAGTTAAGGGATTAGTGAAGAAATACGGCAGTCACACTGCGGTAGACCATCTGAACTTCCGGATAGAAAAGGGGCATATTTACGGCCTGCTCGGACCGAATGGGGCGGGTAAATCTACGACCATGAATATTATGACCGGGTATCTTGGCGCCACCGAAGGGGAGGTTCTGATTGACGGCCATGATATTTTAAAAGAACCGGAGCTTGCCAAAAAGTCGGTGGGATATCTGCCCGAGATGCCGCCGCTTTACATGGAAATGAAGGTAGAAGAGTATCTGATGTTTGCGGCAGAACTAAAGAAGGTGGCAAGGAACAGCAGAAAGGCGGAAGTCAAAAAGATTATGAAGATGGTGAAGATCTACGATGTCCGGGAGAGGCTGATTAAAAATCTGTCCAAAGGATACCGCCAGAGAGTAGGATTGGCACAGGCAGTCCTGGGATTTCCGGAAACGATTATCCTGGATGAACCGACCGTCGGACTGGATCCAAAGCAGATTATAGAGATCAGAGAACTCATCAGGGAGCTCGCAAAAGATCACACGGTCATTTTGAGCTCCCATATTCTTGCGGAAATCCGGGAGGTATGTGACTACATTATCATCATCTCCCAGGGAAAACTTGTGGCCAGCGACACACCGGAGAATCTGGAAAGACAGTTTGCGGGGAATGAACCTGTAGAAATAGAGACAAGGCTTTTGCCGGAGCGCACGGAAGAGATTTTGTCAGGGATTTCCGGAATACAGAAGGTGACGTACTTATCCGGAGATCCTGGAATCACAAAAGCCGTAATTGAAACGGATGAAGATACGGATATCCGGGAAGAGGTTTTCCAAGCGTTCGCGCGAGAGGACTGTTCTTTGATTTCCATGTACAAAAAACAACACACGTTGGAGGATATCTTCCTCCGGCTGACCCAGGAAGGAGGACGTCCACATGCTGGCAATTTATAAACGGGAATTCAAATCCTATTTTTATTCCATGACGGGGAGTATTTTTATCGCCTTTTTAACGTTTATGACGGGAATCTATTTCATGGCTTATAATCTGCACAGCGGATATCCGTATTTCTCTTATTCTTTGGAGGGGGTCATGTTCGTATTTCTGGTGGCGATTCCGGTGCTCACGATGCGGAGTTTTTCCGAGGAGCGTAGAAGCCGGACGGATCAGCTCCTTTTGACGTCTCCTGTGAGCGTAGGGAAGATGGTGATCGGGAAATATCTTGCAATGGTGAGTGTCTTTCTTATCCCATGTATGTTGTTCTGTGCTTATCCGCTGATTATCAGTACACAGGGGAAGGCGTATTTTAAGGCGGACTACGCGTCCATTCTGGTGTTCTTCCTTCTTGGGTGTGTATACATTGCCATCGGAAGCTTCATCTCCGCCATGACGGAGAGCCAGATTATTGCGGCGATCGGTACTTTTGGGGTATTGATGGTTGTATATTTGTGGGACGGACTGCTGGGATTCCTGCCGTCTTCCGCGTTTGGCGGCATGGCGGGTATCTGGATGATTCTGACACTTTGCGTTTTGTTCATCTACAACATGACGAAAAACGGCGTGCTTGCAGGTGGTCTGGAACTGATCGGAACCATCATCCTGGTGGTGCTTTATTTTGTGAAATCTTCCCTCTATGAAGGTCTCCTTTCGACAATTTTTGGGAAATTCGCGCTTGTCTCTACCTTTACCAGTGCGGCGGAGAACAGTTTGCTGGATATCGGAGGGATTGTGATGTATCTGACATTGATCGGGGTATTTTTATTCCTGACCGTACAGTCCATACAGAAAAGAAGATTCAGTTAGGAGGGGGAGACATGAAGAAATTACTGAAAAAATTCCGGAGTGTGCAAACCCGCCATGGATTTTACAGTGTGGGTATGATCGCGGTCGTGATAGTAATCGCAGTGGTTGTTAATCTCATTGTGGGCCAGCTTCCGGAGAAATGGAAACAGGTGGATGTCAGCAATAAGAATATTTACGGAGTGTCCAAGACGTCGAGAAAACTTTTGAAAAATCTGGGACATAAGATCAAGTTTACAGTTTATGCAGACAAATCTACCACGGATGAGCGGATTAAGACATTTTTAGACCGCTATACGGCTCTTACGGATCAGATTGGTGTAGAATGGATTAATCCGGTAGACCATCCGCAGGCACTTCAGGAGAACAAAGACGCACAGTCAAGCTCGATCGTTGTGTCTTGCGAGGATACGGGAAAGTCGGTAACAGTACCGTTTAGCGATATTATTGTACAAGATTACAGTTCCTACTATACGTCAGGTTCCACGTCCGAATCGGAATTTGACGCGGACGGCCAGCTTACAAGCGCCATTAACCAGGTGACGACAGATGTAAGCAAAAAGTTGTACTATACAACAGGACATGGAGAGACAACACTGTCCACAGAAATGACAGATGAACTCGAAGGATCCAGTGTGACAACGGAAGAGCTCAATCTTTTGATGGTGAAAGAGATGCCGGCAGATTGTGACCTGCTTCTCATCGATGCTCCGTCCGGAGACTTCTCGGAGCAGGAAAAGACGATGCTTCTTGAATACCTTTCAGGAGGAGGCAAAGTGATCTATGTCATGGGAGACGCTATGTCAGATACGCCGAATCTGGACGCGGTGATGGATCAGTATGGCATGACAAAGACGAAAGGATACATTGCGGATACGCAGAGAAACTATCAGGGTAATTACTACTATATTTTCCCGGAAATCTCGGCATCCGGAGACCTTGGTGACGGACTGGAAAACAATATGGTACTGCTTGTAAATTCCGCAGGCTTTACGGTCAAGGAGGATCTCGGAGATACGTTGACGGTGGATGAAGTGATGACAACATCCCCGGATGGGTACGTGGTTACGGAGAATGAACAGACTCAGGGCGAATACACGCTTGCCGCAGTAGCCGAAGAGGGAGAGGCAAAGCTGACAGTGATTGCTTCGGAGAGTATGATCAATTCCCAGATTACAGATTATTTTTCCAATCTGGACAATAAGAGACTTTTCGTAAACATGGTATTGAACAATTTTGACGATGTGGAAAATCTCTCCATTGACCCTAAGAGTTTGTCAGTTGAGATGAACACAGTGCAGCATGCGGGTTCCATCAGTACAGCGCTTATTTTCGGTGTGCCTGCGGTCGTGCTGATCGGTGGATTTGTCATCTGGATGAAACGCAGAAAGGCATAGGTGGATAAAAATGAGACAGAAAAAAGGTCTGATCATACTCGTAGTGATTCTGCTTGCTCTGTGCGGTGTGTATTTCGGACTGAAAAGCTACAATAAATCACAGGCAAAAAAAGAGGATCAGAAAGAAAAAGAGAAGACGATACAGGTCCTGGATATTAAGAACCCGGTGGAAATCACCTACAGTGCCGATGATGGAAGCAGTATGTCCTTTGTCAAGGAGGACGGCACCTGGTATCTGAAAAACGATAAGGAAACAGCCCTTGTGCAGGATACAATCCAGGATATTGCGGATACGGTATCTGATGTAAAGGCCGAAAAGCAGATCAAAGATCCGGATCCACTTGAGAGCTACGGACTGAATGAAGCATCCTATACCATCATAGTGACAGGGGAGAATGGAGACACAGGAACGCTCTATATCGGAGATGGAGCTGACTCGGATTACTATCTGACAGACAAGGAAAAGCAGAACGTCTATCTCGTTTCTTCCGAGTTGCCAAATGTGCTTGATTTTGACAAGGACAATCTGAAACAGACGGAAAAAGAGCAGGAATAGTTTTTTTTTCATTCAGAAACATAGCGGACGGCGTATGCTGTCCGCTATTATAATATTTTTGGTACTTGACAATGTATAGTAGTGGGTATAGTATAATAACAAAGGGGGGGGATGAGATGAATCCACAGTTTAAAAAAGGAGTTCTGGAGCTGATCGTCCTGAAATCGGTCCGAGACCGGGATATGTACGGATATGAGCTTGTGACAGAAGTATCTAAGGTGATCGACGTCAATGAGGGGACCATCTATCCGCTCCTGAAGCGATTGACAAACGAGCACTACTTTGAGACATACCTGAGGGAGTCCACAGAAGGACCGCCCAGGAAGTATTATCATCTGACTGCGGCCGGGATCCTGTATGGGGATCAGTTGGAAGCAGAGTGGAATGAATTTCAGGAGCGGGTCTGCCGCTTCTTAAAGGAGGGAAAGCATGAATAAAGAAGGGTTTTTAAAAGAACTGGAGAGTCATCTGAGGGTTCTGGATGATAAGGAACAGCAGGACATTCTCGATGAGTACGCTCAGCACATTGACCTGAAGATGAAGAGCGGATTAAGCGAAGAGGAAGCGATTCGGGATTTTGGCAATATTGGAGAGCTGGCGGCGGATATATTGGAGGCTTACCATGTGGATCCGCGATTTGAGGAGCGCAGGAAAGGCATCACAATCCGCAAGCCGGATATGGAGAGTGTATCCGAGGGGAGTAAGAAGCTGGCCGGAAAGATCGGAGGCTGGCTTGCTGGGATGAAAGACTCCATCCATCATATGTGGGAGGCAATGAGAAGAGGATGGAGGGCATTCCGGGGAACGACGCAGGAGGGCGTGCTTCAAAAGAAGAAAGCCAGGGCGGTGAGAGGGGAGCGATATTTCTGGGATACGAGTAAACGGCTTGCCTGGAATTTCTGTATTCTGATCTGGAATCTTACCTGGATTCTGATCACCTGTTTGCTGATTGGACTGGCGGCATGCTGCTTGTTCGGCTTTGGTATCTTGCTGATTTTGGTGTTTGGAGGGTATCCGCTTCTGGGAGCTGAGCTCTTCTGCTTTGGTGCCGCCATGTCAGGAGGCGCTCTTGGAATCCTGACCTTTGGCCTTAGGAAGAAGTATCGGAAACGGGTGCCAAGAAAAGAGACTGTCCCGGTAGAGGCAGAGGAGGTGGAGTAGATGCGGGAGAAGAGAAAACTGCTGGCGCTGATTTTTGTGGTTGGTGTTCTGATCAGTGGAATCGGCGCAGGCATTGGACTTATGGAGTTTTTTTCACTTGACTATGTAGGAGAGCGTATCGTAGGGGAGACTGAGATGGCCACCATGGAAGGAGAAGAAGAGCTGGCATATTTGTCTGAGGGAGAGGACATCAGATTCTATTTGGGCTATGGAACCCGTTATCTGAACCTTAACTGGGATGATTCCATACCGGAAAACACAGTCAGGTACCGTATCCAGTATAATAAGAAGAAAGTCAAGCCGAAGTTTTGGCAGCACGATGCAGCGGTCGGATTTGATTATCCAGATTCGGATGAAGATAGAGACGAGATGAAGGAAGTGATGGAACTTCGTGATATGATTTTGAAAGATCTGAAAAAAGGTGAGATCGGAAGCTATCAGAGCAGTCCATGGATAGGATCCTTAGATCTTTATCTGAATCCGAAGAACCAAGATGACATTGAAATTATGGAAATATGGTAACATGGGGGCCGGAAAAGAGATTTTCCGGCTTTTTTGTCGAAAAGAAATGTAAAATCAATGTAAAATTCATGTAAAATCGTGTTAATTTTTGGGATACCTATTGCGTAATTCCGCCTTTTCTAGTAAATATATAAATAGAATGTTAAAAATAAGTTAGCATTTTGTAAAATCAAAGAGGAAAATTCTTTTTTATGGAGGAAAAGAGAACATGAAGTTGACAGACTTTTTTGGCCTGCTGGGGGGACTTGCTTTATTTCTTTACGGAATGCAAATGATGAGCTCCGGACTTGAGGCAGCGGCCGGAAACAAGATGAAACGGATTCTGGAGAGACTGACTGCTAACCGCTTTTTAGGAGTTCTTGTAGGTGCGGGGGTTACGGCTGTGATTCAGTCATCTTCAGCGACCACAGTTATGGTGGTAGGGTTTGTAAATTCAGGAATGATGACACTCAGGCAGGCAGTGTGGATCATTATGGGAGCCAATATCGGTACGACAATTACGGGACAGCTGATTGCTCTTGATATCGGGGCGATCGCTCCGTTGATTGCGTTTATCGGAGTAGCGCTGATTATCTTTCTAAAGAGTCCGAAAGTACATAATTATGGGCTGATTGTAGCGGGACTTGGCGTACTTTTTCTCGGTATGGAGATGATGAGTTCATCGATGATGCCGCTTCGTGATTCAGAAGCGTTTGTAGGTCTGATGACGAAGTTCTCCAATCCGGTGCTTGGAATTCTGGCTGGTGCGGTATTTACAGCGATTATTCAGTCTTCTTCCGCGTCCGTCGGTATTTTGCAGGCTCTTGCGTCCAATGGATTGATCGGACTTCCAAGTGCGGTGTTTGTCCTTTTCGGACAGAATATCGGAACCTGTATCACGGCGGTACTGGCGTCTATCGGAACAAGCAGGAACGCAAAGCGGACGACGATCATCCATCTGACATTCAATATGATCGGGACGGTGATCTTTACGACCGTCTGTATCCTGACGCCGCTGACCGCTCTAGTGGAAAGCTGGACGCCAACCAACGTGGCAGCCCAGATCGCCAATATGCATACATTATTTAATATTGTTACTACGGTTCTTCTGATTCCATTTGGAAACTATCTTGCATCGTTTGCGGAACGGGTGCTCCCGGACAAGAAGGAAGAGACACTGGAAGGGATGCATCTGGAGTTCATTCGTCCGGTGGATACAAAGAGAGAGAACCATATCGGTACATCCGCCATTGTTCTGACAGGAGTGCGCAAAGAGGTAGGCAGAATGCTTCAGATGACAAAGGAGAACGTAAGCCTGAGTTTCGACGCAGTGCTGGAGAGTTCCTCTGAGCTGCTGAAGAAAGTGGATGAGAAAGAGGAGTATATTGATTTTCTCAACAAAGAGATATGTAAATATATCTCCAAGGTCATTGTCAATGAGACGAACCGTAAAGACGCGAAATATATGAGCGCCCTGTTTAAAGTATGCGGCAATCTGGAGCGGATCGGGGATCATGCGACGAATCTTTGCGAGTACACGCAAATGATGGGAGAAAAAGGGATCTCTTTTTCGCAGACAGAGATGGATGAGATCCGGCAGATGAAAGAGGCGAGTCTGAGCGCATTGAATATCTTAAGTGATATTGAGAAGGGAGATAAGGAGCTCGTGAAACGCATCGAGAAAGCAGAACAGCAGATCGACGACATGACCGAGATGTTCCGCCAGGGACAGATCGACCGTATGCAGCAGGGCAGGCAGGACGAGGAGGTTAGTATTCTCTACTCCGAAATGTTGACGGACTTTGAACGAATCGGAGACCATATTCTCAATATCGGACAGGAAATGGGACTTGGAAAGGTCGGAGCGTAAGCTTTGTTTGAAGGAAGTCCAGATTTTGCAAACTAAAATAGAAAAATGAAACGGAAAGAGATCACTCTTGCAGAATTCAGTACCCTAGGATGGACAGAACTTTGCAGGGGGGTCTTTTTTTAATCAGATGAAAGATTATGTTTGATTCATTTGTCTGAGGACAGGGGTAACTGAAATCCCAAAAGACATATTCCAAGATTACAGGTGGCCACCAAGGATCCGGGTAGGCTTGGATTCTAATCTTCCCTCAACACAAAAAAAGGAACGATGATAATCGTTCCTTTTCATCTATGCGGATAGCAGGACTTGAACCTGTACCCCCTCGCGAGGACTAGAACCTGAATCTAGCGCGTCTGCCTATTCCGCCATATCCGCTTGACAAAAGATACTATATCATATAATTGTTTTTTTTGCAAATACTTTTTACAGAATTAATCAATTTTTTTCAAATGGTTATTTTTTACTTTATTCTGCGCCTGCTCGGGGCAAAATGCGTTGCCCCGAGTATAGCGCATTGTAGTTACGTATCTGTTATTATTCCCTTTCCGGTTCGTTTGGCAGAAATGGCTTCATACTGTAAATACTGACTGCCATGGTAGACAGATTATGTAAGAGGGCGGAGGAGGCAGGACCCAAAAGTCCCAGGATCCCTCCGGCGATCAGACTGGTGTTAAAGCCCAGAATGAACCGGTAGTTTTGGTGAATCCGGCTCATCAGCGCCATACTGAGTCGCCGCAAAATGACGAGACGGTGGAGATCTTTGGAGAGCAGGGCGATGTCCGCGACTTCCCTGGCGATATCTGATCCGTCTTTCATGGCAACGGAAGCATCCGCAGCGGAAAGTGCCGGTGAATCGTTGATTCCATCACCTGTCATAACGACGGTGTGTCCTTTTGCTTTCAGCTCCTGAATAATAGAAGCTTTATCCTCCGGAAGTACTTGAGAGCGATATACCGTAATCCCCAGGAGGCGGCAGGCGGCAATGGCGGCATGTTCGCTGTCCCCGGTCAACATCATCACATGGCGGATCCCAAGGTCTTTTAGCGCTTGAATGACTTCTCTCGCTTCCGGGCGTACCGGATCTTCTATGCAGATGATTCCTGCAAGCTTGTTTCCGATGGCGAGAAAGATCGTGGAGTAGCCGTTCGTCTCGGTATCGATGATCTTTTGCTCGGATTCGCTGAGAGGAATCTGCTCATCGTCAAAGACAAAATGCGCGCTCCCGATTAGAACCTGTTCCCCGTAGAGTGTGGAAGCGATGCCATGGGCTACCACATATTTTACTTCAGCATGTTCTTCACGGTGAGCAAGATGTTCAAGTTCGGCCTGCCGGACGATAGCCTTTGCCATGCTATGAGGGAAGTGCTCTTCCAGACAGGCGGCAATGCGCAGGATCTCCTGACGCTCGTATCCTTCCATCGGAATGACTTTGGCTACCTGCGGACAGGCATCTGTGAGAGTGCCGGTCTTGTCAAAGACAATGGTATCCGTACGAGAGAATGTTTCTAAAAACTTCCCTCCTTTTACCATCATATTGTGGTTCGCCGCCTCATGCATCGCAGAGATCACGCAGATCGGGGTAGAAAGCTTCAAGGCACAGGAATAATCCACCATTAGGACGGAGGAGGCTTTGACCGGGTTTCTTGTGACGGCTAAAGTCACAAGAGAGCTCAGAAGGCTGAATGGAACGATCCGATCCGCCAGCCGCTCCGCATGGGACTGTACGCTGGCTTTGAGTGTCTCGGAGGTGTCAATCATGGAGGCGATTTTTGTAAGCCTCGTATCGTTGACCAGTGTCCGTACCCGGATACAGAGGGTTCCCTCCTCTACAACTGTTCCGGCATAGACGCTGCTGTCCACCGATCGCAGAACGGCCAGAGGCTCGCCTGTCATGGAAGATTCATTGACCATGGCTTCTCCGTTTGTCACTTCTCCGTCCAGAGGAATTACGGAGCCGCTACGGACACAGATCTCATCCCCCGGCTGGATGGTGGAGATCGGGACAGATTTTTCCTGCCCGTCTTTTACAAGCCAGACACGGTCGATGTTCAGCGCCAGACTCTGGGAAAGGGCAAGCCGTGTCTTCTTTCTCGTGTAGTCCTCCAAAAGTTCAGAAACTCCAAGGAGCATCATAATAGAAGCAGCCGTGGAGTAGGACCGCTGTATAAGAGAGGTACCAATGGAGGCGGCGTCCAGGACTGCCACATTGAGATGCCCGTCCAGAAGAGCTTCCAAGCCATCTTTGATGTAGCGTGCTGCCCGAAACAGAATCAGGGCAGTCCGTACAGGAGCCGGAAACAGAAGTTTTCTTAGAAAATGTCGTCCCACATGTGCGATGAGCTGATCCTGAAATTCATTGGAGGCTTCACGAAGCTTAACACTATCGTCAGGCTTCCCTTTTGGAAGCGTAGGAAGAGTACAGATGTGATCCAGTGTCATCAGGATTTTTCTGCGCCCACTTTTCGGATAGTAGATGAGGACACTGCCGTTGATCGGGGAAGTTTCTGCCTGGATGGCGTCTGCCTTTTGCGTGAGAAGGGCGGCGATGCCATAGCCCTCCTCACGGTTAAAAGAATTTGGACCGAAGCGTACTCGAACCCGTCCCGGCCGGTCGTGAATGATCTGGTAGTTCATCCTTATGCCTCGTCACAGGATTCGGCGCCGTTTGCCTCCTGTTTTGCGTCGTAGCAGATATCCTGTGCCTCTTCTTTCATATTCTGAAGCGTTACTTTTGCGTCTTGCTGTAATTTCATACCTTTTGCCAGTCCTTTGACACATATGGTACGTGTTTTCTCGCTTCTTGCCAGTTTCATGCTTGCAAAGGCAGCTACGGCTCCGCCAAGAAAACAAAGTGTTTTTTCATTTTTTAACCAGTTACAAATCATTTGTATCTCCTTCTTTCCTTAAAATATAGTACAGTTAGCAATATCTAACTATACATAAGTTAGCATCAACTAATTATAAAGTCAATAAAAAAGAGGAAGAGTTTCCTATTTTTTCCGGGTTCTGATAAGGAAGAGATACTGCCAGAACAGGTGGAGCAGAGCCCCTCCCAGAAGAATGACCGCAAGATAACAGAGAATCCGCAGAGGATTCGGAAGGGCGGCCGTCAAATCTGAAATAATGATCTGTGACATTGGATAGTAAGGGCTGATATAAAAGAGGTCGATGGTATGAATGCGCCCAATAATGAGATTGAGTATGGTAGCCGCGCCGCAAAGGGCGGCAAAGAGCACTGCCATCAGACGGAATCCTCTCCACGTGTAGTCGGAAATTCCTGAAAAACCGCAGATGATCCCAATGGTGATGAGTAGGATATGCCACAGATAAGAGTGACAGGTGAGAAACGGGAGAGGATAGTGCATTCCGCTTGTGTCAAGAAATGCGCCGATTCCACTGAGCAGGCCAATATCCATCAAGAAGGTACAAAAAATCCTTTTGACGTGGGAGGCATGGAACACAGGAAACAATAAAAGGAGGTACATCGGGACGGAGCAAAGCTGGAACGGAAAATACCACCAGTTGTAATGACCGCCGCCAAGGACGAATGTCAGTGTCCACTGTTTCCAGATTTCGCTTGCACCCATGAAAAGTCCTGTACAAAACAGAAAACGTTCTAATCGTTCCAGCCCCCGTATATTTCGCATGATCGTTGTCCTCCTGTTTGATTTTACCATTTTAGTATGAATTTATTTTACCACAAATATGTAACGATTCAGCCATACAGCTCAGATTTGCGGCTTACGCCGCTTTTCCGCTGCTAACGCAGCTAAATCTTCGCTTATGGCTAAACGCCATATGTCCGGAAACAATAGGCCTTTTCCAAGCAAGCTTGCTGCAGGCTCTATTATTTTCCGGCCGTATGGCTGAATAGTTACAAAAATATGTAAAAACAGGCTTGACAATTTTTAATCAGTGCAATATAGTTTGAATATCAAAGTATTTGAAGTTCAAAATAAAGGTTTGGAGAAAACAGATGATAGGAAAAATATGTGGGACGGGGTCGTATATCCCGCCTAAAATTTTGAGCAATGACGATCTCTCTGAGATGGTAGAGACCAGCGACGAGTGGATTCGGGAGCGGACCGGCGTCAGAAACCGCCATATTGCCGGGGAGGAAACGTCGTCTTTTATGGCGTCTGAAGCGGCAAAGCGGGCGGTGGAGAATGCGGGCATCAGCCCGGAAGAGATTGACCTGATTCTTGTCGCTTCCTCTTCCCCGGATGTGATCTTTCCGAGCGTGGCCTGCGAAGTGCAGAAGGCGATCGGGGCGGTTCATGCTTCAGGATACGATATGCAGGCGGCTTGTACCGGATTTGTCTTTGCGTATCAGACTGCACAGGCATATATTGAGGCGGGGTTTTATAAAACGATTCTGTTGATCGGAAGTGAAGCTCTTTCTACGATGGTAGACTGGACGGACCGGGGCACCTGTATTCTGTTTGGAGACGGCGCCGGAGCCGCCATTTTATGTGCGGCCGAAGGAAAGACGTATCTTCCGGCGGCGCATATGGATGGTAGAAAAGGGGAGGCACTTGTTTGTAGAAGCCGGTTTTCGGACCGTTTCCTGGAGAAATACCAAAATACCGGGAAGGTTCCTGGAGATACCTATATCAGTATGGACGGGCGGGGCGTATTTCAGTTTGCGGTGAAAAGCGTGCCGCAGGTTGTGACGGAAGTCCTGGAAAAGGCATTACTTACAACGGATGACATCGACTGGTTTATTCTGCATCAGGCCAATCAAAGAATTGTGGAGTCTGTCGCAAAAAGGCTGAAGACAGATATTGAGAGATTTCCGATGAACCTGCAGGAGTACGGGAACACCTCCTCCGCAAGTATCCCGATTCTTTTAGATGAAATGAACCGGGACGGAAGACTGAAAAGAGGACAGAAGATCATCATAGCCGGATTCGGCGCTGGTCTTGCATGGGGCGCGTCCATCCTCGAATGGTAAATGGTAATTCCCGGCATGGGCCGGATTACATAGAAACATAAAAAAGAAAAGTAAAAGGAGATTATTACCATGTTAGAAAAAGTAAAAGAAATCGTAGCAGAAAATCTTGGAGCAGATATCAACACATTGACAGAGGAGACTTCTTTCAAGGATGATCTTGGAGCGGATTCCCTGGATCTTTTTGAGATGGTTATGGCTCTGGAAGAAGAGTACGGCAAAGAAATCCCGACAGAAGATCTGGAAAAGCTTACAACAATCGGAGAAGTTGTTGAGTATCTGAACAAATAATAAGAAACAGGACGTATTCTGCATGGCCATCCGTTTTGCCGCTGTTTTTGCCGGGAGAGCGGATGGCAGAAATATATTGCTGTAAAATGAAGGAAGGGATTTTAGAATGAAGACAGAAATTACAGAAATCCTTGGGATTGAATATCCGATCATCCAGGGAGGAATGGCCTGGGTGGCTGAACATAAACTTGCGGCGGCAGTATCGAATGCCGGCGGACTTGGCCTGATCGGCGCGGCCAGCGCTCCGGCAGACTGGGTAAGAGACCAGGTCAGAAAAGCGAAAGAACTGACTGACAAACCGTTTGGTGTCAACATTATGCTGATGAGTCCGTATGCGGATGAGGTAGCGAAGGTCATCGTGGAAGAAGGAGTAAAGGTTGTAACAACAGGTGCCGGAAGCCCGGAAAAGTATATGAAAATGTGGAAAGAAGCGGGCGTAAAAGTGATTCCTGTTGTGGCAAGCGTGGCTCTGGCAAAGAGAATGGAACGCTGTGGGGCCGACGCCCTGGTGGCAGAAGGCACCGAAGCCGGTGGACATATCGGTGAGAATACGACGATGGTACTCGTGCCTCAGGTGGTGGACGCGGTCCATATTTCGGTGATTGCCGCCGGCGGAATTGCGGACGGACGTGGAGTCGCGGCAGCTTTCATGCTGGGAGCAAGAGGCGTACAGCTTGGAACCGGATTTGTTGTTACGGCGGAATCCCAGGTTCACGACAATTATAAAAACAGTATCATCAAAGCAAAAGATATTGACTCCCGTGTTACAGGACGTTCGACAGGGCATCCGGTGCGTGTGCTGAGAAATCAAATGGCGAAGGAATATATCAAGAAAGAGCAGGAAGGAGCTTCTTTTGAAGAGCTCGAACAGATGACGCTTGGCGGTTTAAGAAGAGCGGTCGTAGACGGAGACGTTGTGACAGGAAGTGTGATGGCAGGACAGAGTGCGGCCATGTTCAAGGAAGTCCTTACCTGTAAGGAATTCATCGAGAAGCTTGTGAAAGAGACAGACGCACTGATTAAAGGAGCGGGATTCTATGAGTAAAATCGCATTTATTTATCCGGGCCAGGGAGCGCAGAAAGCCGGTATGGGTCAGGATTTTTATGAAAACAGCAAAAGCGCGAAAGCGGTCTTTGACAAGGCGTCTGAGATTCTCGGCCTGGATATGAACGCACTGTGTTTTGAAGAAAATGATAAACTGGATCTGACAGAATATACCCAGGCGGCGCTTGTGACGACCTGTCTTGCCATGACAAAGGTGGTAAGAGAAAAAGGTATCCATCCGGATGTGACAGCAGGATTAAGTCTTGGAGAGTACTGCGCGATCGCTGAGGCGAAAGCGATGTCAGAAGAAGACGCGATCCGCACAGTTCGCAAGAGAGGAATCCTCATGCAGAATACCGTACCGGCAGGCGAGGGAGCTATGGCGGCGGTACTTGGCATGGAAGCGGAGGTGATTGAGAACGTGATCGCACCGATCGAGGTCGTGACCATCGCAAATTACAACTGTCCGGGACAGATTGTGATCACCGGAGTGACTGCCGGGGTAGAACAGGCAGCAGAAGAGCTGAAAACAGCGGGAGCAAAGAGACTTGTGATGCTCAACGTCAGCGGCCCGTTCCATTCTCCCCTTCTGAAGCCAGCCGGGGAAGAGCTGTTAAAGGAGCTGGAAAATGTAGAAATAGGGAAGCTTGAGATTCCGTATGTAACAAACGTGACTGCGGAATATGTGGAGAACGAAGACGAGATCAAAGAACTTCTCGGAAAACAAGTATCCTCTTCCGTAAGATGGGAGCAGAGCATCCGCAAAATGATCGAGGAAGGTGTGGACACCTTTGTTGAGATTGGACCGGGTAAGACGTTGGCAGGATTTATGAGAAAGATCAGCCGTGACGTTTCCATGTACAACATTGGTACATGGGAAGATGTGGACAAAGTGGCAGAGGCGCTGAAATAGGCTCAGATCCGGGAAGGATCTGAAATATGGAGATACATAAGGAGTATGGAGTATGACAGAGCAGAAAGTAGCAGTAGTGACAGGAGCATCAAGAGGCATTGGGAAGGCAATCGCGATGGAGCTTGCAAGAACGGGAGCGCTTGTGATTGTCAACTACAACGGCTCCAGGGAAAAAGCGGAGGAAGTAAAAGCACAGATCGAAGCAGAAGGAAATCAGGCTGAGATCAGACAGTGTAATGTCGCTGATTTTAAGTCCTGTGAGGACATGTTCCAGGAAATCATTTCCGCCCACGGACGGGTGGATATCCTGGTAAATAACGCGGGAATCACAAGGGACGGACTTTTGATGAAGATGAGCGAAGAAGACTTTGATGCTGTTGTAGACACGAACCTGAAAGGAGCGTTCAACTGTATCCGGTTTGCTTCCCGACAGATGTTAAAGCAAAGAAGCGGACGGATCATCAGTCTTTCCTCTGTCGTAGGGGTGTATGGAAATGCGGGACAGGCGAACTATGCGGCATCCAAGGCAGGCATTATCGGGCTTACAAAGGCATGTGCAAAAGAGCTTGCTTCCCGTCATATCACGGTCAATGCCATCGCGCCGGGATTTATTGAGACAGAAATGACGGAAGTATTGTCGGAGAAAGTAAAAGAAGCAGCGAAAGCGCAGATTCCGTTCGGTACATTCGGACAGCCGGAAGACATTGCCAAGACAGCAGCCTTCCTGGCATCGGATGACGCGCGGTATATCACCGGACAGGTCATCTGTGTAGACGGCGGAATGTAAAAAGCGAAGAAGGAGACGAAATATGAAAAGAAGAGTAGTTGTAACAGGATTGGGAGCTATTACTCCGATTGGAAACAGCGTACCGGAATTCTGGGAAGGAATCAAAACGGGCAAGGTAGGGATCGGTGAAATCACCAAATTTGATACTTCTGACTATAAAGTAAAGATTGCGGCTGAGGTCAAAGATTTTGAGCCAAAGAACTATATGGATTTCAAGGCAGCCAAGAGAATGGAACCATTTTCCCAATATGCGGTCGCGGCGGCTATGGAGGCAAGCAAGGATGCGGGAATCGACATGGAACAGGAAGATCCGTTTCGTGTAGGCGTTATCGTAGGCTCCGGAATCGGAAGTCTGCAGACGGTGGAAAGGGAATACACGAAGATCGTGGAGAAAGGGCCGAACCGGGTTCATCCGTTGATGGTACCGCTGATGATCTCCAATATGGCGGCCGGAAATGTTTCGATTCAGCTTGGAGCAAGAGGAAAATGTACCAATGTCGTGACAGCGTGCGCTTCCGGCACCCACTGTATTGGAGACGCGTTCCGCGCGATCCAGTACGGGGATGCGGAAGTGATGTTCGCGGGCGGTACGGAGAGTGCGATCTGCCCGACCGGAGTAGCAGGATTCACGGCGCTGACAGCTCTTACGACGTCCACTGATCCGATGAAAGCATCTATTCCATTTGACAAAGACAGAAATGGATTTGTCCTGGGAGAGGGAGCCGGAATCGTGGTACTGGAGGAACTGGAACATGCGAAAGCAAGAGGAGCAAAGATCTATGCGGAGGTTGTAGGATACGGAGCAACCGGAGACGCATACCACATTACCTCTCCAATTGAGGATGGAAGCGGAGCGGCTCGTGCGATGACAGACGCCATGAATGAGGCAGGAGCAAAACCGGAAGAGATTACCTACATCAACGCACATGGAACGAGTACCCACCACAACGACCTTTTTGAGACAATCGCTATCAAGTCCGCTCTCGGAAAGGCTGCAAAAGACGTTGTTGTCAATTCCACCAAGTCCATGATCGGGCATCTTCTTGGAGCGGCAGGCGGAGTAGAGTTTGTGACGATTGTAAAATCTGTGGAGGAAGGATTCATTCACCAGACGATGGGAACAGAACATGTTGACGAGGAATGTGATCTGAACTATGCAGTCGGTGCTCCGGTGAAGAAAGAAGTACAGTATGCTATGAGCAATTCTCTGGGATTCGGCGGACACAACGCAACCCTTTTGATTAAAAAATACGAAGAATAGGAGAATGTAAAAATGGAACTGGAACAGCTTTTAACACTGATTCAAACAGTTTCGGATTCGAAGCTTACAGAATTCAAATATGAGACAGAAACACTTTGCGTCAAGATGGGAAAAGAAAGTAGTGTGAAAGTCGTAACTGCTGACCCACAGATGATGGCAGCAGTTCCGGCGGCTTCCGCGGCAGTGGAAGCTCCGGATACAGAAGAGGAGAAAGCACCGGAGGGAAAGATTGTGGCATCCCCTCTTGTAGGTACGTTCTATGCGGCTCCGTCCGAGGACGCGGCTCCGTATGTACAGGTCGGAGATGCTGTAAAGAAAGGCCAGGTTCTTGCCATTGTGGAGGCAATGAAGCTGATGAATGAGATTGAAAGCGAATACGACGGAATCGTTGAGGAGATTTTGGTGGAAAATGCCCAGGGCGTAGAGTACGGTCAGCCGTTATTCCGCATCAGATAATAGAGGAGAAACAATATGAAACATCTGGGAATCAAAGAGATAGAGGAAATTTTACCGCACCGTCACCCGTTTTTGTTGGTAGACTATATCGAGGATTATGAACCGGGTGAGTATGCGACAGGATATAAATGTGTAACTTTCCGGGAGGACTTTTTTCGCGGTCACTTCCCACAGGAGCCGGTGATGCCGGGGGTTCTGACGATCGAGGCACTGGCTCAGGTCGGTGCGGTAGCGATTTTAAGCAAAGAAGAGAATAAAGGCAGGATCGCGTATTTTGGCGGCATTAACAAGTGCAAGTTTAAAGGAAAAATTGTTCCGGGAGATAAAGTGAAACTGGAGACAAAGATTATCAAACAGAAAGGACCGCTGGGAGTCGGTGAAGCGATTGCGAGCGTAGACGGAAAAGTGGTTGTAAGTGCGGAACTCACTTTCATGGTCGGATAGGCACGAAAAAGACAAAAATGAGGTCGGAGGCAGATATGATGAAAAAGGTTTTGATTGCAAACAGGGGCGAGATCGCTGTACGGATTATCCGTGCGTGCCGGGAGATGGGCATCGAAACGGTTGCGGTATATTCAGAAGCGGACAAAGAAGCACTGCACACACAACTTGCGGATGAGGCAGTCTGTATTGGTCCCGCACCATCGGCAGAGAGCTATCTGAGCATGGATAAAATTTTGAGCGCGACGATGATTACCGGGGCAGACGCCATTCATCCGGGATTTGGATTTCTCTCCGAGAACAGCAGATTTGCAGAGCTTTGTGAGAAGTGCAACATTACATTCATCGGGCCTGGGGCAGAAGTGATCGAAAAGCTTGGTAATAAGTCCGAGGCGAGAAATACAATGATATCTGCCGGGGTTCCGGTCATTCCGGGAAGTACGGAGCCGGTATTTGATGAAGAGACGGGAGTAAAAGAAGCGGACCGGATCGGATATCCTGTCATTGTAAAGGCAGCTCTTGGCGGCGGCGGAAAAGGAATGCGTGTGGCGAAGACCAGGGAGGAGTTTGCTCAGGAGTTTTCGACAGCTCAGAAGGAGGCCAAAGCAGCTTTTGGGGACGATATGATGTATATCGAGCACTTTGTAGAGCACCCGAGACACATTGAATTCCAGATTCTGGCGGATCGTTATGGAAATGTCATCCACCTGGGGGAGAGAGACTGTTCCATTCAGAGAAACCATCAGAAGATGATCGAGGAGTCCCCGTCGGCAGCCCTTGGTGATGAACTGAGAAACAAGATGGGGGAGGCGGCCGTCAAGGCAGCCAAAGCCGCACATTATGAAAATGCGGGAACGATCGAGTTTTTGCTTGAAAAGAACGGGAATTTCTATTTTATGGAGATGAATACAAGAATCCAGGTGGAACATCCTGTAACCGAGTGGGTGACGGGAATCGACTTGATTAAGGAGCAAATCCGCATTGCGTCCGGCGAGAAAATAAAAATCCACCAAGATGAGGTAAAGCTGACCGGACATGCGATCGAGTGCAGGATTAATGCGGAGAACCCGGCAAAGAACTTCCGCCCGTCACCAGGGAAGATCACGGACATCTACCTTCCGGGTGGAAAAGGAGTGCGGATTGACTCTGCGATTTACAGTGGATATACAGTACCGCCGTATTATGATTCCATGTTGGCGAAGCTGATTGTCCATGCGAAGACGAGACGGGAAGCCATCAATAAGATGAAGAGTGCTTTGGGGGAGGTCATCATTGAAGGGATCGACACGAACATCGATTATCTGTATGAGCTGATTAATCATCCGGATTATCAGAGCGGAAATGTCGATATCGAGTTTATCGAGCGTTTGTAGGGGTGAAAAAACATGAAATTATCCAATATGTTCAAAAAGACAGATCGAAAAAATTATATTACGATCCATACGTCAGAGAAAAAGGGCAAACCGGAAGTTCCAGAAGGACTGCTGAAAAAGTGTAATGCCTGCAAGGCAGCCATTGTGACGGAGGACGTTCAGAACAACGATTATATCTGTCCGAAATGCCACAACTATTTCCGGGTTCATGCCAGAAGAAGGGTGGAGATGATCGCAGACGAGGGGAGCTTTGAAGAGTGGGATGCTGACCTGATTGCAGGGAATCCGCTCAGTTTTCCGGGCTACGAGGAGAAGATCCAGTCACTTCAGGAAAAGACCAATCTGAAGGAAGCGGTTGTGACAGGGAAAGCAAGGATCGATGGACAGGACGTTGTGATCGGCGTGTGTGACGGCAGGTTTATGATGGCGAGCATGGGCTGGGCAGTCGGGGAGAAGATCGCCCGGGCTGTGGAGCGTGCCACAAAAGAGCGGCTTCCTGTGATTCTCTTTGCCTGCTCCGGGGGAGCAAGAATGCAGGAAGGGATTGTCTCTCTGATGCAGATGGCAAAGACGTCAGCAGCGTTAAAGAAACACAGCGACGCAGGACTTTTATATATTTCTGTATTGACGAATCCGACCACAGGCGGTGTGACGGCAAGTTTTGGAATGCTTGGCGATATTACCCTTGCGGAACCAAAAGCGTTAATCGGATTTGCGGGGCCACGAGTCATCGAGCAGACCATCGGACAGAAGCTTCCGGAAGGATTCCAGAAATCCGAGTTCCTGTTGGAGCATGGATTCATCGACCGGATTGTGGAGAGGGAAGAGATGAAAGACGTTCTTTCTTCTATCCTCAGTATGCATCAGACAGGTACGGGAGTGGAAAGCTGGAAGCAGGAAGTCTGCCGGGAAACAGAGGAGGAAAAGCGTGCCCCGTATAAGGGACTGACTTCCTGGGAGAGAGTTCAGATTTCCAGAAAGAAAGAGCGTCCTGTGGGGAGTGATTATATCCGCACGATGTTTACGGATTTCATCGAGTTTCATGGAGACCGTTATTTTAAAGACGATAAAGCCATCGTGGGCGGGATCGCGAAATTCCATGGAATTCCGGTAACGGTCATCGCTCAGGAAAAAGGAACGTCCACCAAGGACAATATTTTACATAACTTTGGGATGCCGTCTCCGGACGGATACCGGAAAGCACTCCGGCTTATGAAGCAGGCGGAGAAATTCCACCGTCCGGTGATCTGCTTTGTAGATACGCCGGGGGCGTTCTGCGGTCTGGAAGCAGAAGAACGGGGGCAGGGGGAGGCCATCGCGAGAAATATCTATGAGATGTCCGGCTTGAAGACTCCGGTAATATCCATTGTCATTGGAGAAGGCGGGAGCGGCGGAGCACTTGCTATGGCGACAGCCGACGAAGTCTGGATGCTTGAGAATTCCATTTATTCCATTTTGTCGCCGGAAGGCTTTGCTTCCATCCTCTGGAAGGACAGCAAACGAGCTAAGGAGGCGGCCGGAGTGATGAAGCTGACGGCGAACCACTTAAAGAGTATGGAGATTGTAGAACAGGTCATTGCAGAACCGGAAGATTTTACAACGGCAAACCTGCATGAAGTGACAGACAGACTGGATAAGAATCTGAAGAAATTTATATGCGAGTACATGGAGATGGATACAAGCGCTCTGGTAGAAAAAAGATATCAGAGATTCCGTCGGATGTAAGAAAGGAACAGAAAGTGAATACAAAATGGCCGCCGATTCAGTTAGGCGAGAAACAAATCAGAATTCCTCTGATTCAGGGAGGTATGGGCGTCGGGATCAGTTTGGGAAGGCTGGCCGGCGCAGTTGCAAAAGAAGGAGCGGCAGGGATCATTTCCAATGCGCAGATCGGATTTAGGGAGCCGGATTTTGAGGAAGATCCCTTCCGTGCCAACTTGCGGGCAATGGAGAGCGAATATAAGAAGGCAAGGAAGACCTCTCCGGACGGCGTCATCGGCTTCAATATTATGGTAGCGTTAAACCACTACGAAGAATATGTCCGCCATGCGGCGTCCCTGGGGTGTGACCTCATTATCTGCGGGGCGGGACTCCCGACGGAACTGCCACGTCTGACAGAGGAAACGGGTGTGAAGATCGCTCCGATTGTCTCCACGGACAAATCGGCGAAAGTCATCCTAAAATACTGGGACAGAAAGTACAAAAGGATACCGGATCTTCTTGTGATCGAAGGCCCCAAAGCGGGCGGACATCTCGGCTTTACCAAAGAGCAGCTTGAGATCTTTGATGAAGAGACATATCGGTCGGAAGTACAGGCAATCTTAAAAACGGTACAGGGTTACGGGGAACAATATGGGAAAAAGATTCCGGTTGTCCTGGCCGGAGGCATCGACACGAGGGAGAAAGTGGAAACTGCCATGGCTCTCGGTGTAGACGGGATCCAGGTGGCAAGCAGGTTTGTGACGACCGAGGAGTGCGACGCGGATATCCGCTATAAGGAAGCATACATCAAAGCGGCAAAAGAGGAGATCGCTATCGTAAAAAGTCCGGTGGGGATGCCGGGGAGAGCGATTTTAAACCCGTTTATGAAACGGGTTATGGACGGGGAGAAATTCACCCCGAAGAAATGTCTGGGATGTCTCCATAAGTGTGAGCCGGCGAAGATTCCGTATTGTATTACGGAGCGGCTCGTGGCAGCGGCAAAAGGCGAGGTGGAGGAAGCGCTTCTTTTCTGCGGAGAAGGGGCGTACAGACAGCAGGAAATTACGACGGTAGGAGACGTGATCCAATCACTGATGGGAGAAGAAAAGAGACAGGACGAAAGATAGACAGGTAAAGGAGCAGAAAAAGCGTGGACGCATACAGGGCAATCAATGAAATCCTGGTTCATTTGTTCAATGAGATCTGGGAACTGGAAGAAAAGGCAGTCATCACAGATGAGTACAAAGATATTACGAACAATGACATGCATATTATCGAGGCGGTGGGACTTGGAAAAGGCAACAATATGACGGCCATCGCAAAGAAACTGAAAATTACAGTCGGATCTCTTACGACATCTATGAACAGTCTTGTCAACAAAAAATATGTGGTTCGGGAACGGAGCGCCGAGGACAGGCGGGTTGTCAATATTCGTCTGACAAAAAAAGGGGAGAGGGCATACCAACACCATGCGGATTTCCACCGGAAAATGACGGATGCGGTCGTTTCTGCCCTTCAGGAAGAAGAAATTCCGGTACTCGTAAAAACACTGGACAGCCTTTCTGCCTTTTTTAAATCTTACAGGGAAGAAGATTGATACAGTTTCATTTTGAAACAAAAAACAGCCGCAGGCAGCTTTTTAGAGCTGTTTTGCGGCTGTTTGCGAAACATCAGGCAGAAGCCTTTCTGTTTCGGTAGATTTTATTACTGGAAAATCCATGGCCTTTGACTTCATTGACACGGGAAATAATCATAAAGACCTCCGGATCGATCTTATTTACTTCCTGGTTCAGTTTGGAAAGTTCCCGGTTGGAGATGACGGTCATAATCACAGGCTGATCCACATGGAGATATCCGGTCTCTCCGTAAAGCAAGGTGGAGCCACGGTCGAGCTTCTGGACGATCATTTGGTTGATCTCTTTATGCTTTTTGCTGACGATTTTGACCTGGGTCTGGGCGTGTCCGGTCAGAAGTACCTTGTCAAGGACAACGGTGTAGATCAGGACGAGCAGAATACCGTAGATGATCTGCTCCTTGTCGGAGAAGAGCATCTGGAGTATCAGGATCGTAAAGTCAAATACATAGAGCATCACGGACACTGGAAGACCGAATTTCTTGTTCAGGACCAGTGGAGGAATATCCATACCTCCGGTAGAGGCGCCGGCCCGGATGACGATGCCGATGGCAAATCCTATCATCAGTCCGCCGGAGATTGTGGAGAGCATCCGGTCGTTTGTAATCTGGCCAAGCTGCGGGATATTTTCAAATACACCGAGGATGATCGGGTAGAAGAAACTGCTGATGAGCGTGGTCAGAGCGAACATCTTTCCCAGAACGACGGCCCCAAGAAGGAACATGACGGCATTGAAGCAAAAGACAAAAGCGGAAATCGGAATATCAAAATAATGTTCAAACGCGATTCCAAGACCTGTCGTTCCCCCGGTGATCAGATCGTTTGGAAGAATAAAGACGGCAACTCCAAAGGCATAGATGGCGTTGCCGGCCAAAATAGTAAGAATGTTCCAAGCTTTTTTAGATACACTCTCATTCATACATACCAGTCCTTTCTATGTTCAGATAGGAACAAGTATACAGGATGACAGGAGGGGGAACAAGAGATTTCACAAAAATGGAGAAATCTTATCAGCATGATGAAACTGTGCTATACTAAAGGGAAAGAAACGGACGGGAAGGAGAAAATGAGATGGAAGAGATCAGAAAGCTTCAGGAGATGATCGACAAAAGCAGCAATATCGTATTCTTTGGAGGGGCCGGGGTTTCTACGGAGAGCAATATCCCGGATTTCCGCAGTGAGGACGGTTTATATCATCTGAAATATGATGTTCCGCCGGAAACGATCATCAGCCACACCTTTTTTCTGAGACATCCGGAGGAATTTTACCGGTTTTATAAAGAGCGGATGCTTTGTCTGGATGCCGAGCCCAATCCGGCACATCGAAAGCTTGCCAAGCTTGAGGCGGCGGGAAAGCTTACAGCAGTTGTCACCCAGAATATTGACGGCCTGCACCAGAAGGCGGGCAGTAAGACCGTGTACGAGCTCCATGGCAGTATCCGCCGGAACTACTGTATGAGGTGCGGGAAATTTTATGACGCAGAGTATATCCGGGACAGCGAGGGGATTCCGAGTTGCGGCTGCGGCGGGGTGATCAAACCGGACGTCGTGCTCTATGAAGAAGGACTTGACACACGGATCATCCAGAATTCTGTGGAGGCGATCGCCGGAGCGGATATGCTGATCATCGGCGGCACCTCACTTGTCGTTTACCCGGCCGCAGGGTTCATCGACTATTTCCGTGGAAAGTATCTGGTACTCATCAACAAGGCGGAAACCGGACGCAGCGTGCAGGCAGATCTTGTGATACGGGAGCCGATCGGACAGGTGATGGCACAAATCACTTGCAATCCCGGGGAAAATTCGCTAAAATAATGAAGTTAGCATGTTGTTATCAAGTTAGGAAACAATTCATATAAAGGAGAAAATGTATGTGCGGATTTGCAGGTTATGCGGGAGAGAGAGAGTACGACACTTCCGTAATACGGAAAATGACGGATAAGATTCGGCACAGAGGACCGGACTCACAAGATGCTTTCGTAGAAGGAAAGGTCGGACTGGGGTTTGTACGTCTGAGCATTATCGATCTGGAAGGCGGATCTCAGCCGATGTTCAATGAGGACAAGAATCTGGTGCTGATTTTTAACGGCGAGCTTTACAATTTTCAGGACATTCGGAAAGAGCTGGTCGAGGCAGGACATGTATTTACAACGCATACTGATTCTGAGATCCTGCTCCACGGTTATGAGGAGTGGGGAAAGGAAGGGCTGCTCGGACGCCTGAGAGGGATGTTCGCTTTTGTCATCTTTGACCGGACGAAGAAGACGCTTTTCGGAGCCAGAGACCATTTCGGAATCAAGCCGTTTTACTATTATCACAAGGACGGAACGTTCCTCTTTGGATCGGAGATCAAGTCGTTTCTGGCTCACCCGGATTTCCAGAAGGAGCTTTTTGAGGAGAAGCTGCCGGACTTTATGACATTCGGATGTATTCCGGGAGCGGAGACGTTTTTCCGGAATGTGTACAAGCTTCTGCCGGGACATTACTTCACATACGAGGAGGGAAGGCTGACAGTAAGCACCTACTGGGAGCCGACCTTTGATATCAATGAGAATCAAACCATCGAGAGTGTGGCGGACAAGCTGGACGGTGTGCTGGAGGATTCTGTAGACAAACACATCATCGCCGACGTACCAGTCTGCTCTTTCCTTTCAAGCGGCGTGGATTCCAGCTATGTGGCATATGAGCTGAAAGACAAGGTAGATCTGACGACTTTTACGATTGACTTTGTGGAGCAGAAGTACAGCGAGGCGCCGCACGCCAAAGAGCTTGCGGACGAGCTTGGCATCCGCAATATTGGGCGGAAAGTGTCTGCCGACGAGTATTTCCATGACGCGGAGAAGATTCAGTACTACATGGACGAACCGCTGGCGAACCCAAGCGCGAATCTTCTGTACTATATCGCGAACCGCTGTGCCGAGGACTTCAAAGTTGCCCTATCCGGGGAAGGCGCTGATGAGATGTTCGGCGGGTACAACATTTACCACGAGAATATTTCTCTTGGCAATTATCAAAAGCTTCCGAAGTGGTTTAGAAAAGCGGTGGCAAAAGCCGTGTCCCCACTTCCAAAATTCAAAGGGAAAGGCTTCCTGATCCGTGGCAGTAAGGACGTGGAGGAGCGTTACATCGGAAACAGCAATGTCTTCAAGTACGAGGAGAGAGATTCCTTCCTCAAGAAGAAATATAAGAGCAGAAATCCTCTGGATATCGCGAAAGAGTTTTATGACAAGGTTCCGGATCTGGATGACGTGTCCAAGATGCAGTACCTGGATTTCAATATGTGGCTGCGACAGGAGATTCTTCTGAAAGCAGACAAGATGTCCATGGCGAATTCCCTGGAACTTCGTGTTCCGTTCATGGATATCGAGGTGTTTCAGACAGCCCGCACGATTCCGGCCAAGTGTAAGGTAAACGATGCCAACACCAAGCTTGCGTTTCGAGCTTTGGCAGACCGGAAGTTCAGCAAGAAGAGCGCCGAGCGTAAGAAGCTCATGTTTCCAAGTCCGCTTCCGAACTGGATGAGGGAAGATCAGTACTATCAGATGATCAAGAAAGAGTTTGAAGGCGAGACCGCCGCCAAGTTTTTCAACCAGAAGAAGATTCTCGCCCTTTTGGAAGAGCACAAAGAAGGAAAGGTGACTCATTCGATTCAGATCTGGGTTGTCTATACATTCCTGATGTGGTACCGTGCGTACTTCATTAACAATGGAGATTTTGAGAAAATCGAGGCCGACTGTGCCCGCTAAGAATCATAAATAAAAAGAACCGCTTCGTCTTCAGCAAAGAAACTGCAGGATGAAGCGGTTACGTTTTTGTATGGATCGTCTTATGATAGCCTTGGAATCGTCACTCCGAATCCGGTGTTTGGATGGATGAGAGAAAGGATCACATCTGTCAGAAAGAAGCAGACCAGACTGACACAGAGCACAGTCTTAAATCCTCCTGGAAGTTTCTGGTACCAGCGGTTTAATTTCGGAGCAGCCAGATAAAGGATCAGAAGCCCACCCGTGCCAAAGAGGAGGAGACCCTTCAGACAGACAAACCCTTTTAGATGAATCAGGGAATCCCGATAGTCCCACCAGCGCATCTGATAGACTTCCCAAAGGATTGTTCCGGTCACAAATTCTATCGTTCCGGCAATCAGCATTGTCATCAGAAAAACATGATGCGGCTTTTTGGCAAAACGACGGAGCAAAAAGAGAATCAACACGCCGCCGAACCCGTAGATGGGAAGCCACGGGCCGTAGAGGACGCCGCGGTTTACAAGAGCATGATCTAAATATACATGCAGAAAGACTTCCCACAGCCACCCTGCAAAAGAAAATGTAAAGAAAAACAGGATGTAGGAAGAGAATGAATAATGGTTCATACTCTGTTCAATCAACTCCGTCTTTTCTGCCGTATAAAAATGTTTCGCCAGTATATATTTATGTAACATAACTTTTTCGCCCCTCTTTCCTTTCCTGTTTCTGATTCTATTGTAAAGCATAAAACGGAAAAACAGTGAAAGCCGCTCTTAGGATATTTTGAAGATTTTTCATGGAAAGTTAAGAAATTATGAAGAAATACCAGACCGTTGAATATTTTGTGAAATCCCTTTTGGGGATGATAGAAATATGTTATATTAAGAAAAGCAAAGAAAGGAACCGGAGGATGAAGGTATGAAATTTTTGAGTATTTTTGATGTTATCGGTCCGAATATGATCGGGCCGTCCAGTTCACATACGGCGGGAGCATGTTCCATGGCGCTTCTGGCATGTAAGATGTGTCCGGAGCCGGTAAGGAAGGTTGTCTTTACACTGTACGGATCGTTTTCCAAGACTTACCATGGACATGGGACCGACCGGGCGCTTCTGGGGGGGATCCTTGGCTTTCATACGGATGACGCCAGGATCCGAGATGCCTTTGAATGGGCCGAAAAGATGGGAGTAGAGTATGAATTTGTCATCGATGAAGAAACGAAGACAGATCATCCGAATACGGCGGATATGGACATTACGGGAGTGAATGGGTATCGTCTGTCTGTCAGAGGTGAGTCCATCGGGGGCGGCAAGATCAAGATTGTCCGGATCAACGGAATCGATGTGGAGTTCACAGGTGAATACAGCACATTGATCGTCAGACAGATTGACAAGCCGGGTGTGGTGGCGCATATTACCCAGTGTCTGAGCAAAGAGGAAGTCAATATTGCGTTTATGCGGCTATTCCGTGAGGATAAGGGCGCCACTGCCTTTACAGTGGTGGAGTCGGACGAGCAGATACCGGAAGAAATTCTGGCGGAAATTCAGAAGAATGAACATGTACAGGATCTGATGCTTGTACAGATGTAGGAGGGGCAAATATGGATTTTATTTCAGGACAGACACTTCTGGAAGTGTGTGAAAAAGAAAAGCTTCCGATATCGGAAGTGATGAAACAAAGAGAGATCACCTGCGGCAAGATGCCGGAAAAAGAGATCAGGGAGAAGCTTTATGAAGTGCTGCGTATTATGAAAGAGGCAGTCGAGGAGCCGATCCGGCAACCGAAAAAGTCCATGGGAGGGCTGATAGGAGGAGAGGCAAAGCTGGTGGCAGACCATGAGGGTACGGCCTCCTCTGTCTGTGGGACTCCACTCTCGAGAGCGATTTCCTACAGCATGGCAGTACTGGAAGTCAATGCGTCCATGGGACTGATTGTGGCGGCACCGACAGCGGGATCAGCAGGAGTCCTTCCGGGGGTCTTGCTTTCCATAAGGGACACGAAGCAGGTGGATGATGAGATGCTCTTGAAAGGCGTGCTGAATGCTTCGGCAGTCGGATATATTCTGATGAGAAATGCTTCCGTCTCCGGCGCGGAGGCAGGCTGTCAGGCAGAGGTAGGAGCGGCGTCCGCGATGGCGGCGAGTGCGGTCGTGGAAATGATGGGAGGCACTCCACAGATGTGTTTGGACGCGGCGTCTATCGCCATGGCAAATCTTCTTGGCATGGTGTGCGATCCGATTGCCGGACTGGTAGAAGCACCATGTCAGAGCAGGAATGCTATCGGTGTGGCGAATGCACTGACCTGTGCGGAGCTTGCGCTAAGTGGTGTGAAGAGCGTGATTCCATTTGACGAGATGGCAGAGTCGATGTACCATGTAGGAAAGAGCCTTCCGTTTGAATTGAGGGAGACAGCCATGGGCGGATGTGCCGGAACACCGACCGGATGCAGTCTGGGCTGTGAGATCTGCGGCAGATAAAGAAAAGCGCAGGAGGGAGTTTGCATGGGATAAGGACGGGGGAGTATCCTCCCCCGTTTTGAAATTTGGAAAGAAGGGGTAACGATGAACAGACAAACAAAACCATTAAAACCGTACCATGGTGTGATTGTACTGCTTCTGACCGCGGTCTGCGTCTTTGCGGTCGGGCCGGCTCTTAGCAGCAGGATGGGGCTTTACGGGACATTCTTCAGTGAGCTTTTGATGCTCGGCATCGCGGTGGGATGTACCGTATTATTTCGTGGAAATCTGAAATATGTATTCCCGGTCCACAAGCCGACATTTCCCGGACTGTTTGGCACGTTCTTGTTCTGGATGGGAACGATGGGGATTGCCATGATTCTGACGATGGTGATGACATACTTTTTCCCACAGCAGGTTCTGGGGACGAGCGAGGGGCTGTCCTACGCGTTTTTCAGCGTTCCGGCTCTCGTCTCGATTCTGATCGTATCGGTAACGCCGGCCATCTGTGAGGAGGCGGTCTTCCGGGGCGTGGTATTTAACAGCTTCTGGCCGATCGGAAACAAGTGGATTGTCATTGTGCTGACGGGATGTATCTTCGGGGCATTTCACGGGAGTATTTGGCGTTTTCTGCCGACAGCGATTCTTGGGATGGCGATGGCATATCTGTTGGCGGAGACCGGAAATATGGTTTACAATATGCTTTTCCATGCGGTCAACAATCTGTTGCCGCTGGTGCTGCTCTTTGGCTTACAGTGGGTAACTGAGTGGGTGTACAGTACAGATGAGGCAGCGACCTATACACAGACGTCTGCGGGCGGTCAGGTGTATTCTCTGGCGGCGCTTGGAATTTATGTTGCCGGGACCGGAGTTGCCCTTCTACTGTTGTATGCGGGAAATTATCTGATTCATATGGGAAGAAAAGGATACGAAGGAAAACTCTTTGGAGGCCGCCGGAAGAAGCATCTTTATATTCTGATCGGAGTATCAGCGGGCTGCTTTGTTCTTGGATGCCTGCTTGTCATTGCGGCCGCTGCGGCCGGAACGATCGGCCGTATGATGCACTAGTCACGGTTCGTGGAGCAAGGATGGAAGAAGAGGAGTCGAAGATTATGGGATTGAAACAGGATTTTGTACTGAGAAGACTGGAGGATCAGGGGCGGTTTCTGGCAAGGCTGATTCTTGGAAAGGATGAGGCACACTATGAGCTTCCGGAATACGAGGCCATGGACAACCGGGCGGACGCACTTTACAGGAAACTGCTGGCTCTTGTGGATAACGGAGAGATCAACGAGGCGGAAAACATCCTTCTGGATGAACTGGATACCGGAGATTTGAACATGTTTGAGATAGCGCTTTGCTTTTATCTGTATCTTGCACATCTGGATGAAGATTTTCTGGAGGAGCACCGATACACGAGGGAGGAAATCGGAGAAGGCATGGAAGCTCTGGTGGAAGACTTTGGGGTGAGCGGATTTGAGATCAGTATGGGAAAATAAAGGAGGAATTGTCCGGGTGATCAGTTTCACTAAGGCAGGACACGCCGAAAATGAGAGACTGAAATCCCTCATTGCAGGTGAGGGCCTTCCTTGGGCCGGATACCGTGCGGGGACGGCGCCGGGAGGAGAAGCCCTCCTGAAAGTTGAAAAAATCCGAGACTGGGTTCGGGATGGATGGGGAAAAGACGCCTATCTCTTTATCGGAGCCGCAGGCATTGCGGTACGTAGCATCGCCCCATTTGTAAAGGATAAGCTTACCGACTCGCCGGTTCTTGTGATGGATGAGGACGGATGTTTTTTGATCCCGTTGCTTTCCGGCCATCTGGGAGGGGGCATGGAGCTTGGCGGCAGGATTGCCAAATGCAGCGGCGCAAGGCTTGTTGTGACGACGGCGACAGACCGGAAAGGAAAGTTTGCGGTAGATCTCTTTGCCAGGGCAAACAGGATCAAGCTTACCGGCAGAGTACTTGCAAAAGAGATTTCCGCCCGGATCTTACAGGGAGAGACTGTAGGCTTTTATTCGGATCTTCCGGTGGACGGGGAAGCGCCGGAGGAACTGGACATCAAGACAAGCTATCAGCAGCTTTTAGAGGGAACCGGACAGAAGAGTCCTGGTATTGCGGTTCTGATAAGGGAGCCGGAAGAAAAGAGAGACCATATCTTATATCTGTATCCAAGGATCTGCAGTGTCGGGATCGGATGCAGAAGAGGAGTCGGAAAGGAAAAAATCGAGGAGGTTATCTGTCAGGTTTTTAGAATTTACGGATGGCGGATTTCACAGATCTTTGCACTTGCAAGTATTGACAGAAAGGCAGATGAGGAAGGAATCCTTGCCTTTGTAAAGAAACATGGACTTACGTTTCTGACTTACACGGCCGAAGAACTGAATATGGTAGAAGAAGAGGTATCTGCTTCTGATTTTGTAAAGAAAACAACAGGCACGGATAACGTCTGCGAGAGGGCGGCCCTTCTTGCAGGGGGTGGCGGCAGCCTGATCCATAGAAAAGAAACTTTTGAGGATATGACACTGGCGGTCGTGCAGATGGAAGCGCGGCTTACATGGGATGTAAGACCGGGGAAAAAAGGCGGCGGCCGGGACGGCAGCGGAAAGGGGGAAGACTGATGAAACATATTTTAATCTTTGCGGGAACGACCGAGGGCAGAGAATTGATGGAAAAGATCAAGCATTTCCAGGTGGAGGTGTTTGTCAGTGTGGCGACAGAGTATGGAAAAGAGTGCCTGTTAAAGGAGCCGGAAAAAGAGCGGACCGTGAGTACAAAGCACGGGGAAGTGCAGGCAGGGAACCTTAATATTATTGCGGGCCGGATGAAAGAGGTTGAGATGAAGCGCTATATGGAGAAGCAGGCGATTGATCTCGTAGTGGACGCGACCCACCCGTTTGCCCGGGAAGTGACAAAAAATATCCGGACAGCCTGCCGGGAAGCAGGAATCTCTTATCTGAGGCTTTTACGAAATCCATCGGAGAAAGATGAGGGAATCTGCTACGTTTCTTCCGTGGAGGAGGGAGTACGGTTCCTTGATAAGACGGAGGGCAAGATCCTGATTACAACGGGAAGCAAGGAGCTTTCAACGTACACAAAGATCCGGGACTATCAAGACCGTTGTTACGCGAGAGTCCTGTCGACTAAGGAAGCTGTGGAGGAGAGCGTGAAGCTTGGATTTGAGGGAGATCATCTCATTGCCATGCAGGGTCCCTATTCCGAGGAGATGAATACAGCACTGCTTCATCATGTACAGGCGGACTTTTTGATTACGAAAGAATCCGGAAATGCCGGAGGGTTTGAGGAGAAAGTAAGAGCGGCGGTGAAGACAGGCACGACCCTTGTGGTGGTAGAGCGGCCGGAGGAAGAGGGCGAAAGCTTTGAGGAAGTCATTGAGAGGGTTCGTCAATGGTCGTTACAGTAACCGGGGGCAGCGGAAGTGGAAAATCCAGGATGGCGGAGGAGATTTCCCAGGCGCTTTGCGGCGGACGAAAGCTCTATATAGCTACGATGATTGTCTGTGATGAGGAGAGCAGAAAACGGATGGAACGCCACCAAAGGCAGCGGGCCGGAATGTATTTTGAGACGGTAGAACGACCATTCGGGCTTGAAAGACTGACATTTAAGGAGAAGGAGCGGCTGATTCTTCTGGAATGTATGTCAAATCTGATTGCCAACGAGCTGTATGGTGGTGAGAATTTTGCCATGCGGGATCCGAAAGAGACGAAAGAGACGATCATCCGGGGCATCGGACACTTGAGAGAGCATGCGGAGCACCTGGTTGTTGTAAGCAATGAAATGTTCCGAAACGGAACATATAGTGTAGAGATGAATGATTATTTGAAAGTGGCTGGTCAGGTAGACCGGTATCTTGCCGGCTGTTCGGATATTGTGATTGAGTCTGTGTTCGGAATTCCATATTTCTGGAAACGGGAGAAGAGACTGTGGTTAGAGAAAGGAAAGTGGTTATGGGACAAAGAGGAATGATTCACGTATACTGCGGGGATGGGAAAGGAAAGACAAGCGCGGCGTTAGGATTGATGATCCGGGCAGCAGGGCGGGGGAAGAAGATCCTGTTTGTCCGCTTTTTGAAAAACGATGACTCCGGAGAAATTGCCGTTTTGGAACAGATTTCCTCCATATGTCAGCTTCGGATGCCGAAAGTGCCCGGATTTTACTGGACGATGACAAAGGATCAGAAAGAAGAGCTGAAAAGAGCATACACAAGGGTCTGGGAGAGCATCGAGGAACAGGCAGGGGAGTTTGACGTGCTCGTAATGGATGAATTCACCTCCACATTCCGCTATGGGCTGATTCCAAATGAGCGGGTGCTTTCGTTTCTTGGAAAGGAAGGAGAGCGGCCGGAAATCATTTTGACCGGACGGGATCCGGACGGGCGTGTCCTTGAGATGGCGGACTACATTTCCGAGATCAAGGCGGTACGCCATCCATTTGAACAAGGGATTCCGGCAAGGGAAGGGATTGAGTATTAGAGGAGGGCAAAGGAAATGAGACTGATGCATATTTCGGATCTCCACCTGGGGAAACGGGTCAATGAGTATTCCATGCTGGATGATCAGGCCTACATCCTGGATGAGATCCTCAGAATCGCGAAGGAAGAAGAAGTGCAGGGAGTTTTGATTGCGGGCGATGTGTATGACAGACCGGTTCCCCCATCCGGTGCGGTGAGGATTCTGGACGACCTGCTGGATCAGTTTGCGGACCGGAATGTTCCGGTCTTTTTCATAAGCGGAAACCATGATTCCAGGGAACGCCTTGCTTTTGGGGCGGCGCTCTTTGAAAAAAGCGGCGTGTATATGGCGGGTGAAGAGCTCTGCAAAAAGATCCGCTGGAAGGATGAATATGGGGAGTTAAATATCTGGCTGATGCCGTTTTTAAAGCCTGCCGAGGTCCGCATGGTATACTCGGAAAAAGAGATCAGTACCTATACGGATGCGGTACGGGCAGTGCTGGAAGGAATGGAGATTGATCCGGACGTCCGCAACATTCTGGTTGCCCATCAGTTTGTGGCGGGGGCGGTCCAGTGCGAGTCGGAGGAGATTTCCATCGGGGGACTCGACCAGGTGGATGTCTCCGTTCTGGAGAGATTTGATTATGTGGCGCTGGGGCATCTCCACAGGCCGCAGTCTGTAGGGAGAGAGACGATCCGCTACTGCGGAACGCCGCTGAAGTATTCCTTCTCTGAGGTCCATGACCGGAAATCCGTGACTATCGTAGAGATGCGGGAAAAAGGCGACGTGGAGATCCACACGGTGGAGCTCCGGCCATTGCGGGATATGAAGGAATTAAAGGGGACCTACTTACAGCTTACGAGCCGTCCATTCTATGAGACACAGGATGTAAACTCCTATTTCCATATCATTCTCACAGATGAGGAGGACGTAATGGACGCTCTGGGAAAGTTGAGAATGATTTATCCGAACTTGATGAAGTTAAGTTATGACAATGCGAGAATCCGTACCGAGTCACGGTATGATGAGATTGAGGCGGTGGAAAGGAAACGGCCGGAAGAAGTGGTGGAAGATTTCTACCTGCTTGTAAACGGAACTGAGCTTTCCGAAGAGCAGAAGAAGCTGACAAAAGAGATCATGGAAGAAGTATGGGAGGGTGAATGATGAGACCGGAAAAGCTGATTTTGTCCGCGTTTGGGCCGTATGCCACCCGGCAGGAGATCCCGTTTTCCAGGCTGGGAAAGCAGGGACTCTATGTGATATCCGGGGACACCGGCGCGGGGAAGACGACGATTTTTGACGCGATTACATTTGCGCTTTACGGGGAGCCAAGCGGCTGCCACCGGAAGGCGGACATGATGCAGAGTAAGTACGCAAAGGACGGGGAGGAAACCTATGTGGAACTTACCTTCTCCGTGGGGAATCTAAGTTACAGGGTCCGCCGGAATCCGGAATATCAAAGACCTAAGCGCCGGGGTGAAGGGTGGATCACCCAGAAAGCGGACGCTGAGCTCATTTTGCCGGATGGTAAGGTGGTCACAGGATCACGGAATGTGACGGAAACATGCGAAGAGATCCTGGGACTAAAAAGGGAGCAGTTCACCCAGATTGCCATGCTGGCGCAGGGAGAATTTCAGAAGATGCTCTTTTCCCAGACGGAGGAGAAAAGTCGGATTTTCCGGATGCTGTTTCATACGGCTCCATACCAGGTATTTCAGGAAAAGATGAAGGAGAAAGCCGCAGGATTTCGAAAATCGTATGAGACGCTGGAACAGAGTATACAGCAATATGCAGACGGCGTGACCGTTCCGAAGGGAGAAGAGGAACTTTGGGCAGCATGGGAAGAAAGCCGGAAACGCCCGGATAAGGGAGAGTGGCTGGAAATGCTTTCCAATCTCATCGGAACACTGGAAGAAGAAACGAAGAGGCTGGACGCGCAGATCCAAAAGGCAGAAGAGGATGTACAGCAGTATAGTGACCGGGTGCGGGAGACGGAGCAGGAGCTTGGCGCTAAGCAGGAGGAAAAAACGCAGCAGGAGAAGCTCGAAAGATTAAAGCAGGAGCAGGGCAAGTGTGTGGAAAGACGGGAAAGAGCAAAGGAACAGTGTGCGGGTAATGAAAAGCTTCAGGAGCGGATCACCAGAGAATCTATGCAGCTTGCCGGCTATCAGGAAGCGGAGAACAGGCGGGCAAAGTGGAGCCAGGATAAGCAGAAAGAGGAAAAGCTTCTTTCCTATCTGGAAGAGGCCAGAAAGGCACAGGAGCAGGAACGAAAGGAACTGGAACAGTGCCGGGAGGAGATTCTTGCGATTCCGGATCAGGAAGAGGCAAGAGCATCGCTGTTAAGGCAGCGGCAGGAGACAGAAAACCGGCATGAAAATCTGCGTGCGTTTTTACAAAGCTTAAGACAGTATCAGGAAGCAGAAAAGCAGCAGAAAGACGCCCAGGCAGAGTATAGGAAGATCCGTGAGAAAAGTCTTGCCATGCAGGAGGAGTACACGGCCTTGCAACGGGCTTTTCTGGACGGGCAGGCAGGTATCCTGGCGGAGACGCTAAAGGAAGGAAAGCCATGTCCGGTATGTGGTTCCCTGCACCACCCGGAGAAAGCAAAAAAGCCGGATGAGATCCCGGATGAACAGGCGTTGAAAGAGAAAGAGAAAGCGCTTGCCATGGTGCAGGAAGAAGAGAAGGTAAAGAGCCGGAGGGCGGGCGAGATCCAGGGAAGAGCCCAGGCGGCGGCCGCAAGTCTGAAAGAAAAGGCAGCGATTCTCTGGCCGGGGGAGGAGCCGGAATCCTTGGGGGAAGCCTACCATCGGATGAAAGAGGAAGGGTGTCTCTTAGAAGAAAAGCAAAAGGAACTGTTGCGCCGTGAGAACGAGCTCCAAGTGAAAAAGGAGCAGAAGCAGAGACTGGAGAAGCGAAGAAAAGAGCTGGAAGACCAGGCTCAGGAGCGTGCACAGAGGATTCTTGGACTGGAGCGTCAGGCGGCTACCCTTGGAGCAGGGCTTGAGGCGGAAGAAAAGCGTCTCCGGGAGATCCAGGCGACTCTTACTTATGGCTCCTTCCGGGAAGCAAAAGAAGTCATCGTCAGGATGGAGAAAGAAAAGCAGGAGAAAGAGACGGCGCTTGAGGAGGCAAAGGCAGCGTGCCAGAGTGTGGAAAATGCCATTTCCGCCTGCGAAGCGTCTATTCGGATCTGGACGGGGCAGCAGAAGAAAAGGGAGGCGTCAGAGGAAAGCCTGCGGTTGGAAAAAGAGGAGCTTACGAGGAACAGACAGGCATCCATGCAGCAGAAGCAGAATCTGATGATGAAAAAGGAGCGGCTGATCCCAGCCTTGAGTGCGGATCAGACGGCATATAGGAACATGAGGGAGGCGATCCGGCAGCAGGAAGAAGCCGAGCGGCAATACCGGATTGCGGGCTCTCTTTCCGATACGGTCAATGGGACACTCGGCGGAAAGGAAAAGGTCATGCTGGAGACGTATGTGCAGATGGCGTACTTTGACCGGATTCTTGTCCGGGCGAATCGAAGACTTCTCGTTATGACCGACGGGCAGTATGAGCTTGTCCGCAGGCAGACGGCAGACAATCGCCGCAGTCAGAGCGGGCTTGAGATGGACGTCATTGATCACTATAACGGGACAAAACGAAGCATCCATACCCTGTCGGGAGGGGAGTCTTTCCAGGCATCTTTATCTCTGGCGCTCGGACTTTCCGATGAGATTCAGGCCATGTCCGGAGGCATCCGTATGGAAGCGATGTTTGTGGACGAGGGGTTCGGAACTCTGGATGACGAGGCGCTTGAGAAGGCGGTCCGGGCTCTTGCGTCTATCAGCGAGGGCAACAAACTGGTAGGTATCATCTCTCATGTGGCGGAGTTGAAAGACCGCATTGATAAGAAAATCCTCGTGGAGAAAGAAAAGGCAGGGGAGAGCAGGGCCTATGTCGTCATAGGATGATACTGCCTCTTTCCCGTCCTGGAAACGGAGACACTGCTGTCGGCCGCCCCCTTGACCGGGCGGTTGACAGCATGTTTGGGCGATGGTATTATGGACTGGAATCAAACAATCATTTAAAAGTACCTTGGAAAAGGAGTAAAAGGGAATCCGGTGAGAATCCGGAACAATACCCGTTGCTGTATGAGGGGAGCGTTCTCTGGTAAGCCCACTGTGCGGATGCATGGGAAGGGGGAGAAAGGCAAAGATCCTTAAGTCAGAATACCTGCTTTTAAATGTGTCGGAAAGGTTACGGGATTATGACAAGTACGAGACAACATGGAGCCATCAAAGGGAAAAATAAAAGACGGATATGGAAGAGTGGGCAGAAAGAAAGCTGCCTGTTTTTTCATATCCGTTTTTCATGTCATTCGTCAGAGTCAGATCCGCTCGGGAGGACAATATGAAAAAAGCGATTTTGACGGTGAGCTTTGGGACAAGCCACCTGGATACACTGGAAAAAACAATCGGAGCCATCGAAAGGGAGCTTGCGGAAGCATTTCCGGACCGGACGCTCTACCGGGCGTTTACAAGCGGCATGGTCATCGAAAAATTAAAGTTGGACCATAAGCTTGTGATTTTCCGGGTGGAGGAGGCCATGGAGCAGATGTACCGGGACGGCGTCCGGGAGGTGCTGGTTCAGCCGACCCACATCATTCACGGGCTGGAATACGAAAAGATGAGGAGTCAGCTTGCGCCATATCAAGAACGGTTCTCGCAGGTGCGGATCGGGGCTCCGCTTTTGGAAGCGACAAAGGACTATGAGGAAGCGGCGGGACTGATTATAGAAGACGTCAGACCGGGCGACGGGGAATCCCTTGTACTTATGGGGCATGGGACGGAGCATCATACCAATGCGGCTTACCCGGCGCTTGACTACACATTCTGGGCAAAGGGCTATAAAAATGTGATCGTCGGTACAGTGGAAGGATTTCCGGAGATGGATGAGGTGCTCAAAAAGTTGAAAGAGCAGCAGACAAAGCGTGTACTTCTCATGCCATTTATGGTCGTAGCAGGAGATCATGCCAGAAACGATATGGCAGGAGAGGACGAGGACTCTTGGAAATCCATTCTGACTGCCCGTGGATACGAGGTACGTCCGGTAATCAAGGGGCTCGGAGAAATTCCCGGGATCCGGCAGATGTTTGTCCGTCATGCAAGAGAAGCAAAGGAAGGATCCGGTGAGTCGGTCAGATGAAATGCGAAGATACAGTTATCAAGGGACAAAAAAAGCTGAGAAAAGGATACACCACAGGAACATGCGCGGCGGCAGCGGCAAAGGCAGCGGCCTGGATGGTGCTTTCCGGCGAGGAGATCCGGGAGGTGAAGCTGACGGTACCGGCGAAAGTAACGCTGTTTCTTGAAGTGGAAGAGATCAGGCGGGAAAAGGACGTGGTTTTTTGTGCGGTTCGTAAAGACGCCGGAGATGACCCGGATGTTACCCATGGGATTCTCGTCTGCGCTGAAGTGCGAAAAGAGACTAAGAGCCATGCAAAGCTGCGGGAAGTGCAGGTTCGCCTGAAAGGAGGAGAGGGCGTCGGCCGGGTGACAAAGCCGGGGCTGGAACAGCCTGTAGGTGAATACGCGATCAATCGGACGCCGCGGATGATGATTGCAGAAGCGGTGAAGGAGATGGCAGAGGAACAGGGATTCTTTGGGACGCTTACGGTGACAATCTCCATACCTGAGGGCAGAGAAACTGCCAAAAAGACAATGAATCCAAGACTTGGGATCGTGGACGGGCTCTCGATTCTTGGCACTACGGGGCTGGTGGAGCCGATGAGCGAACAGGCGCTGACACGAACGATTGAGCTGGAGATGAACATGCGAAAAGAGGATGGGGCAACGGTGCTCTGTCTCGTGCCTGGGAACTACGGGAGTGAGTTCCTGGAAGAAAAACTTGGCATCCGCCCGGAGTATGCGGTCAAATGTAGCAATTATGTGGGTGATGCCCTTGATATGGCGGTTGTACTGGGCTTTCAGAAGGTGCTTTTAGTAGGGCATATCGGAAAATTCGTCAAGCTTGCGGCTGGGATCTGGAATACCCACTCACGGATTGCGGATGGGAGAGTGGAAATTTTTCTCTCCGTGCTGGCGGAGCTTGCCTGGGAGAGAGGGAAGAGGGATCCGGAGGGAGCGTTAGACCTGCTTTCCCTCGTGCCGGAGTTTCGGGAGAGTGTCACGACGGATGAAATGCTTAGCATATTGGAGAGAATCGGAATGAGAGAGTCCATTTTGGAGCGGATGATGGAGCGGATTACCTGGAATCTGGGACAGAGGACAAGAGGACAGATTGAGACCGGGCTTGTGATGTTCTCAAGGGAGCGGGGCCTTCTGGGGCAGACCGGACCTGTGGAAGAACTGATTGGGGAGATACAGACAAAGGAAAAAGGAGGATGGCGATGAGCGGAATCTTATATGGGACAGGCGTTGGACCGGGGGAATCCGGACTTTTGACATTAAAGGCAGTGCGAATCATACAGGCAAGCGACTTGATTGTGGTACCGGTATCGGCGGAAGACTTTCGTAGGCCGTGTCTTTTGGAGGAAGAGTCTATCCATCTGAAACGGTGCAAGGCGTATCAGATTGTGCGGGAAGAAGTGCCGAAGATCCGGGAAAAACCGGTGCTTGGACTTCCGATGCCGATGAGAAAAGAAAAAGAAGCGCTAAAGAAGATCCATGATGAAGGAGCGAAGCAGGTGGAAGCCTATCTTAATCAAGGGAAGCAGATCGCCTTTCTGACGATTGGCGATCCAAGCGTTTACTCCACCTATTTGTATATTCACAGGCGGGTGCTGCGGGACGGATATGAGGCGAGGATCATTCCGGGGGTACCGTCTTTCTGTGCGGCGGCAGCGGCTTTGAACCGGGGACTTGCTGAGAACCGGGAGGAGATTCACATTTTGCCGGCCTCGTACGGAATCGAAGAGGGACTGACGCTTCCGGGGACAAAGATCCTGATGAAGGCAGGAAAAAAGATGCCGGTGATCAAGGATATGCTCCGGGAAAGTGGGGAGTGGTTTGCGATGGTGGAAAACTGCGGAATGGAGGGAGAACGGATCTATGAGAATCCAGACGATGTTCCGGACCATTCCAGTTATTATTCTTTGATTGTGATAAAGGAGGGATCCTGATGGTACATTTTGTAGGGGCAGGGCCGGGAGCAAGCGACCTGATTACGGTTCGGGGAGATCGTCTTCTAAGAGAAGCAGACGTGGTGATTTATGCCGGGTCCCTTGTAAATCCGGAGCTTTTGAAGGGATGCAGAACGGATTGCGCGGTTTATGACAGTGCCTATATGACGCTGGAGGAGGTGCTGGAGGTGATCCGGGATGCAGAACGCCGGGGAGAGATGACAGTCCGGCTTCATACCGGAGACCCGAGTATCTATGGAGCAATTCGGGAGCAGATGGATGCGCTGGATCGGATGGGAATCGCTTATGACGTCTGTCCGGGTGTCAGTTCTTTTTGCGGTGCTGCTGCCGCATTGAATCTGGAGTACACTTTGCCGGAAGTATCCCAGTCAGTCATTATAACCCGTATGGAGGGCAGAACAAAGGTTCCGGAAAAAGAATCGATCCAAAGCTTTGCCGCCCACCAGGCGACGATGGTACTGTTTTTAAGCACCGGGCTTTTGGAGGAACTTTCCGGGGAACTGATTGTGGGTGGTTACAAAGAGGACACCCCGGCGGCCATTGTCTATAAGGCAAGCTGGCCGGAAGAGGCGGTTTACCGATGCACCGTGGGCACACTGGCGGCGACGGCCAGGGAGAAGGGAGTCGCCCGGACGGCGCTGATCGTCGTCGGACGGGTGCTGGACACAGGAAAAGACAGCGGGTATGAGCGGTCGAGGCTTTATGCGCCGGAATTTGATACGATGTTTCGGAATGGATCCGGGAAGGAGGGGAAATAAGATGGAACAGAAAGTCTATGTCATTGGGATCGGGCCGGGAGCCTATGAGGAGATGACGATTCGTGCCGTGAAGGCATTAAAGGAGTGCGATGTGATTATAGGCTACACGGTTTATGTGGATCTTGTGAAAGAGCATTTTCCCGGAAAGCGTTTTCTTACCACGCCTATGACTTGGGAGGTAAAGCGCTGTGAAATGGCCCTTCGGGAGGCCGAGGCCGGACAAGTGACGGCTATGATCTGCAGCGGTGACGCAGGGGTGTACGGGATGGCAGGACTCATGTACGAAATGCGTGAGCATATGGAGCTTGGCGGGGTGAAGATCACGGTGATTCCGGGGATTACTGCGGCTACTGCGGGAGCCGCGCGGCTGGGCGCGCCGCTGATTCACGATTTTGCGGTGATTTCGTTAAGCGACCTGTTGACGCCATGGGAGCAGATTGAAGAGCGTCTCCGGGATGCGGCAAAAGGAGACTTTGCCGTCTGTATTTACAATCCATCCAGCAGAAAGCGTGCGGATTATCTGCGCCGTGCATGTGATATTATGCTGGAATATCGAAGCCCGGATACGGTATGCGGCTATGTGCGTCAGATCGCAAGGGAAGGAGAAGAACAGCATCTGATGACTCTTGCACAGTTAAAGGACACAACAACGGATATGTTTACAACAGTGTTTATCGGCACGTCCCGGACCAGACGGATCGGGGAGGCGATGGTGACACCGAGGGGATATCACTATGGAACGAACGATTAATCTGATCGGAATCGGAACAGATGGGGATCGCAGTCTTACTCAGGAGGCAAAGCAGTTGATCGGGGAGAGTACTGTTCTCATCGGGGCCAAGCGGATGCTGAAAAGTACGAAGAAGTATCAGAAAGAGAATGTACTCCGCTATGAGAAATACCGGCCGGAGGAGGTCTTACATATTTTGGAGACAGTACCGGACGGGAAGATTTCTCTTCTATTCTCCGGAGATCCGGGATGTTACAGTGGAGCAGAAAAGATGACAGAAGAGCTTTGTCGGGCAGGCTGGAGGGTGAGGATCTGTCCTGGCATTGCTTCCGTGATTGCTATGGCGGCACGCTGTCAGGTTCCATGGGAGAGGGCCGCTTTTGTAAGCCTTCACGGGACAGACCAGAATGTGATTCATGCGATCTCCACACATGAGCACACGTTTATTCTGCTGGGAGGAATGATGACAGCGGAAATTTTTTTGGAAAAGATGGCATGGTATGGACTCGATGATCTAAAAGCGGCGGCAGGACGGAATCTTTCCTATGAGGACGAGGTATTTTACAGCGGAGCGGTTCGGGATATGACACCGGAGATGCTTTCAGGACTGACAGTTTTATGGGTACATCATCCAGAATATGACGCCAGGGTGGGGCGTCATCTGGAGGACGGGGAATTGATTCGTGGAAGCGTGCCGATGACGAAGTCTTCCGTCCGGGCCATGGCCATTGCGGCACTTCGGCTTCAGGAAGATTCTGTCGTCTATGACATTGGGGCCGGAACCGGCAGTGTGGCAGTAGAGACTGCCATGCAAGGCGGAGGAATACGGGTTTATGCGATCGAGCGTAATCCGGAGGGCGTCCGGCTCGTTCAGGAAAATAAGAGACGGTGGAGAACGGACAATGTGACCGTAGTGGAGGGTGACGCACCGGAGGCGCTTCACGATCTTCCGGCTCCGACCCACGTGTTTATCGGTGGAAGCGGCGGCAGACTGCGGGAGATGATAGACGTCTGCCTTTCGAAATCTCCGAATGCGCGGATTGTCGTGACAGCGGTCAGCCTGGAGACGGTTCAGGAGATGGCAGGACTTCTTCAAGAGGAGCGGTGGAAGGAGACGGATGTGATACAGATACAGACGGCGTGCAGCAGAAAGTTGGGAGATTATCATATGATGATGGGGCAAAATCCGGTCTGGATGGCCGTGCTGCAAGGGGGAGGAGAGGACAGCGATGAATAATACAACGGGTCGGATTCTGATTGCCGGGACCGCAAGCGGCTGCGGCAAGACGAGCGTAGTCTGCGCGCTCCTGCGGGCCTTTCAGAAAAGAGGGCTTTCCCTTGCCGCCTGCAAATGCGGGCCGGATTACATTGACCCTCTCTTCCATGAGAGGATTCTGGGAATTCCGTCAGAAAATCTGGATCTCTTTTTCCATACACCCAAGGTACAGCGGCGGCTGTTTCAGAAGCATGGAGAAGGGAAAGATCTGGTAGTGGCAGAGGGCGTCATGGGATACTATGACGGGCTGCGTTGCTCGGATCCGGAAGGGAGTACCAGCGAGATTGCGGCGGCTCTTAATCTTCCCGTCGTCCTTGTCCTTCCTTGCCGGGGAATGGGACATTCGGTACTGCCCCTTTTGAAGGGGTATCTGGATTACGAGAGAACCAGGCAGGTTCGGGCGGTGGTCTTCAATGGGATGACCGGGCGGACATATGGGCAGCTTGCCCCGGTGGCAGAAGCATGGCTTGCAAAAGAAGGATATGACGTCCGGCTGGCAGGGTATTTCCCGATTCTTCCAAAAGCCGCTCTTCCGGGGCGGCATCTGGGACTTTTGCTTCCAGGGGAAGTAGAATCTTTGGAAAAGAAGCTGGATCTTCTGGCAGATCAGGCAGAGCAGACACTGGATCTGGATTTGCTGTATAGGATAGCAAAAGAGGGGACAGATGCAGGAGACAGAGAAGACCTTCTTATGGAAACAGGGAAGTCTGCCGGAACCGTCCGCCCGCCAGTACGGATCGCGGCGGCAAAGGACGAGGCCTTTTGCTTCTATTATAAAGACAATCTGGAACTTCTGCGGGAACTTGGGTGTGAGATCCTGTATTTTTCTCCGATTCACGACATGGCTCTTCCGGACGGGACGGAAGGGATCTTGCTGTCAGGAGGATATCCGGAGCTCTACGCAGAAGAGTTGGCAAAAAACAAAGGGATCCGTCAGGATATTTTCAAGAGTCTGGCGGCTGGGATGCCATGTCTTGCCGAGTGCGGCGGGTTTCTCTATCTGAAAGAGGAGCTGGAAGCAGAGGACGGAAACTTCTACCCCATGACTGGATTTCTGGAGGGGAGAGGCTACCGGACAGAGAGCCTGGGAAGATTCGGCTATGTGACGTTGGAAGCAAAATCGGATCTTGTGTATCTGAGACAAGGGGAGACGATCCGGGGACATGAATTTCATTACTGGGACTGTACAGAGAATGGAAGCCGTTGCCGTGCGGTGAAGCCCGACGGAAAGCGAAACTGGGACTGTGTGGAGCAAAAGGAAGCGGTGTTTGCCGGGTTTCCTCATATCAGTTATGATTCCTGCCCGGACTTTGCAAAGCGGTTTGTGAAAGTTTGTCTGGAAAGGAGAAAAACGTGATATGCAAAAAGAAAACTGGAACGATGCAATCAAGGACATCACTTTGCCGGATGAGGAGGTAAGACAGGCAGCGCTTGCCAGGTGGAACCAGCTTGCCAAGCCTTTGCATGGGATGGGGAAACTCGAAGAGACCATTGCAAGGATCGCCGCGATCCAGGGGACCATCCACCCGTTGATTGACAAAAAAGGAATTGTGATTCTCTGTGCTGACAATGGGATTGTGAAAGAAGGAGTTTCCCAGACAGGAGACGAGGTGACGGCCGTCGTAGCGGGGAATTTCCTTTCCGGGCAGACGAGCGTCTGTAAGATGGCAAAAGCGGCAGGGGCGGACGTTCTGCCCTATGATATCGGAATCAGAACGGATGTGAAGGGTCTGACCCGTACTCCGTATAAGATCTCCTGCGGCACGAACAATTTTCTGCGGGAGCCGGCCATGACAAGAAAGGAGACGATCCAGGCCATCCATATCGGGATGCAGATCGTAAAGGAACGAAAACAAGAGGGATATGAAATCCTGGCTACCGGAGAGATGGGGATTGGGAATACGACTACCAGCAGTGCCGTAGCCTGTTCGCTTACCGGGGAACCGGTAGAAGTAATGACCGGGAGGGGAGCAGGACTATCGGACAAGGGACTCACCCGGAAAAAAGCCGTGATCCGAGAAGGACTTGATAAGTGGCGGCCGGATCCGTCCGATGTGGTGGACGTCCTTTCCAAGGTAGGAGGACTTGACCTGGCGGGTCTTGCCGGCGTGTTCTTAGGATGCGCCAAATATCAGATCCCGGCAGTACTGGACGGCTTTATTTCTTCGGTGGCGGCTCTTGCGGCGGCGAGGATTCATCCGGCAGTACGGAACTATCTATTTGCTTCTCACTGCTCCAAGGAACCCGCTCACGCAAGGATTCTTAAGGAGCTTGGCATGGAAGCGCCGCTGTGTCTTGAGATGGCCCTTGGGGAAGGAACGGGCGCCTGCGCGCTCTTTCCGCTTCTTGATATGGCGATGGCCGTCTATGAGGAGATGAGCTCTTTTGACGATATTCAGATTGCACAGTATGAGGAGTTTACGACATGAAATGGATTCATTCTTTAGGGATCGCGTTTTCCATGTATTCTAAAATCCCGGTCCCGAAAGTGCGCTGGACAAATGAGGCGATGCAGTACACATTCTGCTTCTTCCCACTGGTGGGAGTGGCAGAGGGCGCGCTTTTGTGGGGGATGGGAATGGTTCTGTATGGTTTGCGGGACAGGAACAGACTTCCGGCTATATTCGTGGCTATCGTCCTTACGATTCTGCCTCTTCTTGTGACAGGGGGGATCCATATGGATGGCTTCCTGGATACGACGGATGCCAGACGTTCCTACCAAGAGCCGGAGAAAAAGCTTGCCATCTTGAAAGACCCGCACACCGGGGCGTTTGCCTTGATCGGTCTTGGCGTCTATCTTTTGTGGAGCGTGGCTGTCTGGTCTGTGGCAGATCGGGCCGTGCTTCCGGGGATGGCCTGCGCCTTTGTCCTTTCCAGGACACTAAGCGGTCTTTCGGTGACGCTTTGCAAAGGAGCAAAAAAGGACGGACTGGCGGCGGCTTTTCATAAATCCGCCAGGGAACGGGCAGTATGCGTTTCCACCGTATGCTATCTTGTCGGGTGCGCGGGTGTCTTATGTTTGACATCGGGTGTGCTGATACTTGCGTTGCTTACCCTGACTTTGGCGGCCGTTTTTGGTTGGTATCTGTGGATGGCTGACAGAGAATTCGGAGGAATTACAGGGGATCTGGCAGGCTATTTTCTCCAGGTCTTTGAGCTGGCGGCTCTTACGGTGCTCACAGCGGCATACTGGTTCCCGGCATGTTAGATGGGAACCGGAAACAAATAGGATACATGAAACGAAAGGGAAAAAACAGATGGAGATACTGATGTTCCGGCATTTTGCGACAGCCGGGAACCTGGAAAAACGCTATATTGGAACAACAGACGAGCCGATCCTTCCGGTGAGCAGTGTTTCCGGTGTGCCGGAAGTTGAGATTGTTCTGGCAAGTCCGCTCTTACGGTGCCGGGAAACGGCAGGACTTCTTTACCCGAGATTGGATCCGGTTCTTATCGAGGGATTCCGGGAGTGTGATTTCGGAGCCTTTGAGGGAAAGAATTACAGGGAACTGACCGGGGATCAGGACTACCAGGCGTGGATCGATTCCGGCGGCATCCTCCCGTTTCCCGGCGGGGAATCCATGGCTTCTTTTACCGCGCGGACAAAGGAGGCCTTTCAAAGAGCGGTGGAAGATCTGATGGCAGGAGAAATCCGGCGGGCGGCAATGATTGCTCATGGAGGGACGCTGATGGCGATTCTCTCCTCATGCGGCATCCCGAAACAAGAATATTACGAGTGGAATTGTGGAAACGGATGTGGATATCGGGTCCGTATCGAGGAAGACTTGTGGAAAACAGGGAAGAAAGAGTGTAAGGTGGAAGAACAGCTATGTGTATTTTAACGGCCTGTACGGCAGGATTTCTTTTGGATCAGCTTTTGGGAGATCCGGCGTGGATCTATCATCCGATCCGGATGATTGGCTATCTGATCTCCTGGCTCGAGAAAAAACTGTATCGGGAGGGCGGTTCTGCCAGGACGCTTAGAAGAAGAGGAACGATGCTCTGGGTTCTAACGGTGGGGATTTCCACCACTGTTCCGTGCCTGCTTTTGTTTGTGGCGTCCCGCATCCATCCGGTTTGCACCTGGATGCTTGAGACATTCTGGTGCTGGCAGCTTCTGGCAGCCCGTTCCTTAAAAGCAGAGAGCTTGAAAGTACAAGAAGCCCTTACTTACGGTACTCTGGACGACGGCAGGAGAGCCGTCTCCATGATCGTCGGTAGAGATACCGGACATCTGACGGAAGAGGGAGTGGTGAAAGCTGCCGTAGAGACGGTGGCGGAAAATACGTCGGACGGCGTGATTGCGCCTCTCTTTTATCTGATGATCGGGGGAGCGGGCCTGGGATTTTTCTACAAGGCGGTCAACACGATGGACTCTATGATCGGATACCGCAATGACCGGTATCTGGACTTTGGGCGGACGGCGGCCAGAATGGACGACCTGTGCAACCTGATACCAGCACGGATTTCCGCGATTCTGATGATGGGGGCGGCCGGAATTCTGGGAATGAGCGACCGGGCGCATTATAGTTTGCAAAATGCCTGGAGGATTTACCGGCGGGACCGACACAATCACAAGAGTCCGAACGCGGCTCAGACCGAGGCTGTCTGTGCGGGAGCGCTGATGGTACGGCTTGCCGGAAATGCATGGTATTTTGGGAAGCTGTATGAGAAACCGTCCATTGGGGACGCCATACGAAGTGTAGAACGGGAGGATATTCAAAGGGCGTGCCACCTTTTGATGGGAACGTCATGGCTTGGCCTGCTCTTCTTTGGGCTGGCGAGGTTGTTGTTCCTATGGTAAGGCAAAAAGAAAGCGAGGTGAACGACATGCAGGAGCATGGCGGCGATATCTATACAAACGACGGATTGTTTGATTTTTCTGCAAATATCAATCCTCTGGGGCCGGGAGAAAAGGTTATGAAGGCATTGCAGGAGAGCATTTTGAAAGTGACGGCCTATCCGGATCCTCTTTGCAGAAAACTGCGGGAGTCGGCGGCAAAACGGGAGTCGGTTCCTCCTGACTATATTGTCTGTGGAAACGGGGCGGCGGATCTGATTTATACGCTGGTACTTGCGGAAAAACCAAAGCAGGCGCTTCTGTGTACTCCCTCTTTTTCGGAATATGAGAAAGCGCTGCGTACAGTCGGCTGTAAGATTCGTTTCCATAAAAAGCGGGAGGAGGATCATTTCACACTGACGTCCCGGTATCTGGAGGAACTGACCGGGGATCTGGATCTGGTGTTTTTGTGTTCCCCGGACAATCCGACGGGACAGTGCATCGATGAGATATTGCTTCGGGAGATTATAGAACGATGCGAGAAGAATGGGATCCGGCTTGTACTGGATGAGTGCTTTTTCGATTTTACAGAGGATGCCCCTTGGATTCACCATGAGTTTTTTGTGAAAGATCACCGGATGCTCTTTTTACTGCGGGCCTTTACAAAGATGTTTTCCATTCCGGGAGTCCGCAGCGGATATGGCGTCTGTTCGGATACCGCATTGTTAGATCGGATGAAAGAAGCAAGACAGCCGTGGCCGGTGTCCATCCCGGCACAGGAGGCGGGAGTGGCGGCGCTTAAAGACGACCTGCTTCCGGCGGCCACAAGGCTTTTGATTGCGGAAGAGCGAAGACACCTCATGGAAGAATTCGGCCGACTGGGGATTCGTTACTATCCGGCTGATGCCAATTACATTTTATTTTACAGTGAGATCGATTGGTACGAGGAGATGAAGCAGGAAGGATTTCTCATAAGGGACTGCTGTAATTACCGAGGACTTGGAAAAGGATATTACCGCATCGCGGTCAAAGGAAGAGAAGACAACGAGAGGCTGCTTGCGGCATTTCGCAGGATTCTGAAACGATATAAAGGAGAGGGAACATGGCAAAGCCGATTATGATACAGGGAACCATGTCGAATGCCGGAAAGAGCGTGCTGGCGGCAGGTCTTTGCAGGATTTTCAAGGAAGACGGGTACCGGGTGGCGCCGTTTAAATCTCAGAACATGGCGCTGAATTCTTTTATTACAGAGGATGGTCTGGAAATGGGACGCGCCCAGGTCATGCAGGCAGAGGCGGCGGGGATCGCTCCGTGTGTGGAGATGAATCCGATTCTGTTAAAGCCTGCCAGCGATATGGGGTCCCAGGTGATTGTGAATGGAAAAGTCCGGGGCATGATGCCTGCCAGGGAGTATTACCAGTATAAGAAAGCATTGATTCCGGATATTCTGAAAGCTTATGAGACGCTCTCGGACCGGCACGATATTGTGGTGATCGAGGGAGCGGGAAGTCCTGCGGAAATCAATCTGAAACAGGACGATATCGTCAATATGGGACTGGCGCAGATGGTAAAGGCGCCGGTTCTTCTGGTGGGGGACATTGACCGGGGCGGTGTGTTCGCACAGCTTGTCGGGACCCTGGCGCTTCTGGAAGAACAGGAGCGGGAGATGGTCAAAGGATTTGTCATCAATAAATTTCGGGGAGATGTGGAGATCTTAAAGCCGGGACTTTCCGTATTGGAGGAACGGACCGGAAAACAGGTGCGGGGTGTGATCCCATATGTAACGTTGGAGCTGGATGACGAGGACAGTTTAAGCGAGAGGCTTGAGAATACAAAAGGGAAGGGAAGGGTTGACATTGCTGCCATCCATCTTCCGAGGATTTCCAATTTCACCGATCTGAACGTCCTTTCCTGCTACGAGGACATCTCGGTGCGTTATGTCCGGAGTCTTTCCCAGTTTGGAGAGCCGGATCTGATCGTACTGCCGGGGACAAAAAATACGCTGGAAGACCTGAAATGGCTGAAAGAAAGCGGTCTGGCGGCAAAGATCCAAAGAGCGGCAGGTCGTGGAGTTCCGGTCATCGGTATCTGCGGGGGATACCAGATGCTGGGAGACATCCTCGTTGATCCTGCGGGATCGGAGGCAGGAGACGGTATTCCCCGAACAATGGAAGGGCTTGGCTTACTTCCGGTACGGACGATGTTTACCGGACGGAAGCGAAGGACAAGGGCTGAGGGAACGATCACATGCAAAGAGGGATTCTGGGCGGACCTTGAGGGCTGTACGCTGGAAGGGTATGAAATCCATATGGGAGAGACTACTTTGACGGGCGGAGAGGCATTTACGAAGATTTCTACCTTGCAGGAGGAAGGCTGCCGTCTGGAAGGATGTGCGTACGGTTCGGTGTGCGGCACTTATGTTCACGGATTCTTTGATTCGGGTGACGTCTCTGGAATGATCACCCGCCGTTTATTGGAACGGAAAGGATATCGTCAGGGGGAGTGCAGGCCTCTGGATCTTAGAGTTTACAAAGAGGAACAGTACACAAAGCTTGCAAAGGTGATCCGGGAGAATCTCGATATAGGAGCGGTCTACCGGATTCTGGAAGAAGGAGTATAACAAGATGAGTATGGAATTGGAACAGGTTCTGCCGGGAGAGATCGAGCGCAGGAGCTTTGAGATCATCACGGAAGAGCTGAAGGGAAGAAGATTTGACGTAGGACAGGAGGACATCATCAAGCGGGTGATCCACACAACGGCGGATTTTGAATATGCAGATACTATGACCTTCTCACCGGATGCGGTGAAGTGTGCGCTTGAGGCGCTTCGAGACGGTGGGAATACAGTCATTGTGACGGATACCAATATGACAAAGGCTGGGATTCACCGGACGTCCCTGGAAAAACTGGGAGTGGAAGTACACTGCTACATGGCAGATCCAGACGTGGCGAAAACGGCAAAGGAACAAGGGCTTACAAGGGCATATGCAAGTATGGAAAAGGCGGCTCGTATGGCAAAGGAGACTGGAAAACAAGTGATCTTTTCCGTGGGGAACGCACCGACGGCGCTGATAGCCATTGAAACACTCATGCAAAAGGGAGAAATTTACCCGGCCCTTGTGATCGGCGTCCCGGTCGGGTTTGTCAATGTCGTTGAGGCAAAAGAACGGATTATGGCCGCAAAGGTTCCGTATATTGTAGCAAAAGGGAGAAAAGGAGGAAGTACGGTTGCGGCGGCGATCCTGAATGCATTATTATACAAGATAGATAACGAGCGATAAAAGAAGGATAAACATATGAAGACACACATAAAGATCGGCAGCAGGGAAAGCGCGCTTGCGGTAAGACAGGCGGAAATTGTAAAAGAAATTCTGGAGAAGAAAGCTCCGGGACTGACGGTGGAGATCATAACAATGAAAACAACAGGAGATCGAATTCTCCATAAGAGTCTGGAAAAAATCGGAGGAAAAGGTCTCTTCGTAAAGGAACTGGACCGGGCGCTTCTGGATGGGACGATCGATCTGGCGGTCCACAGCCTGAAAGATATGCCCATGGAGATTCCAAGAGATCTTCCGGTAGTAGCATATACAAAACGGGAGGATCCAAGGGACGCTCTGATCCTGAAAGCGGGAAAAATCAGCTTAAAGCAGGGAGGCGTGATCGGCTCCTCCAGCAGAAGAAGGTCCTTGCAGGCGGCAAAGCTGTATCCTCGCTGTGTGTTTAAAAATATTCGGGGCAATGTCCAGACCCGGCTGTTTAAGTTGGAGCACGAAGACTATGACGCCACGATACTGGCACTTGCAGGACTGAAGAGACTTGGCATGGAAGGCTGCGTTTCCCGGATCTTTTCCGTGGATGAGATGATCCCGTCCGCAGGCCAGGGGATTCTGGCTGTCCAGGGGCGAAAGGGGGAGAAGATTCCGGGGGTTGAGGCATTGGATGATGATAAGAGCCGGATAGCGGCAAAAGCGGAGCGAGGATTTGTCCGTTACCTGGATGGAGGATGCACATCCCCGGTGGCGGCGTATGCTGAGATTGCCGGGAGAGAGGTTCGGATCCGGGGGCTTTATTATCACGAGGAGTCGGGGCAGTTTACGGCGGGCACGATCTCGGGAGAGGCACACCAGGGAGAAGTGCTGGCAAAACGGCTGGCGAAAAGCTTGAAAGGGAGATTTTAGCAGATGAAAAAGGAAAAAAAGGGGAAAGTATGGATTGCCGGGGCCGGACCGGGGGATGCGGGACTTCTCACGGTACGGACAGCTCATCTGATGCGGCAGGCGGATGTAATCGTCTATGATGCCTTGATCAGTGCGGAGATTTTAAGCCTGATTCCGCCGGATACCAGGACCATCTATGTGGGGAAGCGGTCGGACCATCATCTTGTTCCTCAGGAAGAGATTAACCAGATTCTCGTTCGGGAGGCCGAGCTGGGTAATCATGTGCTGCGGCTCAAAGGCGGTGATCCCTTTGTATTTGGCAGGGGAGGCGAGGAGGCTCAGACGCTTAGAAATGCCGGTATTGACTTTGAGATTGTGCCGGGTGTGACTTCCGGTGTGGCAGTTCCGGCCTATGCGGGAATTCCTGTTACCCACCGGGACTATACGTCCTCCTTTCATGTCATCACGGGACATACCAGAAAGGGAGGCTTAACCCGAATCGATTATAAAGCGCTGGTAAGGCTCGGAGGAACCCTGATTTTTCTGATGGGTGTGACGGCGCTTCCTGAGATCTGCACGAAACTAAGAGAGGCCGGGATGCCGGGGGAGACGCCGGCGGCGGTGATCCAGGACGGAACCCTCGCCTGTCAGAAGAGCGTACGGTCAGATCTGATCCATCTTCCAGAGCATGTCCTGGAGGAGAAAATCAAAGCGCCGGCCATCATTGTAGTAGGTCAGGTCTGTGCCCTGGGGGATGAATGTTCCTGGATGAAAAAGCGTCCCCTTGGAGGCAGGCAGATTCTGGTGACACGCCCGGAAGAACGAAACAGGAGTTTTGCCGAAAGTCTTCGTAGTCTGGGAGCTCAGGTCATCGGTCTCCCGGCCATCCGGACAAAGGAACTGAAAAAGGAAGAAGACCGGGAGCGGATTCGTAAGGCAATCTCCCGGATCAGTAAACGGGCCGAGGCGGGAACAGCGTGGATTGTCTTTACAAGTGCTGCCGGCGTGGACGTATTTTTTTCCTTTCTGAAAACAGAACGGATCGATGTGCGGAGTCTCTGGAGGGCCAGATTTGCCGTGATCGGTACAGGAACCGGGAAAGCATTGGAGAGAAAAGGGATTCTGCCGGATCTGATACCGGATGTTTACGAGGCACGGGAGCTTGGGAATACGCTGGCAAAAAAGGTGACGAGAGGGGATCTGGTGGCGGCATTTCGGGCAAGGGAAGCATCAGAAGAGCTGTTTCCACCGATACGTGAACAGGGGGCGGACTGTCTGGATATTCCTGTCTACGAGACGTTCGCTGGAGTGACACCTGCATGGGTGGAAAGAATTCTGGCACAGTTTGAAGGGGGAAAGATCGACGCGGTGACATTTACAAGCGCGTCCACGGTGCGGGGATTTGTGAACATGATGGATGGACGGATGAATCTGAAGCATGTCCGGGCACTCTGTATTGGGCGAAAGACCGAAGAGGAAGCCCGGAGTTTTGGAATGTGGACCATCACATCTCAGGAAGCTACCGTGGAGAGTATGATCGAAACGCTTCTCGAGGCAGAAACAATATAAAAAGTTCTAACGTGCAACATTCAGAAACGTATCTGGATGTTGCCTTTTTTTATTTCTAAGAGCGGTTCGGCTCAAAATCAAACGTTTATTGTGTAAAAAGGTTACATTGGAAGAGAAAATTAACTAGTAAAATAGAAAACAATTTACTGTAAAAAGATGTGCAATTAATAAAAAAACAGAGAAACTATTATATATAATGCACAAAAAAAGATAGGTAAAAATGTAAATAATAGAGAAAATAAGCGGGGGGGGGTAAAAAGATATTTACTTTACTAAGTAAAAATAGTAAAATAAAACTACCTAAAAGAAGTGAAAGAGAGGAAACAACATGAAAAGAAAACTTGCAGTCGTTTGTATCATGGCTCTGTCTGCTACAGCGATCCTTTCCGGATGCGGCAGAAGCGACAAGTCCGGTGACGGAAAGACAAAGATCCGCTTCGCGACATGGGATGTAGCAGAAGACGTGGACAAACAGCAGGAACTTGTGGACAAGTTCAACGAGGAGCATGATGACATCGAAGTGACACTGGAAGCGTATGGGAGTGACTTTGATACAAAAATCAGTGCCGGAATGGGATCCGGGGATACTCCGGATGTGATGTATATGTGGAACTATCCATCTTACTATGATGGGCTGGAGCCGCTCGATGAGTATATCTCCAAAGAGGGAGATGAGTACAAATCCAACTTCTATGATACACTCTGGGATTACAACACAATGGACGGCAGTATTTATGGTATTCCGGTAGGTTTCACGACACATTGTCTCTTCTATAACAAAGACATCTTTGATGAAGCGGGTATTGACTACCCGACGGCGGACTGGACATGGGACGATCTCCAGAAAGCGGCAAAGACAATCTCTGAGAAGACAGACGCGAAAGGATTTTCGTTCCAGATGAAACCGGATCCATACGATTTTGAAATGTATCTGTGGAGCAATGGCAGTGCGTACTGTTCAGAGGACGGAAAGATGGACGGGAACCTCAATTCTGACAAATCCAAAGAAGTTTTTGAGATGTTCCAGAAGATGGAAAAAGACGAGTACGCGACAGCCACGGAAAAAGATGGTACAGATGAATTCCGTGCCGGCAATACAGGAATGTATGTGTATGGTTCCTGGGCGATCGATACACTGAATGAGGACGGAGTGAATTATGGTGTGACAACAATTCCGGCATTTGCAGACGCGGGACAGGATTCTGTCAGCATCTTAAGCTCTTCCGGACTTTCTATGTCCAAAGACAGCAAGCACAAAGACGCCGCATGGGAATTCATTAAATACTGGACCAACGAAGAGTGTAATAAAGCAAGAATCGGAACGGAACTTCCGGTACTCAACAGTGTGGTAGAATCAGAAGGCATTATGGATCAGGAAGAATATGCGCCGTTTTACACCATGCTGGAGCAGAGTAAGGGACATACACCGGCAAGTTTCCTTATGGACAGTTGGTCCGAGGTTTCCGAAAACCTGTCCTTAACGTTTGAACAGATTTTCAATCCGAGTTCCTTACAAGATGCAGGGAAAGCTCTTGACGGAGCAGTAAAATAAGGTGATACATCAGCAGGGAGGAGATACTTCCTCCCTGAATTTAGGAGAGATTTCATATGAAAAAAAAGAAGTTTTTTAAAACAGCGACTCCTTATTTCTTTATCCTGCCATGGATTGTCGGGTTCCTTGTGTTTACGTTGGGGCCATTGATCTTATCCCTGATTATGAGTTTTTTTGATTGGCCGTTGACAGGAGAGAAAATGTTTGTCGGTCTTGGGAACTACATGGAAATGTTCACGAAAGACGATCAGGTTCTGAAATCTTTGGGGATCAGTTTACGGTATGCCGCAATCTTTGTGCCGCTGAATCTGATCATGGCGCTGTTCCTGGCGATGCTGATTACTCAGCCGCTTCGTGGCGTCAAAGTCTATCGTACGATTTTCTATATTCCGGCTGTTATCTCCGGTGTAGCAGTGTCCATTATCTGGAGCTGGATTCTCAACAGTGATTACGGAGTTTTAAACTATCTGTTGTCTTTGATCGGAATCGAAGGGCCGGACTGGCTGGTAGATCCGGCGTGGGCGTTGTTTGCCGTGATCCTTGCCAGTGCGTTTGGCGTCGGAACGATGATGTTGATTTTCTACACGGACATGAAAAATATTTCTACTGAGATTTACGAGGCCGCGTCTCTGGATGGGGCGGGTCCTGCAAGAAAGTTTTTCAGTATCACGCTGCCCATGATCACACCGACCTTGTTGTTCAACCTGATTACATCCATCATCAGCTCGTTCCAGCAGGTAACGCTCGTGATGCTGCTGACCGGAGGCGGACCATTGCAGTCTACCTATTTCTACGGTCTGATGACATACAACAATGCGTTCAAACATCACAAGATGGGATATGCCAGCGCCAATGCGTGGGTTATGTTCATTATTATCCTGCTTCTGACAGCCCTGGTATTCAAGTCTTCCTCCGCATGGGTGTTCTATGAATCCGAAGTAAAGGCGGACAACAAAAAGAAGAAAAAGGGAGGTAAATCAGTATGAAGATGTCAAAAAAATCAAAAGTGATTCTTTATATCCTTTTGACCATCGTAGCCGTTTACTTCCTGGCGCCATTTGTCTACATGCTGCTTACGACCTTTAAGACAGAAGGAGAGGCCATCGCGTATCCTCCAAGTCTTTTTCCAAAAGACTGGCATTTTGAAAATTACGCTGAGGCATGGAGCTCACAGCCGTTCGGAACCTATTTCCTGAACTCAGTTCTTGTAACGGTGCTGACGACGGCAGGAACGATTTTATCCAGTTCCCTTGTAGCTTATGGATTCGCACGGTTCAGATTCAGGGGCAAAAACATTTTATTTATGATCCTTCTTGCGACAATGATGATTCCGTGGGATGTTACTATGATCCCGCAGTACATGGAATTCAATCTCTTCGGATGGATCAACACCCTGCTGCCGCTGATTGTTCCGACCTGGTTCGGATCGGCCTATTATGTATTCCTGATGAGACAGTTCCTCATGGGAATACCAAAAGACTATGAAGAAGCGGCGCGCCTGGACGGCGCGAACGCGTTCCAGATTTACTGGAAGATTTTCATGCCGATCCTGAAGCCATGCTTGATTATGGTGGGGGTACTCAACATGCTGACCGTATGGAATGACTACCTTGGACCATTGATTTTCCTGCAGGACAGAACCAAGTACACACTGGCGCTTGGTCTTGCATCCTTCAAGGGCGTACACACAACGGCGATTATTCCGATGCTGTGTATTACGGTGGTTATGATTATTCCGCCGATTCTCGTTTTTATTTTTGCACAGAGATATATCGTGGAAGGAACAAGTGGTTCCATCAAATAGCAGTTTCATAACAAAAAAGCAGTCAGATAGATACGCTTGTAAAGGCAGGCGTTTTGTCTGGCTGCCTTGGCATATTATAACAGACAAGGAGTAGAAACAGATGACACAGAGAAAAAAGAAAAGATGGGAGAATCAGGAGCTGACGGCGATCGGAAGAAGAGAGGCGAGGACGGCTTTCTACGAAGATTCTTTCTCCAGGATCAGCCTGAATGGAAAATGGCAGTTTCTGTATCTGGACGCGCCGGAACTTTCTCCGGCAGGATTTGAAGCCCCGGGGGCAAAAGAGGGATGGGATACCATCGATGTTCCTTCCGTATGGCAGCTTCGGGGATACGGGCAGATGCATTATACAGATGTATTGTATTTGTTCCCTGTGAATCCACCTTATGTTCCGACAGAGAATCCGACGGGTATCTATAAAAAAAGCATCTGTCTTGATCAGGAGTGGCTCAAAAATGATACGATTCTGAAATTCCACGGCGTGGACAGTGCCTTTGATGTATGGGTCAACGGAGAACATGCAGGCTACGGGAAAATCAGCCGTCTGCCTTCGGAATTTGATATCACTTCCTATATAAAAGAAGGAGAAAATGACATCACTGTGCGGGTATACCGTTGGTCAGACGGTACCTATCTGGAGGATCAGGATATGTGGTGGATGTCGGGCATTTACCGGGATGTGGAGCTTATAAACGAGCCAAAGCAGGCTGTTTTGGACTGCCAGGTGGGAGCATCTTTGGATGACGATATGGAGACAGGGCTTTTTTCCGTGGATCTCACTTTCAAGCAGAGTGAGGCCAGAGGAAGCTGGATGCTTTCTTATGAGGGGGAGGAAGTAAAGACCGGAACCTTTGAGACCAAAGAGGGAACAGTACATGTGCAGGAAAAGCTTCCGAACGTCCACAGATGGACGGCGGAGACACCGCATCTTTACGATCTTCTTGTGACGCTTGGGGACGATACGATACGGGTACGGCCTGGATTTCGCCGGATTGAGATCCGGGATCAGCAGTTTCTCGTAAACGGTCAGGCAATCCTTTTAAACGGTGCCAATCATCACGACTATGACCCGGAAGAAGGACGGACTGTCAGCTACGAGAAAGTGAAGGAAGATCTGCTTCTGATGAAGCAGCATAATATCAATGCAGTGCGCTGTTCTCACTATCCGGCAAACGAGTACTTCTATGATCTGTGTGACGAGTACGGCCTTTATGTGATCGATGAGGCTGATCTGGAATGTCATGGATTTGAATGGACAGGAAATTATAGATGGATTTCCGACGACCCGTCCTGGAAACATGCCTATGTGGAGCGGAGTATTCGCATGGTGAAACGAGACCGGAACCATCCTTGCATCATCATGTGGTCCATGGGAAATGAGTCAAGTTTTGGCTGTAATTTCCGTAGTACGGCAGAAGAGATCCGGAAGCTGGATCCGACGCGGCTGATTCACTACGAAGGGGACTTCGAGGCGGAAGTGACAGATGTATACTCCACCATGTATACGAGGATCAAGGGAATGAAACAGATCGGCGAATCCGAGATGAAAGGGAACAAGCCTCATGTGCTGTGTGAGTATGGCCATGCCATGGGAAACGGACCGGGAGGACTGAAAGCCTACCAGAACCTGTTCCGTAAATATAAACGTCTTCAGGGAGGTTTTATCTGGGAGTGGTACGATCACGGAATCCGTGCGGAAAAAGACGGAGAGATATATTATAACTACGGCGGATGTTATGGGGATTTTCCTACCAATGGAAACTTCTGTATTGACGGCGTGCTGATGCCGGACAGAACGCCGTCCCCGGCGCTTCTGGAATATAAGCAGGTCATTGCTCCGGTAGAAATCACCAAGGTGGCGGGAAGCCGGACGAAGATTGAGATTAAGAATCATTATGATTTCTTATCTTTAGACCAGGTGGTGCTTTACTGGTCGCTGGAGGAGAACGGAAAAGCAATCCAGGAAGGAAACATCGAGACGTTATCCGCTCTTCCGCACGAGGCGGAGCAGGTGGAAATCCCACTGACTGTCTTTGCGGTGAAGAAAAATACGGACTACTATCTGCGGATCCGTGTCTGTCAGAAATATGAGACAAACTATGCGCCGGCGAGACACGAGATTGCCATGAAGCAGTTTGATCTTGGGATCCGACAGGATGAACTGGAAGTAAGAATACCGCAGGAGGAGCTGGAGGTCACAGAAGAGAATGGAATCCTGACTGTAAAGAATCCGCGTATCTGTGCGAAATTCCACACAGTATTCGGGAATCTGGTTTCCCTGGAACGGGATGGAAAGATGTATCTGACCCAAGGACCGGTGATGAACCTGTACCGGGCGACGATTGACAACGATATGTACAAAAAGGACGATTGGATGAACAAGTATTTTATCCAGAAAGGCAGCGAACAGACGGAAAGCTTCTCCTGGGAGAAAAAGGGCGGTGCGGCTGTGATAACGATGGAAAAGTATTTTGGATGTCTCAATCAGTCCTGGGGATTTCATTGTACTTATGTATACACCGTCTATTCAGGAGGTCAGGTAAAGGTGCAGCTTACCGGAAAGACGATCCAGAACGGAAAGGAAGAGCCGGAGTTCCTGCCTCGGATCGGTGTGGTGATGAAAGCGGCAGGATCTTTACAGAAGACAGCGTGGTATGGCCTGGGACCGCAGGAAAATTACCCGGACAGCAAGGAGGCTGTCTCCATGGGCGTTTATGAGAGCACGGTGGACGGCATGGGAACAAACTATGTCTTTCCACAGGAAAACGGACACAGGGAGCAGGTGAAGTGGTTTGCCATTTCCGACGGAGATCAGGCGCTCCTTTGCCGGATGCCTGAGGGGCTTGGGATGAATCTTGCCAATTATACGGACGAGAGCCTGGAGAAAGCACGTCACCCGCATGAAATCGAACGAAGCGGTGACGTCATCATTCATCTTGACTTTCAACATTCTGGACTTGGGAGCAATAGCTGCGGAGAGGAACAGCTCCCGGAATATAAGGTAAAACGTCAGGATTTTTCTATGACCTTTACCTTAGAAATCACAAAAGCCTGTCAGGCCGCGGAAGAAACAACGAGACAATATCTGGATTAGAAAAGGGGAAAACAACGATGATCAGAGACCGATTTTCAGAGAACATCAAAAAAGACATGAGCACAGAGGAATGGCTGATTTGTCAGGATACATACGACCCGCAGGAGAATCTGAAAAATGAGAGCCTGTTTGCCCTGTCAAACGGGTATCTTGGGATCCGCGGAAGCTTCGAGGAGGGGACGCGCGTTACCCTCCCGTACCTCTACGTCAACGGTGTATTTGACAAATCCGAGACATTTATGAGAGAGCTTGCCGCCCTGCCGAACTGGCTTGGCGTCCGTCTCTATGTGGAAAAGGAGCTGATCGGTATTGAAAACTGCGAGATTCTGGAGTTTTCCAGAGTCCTCGATATGAAGCATGCCGTACTGTACAAGCAATATGTGCTGAAAGATAAGAAGGGCCGTGTTACCAAAGTGGAGGGGCGGCGTTTTGTCAGCCGTCACAATGTACACCGGATGGCAATCGAGCTGTTTGTGACTCCGGTAAACTACGACGGCATCATTGAGGCGGAAAACATCATAGACGGAACCATCGTCAATTTCTATGACGCGCCACGGTTTAAAGTAAAACATATGTATCTTACCGCCAACGAAACGCTCGGAGAACACGGCGTCTATATAGAATCTGCTACGAGGGACCGTCATCTCCATGTGGGGACCGGATGCGTGCTGGAAGCTTACAAAGACGGCAGACCCGTGATGAGAAACCGCATGTTCCATGCCTTTGGGGAGCAGGCAGTGGAATTTGGAGATGTTCCAGTGACAGAAGGGGAGACAGTGCGTCTGGTAAAATACGTCTCCATGTACACGGAGAGGGAATGTCCGGCATATGCGCTCCATACGACGATCAAAGAGGAGGTCGACCACTTTATGGAGGACGGTCTGGAAACAGAACTTCGTTTCCATGAGAACGTATATGACGCAATGTGGGAAGAAGCGGACGTCTGCTTTGAAGGCGATCCGGAGCTGAACCGGGCGGTGCGTTTTAATATTTTTCACCTGATGAGTACAGGAAACGAGACGGACGACCGGGTGAGCGTAGGAGCAAAGCTTCTGACCGGAGAAGAATACGGCGGACATGCGTTCTGGGATATTGAGCTGTTTATGCTCCCGTTCTTTTCTTATGTGTTCCCAAAGATGGCACAGAATATGGAGAATTACCGCTATTATCTTCTGGATGCGGCAAGAGAGAACGCAAAGAAAAACGGTTATAAGGGCGCGCAGTATCCATGGGAGTCCGCGGACGATGGGACAGAGCAGTGTCCGGACTGGACCATTGAGCCGGACGGCACCTGCTACCGCTGCTATGTGGCAATGTACGAGCACCATGTGACGGCGGATGTGGCCTATGGAATCTATGACTATGTACGCATTACAAAGGATCTGGACTTCCTCTACGGAAGAGGAGCGGAAGTTCTCACGGAGACAGCCAGATTTTGGGCAAGCCGCTGTGAATATGTGGCGGAAAAAGACCGCTATGAGATCAATCAGGTGACAGGTCCGGATGAGTGGCATGAGCCGGTGAACAACAACCTGTACACAAATTATTTTGCAAGATGGAACCTGCGCTATGTGATGTCCCTGATCCGGACGATGAAAGAAGAGCGCCCGGACGACTACGAAGCGCTGATGAAAAAGACCGGACTTAAAGAGGAAGAGCTGGAATTCTGGAACACCGTACAGAGCAAGATCTATCTTCCGAGAAAAGAGGGAACCAACCTGCTGGAGCAGTTTGAAGGATATTTCCAGTTAAAGGATGTGGTGATTGACCAGTATGATGAAAACGACTGGCCGATCCGTCCGGAGGCATTAAAGACCTGTAAAGCCAGGGAGACCCAGATCCTGAAACAGCCGGATGTTGTGCTTTTACTTCACCTGCTGGGAGAAGAATTTGAGCCGGAATTGATGAAAGAAAATTATGATTACTATGAGAAGCGTACTCTCCATGGATCGTCATTAAGTCCAAGTATTTATTCGGTCATGGGACTGAAAGTAGGAGACGATTCTAAGGCGTACCGATATCTGAAACGTGCCGCGCTGATCGACCTTCTGAATTTGCAGAAGAACACAAGAGAGGGAATCCACGCAGCCAATGCAGGAGGCGTATGGCAGACGATCGTCTTCGGATTTGCGGGCGTATCGATTGGAAAAGACGGTATTTTAAACGTGAAGCCGAACATGCCAAAAGAGTGGAGCAGCCTGACATTCCGTCTTCACTATGACAACGCGTGGCTGGAAATCCGGACAGACGGTAATAATCAGGCGGAAGTACGAAGACTTGACGGCGCTCCGGTGGGCATATGGATCAATGGTGAGAAAAAAGAGATTTAGGAGGGAACCAAGATGAAGTATCAGGCCGTGATATTTGACCTGGATGGCGTGATCTGTTCCACGGACCAGTATCATTACCAGGCATGGAAAGCAGTTGCGGATGAGCTGAACATTCCATTTGACGAGACGGTCAATCACAGACTGCGCGGCGTCAGCCGGATGGAGAGCTTTGAAATTATCCTGGAAAAATACGACGCAGAGATGAGCCGGGAGGAAAAGGTCTCCTGGACGGAAAAGAAAAACACGATTTACAAAGAGCTGTTAAAAAATATGAGAACGGCGGATCTCTCCGAAGAGGTAAAAACCACTTTGGATACGCTGAGGGCGCAGGGACTTCTGCTTGCCATCGGGTCTTCCAGTAAAAACGCAGGCTTTATTCTAAAGCAGATCGGGCTTGGAGATTACTTTGACGCAGTATCGGACGGAAACAATATTACGAAGTCCAAGCCGGATCCGGAAGTGTTCTTAAAAGCAGCAAAGTATCTGGGGAAAGAGCCAAAGGACTGTCTTGTTGTGGAGGACGCGAAGGCGGGCGTGCAGGCGGCAAAAGCCGGAGGAATGGACTGTGCTGCAGTCGGGGAAGCGGTAAAGTGTAAACTGGCAGACTATCAGTTGTCCACTTTCTCACAACTTCTGGAGGCGGTGAAAAATTCTACCAAGGGAGCGTGTACGAAAGAATGGAAACAGAATTTTTAAAGAACATCTTAAAGAGTATTTCCGTGTCCGGATATGAAGAGCCGTTGCAGAACATTGTCCGGGAGGAGATGCAAAACGTTGCGGATGAGATCCGGGAGGACGAGATGCACAATCTGGTCTGCGTCGCCAACCCGGACAGCCCGGTGCGGATTCTGCTTTCTGCCCATGCGGACGAGATCGGACTGATGATCTCCAATATTACTGAGGATGGCAGACTTCAGGTAGTGGACAGAGGAGGCGTTGTCGTTCCTACTTATCCGGGACAACAGGTGATCGTAAAGACAAAGGAGAGGGAGATACCGGGCGTTGTGGAGGCATATCGGGGACTTTTTGAGAAACAGGGGATGAGTACAAAGGATTTGAAAATTGACATCGGAGCGAAAGACCGCAAGGATGCTCTGCGCTATGTGAAGCCGGGAGATCCGGTAGTGCCGGACACCCATATCCGGACGCTCGCGAATGGGAGGATTACGTCCAGAGCGCTGGATGACCGGATTGGCGTCTACATTATTATGGAAGCATTGAAGCGGGCAAAAGAACGGGGATGTACGTCTGGTATTTATGCTGCCTCTACGACCGGAGAGGAGACGACAAAGACCGGGGCATACTGGTGCTCCGCACGGATCCATCCAACGCTTGCCGTAGTAGTGGATGTGACGTACACAAGCGACTGCCTTGGCATGGACCCGGCGGAAATGGGCCAGGTGGAGCTTGGAAAAGGACCGGTGCTCTGCTACAGCCCGATCGTGGCGAAAGAACTCAATGAAAAGATGGAGCGCACGGCAAAGAAGGCGAATATTCCGGTACAGTGGGAAGTAGCCAGTAGATTAAGCTATACTGACGCGGACAAAATTCACTTTTCCAATGAAGGCGTTCCGGTCGTGCTTGTGTCCGTGCCGCTTCGCTATATGCATATGCCGTGCGAGGTGGCGGATTTATCGGATGTGGAACATTGCATTGAATTGATTGCCCGTTTCCTGGCATGATACGGGACAAAAGGTGAAAGCCGCTGAATCGTGAAAGTGAAAAGGACATAAAAAGGACGGTTGTGACTAAAAAACAGATGTGTTAGAATAAATAGAAGTGCATAATCAGAGGGGGATTCAAGAAATATGGCTACGATAAAAGAGATAGCTGAACTCGCTGGAGTCTCTGTCACAACCGTCTCTCGTGTTCTGAATTTTGACGATACATTGAATGTGCAGGATGAAACGAAACGTAGAGTATTTGAGGCGGCTGACAGGCTGGAGTATCAGATCAAGGATAAAAAGAGGAAGAAGAAAAAGCTGAAACTGGGACTTTTTTGTTCTTATTCACCGGAAGAAGAGCTGGAAGATACGTTCTATCTGTCTATTCGCATTGCTGTGGAGAAAAAGCTGGACAAAGAAGGGTTTAAAAAAGTGATTGTCACCTCGGAGGATACGGCGGATAATTTGGCGAAGCTGGATGGTATCATCTGTCTGGGGACATTCAGTAAAGGTATTGTGGAGAGAATCCGGGGATTTCATAAGCCGGCTGTTTTCATCGACGCGGTCGGAGACGTGGAGCTCTTTGATTCCATCGTGGTGAATTTAAAACATGCAGTCACGAAGGTAATGGATTATCTGGTGGACGCAGGCCACGAAAAGATTGCTTTTATCGGAGGACGAGACGTGGATTCCGATGGAAAAGAGATCGTGGACATGCGGATGCCGATCTATTCGCACTATTTAGAGGAGAAGAATCTTTTCCATGAAGAATATATCCAGATCGGAGGCTTTACGCCAAAGCACGGGTATCGAATGGGGAAGGAATTACTGGCCTTAGAGGATCGGCCGACAGCCATTTTCTGCGCAAACGATTCACTGGCAATCGGCTGCTATAAGGCGGTTCAGGAGGCCATGCTCCGGGTTCCGGAAGATATCAGCGTCGTCGGGTTTAACGATATTTCTATGACAAAATATCTTGTTCCGCCGCTTACTACGGTTCATGTGCCGATGGATTTTATGGGCGAAGAGGCAGTGAATATGCTTGCGGAGCGTATCTATACGAACCGGGAAATCAGTATGAAAGTTTCTGTACCTGCCAAACTGGTTATCAGAGAAAGTGTAAGTAGGAGAAAGGATGAAAACAACATATGAAAACACATAAAGTGAGAAATTCCCTGCTGCTGCTTCTGACAGCATTGATCTGGGGAACGGCTTTTGTGGCACAGAGCGTAGGGATGGACTATGTAGGTCCCTTTACATACAGTTGTGTCCGTTCCCTGATCGCGGGGATCATGCTGATCCCCTGTATCGCCTTTTTAAACAAGGTGAATCCGAATCAGGAGGAAAAAGAAATCTGCCGGGATGAGAGCAGGAGAAAGGCTTATCAGAAAAAACTTCTGATCGGAGGAATTTGCTGCGGACTGGCCCTTGGTGTGGCAAGCTGTCTTCAGCAGATTGGGATTCAGCATACGACGGTAGGAAAAGCAGGATTTATTACGACCTTTTATATTATCATTGTACCGATTATCGGACTGTTCTTTAAGAAGCGGTGCGGGCTGAATGTCTGGGCGGGCGTCGTATTAGCCCTGGCAGGACTGTATTTCCTCTGCATCACGGAAGGATTTTCTATAGGATACGGCGATACAATGGTTTTTTTATGTGCGCTGGCATTTTCCATCCATATCCTTGTGATTGATCACTTCACTGAGCTGGTGGATGGGGTAAAGATGTCCTGTATCCAGTTTTTTGTGGCCGCTATTGTAAGCGGTGTGGGGATGCTCGTGATGGAACAGCCGGATATTCACAATATTCTGGCGGCATGGCTGCCGATTCTCTATGCCGGAGCTCTCTCAAGCGGTGTTGGATACACTCTCCAGATTATCGGACAAAAGGGGATGAATCCGACCATCGCGTCGCTGATTTTAAGTCTGGAGTCGGTGATTTCTGTTTTGGCAGGTATGGTGATTCTGGATGAGCAGTTAAGCAGCCGGGAGATCCTGGGGTGTGTACTCATGTTCATCGCCATTGTGCTGGCACAGCTTCCGGAGAAGAAAAAAGCGGTTTGATACAGCGGCGTGACGATTCAGCCATGACAGCTCGGATTTGTCGCAGCACAGCTTATGGCTGAACTATTCTTATAGATTTTACGTAAATTTTACATAAATTTGAAAAAATATTGACACTCCAGTTCATTTTCCGATACAATGAAAAATAGTGCGGTATCAGAGCAAACGCTGCACGAGGAATAATATCAGGAGGAACATTACAAATGAAACCGGAATATGTCTTTATGCTGCTCGGAGGACTCGGCCTCTTTCTGTGCGGGATGCAGATGATGAGCAGCAATCTGGAGGCAGTCGCAGGGGACCGACTAAAAGGGATCCTGGAGAAACTGACTTCCAACCGGATCCTTGGAGTACTTGTCGGAGCCGTCATCACAGCCGTCATCCAGTCGTCATCCGCTACTACCGTGATGGTGGTGGGCTTTGTTAATTCAGGACTGATGACTCTCAGACAGGCTGTGTGGATTATTATGGGAGCCAACATCGGAACGACGATTACAGGACAGCTTGTCGCCCTGGATATCGGAACCATCGCCCCACTGTTCGCGTTCGCAGGGATTGCGCTTGGTATGTTTTCCAAGAAGCGCAATGTTCAGAATATCGGAAGCATCATTGCGGGACTTGGGGTACTCTTTATCGGACTTGGTATGATGAGCGACGCCATGGTGCCGATGAGGGATTCGGAAGTCTTTGTCAATGCACTGACAAGTTTTTCCAATCCGATTATCGGAATCGTAGTAGGAGCGATTTTTACAGCAGTGATTCAGTCATCGTCCGCTTCGGTTGGTATTTTGCAGGCGCTGGCTTTAAGTGGTCTGATCGATATTCACAGTGCGGTTTTTGTACTGTTCGGACAGAATATCGGGACATGTATTACTTCTCTGATTGCATCCGTGGGAATGAACCGGAATGCGAAAAGGACGACAGTGATCCATTTTATGTTCAATATGATCGGAACCGTCTTATTCGTTATCCTTTGTCTTGTGACTCCACTGACAGATGCGGTGGCAGGTCTGACACCGGCTCATCCGGCGTCACAAATTGCCAATATGCATACCTTGTTCAATGTAGTGACAACAATTATTCTGATACCATTTGGAACAGGGCTGGCGGCTCTGGCTGAGAAGATCCTTCCAGATAAAAAGGAAGAGATCAGAGTACAGCCGGACGACGACCAGTGGCTGAAGGAGATTATGAGCTCCCAACATGTACTTGGATCTTCCGCGATCGCAATCAGCAGTCTGATGGAGAATGTCGGCAGTATGTACAGCCTTGCAAGAGAAAATGTGCTGAAGGGGTTTGATATGATTCTTTCCGGTGACGACACCCGGTTTGCCGAGGTGGAAGAGACGGAGAATACCATTGATCTTTATAATATCAGTATCTCCAGACGGCTCTCCAAGGTCCTTACGATTGAGCACGGACCTGCGGAGACAAAGCGCCTGAACAGCATTTTCCAGATCACGGGGAATGTAGAACGTGTGGGGGATCATGCAATGAACTTTGCGGAGCACGCCGTTTTTATCCGGGAAAAGGGACTGAAGCTTTCCAAAGAGACGATTGAGGAGCTGAAAGAAATGCGGGAGCAGTGCCGAAAAGCGTTTGAGCGGATGGAACTTTCCGCCCAGACAGACCCGACCCAGCTTCTGGTGGATGCGGTCAGCTTTGAACGTGCAGTAGACGATATTACAGAGCGGTGCAGGGATAAGCAGGTAGAGCGGATTAATAACCGTGCATGTGAGATTGAGAGCGCGGTACTCTATTCCGAGATCCTGATCGACTATGAACGAATTGGCGATCATATGAGAAATATTGCGGAAGCCTATGCGGAGCAGAATATATAAGATAATATATAATTAAGAAGAAATACGGTGCGGACGCCGAAAAGGAAGAGGGAGATGCGAGTTTCAGAAAAGAAACGGCATCTTCCTTTTTGAATTATACCAAAGATTAGGGAAGCGTCATTTTGACCACATATATAAATAGTATAAATAAATCTTATGATTTATACAAAATATCGATTAGACAATAAACGACAGAAATGATATAAGTTTTATGTATTTGGCTAGGAAATAAAACGGGCATAAAATACGGGTCTTATGGCAAAGGAGAAGGAGAAAAGATGGGTAAAAAATTCAAGACAAAGGAAATTGTAGTTGTTGCAATGATATCAGCCGTCATAGGTGTGATTTTTACACTGCTTGACTGGGCGTATATGCCGATGTCCGCTGTACTTGGAACGGTATTTATGGAGATCACATTCGGCGTGTACATGCTTTCGGCCGCATTACCGATGTATATTGTGCGTAAACCGGGATTTGCGGTCTTCGGCGCGCTTGTAGCAGCAGGAGTCAACCTTCTGATGGGGAGTCCATACGGTCTTCAGCTTGTTTTGGCAGGTTTTCTGGAAGGGCTCGGAGTAGAGATTGGATATGCGATTCTTGGAAAATATGAAGGAAACCTGAAAAATATGATTTCAGGTCAGATCTTGGGAGCGGCATTTGTGTTTTTAAGAGACGGATTTTTCTGGGGAACGCCGATGAGCTACGGGACGACGGTAGCGGTAGGAGTAATTGCCGTTCGTTTTCTGAGTTCTGTGGTGATAGGAATTATTTTGGTAAAGATGATTACGGCAGCTTTGGAAAAAACAGGAGTATTGAAAGGATTCAAATGTATCAGAGTATAAAAGAAATGGATAAAAAGGCGATTTTGGAAATCAGACATGCGTCATACTGCTATGAAGGAGAGAAGCTTCCGGTGTGGGAGCATCTCTCCTGTCGTTTTTTTGAAGGGAAGATCCATGTGGTAACAGGGCCGAGCGGTTGTGGAAAAAGTTCAGTTTTGTATCTTCTCGATGGTTTGATTCCACATGTATATGAAGGGAAAGTGGAAGGGGAGGTACTGCTGGATGGGACGGACATCACGGCGGTGCCGCCAAGAGAAAGATGTGGTAGCATGGGATTTGTTATGCAGAATCCGGAAAGTCAGTTCTGCACATTTACGGTAGAGGAAGAACTGGCTTTTGGGATGGAAAACATGGGAATGGATCCGGAAATCATGTCAGTGCGGATCAAAGAAGCTTTGGAATTTGTTGGGATGCCCGGTTATGAGAAAACAGAGCTTGTCCATCTGTCAGGAGGAGAAAAGCAGAAGATCGCGATTGCGTCTTTGATTGTAATGAAGCCCCGGATTCTGCTTCTGGATGAACCGACTGCCAATCTGGATCCTAAAAGCAGAAAACAAATTTTTGACCTGATTGTCAGGCTGTCCCGTAAGGAAGGGATGACGATTGTTCTTGTAGAACATAATATCGAAGAGATCAAAGAGGAAGTAGATTACTTCGTATCACTGGACAGAAACGGGAATGTGATTGATAATGCAAAGAGGATTCGGGGAGATGACGGCGAGAAGCGGGAGGAGACATTCTTTTTTGAGCAAAGGGGAAAGCAGCATAAAGAAAGCGGAGAAACAAAGGAAGAAGTTTTGAAAATAGAGGATCTGTATTTCTCATATTCGTCTCCGGGGAAAAAGGAAAAAACAAAAAAGAAAGAAATTCTGAATGGGTTGAACCTGACAGTGCGTAATGGGGAGTTTGTGGCGATTGTTGGGGAGAACGGTGTTGGAAAAACGACGTTGATGCGCCTTATTTTCCGGATTTGTGTACATGACAGGGGAAAGATCACATTATTTGGGAAACCGGTGGAAGCGTACCGGAAGAAGGATCTGTACCATATGATCGGGTTGGTATTCCAAAATCCGGAGAGCCAGTTCGTGAAAAATACAGTCTATGATGAATTGATGTTCAGTTTGAAAAAGGTAAAGATTTCCCAGAAGGAAAAGGAGGAACGGGTTTCGGAGATGCTGAAGCGGTTTCACCTTGAAAAAGAGAAGGACAAAAGTCCATTTGTGCTAAGTCAGGGACAGAAACGCAGACTGAGTGTTGCAGATATGCTGCTTACACATCAAAAGATTTTATTTCTGGATGAACCTACTTATGGACAGGACTTTGAAAACAGACAGGAACTGATGAAAGATATGCGAAGGCTGACAGAAGAGGGAATCACTATCGTGATGATCACACATGACCTGGAGCTTGTCAGACAATACGCTAAGAGAGTAGTGGAGATCGGGCAGGGAAGGGTGCAATGTGATCTTTCCACCGGGGAATACTTCGCATGGAAAGAAAAAGGAGGAGCGGACAGATGTTTGACTATATAGAACAGGATTCATTTCTTCACAGGAGAAATCCGGTAATCAAGCTGGCGATGATTGCGGTTATAACGGTCATCGTCTGCCTATCCTATTTCCCGGTTCTCCCAGCGGTTACTTTTCTAGTATTCTTTTTCGGGACATGGATCGCCGGACGTATTCCGATGAGAAACCTTTTGCGAAGGCTTCTGGTATTTCTTATAATAAGTATACTGTTTATGATCTCCATGCTGCTTTTACGAGGATTGAACGAAGAATCGGAAATTGTAGTGCGTTTCTGGATTTTTGGATGGACGAGAAGAGATTTTGTTCATGCTGTGACATTAGGATTTCGGATACTTGCGTTGATCACAATGTCTATGGGGTTTGTACTGACGACAAGACCAGGGGATCTTTTACTGAGTCTGATTATGCAGTGCAGACTTTCAGTTGTACATGGCTATGCGGCGATGGCGGCTTACCGGTTTCTTCCGGAACTTCAGGAACAGATTGATGCAATTCATTTGGCGCAGGAAATCAGAGGGATTCCCTGGAACAAAGGGATTGGGTCGAGATTCACATCACCGTTCCGAGTGCCGCTGCCCCTCTTATGTATAGCGGCGAGACGCGGGGAAAGAGTGGCCTGTGCAATGGAGAGCAGAGGTATGGGAAGGAAAACAAAGCGTACGTTTTACAAAAAGATGAAGACAAATCGGGCAGACTGGTTGTTTTTGCTGTTATCTGTACTGGGGTATGCGGTGATTGTATGGATTTTGATAAAATTTAATGCGTATCGGTTTAGTTTTGCGTCGATCCAGTAAAGCAATCCTAAGCCGGGATAAAAGGAGGAGAACAAAGATGCCGTTTAAACATAAGAATATAGAATATGGGCTTCCACATGAACAATATCCACAGGAGGAAATCAATAGATGCATTGATATCTGGAAAGAGGTACTTCTCCTGCAGAGCGAACCGGTGGCGATTACGCTTTTGTTTACAAAAGAGGATTATGAAGCTTATCCGGCCAAGGAAACGACAGTGTCCATGCCATACTGTGTTATGGTCAAGCAGGCAGCCGTAAAAGAAAAGGGGATTAAGAGTAGACAGCCACATCACCGGTGCGACGGGGCAACAACAGCGCTGGCTCTGGATCCGAGTACAGAAAAGATAGAAAGCGGACATGAGTATTTTTCCTATAAGCTGTACTCTTCCAATGCAGCGGCTCGTCGGATGCGTGAGCAGGTGAAAAGCCTGCACCGGATGCCGGTGAAAACTTATGGTGTGGCAGTAGTGCCGTTGAAAGACTGTTCGAGGACACCGGATGTTGTGATTGTGATGACAAACGCATGGCAGTCCATGCGGATCGTACAGGGGTACGAGTATCATATGGGGAAAAAGCCGGTAATCGATATGGGGGCAATGCAGGGAATGTGCTCTGAGCTGACGGTTTCGCCGTATTTGACAGGCGAGCTGAATATCAGCGTGCTTTGTCCAAGTACCAGAATGTTGTGCCGGTGGAGTGAAAATGATATGGGAGCAGGACTTCCTTATGAGCTTTTTCAGACAGTTACGTCCGGGATTGTGGCTACGAAGCCAAATTATGAATAGAAAAAAGGTGGAAAACGGATCTGTGATAATTCGTGAAATTTTTCTCAATTTTGATTGATAAAATCTTGACGACTTCTTCGTCAACTGCTATAATTGAACCAAGGTTTGAACTTTAGTCTAAAACAGAAGCAAAAGGGGAAGAAAAGAAATGACACCACTGGTAACGAATATTCAGAAATATTCGATTCACGACGGAGATGGGATCCGTACGAGCGTATTTTTTAAAGGCTGCCCGCTTCGGTGCGTCTGGTGCCACAATCCGGAAACGCAGAAGTACGCGAATCAGCTTCTGACAAGTAATGAGAAGTGTACCGGATGTGGATACTGCGTGCCGGCCTGTCCGAATCATGCGATCCGTATCGTGGACGGAAAGTCTCAGACAGATATGTCGCTTTGTAAGGTATGTGGGAAATGCACCGAGGTCTGTCCGCAGAATATCCGCGAGACAGCGGGGAGAGAGTATACGGTTCCGGAGCTTGTAAAAGAGCTGAGAAAGGACGAGATGTTTTACGAAGAATCTGGCGGAGGCGTGACCCTTTCCGGCGGAGAGGTCATGGCGATGGACATGGATTACATCGAAGCGCTCGTAAAGAAACTGTACCGGTTTGGCATTACAGTTACAATCGATACATGTGGATATGCATCGTATGAGAATTACCAGAGGATTCTTCCATTTACAGATACATTTTTATACGACGTCAAGGTGATGGATCGGGAAAAACATCGAAAATATATTGGAGCGGACAATACGCTCATTCTGGAAAATTTGGAGAAGCTGAGCGCAGACGGGGCAAGGATTTATATCCGGATCCCAACGGTGAAGGAAGTCAACGGGACAGATGAAGATATGCGGCAGATTATTGACTATTTGCTGGAGAAGAAAATCCGCGTCGCACAGATCAATCTGCTCCCGTACCATAATACCGGATCGAGTAAGTACGCGAGACTGGGGGAACAGTATGAGGGAAACGGTCTTACGGCTCCTTCCAGAGAAGAGATGGAACACTTTGTTGGCTTGTTTGAAAAAGCCGGATTTCATAATACAAAAATAGGAGGTTAATGTAATGGAAGAAAGAGGCATGAACGCAAGGATCAAAGCGTTGAGAAAGCTGAGTGAAAACACACAGGCACACATCGACATGGAGCGTGCGAAGAGTGAGACAGAGACTTACAAAAAGTATGAAGGAGAGCTGTCCATTCCGGAGCTGCGCGCCCAGGTACTGAAAGACTACTTCTCCACAAAATCCCTTTACATCGGGGACGGGGAGCTGATTGTCGGAGAAAAGGGAAATGAGCCGTGGGCGGCGCCGACATTCCCGGAACTATGCTGCCACACAGTAGAAGACATGCATGTTATGAACGACCGTGACTTAATCAGCTTCAAAGTGAAAGAGGAAGACTACAAATATCAGGAGGACGTGATTATTCCTTACTGGGAGAAACGTTCTATCCGGAAGAAAATCCTGGACAACATGACGCCGCAGTGGAAAGACTGCTATGAGGCGGGGATCTTTACCGAGTTCATGGAGCAGAGAGGACCGGGACATACGGTAGGATCTGTGAAGATCTACGAAAAAGGTTTCCTGGATTATAAAGAGGACATCCAGAAAGCACTGGAAGCACTGGACTTCCAGAACGATCCGGAAGCATTTGAAAAGCAGAACCAGTTACGCGGAATGTCCATCGCATGTGATGCCGTCATGGTTCTTGGAAAGAGATATGCAGAATACGCAAGAGAGCTTGCGGAGAAAGAGACCGACGAAAAGAGAAAGGCAGAGCTTTTACAGATCGCAGCCAACTGTGACGTGGTACCGGCTCACAAGCCGCAGACATTCTGGCAGGCAATCCAGATGTACTGGTTCGTACATTTAAGCGTAACAAGCGAGCTGAATCCGTGGGACGCTTATTCACCGGGACGCCTTGATCAGCACCTCAATCCATTCTACGAAAAAGACGTAGAAGAAGGAATCCTGGACGACGAGAAGGCGTTGGAGCTTCTGGAATGTCTCTGGGTGAAGTTCAACAACCAGCCGGCTCCGCCGAAGGTAGGTATCACCTTAAAGGAGTCTGGAACATATACGGATTTTGCGAATATCAATACAGGCGGTATCACACCGGACGGAAAGAACGGAGTCAATAATGTCAGCTACCTGATTCTGGACTGTATGGATGAGATGAAACTTCTTCAGCCAAGTTCAAACGTACAGATCAGCCGAAAAACTCCGCAGAAGTTCCTGAAACGTGCCTGTGAGATCTCCAGAAAAGGATGGGGACAGCCGGCGTTCTACAATACGGAGGCGATTGTTCAGGAGCTCTTAAATGCAGGAAAATCTTTGGAGGACGCAAGGAAAGGCGGAACGAGCGGATGTGTAGAGACAGGGGCGTTCGGAAACGAAGCATATATTCTGACCGGATATTTCAATCTGCCGAAGATTTTTGAGATCACACTGAACAATGGTTTCGACAAGCGCACCGGGAAGCAGATCGGGCTTGAGACCGGAAAGGCAACAGATTTTACTTCCTACGAAGATCTGTATGAAGCGTACAAGAAACAGGTGAAACATTTTATCGATATCAAGATAAGAGGAAACAACGTCATCGAAAAGATCTATGCGGACTACATGCCGGCTCCGTTCCTTTCCATCATTACAAACGACTGTATTTCCAAAGGAAAGGACTACAACGCAGGCGGAGCAAGATATAATACCAAGTATATCCAGGGGGTTGGTATCGGAACGATCACAGACTGCCTGTCATCTGTAAAATACAATGTCTTTGATAAGAAGACGATGACAATGGCGCAGCTTATGGAAGCACTGAATGATAACTTTGAAGGACACGAGGATATTCTCAACCTTGTAAGAAACAAGACTCCGAAATACGGCAATGACGATGATTATGCAGATGATATCATGCAGGATGTCTTCCACTATTATCAGAAGGAAGTATCCAGCCGTCATAATATGAATGGCGGAATGTACCGTGTCGATATGCTTCCGACAACCTGCCATGTATACTTTGGTGAAGTGATGGGAGCAAGCGCAAACGGACGTCTTGCGGAGAAGCCGGTATCCGAAGGTATCTCTCCGGAAAAGGGAGCGGATACAAACGGACCGACCGCAGTTGTGAAATCCTGTGCAAAGATGGATCACTTACAGACAGGCGGTACACTTCTGAATCAGAAGTTCACCCCGAATGTCGTAGCAGGAGAGAACGGGCTTGATCAGATGGCGAACCTGATCCGCACCTACTTCAATATGGACGGGCATCACATCCAGTTCAATGTCATCGATAAGCAGACGCTGATTGAGGCTCAGAAACATCCGGAAGACTACAAGGATCTGATTGTACGTGTCGCAGGATACAGCGATCACTTCAGAAATTTAAGTAAAGCGCTTCAGGATGAAATTATCGAGAGAACAGAGCAGAGCTTTAACTAATGTTTGTTATAGAGTTGTCGAAATCAATCATTCTCTGACAAACAGACAATCATAAATAATATTTTTAAAGGCTGTCACACGAAAAGAATAAGTGTGGCAGCACTTTTTATTTAATCTGAAACAGTGCGGTTCGGACTCTGGTTTTTGTGATGATGTGCATAGTAAGGCTGTTACGAAAATTAATCAATTCTTCATATTGTTTTTATGGTATTTATCGTTTCTGAGCGTATAATAGAACCATGAGAGTGGAAAGAGAAAACGAAAGAAGAGACGAGAAGGAGATACAGAATGATAGAACGACTTGCCGGAATACGAAGGAAAAGACAGGAAGAGGATACGGAGTATGAGCCGGAGCGTCTTCCGATCCGAAGGTGTATACCGGATTATCATATGGGGCTTTATGAAGAGGAGATTTTAGAACGTGAGGAGGGCGGATGGACGAACCTTCCGGTGGATCCTCCGTCAAAGACGACAAAGGAGATTATTCACGACAATATTTTTACATATTTTAACTTGATTTTTGCGATTCTTGGTCTGCTTCTGATCCTTGTGGGCGCGTTTCGGGATCTGACATTTTTGCCGGTGATCATTTTGAATACATTGATCGGTATCGTCCAGGAGGTCCGGGCAAAGAATGTACTGGACAAGATGACGATGCTGCATGCTCCGAAGGCGACGGTAGTCCGTAATGGCCGGAAGAGGGTGATTGCGGTGGAGGATCTGGTGATCGATGACATCGTAATCTTTAAGGCGGGCAATCAGATCTGCGCGGACGCTATTGTGGAGCACGGTGAGGTTCAGGTCAATGAATCCCTTCTGACCGGTGAGGCGGACGAGATTACAAAGCACAAAGGTGATATGTTGATGTCGGGAAGTTTCATTGTCTCCGGGGAGTGTCATGCGAGACTGGAGAAGGTGGGCGCGGATTCCTACATATCCCGCCTGACTTTGGAGGCCAAGGCAATGAAAGATGGAGAACAGTCGGAGATGATCCGTTCTCTGGACAAGCTCGTCAAATGTGTCGGCATCGCTATCATTCCGATCGGTTTCATCCTATTTATCCAGAGTTTCTTTTTGAATGACGAGGGCTTTCGTTCCAGTGTGACGGCTATGGTAGCGGCAGTGATCGGTATGGTACCGGAAGGGCTCTATCTGCTTGCGAGCGTGGCCCTTGCGGTGAGTGCCGTGCGTCTTGCCAAGCAGAAAGTACTGCTTCACGACATGAAGAGTATTGAAACACTGGCACGGGTCAATGTACTATGCGTGGACAAGACCGGAACGATCACAGAGAATACAATGAAAGTTCAGGGACTTCGTGCCACCAGACATTACAATAAAGAAACGATGCCGCCGTTAAAGGGTCTGATCGGGGATTTTGCACATGCCATGAGCAGGGACAATATCACCATGGAGGCGGTACAGGCCTATTTTCAAAAGAGTACTGGGAGAAAGGCGCAGAAGATCACGTCGTTTTCCTCCGAATATAAATATAGCAGTGCTACCTTTGAAGAGAGCTCCTATGTGCTTGGTGCTCCGGAGTTTGTCCTGCGGGACGATTATCCGGCATATGAGGAAGAGATTGAAAAGGAAGCTTCCAAAGGCTATCGGGTACTGGTGTTTGGAAACTGTGAAGAGACACCGGACGGCAGGGCGCTTCGTGGGAAAGTGACGCCACTTGCCTATATTATGCTTGCAAACCCGATCCGAAAGGAAGCGCCGCAGACCTTTGCTTATTTTGAAGAGCAGGGGGTAGAGGTCAAGGTCATCTCGGGTGACAATCCGGTGACAGTATCTGAGGTGGCAAAGAAAGCCGGTATTGCGGGTGCGGATGACTTTGTGGATGCGGCCACGCTGACGACAGAAGAAGAGATCCGTCAGGCAGTTCAGAAGTATACGGTCTTTGGACGTGTCACACCGTCCCAGAAGCGGCAGTTTGTCAAGGCGCTTAAAAGTGCAGGTCACACGGTTGCCATGACAGGGGACGGAGTCAACGACGTACTGGCGTTAAAGGATGCGGACTGCAGTATTGCTATGGCGTCCGGAAGCGATGCGGCGGCGCAGGCGTCACAGCTCGTGCTTCTGGAGTCGGATTTCTCCTGTATGCCAAGCGTCGTGTTGGAAGGACGGCGGGTTGTCAATAATATCCAGAGATCCGCAAGCCTTTTTCTTGTGAAAAATATGTTTTCCTTCCTACTTGCGATCTTTTCGGCAGTCTTTATGATTACTTATCCACTGGAGCCGTCGCAGGTATCCCTGATCAGTATGTTTACGATCGGTGTACCGGCCTTCTTCCTGGCGCTGGAGCCGAACAAGAGTATGATCAAAGGGCATTTCCTGACGAATGTCTTTTTAAAGGCACTCCCGGCGGCGCTGACAGATGTACTGGCAGTCGGGGCGCTCGTTGTTTTTGGAGAAACATTCGGCGTCAACGCAACGGATATTTCAACGGCTGCGACAATGCTTCTTGCGATCGTGGGATTTATGATTCTCTACCGGATCAGCCGGCCGATGAACAAGATTCGTGTGGCGGTATTGCTACTGTGTATCTGCGCTCTGCTGTTCTGCAGCACGGTGCTGAACAAGCTCTTTGCCATTACCGGAATGTCGGCGGAATGTATTATGCTTTTTGTAGTATTCTCTATTGCTACAGAGCCGGTGCTTCGTTATCTGACCATGTTTGTCAGAAAGCTGAAATATTTTTATGACCGGATTCGGAGAAATCTGGTTTTGGGTAAGGAAGCAAAGGAAGAAGGATAGGAGGGGTGCTTATGAGAATCCAGGGACTTCAGAAGCTGACACTTTTGGATTATCCCGGAAAGACAGCGTGTACCATTTTCCTTGGAGGATGTAATTTTCGCTGCCCGTTCTGCCATAATGCGGCACTGGTGACAGGAGTAGAGGATCATGAAAATTTCTCTGAGGAGGAGCTGTTTGATTTCCTGAAGAGACGGCAGGGGATTTTAGACGGTGTCTGTATCAGCGGGGGAGAGCCGCTCATCTGTCCGGATTTGGATGAGCTTCTGAAAAAGATCCGGGATATGGGGTACTTGATCAAACTGGATACGAACGGCAGTTTTCCGGAGCGGCTGATCCGTCTTGTGGAAGAAGGACTGATCGACCAGGTGGCCATGGATCTGAAAAATTCCAGAGAAAAGTACGCACGGACAGTGGGGCTTGGGCAGTTTGACGTTCGGCCCATTGAGGAGAGCGTGGAGTATCTGCTGGAGGGGCATGTGCCGTATGCGTTCCGGACGACAGTGGTACGGGAATTCCACCAGAAATCGGACTTCGAGGAAATGGGACGGTGGATTCGGGGGGCTGCGACTTATTATATCCAGCAGTTTGAAAATTCCGGGGGACTGATTCGTGAGGGCCTGCATGCCTACGATGAACCAGTGCTTTTACAGGTAAAGGCGATTATGGAGAATTACGTAGGCGAGGTAGAAATCCGGGGAATATAGAGAAAAAGAAAAAACAACATCTTGTTGAATGTTTAGTGTTAAACTGCTAAAAACAACTAGATGTTGTTTATTGCGTTGACGGTAAAAGAAGAAAAGTGATATAATGGGGACATCGACACGAATGGGAAAGGAAGTATGACAAATGTATCAGGTAGTAAAGCGGGACGGCCAGATTGCAGAGTTTGACATTCATAAGATCGGCGCTGCGATTCAGAAAGCATTTGAGGCATCAGGAAAGAATTTTCATCCTAGTGTCATTGATATGCTTGCTTTGAAAGTAACGGCGAATTTTGAGCCGAAGATAAAAGATGGAAAGATTAAGGTGGAGGAGATCCAGGATAGTGTGGAGGAGGTCTTGAGTCAGGCAGGATATGCGGACGTTGCCAAGGGCTACATTCTCTATAGAAAGCAGAGAGAGAAAATCCGGAACCTGAAGTCCGCGACCTTAAATTATAAAGAGCTTGTCAACAATTATCTGCAGGTCAACGACTGGAGAGTCAAGGAGAATTCTACAGTGACATACTCGGTTGGAGGGCTGATTCTGAGCAATTCCGGAGCGATTACGGCCAATTACTGGCTGTCCGAAGTGTATGACCGGGAGATTGCAGAGGCTCACCGCAACACGGACATTCATCTGCATGACCTTTCCATGCTCACCGGATACTGCGCAGGGTGGTCTCTACGCCAGCTCATTCAGGAGGGGCTCGGTGGAATTCCTGGGAAGATTACTTCAGCTCCGGCCAAACATCTGAGTGTTCTTTGCAACCAGATGGTGAATTTTCTCGGTATCATGCAGAATGAATGGGCGGGGGCCCAGGCGTTCTCATCCTTTGATACATATCTTGCTCCGTTTGTGCGGACGGACCATTTAAGCTATACCGAGGTAAAGAAGTGTATTGAATCTTTTGTGTACGGTGTCAATACACCGTCCCGGTGGGGTACTCAGGCTCCATTTACGAATATTACTTTGGACTGGACGGTTCCGGATGATCTGAAGAAGAAACCGGCCATTGTAGGCGGCAGGGAGATGAACTTTACCTACGGTGACTGCAAAGAAGAAATGGACATGGTAAACAAGGCGTTCATTGAAGTGATGATTGAAGGCGATGCACAGGGCAGAGGATTTCAGTACCCGATTCCGACTTATTCCATCACCAAAGACTTTGACTGGTCCGATACGGAAAATAACCGCTTGCTTTTTGAAATGACATCCAAATACGGGACGCCGTATTTTTCTAACTATATCAACAGCGATATGGAGCCAAGCGACGTCCGCAGTATGTGCTGCCGTCTAAGACTTGATCTGCGGGAGCTTAGAAAGAAAGCGGGCGGCTTCTTCGGAAGCGGCGAAAGTACAGGTTCTATCGGTGTGGTTACGATCAACCTGCCCCGGATGGCATACCTCGCAAAGGATGAGGAGGACTTCTTTAAGAGACTGGCACATATGATGGATATTGCAGCCAGATCCCTTCACATTAAGAGACAGGTGATCTCCAAGCTTCTGGACGAGGGACTTTACCCGTACACGAAGCGGTATCTTGGCGGATTCGGAAATCATTTTTCTACCATTGGTCTGATCGGCATGAATGAGGCAGGACTCAATGCGAACTGGCTAAGAAAGGACATCACTCATAAGGAAACTCAGAAATTTGCGGTGAAGGTGCTGAACTTTATGAGAAACCGGCTTTCTGATTATCAGGAAGAGTACGAAGAGCTTTTCAATCTGGAGGCGACACCGGCGGAGTCCACCACATACCGGTTCGCGAAGCATGACAGGGAGCAGTTTCCGGATATCATCACAGCATCCGAGGGGAATGGCACTCCGTACTATACGAACAGCTCTCATCTTCCGGTTGGATTCTCCGATGATATCTTCGACGCGCTGGATATCCAGGATGAGTTACAGACTCTTTACACCTCCGGGACAGTATTCCATGCGTTCCTCGGCGAGAAGCTTCCAGGATGGAAAGAATCGGCTCTCCTTGTACGGAAGATTGCGGAGAATTATAAGCTTCCGTATTATACGATCTCTCCGACCTACTCCATCTGCCAGGATCACGGCTATATCGACGGGGAGCAGTACACCTGCCCGCATTGCGGCAGAAAGACAGAGGTCTACAGCCGGATCACCGGATATTACCGTCCTGTACAGAACTGGAACGACGGGAAGATTCAGGAGTTTAAGGATAGGAAAGAGTACGACATTGAACATTCCGTGATGAAGAAAAAGAAAACAGAGGCACATGTCTAAGAAAATAAAGAGAACCGGCATACGAAAGATAGCATCGTATGCCGGTCTTTTTGTATTAGCGACGAGACAAATTTCCAGTCTGCCAGGGATCCTGGCGGCCGCTTACAATTCGGTCTGCGACTTTTGACACTTTTGGTAGTTGCTGTCGGATGCCGAAAAAAACATAGGTTGCAAATTTGTAAGATAAGAAGCAGAAAATGTAAGATGATTCGATGGAAAGCAGGAAACGGGTTTCCTATAATAGAAAGCAGAAGGAGGAATCTGGGATGTCAGTCATAAGAAAATGGGTGTCGGCGGCAACGGCAATGGCAGAAGTTTGTTTTCTTCTGGCTTTATCTGTGGCCGTTGCCGTCATAGGACTTTTTATTTTTTTAAAGCGCTGCTTTTGCCGATCATAAAGTGATCGTTTCTTAAAATTTCATAGGCTTTTTCGTACTGATCAGACCGCATGTAGCGGATCATCTTTTTCAGATTTTCATTGGCTCTGCTGATGTGAAGACCATTCCGGACGGAATACAACCCCATGCGGATGACCTCGTTAAGGTACATTTCGTAGATACGATTGATCCGCTCATTGTCAAATACGCTGACAATCTCCATGTGCATCTGGGTGTCCGCCAGTTCCCAGTGGTAGATATCCCCGGCACACGCACACATCCGAACGACACGCTCCTCGATCCGGTAGGAAAACTCATCAGCTCTGCCGCTTGTAAAGATCTCCCGGAACGCGGCTCCCTCCAGAAGCTCACGAAGCTGGTAAATCTCCTCGATATCCTTGTCTGTGATCTCTTTTACAATAATCGATTTATAATAATCCCGGACAACGAGACCCTCGGCATGAAGCGTCTTTAAGGCGGTTCGGATCGGATTTCGGCTCATATTCAGTTCTTCGGCAAGCATCGTTTCCGTGAGTTGCATTCCCGGCGGATAAGTCAGATTGAGAATCCGCTCTTTCATTGTATGATATGCCTGGTCGGCCAGGGAAATTTTCTCAGCCACGCAGATCACCCCTTTGTATACTAATAACTTTATTGTATACAAATAGAAACAAAATTACAAGGAAAAATGGAAGAAATGTCATAAGAATGATTGACAAGGACGATACATAGTGATATTTTATAGGTATGAATTGTATACAAATGATTTGAGTGTATACAAAATGATTCTTAGCGGAAAAGGAGTGTAACACATATGAAATTAGGATTTATCGGATGTGGAAATATGGCTGGCGCCATCATGGGAGGCATCATTAAAAACCAGGTATTTAAGCCGGAAGAGATCATTGGTTCCGACGTTTTCGTACCGACCAGAGAAAAGGCAAGAGACCAGTACGGGATCCAGATTACAGACAGCAACCTGGAAGTAGTAGAAAAGTCAGAAGTGATTGTTCTTGCTGTGAAGCCACAGTTCTATGAGTCTGTCATCACAGAAATCAAGGACAAGGTGACAGAGGACAAGATCGTAATCACCATCGCACCTGGAAAAACACTGGCATGGCTGGAAGAGAAATTCGGCAAGAAAGTAAAGATCGTAAGAACGATGCCGAACACACCGGCTATGGTGATGGAGGGCATGACAGCAGCATCCCCGAATCCATACCTGTCTGAAGAAGAAGTGAAGTATGCGTGTCATATTCTGGAAAGCTTTGGTAAGGTAGAGGTTATTCCTGAGCGCCTGATGGATGCGGTCGTATCCGTAAGCGGAAGCTCCCCGGCTTATGTATTCATTTTGATCGAGGCTATGGCAGACGCGGCGGTAGCGGACGGAATGCCAAGACCGCAGGCTTACAAGTTCGCGGCACAGGCTGTGATGGGAAGCGCGAAGATGGTATTAGAGACAGGAAAGCATCCGGGCGAATTAAAAGATATGGTATGCTCCCCTGCAGGTACGACTATCGAGGCAGTCAGAGTACTGGAGAGAACCGGATTCAGAAGCTCTGTGATTGAAGCTATGAAAGCGTGCGCGGATATTGCAAAGAGAATGTAAAAAAGGTATACTGTAGAAGTACATGAATTGAGACGGCTCAGTTGTAAAAGTACAGCTGAGCTGTTTTTATTCCATTTGAAAGGACATGGAATGAGATATGCAGTGTGGTCTGACGTGGACATGGCTGCTGATCAGATACAGGAGAAAGGAGCAGGGAGGTAACAATGGAAGAGAAGAAGAAGCGGGTCAAGGACCGGATTGTATCTGCGGCCTGGGAACTGTTTTATGAAAAGGGATACGACGCGACGACGGTGGATGATATTATCCGTCTGTCAGACACGTCCAAGGGATCCTTTTACTATTATTTTGATGGGAAGGACGCTCTGTTGAATACTCTGTCGACAGTGCTGGATGATCTGTATCTGTCTTTGAAAGAGGAGATGGATCCGTATATGGACAGCTTTGAGAAGCTGATGTTTCTCAATTACAGATCTCACCTGTTTATGGAGCGGAGTATCAAGGTTGATCTGCTGGCGTCCCTGTATTCTACCCAGCTCATCTCGAAAGGAGAGAGAAGTCTTCTGGATCAGAATCGGGAGTACTATAAGCTGATTTCCTCCGTTATGGAAGAGGGCCAGAAGCGTGGGGAAATCAACCGGAGAAAAAGTGTCTCCGAACTTTTGAAATACTATTCTCTCTGCGAGCGGGCGCTTGTCACAGACTGGTGCTTGAACAAAGGCAGCTATTCCTTGGCAGAATACAGCAGGGAATATATGCCGATTATGATGGAGAGTTTCAAAGGAAAACAGCTATGATAAACAATATGGAAAGAAGAGAGGCATTGCGGGGGGCCTGCATCGCCGTGATCGGCGGGATTTTCTGGGGACTTGCAGGTGTGTTCGGGCAGTATCTTTTTGCGTACAAAGGTCTGAACGCAAGATGGCTTGTCAGTGTCCGTCTGGTGCTGGCGGGTCTGCTTCTGCTTACTACGGTGTATCTGAAACAAGGAAGAGAGATGTGGAAGATCTGGAAGGATAAAAAGGATGTATTCTGGCTGATTTTATTTGCCATCTTCGGGATGGCCGGATGCCAGCTTACCTATTATTCCTCTGTGGAATTATCTAATGCCGGAACTGCGACAGTGCTGCAATACACAGCTCCGGCTATTATTATGCTCTATACCGCCGTGCGGGCGAAAAAGATGCCACGTCTTATGGAAATAGGAGCCTTGGTACTGGCTCTGTTCGGAACTTTTGTTCTTGCAACCCACGGGGATCCAAACTCTCTTGCCATCTCCGAGGCGGCACTTGCTTGGGGGCTGACTTCTGCCGTTATGATGGCGGTCTACAACCTGCTTCCACTGCAACTGATGAAAAAGTATGGCACGTTCTGTGTGATCGGGTGGGGGATGTTGATTGGAGGTATCCTGATGTGCGTGTTTACGAAGCCGTGGCATGTGATTGGAACATGGGATTTCCAGGCAGTTGGCGCAATGGCCATGGTTGTGGTAGTCGGGACGGTTCTGTCTTTTTCCTTTTATATGGAGGGGGTCCGTATCATCGGAGCCACCAGGGCAAGTCTCTTTGCCTCTGTGGAACCGGTAACAGCGACGGCGGCTACTGTCCTGATGATGCATACTGCCTTTACGTTGCCGGACTTTTTTGGAATTCTCTGTATTATGGCAGCGGTTCTGATACTGTCAATTAAGAAATAGATGAACACCCCGGAGTTACCACTCTGGGGTGTTCGCCTGTCAATCGTGGATCAATGATACTCTTTAAACGGATTGCTCTATTCTATCTTTCAGGCAGGCGTTTACGGATCTGCGGTCCGACCAGGATAGCAAGTACGATTTTCAGCGCGTCGCCCGGGAGGTATGGAATCACGCCTGTAAAGAGTCCCTGTACAAAGGTCAGATTCATCTGAAATGTGAGCCATGCGGTTCCGAAGAGATAAGTAATCACGGAGCCAAGGATCATCCCTGCCAGAATGAATAAGATGCGATAACGGCCGGAAGCCTTATCCATGAAAATCCCGGCGATCACGATCAGGAACAGAAAGCCGGCCAGATAACCGCCTGTCGGGCCAATCAGCTTTCCGAGTCCGCCGGAAAATCCGGAGAATACCGGAAGACCGCAGATTCCAAGAAGCATGTATACGACATAGCTTAGGAACATCTGCTTCCATGGCAGAAGAAACAGTCCGAAATAGAGGACCAGGTTTGTCAGGGAAATCGGCACCGGACTTACCGGGATCGGAATGGACATCGGTGCCAGAATACAGAGTACGGCTGTCATTAGCGCTGTTGACACAAGGTAACGTGTTGAAACAGAAGCCTTTGTTGTTGTATTGTTCATCTCAAGTTCTCCTCTCTTGTTGTCTAGGTGATAGTATACCGTCTCAGGAAATAATTGTCAACCAAAAATAAAAACTAAGTTTACAATTAGAAACAAAGGTTTCCGAAGCCTTCCGTTGTCAATCCGCCCCTGCCTGTGGTATAGTGAAAGCACATTGTTAAAGGAGGAATCATATGAAATATCGGATTCTGTTGGTGGAAGATGATGAGACGATGGTGGATATCTTAAAGAGAAATCTGGAGAAGTGGGGATATCTTGTCCATGTGGCTGAGGATTTCCAGAACGTAATGCAAGAATTTCAGGACTTTGAGCCGCAGCTTGTTCTGATGGATATTTCCCTTCCTTTCTATAATGGGTATTATTGGTGTGGGGAGATCCGAAAGGTCAGCAAAGTGCCGGTGATTTTTTTGTCCTCCTCCGGGGACGACATGAACCTGGTGATGGCCATCAATCTGGGGGCGGATGATTTTGTGGCAAAGCCGTTTCGGATGGAAGTGCTGACGGCCAAGATCCAGGCGGTTCTCCGCAGGACGTATACCTTTGGAACAGTCAGTCCGTCCGTGCTGACCCACAAGGGACTCACCTTGAATCTGGACACTTCGGTGTTATCCTATGGGCAGGAAAAGCTGGAGCTTGGGAAAAATGAATTCGGAATTTTACGGACACTGATGGAACATCCGGGCAAAATTATTGAGCGAAGTGTGCTGATACGTAATCTCTGGGAGACGGAAAGCTTCATCGATGACAACACGCTGACCGTGAATGTCACCAGACTCCGGCGGAGGCTGGAGGATATCGGGCTCAAAAACTATATTCTCACCCGGAAAGGTATGGGATACTATGTGGAAGAATAACTATTTTGCAGCCTACATCCGGGCGAAGCGTGACATGGAAGTACTGTTTTTTGGTATTCTTGCGCTTGAGGCAGTGATCTATTCTCTCTATGGACTTCCGTGGGGACCGTCATTTTATACGATGATCCTTTCGGCGGCCCTGTTTTTTCTGATTTGGGGGCTGGGGTACGCTTCCTACCGGAAAAAATGTATCCGGCTTATACAGATGCAGGAGAAAGAGGAGATTGAAAGCAACTATTTTCCAAAGACAACCGACAAGATGGAACTACTCTATCAGGAGTTACTGAGAAAGCGTGAAAGGGCGTGGAGCATCCACCATGCCGTTGAGCAGGAGAAGAGAAAGCAGGAGGATGCCTACTATACGAAGTGGAGCCATCAGATCAAGACGCCGGTGTCGGTGTTAAGGCTTTTGCTTCAGGAGGAAGATCCGGACACGGAGACGATGCGTCACGAGCTGTTCCAGATCGAACAGTATATTGCAATGGCGCTGGATTATCAGAAACTGGAAAAGGGTGTGAAAGATCTGAGTCTGGGACATTTCCGGGCGGCGGATCTGGTGAAGCAGGCGATCCGCAACCTGTCGGAACTTTTTATTCATAAGAAGATTTCCATTCAGATCGGGGAAGATCTCGACTTTACGATCCTGACGGATGAAAAATGGTTCGTGTTCATGTTGGAGCAGATTCTCACTAATGCGGTCAAATATACGAAAAAAGGGTATGTATCCGTGTGCCGTCAGGGTGAGGGGGAGATTGTCATTATGGATACCGGGATTGGAATTTTACCGGAAGATCTGCCGCGGGTGTTTGAGTGGGGATACACCGGTTACAATGGAAGACTGGACAAACGGTCCACCGGAATCGGACTGTCCCTTGTGAAATCAGCGGCCGATCTTCTGGGACATCCGGTCAAGATTGAATCCGAGCCGGGAAAAGGGACAAAAGTGTGTATCGATACGAGGAGGCCGAAGCTGAATACAGGCTGACAGAAAGGAGAGCGAATGAAGAAGTTTACTGAGCAAAGAGTCTTGATTGGAAGAGCTGTGATCGGACTGATTGGGGTGCTATTTCTCATAGCTGGCATTTTTCAAGGAGAATTTCATACGACATGGAGTAAGGCAGTCCGAATCTGTTTGGAGTGTATCGGCATTGGATAAGAGGAAACTTCCGATGAAGCGGAGATGGATCCAGCTTGCCAGCGCTTTGATCTATAACGCGAATCTAAAAGGGTTTGGGGAGGCCGCTATTTATCAGGGGAAAACAAAGGGCGTCTGTGTTCCGGGCTTAAACTGCTATTCCTGTCCGGGGGCCATTGCCGCCTGTCCGCTTGGGACGCTGCAAAATGCACTGAGCAGTGCGCCAGTTCGTTTCCCATTTTATATTCTCGGCTTTTTGATTCTTTCCGGATTGTTCCTGGGGAGAATGATTTGCGGCTTTTTGTGTCCCTTTGGATTGATTCAGGAATTGCTTTACAAGATCCCGGTGCCAAAATACAGGAAAAACCGGATAACCCGGATACTTTCCTGGCTGAAATATGGAATTCTTGCTTTGTTTGTGATTTATATTCCACTGTATTTTGCCTTCCGGAACGGATTTCCACTGCCGTCATTTTGCAAATATATCTGTCCGGCGGGGACGCTGGAAGGTGGACTGACATTGGTTCTTGGCAATCCGTCTCTACGGGCGGCGGCAGGTGTGCTCTTTGACTGGAAAGTACTGGTGCTTTTGCTGTTTTTGGTAAGCACCTGTTTTGTTTATCGTAGTTTTTGTCGTTTTTTCTGTCCGCTCGGAGCAGTTTATTCGCTGTTCTCCCGGATTTCCATTCTGGGAATTGAGGTGGATGAGGGGAAGTGCACTCACTGTGGCCAGTGCGTGCGTCAGTGCCGCATGGATATGAAAGCGGTCGGAGATAGGGAATGTATTCAGTGTGGAGAATGTAAACAGGTCTGCCATGTTGGAGCGATTGAATGGAAACACAGGAAATGGAGGAGGTTCTGATGAGAAAAAAAAGAATGGGAATGTTACTTTGTATGATATTAATGGTAGCAGCGCTTTCTGCCTGTGCGGGGAAAACGGATGACAAGAAGCAGGGTACAAAAACAGCCGGCACGAAAAAGGACGAAAGCAAAGAGGAGCGGACAGCAAAGGGGGAATCGGAGAAAGGGATGACAGCTCCGGACTTTGAGGTGACGCTTCTGAGCGGCAAGACTGTCAAACTGTCTGATTACAGGGGGAAAAGGGTCCTTTTGAATTTCTGGGCGACCTGGTGCGGCCCGTGCGTTCAGGAAATGCCGGCATTTCAGCGGCTGAGCGAGGACTATCCTGATGATGTGGTAATCCTGGCGGTCAACTGCGGGGAGAGCAAAGAAGAGGTCGAAAACTTTGTACAGAAGAATGGTTATACATTCCCGATTGCGCTGGATGAAAATTTGGAGGCGTCTAATTTGTATCCGGCAACATCCATTCCGTTGACTCTCATTGTGGATGAAGAAGGAGACATCGTCTATTCCTCCTATGGAGCCAGCGACGCAGATGCGATGTACGCGCACTATAAAGAAGAACTGGGACTGTGACAATCTTACACCGACGTAAGAATACGAAGAGAAAGTGTAAGCCGAATCGATGGCGGACACTTTCTTTTTTCTGTACAATAAAGGCAGAACAAAAAGAAAGGGAGTCGATGATTATGGCATTATTGGAAGTCAGACATCTGAAAAAAACATATACAAACCGGTTTGGAACAAACCAGGTGGAGGCGTTGAAGGATGTGACCTTTTCGATGGAAGAAGGAGAGTATACGGCAGTGATGGGAGAATCCGGATCCGGAAAGACGACACTTCTGAACCTGCTGGCGTCGTTTGACCGGCCGACTTCGGGTGATATTATCCTGAACGGCCTCCCATTCCGGAAGATCCAGGACAAGGATCTGGCAGTCTATCGGAGGAAGAACCTCGGGTTTGTATTCCAGGATTTCAATCTGTTGGATACGCTCTCAGTCAGGGACAACATTTTTCTCCCTCTCGTGCTTGCCGGGGAAAAGACAGAAGAAATGAAAAAACGGCTGTCACCTCTTGTCAAGGTGCTTCGGATCTCCGATCTGCTGGACAAATTTCCGTACGAAATTTCCGGGGGTCAAAAACAACGGACGGCGATCGCAAGAGCACTTATTACAGAGCCCAAGCTCATTCTGGCGGATGAACCGACCGGGGCTTTGGATTCCAGGGCCTCCCATGAATTGTTGCATATGTTTGAGCAGATCAATCAGGCGGGGCAGACAATCCTTATGGTGACTCACAGTACGACGGCCGCAAGTCATGCCAAGAGAGTACTGTTTATCAAGGACGGTACCGTGTATCATCAGATTTACCGGGGAGATAAAAGCAGGGATGAGATGTTCCGGAAGATCTCCGAGACTCTGACTGTGATGGCGTCAGGAGGGAAAGAGTATGCATAATGCTTTGTATTTTACACTGGCAAAGTCGAATCTCAAAAAGAACCGGGCAATCTACCTGCCTTATCTGCTGGCAAATGTACTGATTGTCAGTATGTACTATATCCTGACGAGTATCCGTTCTATGATGCAGACTTACGAGACGACACAGGGCTCCAATACGGATCTGATGCTTCGGTTCTGCACGGTGGTTGCCGTTATCATGGCCTTCATCATCCTGTTCTATGTCAATAGTTTTGTGATTCGGCAGAGGAAGAAAGAGATCGGGTTATACTGCGTCCTTGGGATGGAGAAGCGCCATCTCTCCGTGATGATGCTATGGGAAGTGGTATTGACCTCTCTTGGGGGAATTGTGGGCGGAATCGTTTCAGGCGCCCTGTTCAGCCAGCTTGCGTTTCTCGTCTTTTTAGCGCTTCTTAGAATCCCGTCGGATTTGCGGTTTGAGATTCCACTGGGTGCGGTAGGAAACACATGTGCAGTATTTGGCGTCTTATACCTGCTCGTCCTTTGCTACAATCTGCTCTCGATCCTGCGAACTAGTCCGATTTCCTTTTTGCAGGGCGCGAAAGAGGGAGAGAGGGAACCGAAAGTGAAAAAGATTCCTGCGGTGCTTGGCGTGATCTTTCTGGCAACAGGGTATGGCCTCGCACTGTTTGCAGATGGCATTTACGAGACAATCAAAGTGTTCCTTCCTGCGGTGCTGCTGGTGATTTTCGCCACATATTTCCTCTTTTTGGCGGGCAGTATCGCTTTGTTGAAATGGATGAAACGGCGGGAGCGGTTTTACTACCGTCCGAAAAATTTCATTACCGTATCCGGGATGCTTTACCGGATGAAGCAAAATGCGGCAGGGCTTGCGACGATCTGTATTTTGTCCACCGCCGTGATTGTGTCGGTCTCCACCAGCTTCAGTCTGTACCTGGGGGAAGAGGACATCCTGAAACTGCAGTTTCCGAGAGATTATCATGCAAGTTGTATACTCGAAAAGGGCGAGGAAGAGACGGCGGATCTTCAGGCGGGAATTGAGCATCAGGCAAAGGAGAACGGCGTCGCCATGAGAGACGATTTTGGTTATAAACAACTCTGGATGGCAGGACTTGCTGCGGGAGAACCAGGAGAATTTACCCTCTCCGACGGGGAGCAGATTTCTCCGGAAAATCTGTATATTTTTGCTTTTTTGACCGAGGATGACTATAACAAAAATACCGGAGCAGACCTGAATCTTGGGGACGATGAGGTGGCTGTCTATGAAAAAGAGGAAGAAAGCGTGGGGCAGTCGCTGAAGCTGGATGAACTGAGCTGGAAAGTCAAATCCAAAGTCGAGGATCCCGGAGTCTGGAATCAGGCACTTTATCTGACAGAGACACATTACATGGCGGTCATTGTACCGGATATGTCGGCTCTGCAGGAGATCCGGGATGTATACAACGAGAAGTATGCAGGAACACAGACAGGCTACCGGGTCATCACCTACGAATATTATTATAATATAGAAGGAACGAGGAGTCAGAAAGCAGATTTCATAGAGACTCTCCGAGATACATTGATCCAATACGTTGAACATCCGATGGCAGTGGGAAATGTAGAGCTGTCAAGGACGGACTACTATGAGCGGTTCGGCTCCTTCCTCTTTATCGGACTGTTTTTGTCCATCCTCTTCTTGCTGGCGGTATCTCTGATTATCTATTATAAACAGATCACAGAGGGTCTCGACGACAGAGAGCGGTTCCAGATTATGAAGAAAGTCGGAATGACGGACGACGAAATCCGTTCTACCATCCGGCGGCAGATCCTCCAGGTATTCTTCTTGCCCCTGGCAATGGCGGCTCTGCACACCGCGGCGTCCTTCCCGGCACTGGTAGACCTGATGCGGGCAATGAACCTCATCAATCAAGAGATTTTCGTACGGTGTACCATCGGCGTTGTACTTACCTTTGCGGTCGTGTACTTTATTATTTATACAATCACATCGCATACTTACTACAAAAAGGTGCAGCAAAATGAATAAAAAGAAAAGGGCTGATGCAGAATGTGCGTCAGCCCTTTCCAATGGTGCTGTAAAAAATACCAATTCCACTTATTATCAGGGCGAACTGCCCAAATATTTGACATTATGACATATTATTTGGTCATTCTGCCATTCAAGCTTTCTTTTCCAAACAGTATAATTACAGACGAAGAAGAGAAGTACTATTTGTTTTCAGAAAAACCGGTTTTATGTTTTCGATATGCAGACGGAGAATATCCGGTCGCATTGCGGAACATTTTTGAAAATGCAAGAGAATCTTCATATCCCACAGCATGGGCAATATCTTTGATAAAAATATCGGTGGAACCGAGCAGCTCCTTTGCCTGCTGGAGCCGGTAGTTCAAAAGATATTTTTGTGGAGACATGCGCAGCTTTTTATTAAAAATATAAAAAAGGTATGATCGTGTGATGCCAATATAGTCGGCGATATCCTGAATATGGATATTTTTGCCGTAATGAAAGTGGATATACTGTATTGCATGCTCAAAATAGGTTTCAGGCAGGTAATCATGGTGATCCTTCGTATAATCTGAGGACATCTGATAGGAGTCTGTCAGTAAGGAAAAGAGGGAAAAGAGCAGACTGACGCGTTTCAGCTCATTGGTAATGGTCAGTTGGTGTGTTTTTAACATTTCCCGGATGATAGATACATATATCTCCGGATCTTTAACACAGTCGCGGATATATGGGCAATCCCCAAAGCCGGCCTGTTGTATGTACTGTGCCGATTTATTCCCTTGGAAACTGATGAAGGCATAGGTCCAGGGATTCTGGGAGTCTGGGTAGTAGCGTGATACTGTATCAGGGGGGATGAGAAAAATCTGGCCTTGTTTCAGATGATGGATCTGATGGTTGATTTCAAAATATCCGCTTCCCTCCAGAATAAAATGCATATGGTACTGCGGACGCTTTTTCGGACCCCATACATAACCAGGTGAAGGCTGGTGGATACCGCATCTTGTCAGATAGAGATCGTTTGTTTGATGTTCAATCTGGTCGAGACATTGAAAATCCACACGGTCATAGTATACGTTTGTTTCCATAGCAATGAGTCCCTCCTTTGAAAGTGCAGCTCAAAGTTGAATATAGCATATAAAGATTTGATAGAAAAGTCAAGGCAAGGAGAGAAAAATGAGGATAACAAGTAATATAAAAGCAAATATAAGACAGACATTAAGGGACCTTCCGGATGGCAGACAGGTATATGACATCATATTGGATCAGATTCCATCCCAGGAGGATGAGATCACCATTACTTGTGAATGGGATTTCCCGATCTGTAACATTGCGGGAAGATGGCATCCAAATTGCAGATATGACAGAACGCTGAAAGCGGACTGGGCACATGGGGAAATTTCTATGAGTTCTGTGTCAGCGCCGTTGAATGTATTTTTCAGTACTGACGGGCGAAATATTAAGACCATAGCTGTCTCAGAAGCAGAGAAAAAAGTCAATATGAATGTGGGAGTCCATGAGGAAAATGGAACGATGAAATGTCGTGTGAAAGTTTTTGCCGGAGCGGTAGAAACGCCGGCATACAAAGTCAGGATTCTTCTGGATGACCGGGACGTCCGGTATGAGCAGGCGATTGGGGATGCGGTAGACTGGTGGGAAACAGACTGTGGATTTCGTCCGGCATTTGTACCGGATGAGGCCAGAGATCCGATGTATTCTTTCTGGTATTCCTATCATCAGGAGTTCACGGAAGAAGACGTCGAAGCAGAGTGCCGGCGTGCGGCCGAGCTTGGATTTCGGACTGTGATCGTGGACGATGGATGGCAGACGGACGATACGAACCGGGGCTACGGATATTGCGGGGACTGGGAGGTCACTGAAAAGAAAATCAAAAATATGAAAGATCACGTAGATCGTATTCACAAGCTGGGGATGAAATACCTGCTGTGGTTCAGCGTACCTTATGTCGGAATGTATTCCAAAGTATGGAATCTGTTTCATAATAAACTGATTGCAGTGGATGAAGAGCAAAAGACGGGAATTCTGGATATCCGCTATCCGGAAGTGAGGTCGTATTTGAAAACTATCTATGTAAATGCCGTAAAGGACTGGGGACTGGACGGCTTGAAACTGGATTTTATCGATGAATTTTATGAGAGAGCAGATACCCCGAAAGTGAATGAAGATATGGACTGTATCTGCTTGCAGGCAGCCCTTGATAGACTTCTTGGGGAGACGATGGCAGAGTTAAAACAGATAAAACCGGACATCCTTATCGAATTCCGACAGCGGTATATCGGGCCGTTTATCAGGAGATATGGCAACATGTTAAGGGTCTGTGATTGTCCGGAATCGGGGCTTGCCAATAGGGTAGGAAGTATCGATCTGCGGCTGATGAACAGATATACGGCGGTACACTCTGACCCAATCGTCTGGAACGAAAGAGAGACACCGGAGACAGCGGCTCTTCAGATCATCGATACGCTTTTTTCAACGATGCAGTTTTCGGTGAAAATGGAATACCTGACAGCAGAACACCGCAATATGGTGGAGAATTACATGGATCTGATGAGGAGATATCGAAGACTGCTTCAAACGGGCCCGATTAAAGCAGAAGAGCCGCAGAATCTCTATCCGCAGGTCAGTGTCAGAGACAACGATACGGAGATTACAGCAGTATACTCAGCGGGAAGAGTCGTTACTATCGGAAAACAGCAGAAAGAAACCATCATTATCAATGGTACAAAGGCAACAGAAATCTATATCAAAGCAGAAAACGAAACTCCTGCCAAAGTGATTCAAAAAGATTGTTATGGGGAGATTGTGGAAGAAAAGGACGTGATTCTTGCTGGAATTACAGAGCTTCCTTGCACGGCGGCGGGACGATTGGAAATTATCAAACAAATGTGAAAGGTGGAGGTCAGTATGAAAAAGAGAATGAGAAGACTTGCGGCAGTTGGTCTGGTAACTGTAATGACAGGTTCCATGCTGCTTGGATGCGGAGGAGAAAAGGAGAAGGAAGATGGAAAGACAAGTGATGGAAAAGTCCAGCTCCGTTTCGCAACCTGGGATGACGCAACCGCATTGGACAGCCAGCAGGAATGTGTCGATAAATTTAATGAGAGCCAGGATAAGATTGAAGTTGTACTGGAAGGATGGGGATCTGATTTTGATACAAAGATGACGGCCAGCATGGGAGCGAAAGACGCTCCGGACGTGATGTACATGTGGGATTATCCAACCTATTCAGAAAGTCTGGAACCACTAGACGAGCGGATTGAGGCTGAGGGAGAAGAATACAAGAATAATTTCTTTGAGGCACTCTGGCCGTACAATTCCAATGACGGGAAGATTTACGGTGTTCCGGTCAGTGTCGTAACATCTTGCCTGTATTATAATAAAGATTTATTTGACCAGGCCGGAGTGGAATACCCGTCAGATGACTGGACCTGGGAGGATGTGGAAAAAGCGTCAAAAGAAATTCAGTCCAAGATCGACGGTGTCAATGGATTTACCTTTCCGATTGGCACGCTGCCTTATACATTGGAAATGTACTTATGGAGCAATGGAACTGCGTTTGTGGATGAGGACGGTAAACTGGATGGTAATATCAACAGTAAGAAATCCATTGAAGTGTTTGAAAAGTTCCAGGATATGGAAAAAGACGGCGTGCTGTATGCGTCCGAAGAAAGCGGACAAAGCGAAATGCTGGGCGGCAAGACGGCAATGTATGTCGATGGAACATGGCCGATCAAGCAGTTTGAAGAAGAAGGACTCAATTATGGTATCGCACAGATTCCGAAATTTGAAGGGACCGAACATTCCATCAGTGTCATCAATACGTCTGGTATCGCAATTTCCAAAACCAGTAAACACAAAGATGAGGCATGGGAATTCCTGAAATACTGGACAGGAGAAGAGATGAATAAGTACCGGATCGAAACGGAACTCCCGGCATTAAAATCGGTAGTAGAGTCTGAAAATCTTAGAGAAAATCCAAACTGTGCTCCATTCTATACAGCGCTTGATAACTGTGCAGGCTATGCACCGGCAAGTTTCATTGCGGACGGCTGGACCGAGATTGACGCCGATGTACAGCTTGCATTTGAAAGTATCATCAATCCAAGCAGTTTAGCGGATCCGAAAGAAGCTTTGAACGAGGTTGTAGCAAACCACGAATAGTTGCCGTAGATCAGCGATCGATATCGATTGTGCAAGAGAAAGAGGGGGATCTTCCCCCTCTAAATCATAAGGAGAGAGTTACATGAAAAAATGGAAGACCATAACGCCCTATCTGTTTATCACACCGTGGATTATCGGATTCCTTGTTTTTACACTTGGACCACTGATCTTTTCTCTGTGCATCAGCATGTTTGACTGGCCGGTAGTCGGGGAGAGAACTTTTGTAGGGCTTGGAAATTATATAAAAATGTTTACTGAGGACAAGCAGGTGCTGAAATCTCTGGTGATCAGCATTAAATACGCGGCAATTTTTGTACCGCTTAATATCTGTATTGCTCTGTTCCTTGCGATGCTGATCAGCCAGCCGTTGAAAGGGATCAAAATATATCGGACGATATTCTATATTCCGGCTGTAGTCTCCGGTGTTGCGACATCCGTAATCTGGAGCTGGGTGCTAAACGGTGATTATGGTGTTTTGAACTATCTTTTGTCTTTCATCGGCATTGAAGGACCAAAATGGCTTGTAGACCCTTCGTGGGCGATTCTGGCGGTCGTTATCGTTAGCGCTTTCGGAGTCGGGACTATGATGCTTGTATTCTATACGAATATTAAGGGGATACCGGCAGATCTTTATGAAGCTGCGTCTCTTGACGGAGCCGGACCGGCACGGCAGTTTTTTAGTATCACTCTGCCGATTATCACGCCGACATTATTGTTTAACCTGATTACCTCGATTATCAGTTCTTTCCAGCAGGTTACGCTTGTCATGCTTCTGACTGCGGGCGGACCGATGAAGTCTACCTATTTTTACGGACTGATGACTTACGAGAATGCGTTTCGCCATCACAAACTTGGGTATGCCAGCGCCAACGCCTGGGTGATGTTTGTCATTATTCTGTGCCTGACGGCATTGGTTTTCAAATCCTCTTCTATGTGGGTATTCTATGAAAGTGAAGTCGGCGGTTCTAATAATAAGAAGAAAAGGAGGAAAAAGTAATGAGAATGTCTAAAAAAACGAAGGTAATTCTGTATGTGATCCTGACATTACTTGCGGTTTACTTTTTGTTTCCTTTTGTATATATGTTTTTCTCCACATTTAAAACAGAATCAGAGGCGGTAGCATTTCCACCGAAATTCCTTCCTGACATCTGGAATTGGCAGAATTATGTGGACGCATGGAATGCCCAGCCGTTTGCGACATTTCTGAAAAATTCCGTGACAGTTACCGTACTGTCGGCGCTGGGATCCATGGTATCGGCTGCACTTGTAGCCTACGGGTTTGCAAGATTTCAATTCCGGGGAAAGAATGTACTGTTCATGTTGCTGCTTTCTACTATGATGATTCCGTGGGATGTTACGATGATCCCACAGTATATGGAGTTCAACGCATTTGGATGGCTGAATACTTTAAAGCCACTGATTATTCCGTCCTGGTTCGGATCAGCATATTATATCTTCCTGATGCGCCAGTTCTTGATGGGCGTGCCGAAAGATTTTGAGGAGGCGGCCCGGATCGATGGGGCAAACTCATTCCAGATCTTTTACAAAATTTATGTGCCGATTATGAAGCCGTCCCTGATTCTCGTCGGTGTACTGAATATGCTGTCTGCATGGAACGATTATCTGGGACCATTGATTTTCCTGCAGGAAAGATCCAAGTATACACTGGCTCTAGGACTGGCTTCGTTCAAGGGGGTTTACTCTGAATCCATTGTTCCGATGCTGTGTATCACAGTGATTATGATCCTACCACCGATTTTGATTTTCTTATTTGCGCAGCGGTATATTATAGAAGGAACCGGAGGGGCGATCAAATAACACGGAAAGGGAATCTTTTGCTATGAAAAGATTCTCTTTTTTGGTAAAATATAAGAAAAGTACATGGAAAAAGGAGACGAATATGGCGATTAGATTTCATCAGACTTCAAAAGAATTTCATCTTTATAATGAAAAGATCAGTTATATCATTAAAATTCTGGAAAACGGGCAGTTAGGGCATGTCTATTATGGCAAGCGCATCACAGATCGGGAGGATTTCGGGTATCTTGTCGAGTATGTGTCCAGAGATATGGCTCCGTATCCATTTGAGGGCAGGAGCAATTTTTCTCTGGAACATTTAAAACAGGAGTATCCCGCCTTTGGCTCCGGGGATACGAGGTATCCGGCTTTTGAACTGGAGAGTGGGGACGGCAGCAGGGTAGTGGATTTCAAATATCAGTCCCATGAGATCTATGCCGGGAAGAAAGGGATTGAGGGTCTGCCATCAGTCTATGTGGAGAATGAAAATGAGGCGGATACTTTGGAGGTTGTGTTGGAGGATGCTTTTTTAAAAACACGTATCATACTGTCATATAGCATCTTTTCGGACCGTCCGGTGATTACCAGACATGCGAAGTTTGCATGTGAGAAAGAAGATGGCATCACTCTTCTGAACTGTATGAGCGGTTGTCTCGATTTGCCGGATATGGAGTACGAGATGGTGGAGCTGGCGGGAGCGTGGGGCAGAGAACGGTATCCGCAGACCAGAAAGCTTGGCTACGGTACACAGGCCGTGTACAGTATGCGGGGGTGCAGCAGCCACCAGTTCAATCCGTTTCTTATGTTAAAGCGGTCAAATACCGATGAGCACCAGGGAGAGGCGATCGGATGCAGTCTGATCTACAGCGGTGATTTTCTCGCCCAGGTGGAGGTGGACAACTTCGATGTGACACGGGTTGTGATGGGAATCCACCCGAATGAATTTCGTTGGGAGATGGCAAAGGGTGAATCCTTCCAGACCCCGGAGATGGTGATGGTCTACTCGGACAGGGGGATGAACCAGATGAGCCGGACGTTCCACGATCTGTACCGGACCCGGCTTGCGAGAGGCGTATGGAGGGACAAGGCAAGGCCGATCCTCATCAATAACTGGGAGGCGACCTATTTTGATTTTAACGAAGAAAAGATTTTGCGGATTGCCGAAAAAGCAAAGGAGATTGGCGTGGAGCTCTTCGTCCTGGACGACGGATGGTTTGGAAAGCGCAATAAGGATAACGCTTCCCTGGGTGACTGGTACCCGAATCTTAACAAGCTGCCGGGAGGTATTACCGGGCTTGCCAGAAAGATTGAGGAGATGGGGATGAAATTCGGGCTCTGGTTTGAACCGGAGATGACGAATAAGGACAGTGCTCTCTTCCGGGCGCATCCAGATTGGCTGCTGGCAGACATTCGCCGGAATTATTGCCACAGCAGGAACCAATACGTGCTTGATTTCTCCAAATCGGAGGTGGTGGATTACATTTACGGACAGATGAGAAAAATCTTAACGGAGGCTCCGGTTTCCTATATCAAGTGGGATATGAACCGGGCGTTCTCAGAAGTCTTTTCCAATGGAAACGATAGAACGTACCAGGGGAAGGTACGGCATAACTATATTCTTGGGGTGTACAGTCTTTACGAGCGGCTGATTCAGGAATTCCCGGACGTGCTCTTTGAGTCCTGTGCAAGCGGCGGAGCCCGCTTTGATCCGGGAATGCTCTACTATGCTCCGCAGGCATGGACTTCGGATGATACGGATGCGGTAGAGCGGATTAAAATCCAGTACGGTACATCTTACGTCTATCCCCTGTCCAGTATGGGAAGCCATGTGTCCGCGTCACCGAACCACCAGATTTTCCGCAGCACGTCTCTGGAGACGAGAGGAAATGTGGCGTACTTTGGAACTTTTGGTTATGAACTGGATATCACGAAGCTTACGGAGAAAGAACTGGAACAGATGAAGGAGCAGATCACATTTATGAAACAGCACCGGGATCTCATCCAGAAAGGAGAATTTTACCGCCTCGAAAGTCCGTTTAAGGGTAATCAGGCGGCCTGGGAGGTGGTCGCAAAGGATGGAAGCGAAGGACTGATGGCGTATTTTCGGGTACGGCAGCCGATCCAGGGTAAGCTGGAACGCATCTATTTCAGTGGTCTGGAAGAGACAAAAGCTTATGAAGTGCGGGAATGTTTCGGGGAGAAGACAGATTTCGGCGTTCATTATGGGGACGAGCTCATGTATGTGGGATTTAGCGTTTCAGACTGCTCCAGCGGGCTTGTGGGAGTAGCAAGAACGGGACAGGGAGACGGATACTCCAGACTCTTCCATTTCCGGAAAGTAAACTAAGTAAAAAAGAGAAAAAGCAGACCGTAAGAAACGGTTTGCTTTTTTTGGCGTAAGAAACTATAATAATACAGGAACAATTTTGAAAGAAAGGGGAAAGATGATGCTGAAAGGAAAGACAGTGGTTCTTGCTGTGACAGGTAGTATCGCGGCCTACAAGATCGCGTCGCTTGCGAGCACTCTGAAAAAGCTGGAGGCGGACGTCCATGTACTGATGACTGAGAATGCGGAGAATTTCATTCATCCTATTACGTTTGAGACTCTCACCGGCAATAAGTGTCTGATTGATACATTTGACCGGAATTTTCAGTACAGTGTGGAGCACGTGTCCCTTGCTAAGCTTGCGGACGTGGTGATGATCGCACCGGCCAGTGCTAATGTGATCGGAAAGGTCGCAAATGGCATTGCAGACGATATGCTCACGACGACGGTGATGGCCTGCCGATGCAAGAAAATCGTCGTCCCGGCCATGAACACGAATATGTTTGTCAATCCGATCGTTCAGGACAATCTGGACAAGCTTCGCCACTTCGGCTACGAGGTGGTAGATCCTGTCACCGGATATCTGGCGTGCGGGGATACGGGCCAGGGCAAGATGCCGGAGCCAAAGCTTCTTCTGGAGTATATTTTAAAAGAGATCCAGTATGAAAAGGATCTTGCCGGGAAGCGAGTACTGGTCACGGCAGGGCCGACTCAGGAGGCCATTGATCCGGTGCGGTTTCTTACGAACTATTCCACGGGTAAGATGGGCTATGCGCTGGCTACAGTCTGCATGAGGCGGGGAGCCGACGTGACTTTAGTCACAGGACCGACCCAGACAGAGAAGCCAAAGTTCGTCCGGATGATTCCGGTTCGTACGGCAAAGCAGATGTTTGATGCTGTGACAGAATATGCCGGTGATCAGGACATCATTATCAAAGCCGCTGCTGTGGCGGACTACCGCCCGAAGTACCAAAGTGATGAGAAGGTAAAGAAACAGGACGGAGAGCTTGCTATCGAGATGGAGCGTACTGATGATATCCTGCAATACCTTGGCGACCACAAAAAAGAGGGGCAGTACCTCTGCGGATTTTCCATGGAGACAGAGCAGATGATGGAAAACTCCCGCAAAAAGCTGAAGAAGAAACATCTGGATATGATCGTGGCAAACAATCTGAAAGTAGAGGGCGCCGGATTCGGCGGCGACACCAATGTCGTCACGATGATTACGGACGATGCGGAGATTTCACTCGGAAAGATGACAAAGGAGGAGACAGCCGCACATATCATCAGCCAGATTTTAAAGGAACAAGAGAAACGAAAATAGGGAAACAGAACATGATTTCTGTGCCGTAACGTATTGTATCTCGTAAGAGAATGATAACAAGGAGGCAATCATTATGTATCAGACAGGAAAAAGCAATAGTAGAAACAGCGCACTCAGCGTAAGGAGCATGACCCAGGTGGCATTATTCGGAGCAATCATTGTGCTTTTGGCATTTACCCCTTTTCTCGGATATATTCCGCTTGGATTTACAAGGGCAACCATCATCCACATCCCGGTCATCATCGGATCTCTTCTGATGGGACCGAAAAAGGGAGCGGTACTTGGACTTGTCTTTGGAGCGACCAGCTTTATAAATAACACGATGAATCCGACCGTGACGTCCTTTGTATTCACCCCGTTTTACAGCCTGGGAGAGTTCAGCGGAGGAATCGGAAGCCTTGTGATCTGCTTCATTCCGCGGATACTGGTCGGTGTTGTGCCACACTATGTGTATAAGGGCGTCCGGTCCTTATCCAAAAATGAAAAAGTTTCGTCAGCAGGATTGATTCTGGCTGGGATGTCGGGAGCCCTTGTCAATACCCTGCTTGTGATGAATCTGATCTTCGTGTTTTTCCGTGACGCCTATGCGCAGGCAAACGGGGTCGCAGTCAATGCGGTGTACGCATTTATTCTCTCCGTCATCGGGACGAACGGAATTCCGGAAGCCATAGTGGCGGCAGTATTTACACTTTGTATCGGAAAGATTTTGATGAGGAAAAATATCAGAGACAGACTGGGAGTTTAAAGTATGATTTTAGCGATTGATATAGGAAATACCAATATTGTGATCGGATGCATGGAGGGAGACAAATGCAGTTTTATCGAGCGGCTCTCCACAGTCCGCACGAAGACGGAACTGGAGTACGCCATTGACATAAAAAATGTCCTTGATATCTACCAGGTTGATCCGGCAGCTCTCCAGGGCGGGATCATATCGTCTGTTGTGCCCCAGATTACAAAGATTTTCCAGCTTGCGGCAGAAAAGATCCTGAAAAAGGAGATTCTGATCGTTGGGGCGGGTATCAAGACCGGACTGAATATCCGCATGGATAATCCGGCTTCTTTAGGCGGCGATCTGGTGGTGAACGCAGTGGCAGGAATCAAGGAGTACGAGGCGCCGATGCTGATCTTTGACCTCGGTACGGCGACGACAGTCAGTGTCATCGATAAGGACCGCCGCTATCAGGGCGGCATGATCTATCCGGGTGTAGGGGTCTCCCTGGATTCTCTGACCGCAAGGGCGGCGCAGCTCTCCGGTATCAGTCTGGAGGCGCCGGAGCATCTGATTGGAAAGAATACGATAGAATGTATGAAAAGCGGTGTGATTTACAGCAGCGCAGCGGCCATTGACGGTATTATCGACCGGATGAAGGAGGAGCTTGGGGGCAAGGCGACGGTCATCGCCACCGGAGGTCTTGCAAAGAAAATCGTTCCGCATTGCAGGCGAGATGTGATTCTGGACGACGATTTGTTGTTAAAAGGACTTTCGATTTTATATTATAAGAATAAAAAATAAGGTTCCACCAAAATCCGGCGGAGTATAAAGGAGAGTACCAAAGAGGGGGATGCAGATCATTGAAAAAGAACAAGTACGAAATTGATATGTGTAACGGGACGATCATGGACAAGCTGATTTCATTTTCCTTCCCACTGATGTTGACAAGTATTTTGCAGTTGATGTTCAATGCTGTGGATATTATTGTTGTGGGGAGGTTCAGTGGAAGCCAGTCTCTGGCGGCAGTGGGTTCTACGACGGCCCTCATCAATATTTTTACGAATCTGTTTATCGGCATTTCCCTTGGAGCCAACGTGCTTGCGGCCCGCTACTATGCGGCCGGAAGAGACAAGGAGATGTCAGAGGCCGTCCATACGGCGATCTTTCTGGCGCTGATCAGTGGTCTTATCATGGCTGTGGTAGGCATCGGCGCCTCCCGGTTTGCATTGACGCTGATGGGAACGCCGGACGACGTGATCGATCTGTCCGTCCTCTATATGCGGATTTACTTCATGGGGATGCCATTTTTCATGCTGTATAATTACGGGGCGGCAATTTTACGGGCGGTGGGAGATACGAAGCGCCCACTGTTTTATCTGATTGCGGCAGGACTTGCCAATGTCATACTGGATCTGCTTCTTGTCATTGTGATCCCCCTGAATGTGGCAGGAGTGGCGGTAGGAACAGTGGCATCTCAGATGGTGTCCTGTATTCTGGTGCTTCGATGTCTGTACCGGACAGAGGGAAGCTATCAGCTCCGCTTCTCCAGACTGACCATCAAATCGGAGCATTTAAAAATGATCTTTCAGGTGGGAGTTCCGGCGGGCATCCAGAGTACGGTTATCAACTTTTCCAATGCGCTGCTGCAGTCCTCGGTCAATTCTTTTGGATCGACGGCTATGGCGGGCTATACGGCAGCCAATAATATTATCGGATTCTTGTACTCTGCAGTCAATGCGGTTACTCAGGCGTGCATGAGCTTTACGAGCCAGAACTACAGTGTCGGTAAGCCAAAGCGGATGGATCGGGTGCTTGTGAACTGTATTATCCTGACGGTCAGCGTCTCGGCGGCTATGGGAATCGGAGCCTATGCTTTTGGAGGGCAGCTTTTGAAGATTTATACCTCGGAGGCTGACGTGATCCGGTGCGGCTTGGAAGTGCTTTCCATCACCACGGTGCCGTATTTTCTTTGCGGGATTATGGATCTTTTCCCTGGAGCTATGCGGGGAATGGGGCACTCCGGAGTACCGATGATCCTTTCCGTGATTGGAACGGTAGGAACGAGAATCGTATGGGTTTATCTGTTATTTCCGCACCACAGATCCCTGTATTTTCTGTTTATTTCCTATCCGGCGTCCTGGATTCTTACGATCATCATGCAAGCAGTCTGCTTTTATTTTGTGCGGAAACAGTGCAGAATGGAGATGCATATTCTTGGCGGCGAGTAAGAGAAAGGGCTGATACGAAAACAGATACATAGGAAGTATAAAAAAGCTCCTTTCGGGATGATGGCTTTTTGCCAGTCTCTCGAAGAGGAGCTTTTATTATGAGATCTTAGAAAGGATCTGTAGTGGTCTTGATATTGTTCCCATATTTTCGGAAGATGTACCGAAGCATCAGAATCGCGCAGACGCCAAGAATCAACTCGGCTGTAAACTGTGCATAAGCGAGTCCGTAAAGTGGGAAGATGGCGTTTAAAATCAGCAGCGCCGGGATTTCCAGCACGAGTTTGCGCATCACTGCGAAAAGCAGAGCATATTTTCCGAATCCAAGGGACTGGAACACACCGACTGTCAGAAAGTCCAGACTGAGGAAAGCCAGTCCAAGACTGAAGCCCCGTAGAAATCTGCTTCCGTAAGCGATGATGGATTCATTTTTCATAAACAGGCTGATCAGTTCACCTGAACCGATATAGTAAAGCAAGGTGACGACAGCCAGGGCCGGGACAACCAGCTTAATAGCAAAGAGAATCGACGCTTTCATGCGTTTTCGATCCCCGGAGGCAAAATTGTAGCTGACTAACGGCATGATCCCCTGAGAGAATCCCATGGACACCTGCATTGGCACCATGTAGATTTTGTAGGAGATTCCCATAGCAGCTACTGCGTCGGCGCCGTACGCGGAGGTGAAATTGTTGAGAATTGTCATCCCGGTTACGTTGAGCAAATTCTGGATGGAGGCTGGTATGCCAACGCCGCATACTTCCATGACAATCTCCTTTTTGATCCGGAATTTCCGCGGATTGATACAGACAAACGTATTTCCACGTTTCACATATAGGAGGACGAAGAAATACAGACAGGCAACACAGTTGGATAAAAAAGTAGCGCATCCGGCGCCCGCAGCCCCCATACCAAGTCCCCACGGCATAATGAAAATCGGATCCAGAATCATATTCAGGAAACAGCCGCTCATCGTTCCAATGCTGGCGTGCAGAGCAGCTCCTTCCGAGCGGACAAGGTACGCCATCACGACATTTAAGATAGCCGGTGCAGCTCCAAGGAAAACGGTCCAGAAGAGATAGCCCTGCGTGGCGCTCCTGGTTGTGGCGTCCGCACCGATCAGGGACAGGAGCGGATTCTGCAGCAAACAGCACAATATTCCGAAGAGTACACCGCAGATGAGCGAACAGTAAAATCCAAAAGCAGAGCTTAACGATACAACCTCGTAGTCTTTCCGGCCAAGAGCGCGGCTCATCATGCTGGACGTACCGACGCCGAAAAGATTATTGACGGCGTTGAAAGCAAGCAGAACCGGGGCAGCAAGAGAGACTGCTGCGTTTTCCACCGGCTGATTCAGCATTCCCACAAAATAGGTGTCCGCCATGTTGTAGAGAACCATGACGAGAGAACTTAAAATCATCGGGATGGAAAGCTTTGCAACGGCCGACGGAATGGACGCCCTCTCAAACAATTCTATTTTCTTATCATCGTGCATCTGAAAATCCCTCCTATTCTGTCGGAAGCCACAAAAAAGCGGCAGATCACCGAATTCGTAATTGTGCACAATACTTTTAGTATAGCACAAAATCGGCGGGAAGGGGAGAAAAAAATCCCTTGGAAGATGATCGGGAAGTATCGACTTCGACTCCTTTCTGTGATATCATTATGTTTATGCAACGATAGAATAGAAAGGGGTATTCTCGTGGAAGATACGTCTGAAAATACAAGACTTTCCAATCAGATTTGTCTTGGTCTGGTCGCCCACGTAGATTCGGGGAAAACGACGTTGGCTGAAAGTATTTTATTTCAAAGCGGACGCATCCGCACCATGGGGAGGGTGGATCACAAAGATGCGTTTCTGGATACCTATGAGCTGGAAAAGAGCAGAGGAATCACGATTTTTTCCAAGCAGGCGCAGACGAATATCGGAGAGAAGCAGGTGACTCTTTTGGATACACCGGGTCATGCGGATTTCTCGGCGGAAATGGAGCGGACGCTCCAGGTGCTGGACTATGCGGTGCTTGTGATCAGCGGACCGGACGGCGTACAGGGTCAGGTGCGCACACTTTGGACATTGCTGGACCGGTACCGGATTCCGGTCTTTCTTTTTGTAAACAAAATGGATCAGCCGGGGACGGACCGGGCGAAGATTCTTCGGGGACTGAAAGAAGAGCTGGATGAACGGTGCGTGGACTTTGGAAGTGATCAGGACAAGGACCTCTTTTTGGAAAACATCGCGGTATGCGAGGACTCGCTTCTGGAGAGTTATCTGGAGACCGGAGAGATTGAGGAGGAGACGGTACGGATTCTTGTTCGTGAGAGAAAACTGTTTCCATGCTGTTTTGGGTCCGCACTGAAAATGCAGGGCGTCGAAGAATTTCTCGGGGTTCTTGATACATACATGGCGATACCGCGGTATCCGGAGAAATTCGGGGCGAAGGTCTATAAGATCGCAAGAGATCAGACAGGAATCCGGCTGTCCTATATGAAAATCACGGGAGGGACGTTACGTGTCAAAGATGTTCTTTCCGGGCAGCAAAAGGATTATCCTGATAAGACTTGGGAGGAGAAAGTTCATCAGATCCGGATTTATTCCGGATCTGCGTTTCAGAGTGTGGAGGAAACTGGGGCAGGAAGTATCTGTGCCATTGCAGGTCTTGATTCTACATGGTCCGGTGAGGGAATTGGTGTCGAACCGGATGCTCAGGTGCCAATACTGGAGCCGGTGCTTTCTTATCAGGTACTCTTTCCGGATGGAGAGGACCTCCACCTCATGCTTTTGAAACTGAGAGAGATTGAGGAGGAAGTGCCGGAGCTTCATATTGTATGGAATGAACAAACGGAAGAAATTCACGTCCAGGTCATGGGAGAAGTACAGATTGAGATTTTGCAGAACATGATTTCAGAGCGGTTCGGTGTCCGCACGGAATTCAGTTCCGGAAGTATTGTATATAAGGAAACAATCACAAAGAGAGTGGAAGGCATCGGCCATTTCGAGCCACTGCGCCATTATGCGGAGGTCCATCTGATTCTGGAGCCGGGGGAGCGGGGAAGCGGGCTGGTACTGGAGAATCAATGCAGCGATGACATGTTGGATAAAAACTGGCAGCGCCTGATTATGACCCATCTGGCGGAACGGAAACATCCGGGCGTTTTGACCGGATCGGAGATCACAGATTTGAAAGTGATATTGGCGGCCGGGAGGGCACATATAAAGCACACGGAGGGTGGTGACTTCCGGCAGGCAACGTACCGGGCGGTGCGTCAGGGACTGATGAAAGCAGAAAGTATTCTTCTGGAACCGGTGTACGATTTTGTCCTGGAAGTGCCTCAGGAAAATGTGGGTCGTGCAATGACTGATATCCAGAAGATGGGCGGTACATTTGCACCGCCGGAACAGAGCATGGACCAGACAATCCTGAGGGGGAGTGTTCCTGTATCCGAGGTTCAGGACTACCAGATGGAAGTGGTAGCATATACAAAAGGCCAGGGTCGGATGTCCTGTACACTGCGGGGGTATGAACCATGTCACAATAGCGAGGAGATTGTAGAGGCCACAGGATACTGTGCCAAGAACGATTCGGACAATCCGGCCGGATCGATATTTTGCTCCCACGGTACAGGGTTCTATGTGGAATGGGACGAGGTCGAAAAACACATGCATGTGGAACGTGTTCTGAAAGAAGAAAAGCCGGAAGTAAAAACGGAAACAACACCAAGATCTTATACGCTGACTTCCAGTTATGGGTGGGGAGATGAAAAAGAGCTGGAAGAAATTTTTAAGCGGACTTATGGGTCCGGGCAGGAGCGGAAATACGGGTACCAGAAGCAGAGGACGGCTGCTTTGGCACCGAAAACAGTTTCAGCCAGAAAAAAGGAGGAGTCAGAAGAATATCTCCTGGTGGATGGGTACAATATTATCTTTGCGTGGGAGGAACTAAAAGAGCTCTCAAAGGTGAATATTCAGGCGGCCAGGGACAAACTGATGGATATACTCAGCAATTACCAAGGGTATAAAAAGCAGACGCTAATCCTTGTTTTTGACGCATACAAAGTAGAGGGGCAGATGGGTGAAGTACAGAAATACCACAATATTTATGTCGTCTACACGAAAGAGGCGGAGACTGCGGATCAGTATATCGAAAAGACAGTACATAAGATCGGCAGGACGCATCAGGTGACGGTTGCAACCTCGGATGGTCTGGAACAGATTATTATCATGGGTGCGGGGGCAAGGAGATTGTCAGCAAAAGGGCTGAAAGAGGACATTGAGCAGGCGAACATCGATATCCGGGAAAATTATCTGGGACAGTACGAGCGAAAAGGGAAAACGTACCTTTTTGACCAGCTTTCCGAGGAGATGACTGATTTCATGGAAGAAATTCGAAAAGGACGCAAACAGTTCCAGGGTTTCAAAAAATAGTCAAAAAAGAGAAAAAGGACTGAACCAATTAAGAAAATGGTTCAGTCTTTTTAGTTTACGGTAAACTGTGCAGTAAGAGTAAATGAGAGAAACTTTGCTAATACTAAAGAAAAACCACAGTAAGGGAGGAACCGATTTATGGAAAAAAGCGTGACAGGGAGATCGCTGAGACAGTTTCAGACTTTTTTGATTCACGAAGAGAAGAGTCCGGCAACTGTCCAAAAGTATATGCGGGAATTACAGAGGCTTACCGTATTTTTAGATGGTATGAAGATTTCCAAACAGAAGATACTTGAATACCGGGAAAAACTGATGGAAATATATCAGCCTAAGACCGTCAATACCAAGCTGTCAGCAGTCAATGCGTACCTCGAATTTTCCGGGCTTTCAGCCTGTACCGTAAAACTTCTGAAAATTCAGCGGCAGGCATTTGCGGATGAGGAAAAAGAACTGTCAGAACAGGAATATCGTCGTCTTTTACAGGCGGCAAAACGTAGGTCGAATCATCGTCTGTACTATGTGATTCTTACTATTGGAGGGACTGGAATCCGGGTAAGCGAATTGAAATTTATTACAGTGGAGGCATTGAAAAACAGAAAAGTACAGATTCATTTAAAGGGGAAAGACCGTACCATTTTGCTCCCCCAAAAACTGCGGAAAAAGCTGAATCAGTATGTAAAAACACAGTCTATCCATCAGGGGCCGGTATTTCAGACCAGAAGCGGAAAACCATTGGACAGGAGCAACATCTGTCACGAGATGAAGGAGATCTGCCAGGAGGCGGACGTGGATCGAAAAAAAGTCTTTCCTCACAATCTACGGCATCTGTTCGCCCGGTGCTTTTATGCGGTGGAGAAAAATCTGGCGCTTCTGGCAGATATTCTCGGACACTCTTCGATTGAAACGACACGGATTTATGTAGCGGAGGGGGCTAGAAAACATGAACGAATCCTGAAAAAGATGCACTTAATAATCTGAAAATACCACAGAATGGTTATTTTGCGGTAGAAAATAGATACCACAGAATGGTTATTCCGTGGTAAAAAAATACATAATGAGACATCCTTATCTAGCATGTTTCATTTTAATATTATAAACGTAAGAAGTCAATAGTTTTTTTGCATACAAAGAAGCCCGTTTAAATTTTAAGAAAGCGGGCCTTTTTACCTGTACGCTTTTTTTAAAGAAAGAAGGGTGAATCGTCAGATTCAGAAGGACAAAACAAGGGAAAAGCCCTTGTTTTCTTGTTGTTTTGGGTTTGTTACCACAGAATAACCATTCTGTGGTATAGCGGACGCATAAAAAAGCAGGTGGGATGGCAAGTGAAGGAAATGATAAAATGTCTGGTTTGCAGACCAGAAAAAGTAACTTTTGGAATGAAAGAATTTCTGATCTGGGAAAGAGACCTGGATGAGAAACTGACGTGCCGCACGATTCCTTATGACACTATGGTGCTTGCCTATCCGGAAGCGTACGACGAAAAGACCGGAGAGATGACAGCGCCGGAGATTCAGGAGATTACCGGAAGTATGAAGGGGAATTTAATTATCTGGGACAGACAGCGCACGATGTTTCGGGTTGAGCTTTTCGACTACGAGGAGGACGTAGGGAGCATCTTTATGCGGCTGGCGGATCAGATTCCCTTTGCATTTCTGGGATCTACACCCTGGATGCAGATTCAGGATGATCAGGACTTTGCGGAAATGCTGAGGATGATTTCTTTATATAAGAATTTGAATCCACAATGTTATGACTGAATCGTCCTTTATCTTATATATGCGGATGCGCCAGAAACTATGATACAAACAAAGATAGCGGATTGAAAATCCGGGAAAAGGAGTGGATGCCTATGAAACTGAAGGACGGGTTGATTCTGCGGGAAGTGGCGGGGCAGTTTGTAGTGGTGCCTACGGGAAAGAGAGTGCAGGAAGTGACATCCATTGTATACATCTCTTCTTCGGGCGCATACCTTTGGGATTACATGAAAGACCATGAATTTCAAAAAGAAGATCTTGTAAAGAAGATTCTGGAACATTACACCGGGGTGACCGGAGAACAGGCGGCGGTTGATATTGAGAAATTTTTGAAGACGCTTGCCGACAACAACATTTTAGATGATGGAAAAATTCGGGGGCAGGTTTTTGTAAAAATGCCGAAAGGAACTGGGAAAGATGGGGTATGAGTTTGAATCGGCCTGCAGCAGAATGGAATGGCTGGATCCTTTCTACAAGGCAGTCTGGGAAAAAGCCTTTGTGGATGCTATTCCGATTTCCGGAACCTTTGAATTGACTCCCAGGTGTAATTTTCGCTGTCGGATGTGCTATGTTCATCTGGAACCGTCGGAAATCCCGAAATATGGGAAAGAATTGACGGCCAGGGAATGGATCCGTATAGCAAAAGGAGCCAAAGAGGCCGGGACGACATGGCTTTGCATTACCGGCGGGGAGCCGCTGATGCATCCGGAATTCAGGACGATCTGGAGAGAATTGTCGCAGATGGGATTTTTTATTACTCTTCAAACAAATGCGTCCATGATCGACGGAAAGTTTGAAAAATTGTTGGAAGCCTTTCCTCCCCGGCAAGTCAAGATCACCCTCTACGGCACCAACAATGATGTTTACGAGCAGGTCTGCCGGATTCCCGGCGGGTTTACGAAGGTAGATAGGGGGATTCAGAGGCTAAAAGAGATGAGGATTCCGATCCAGCTTGTCAGTACCATTATTCGGCAGAATGAGGAAGACGTGAAACGGATGGCGTTCTATGCCTATTGCAATCAGCTTCCATGGACAATGACGGCAGGAGTCAAATCCTCAGTTCGAGGTGCTGACAATGAAGCAGGGGATGTCCGTATTCAAGAAAGGCTGGACGAACAAAAAAAGAAAGAGATTCAATATTTGCTGAAGAACAGGCCTGTTGAGATTGAACGAAAACCATGTACCTATTGTAAAGATTACCGGATAGGCTACTGGATTACATGGAACGGAGAAATACGGTTTTGCAGCTTTATGAATGAACCGCATATCAAGATAAGAGAGCAGGCATTTCGGGAGGCGTGGGAAAAGCTGATCCGGTACGAAGAAGAATTGGACTGGCCGGAAGAATGTAAGACCTGCAAGGCACAGAAAGGATGTTTCAAATGTGCCGGGATGTTGAATGCGGAATGTGGAAGTCCGCATAAGGTGACGGAAGAGTTTTGCGACAGAGTAAAAAGATGGCTTGATGAAGGGAAAGGAGAATGGAGGATATGACACAGACAGTATATGTACCAGTGGAAGCATCGGGTGTAAATACTTATGCAGTAAATATACCATCGGGTGCTGATACAACAAGCGGATATTATCTCAGCTATAACGTTGGGGGTGAAAACTCAGGATTTACGGGCATTAGTTGGTACTTAGATAAACCTGGAAACCCGTTTTCGGGATTTCAAGGAATAAGTAATGAGCAAGACATAATCGAATATTACGAGAGCAACCAAAATTTGAATGCCGTATTTTCAACGTGGATCAATCGAGTTGGCGAGGTTGCTGTCAGTGATTTTTGCAATGATTTGATGCATGGTGAAGCATACAGTAATGGATGTATAACAATGGCTCGCTAGCGGCAAACAATATGGAAGTAAAGTATAAGATTATTGAAATAACATTTGTTTCACAATTTAGAATCCATTCATTGGATGAGAAATTTATATCAGAAAGTGAGCAGAATATAGATTTTCTAATTAAGGAGTTTGATGAGGAAGATTCGGGAAGTTTATTCAGGAAATATAAAATACAGCCTAAAGGCCAGTACATAATTACCTATGAAAAAGAAATAGCCATTGTTGATAAGGAATGGAAGACAGTACAGTGTCTGCCCCAAAATTATCAAGAATTTGAACTGTTATTACTTCAAATATTTCGAATCCACGCTGTCCAGCGACATATGATCCAATTCCACAGCTCTCTTATCGACTTTGATGGACATGGCCTGATGTTTCTTGGTCCTTCCGGGATCGGGAAGACTACCCAGGCAGAGCTGTGGCATACATATCGTGACGCTGTTATTATCAACGGCGATATTGTGTTTGTGCAGGAGACAGAAGGGAACTTCCTTGGATGGGGCACGCCATGGCATGGTTCCTCTCCTTACTGTGAAAATGCCAGTGTTCCGGTGGATGCTCTCATCATTTTAAAGCAGGCTCCCAAGAACCGGATTCGGAAACTGGAAGGTTTTGAAAAGGTCTCCGCGGTTTCCGGCAGTATCTTCTACCCTCGCTGGCTGGAAAATGGAATGGAGCTGTGCTTGGAGACGTTGAATCATTTGTTGTGTGCGCTTCCGGTTTACGAGCTGTCCTGCCGGCCGGACGAGGCGGCAGTGGAGCTGGCGGAGAAAACCGTTTTTGGCGGGGAGAGATTCTGAAGATACCATGAGTGAGATTAGACGAGTCCTTCAAAAGGTCAGGGAGGGGAAGTTAAAGCGCCTGATTACGGAACTGCTCTGGATGTATGCCTATGTGCGGAAGTACTGGCTGTTGATCGGCGTGTATATCCTTCTGGGAGCGTCCGGGTCGGTACTGTCCTTGGGAACATCCGTTGTCAGCCGGGATCTGGTAGATGCAGTGACCGGAGTGAATTCTGCTGAGATTATACAGGTTGCGGTTGTCTATGTGGGCGTCGGCGTATCACAGATTTTTATCAATGCTGTGAAAACAAGTTTATCACTGAGAGTCCGGCTGAAGGTCACAAACGAGATCCGGAGCGACATCTATCAGCAGATCCTTCAGACGAATTGGGAATCCCTGGCGAAATACCGGTCTGGTGATCTTTTATACCGGGTTAACGGGGATGCGAGTGTGGTGGCGAATACGATCCTCACCTTTCTCCCGAATGTGGTGACGACACTCATTAGCTTTGGGGGGGCATTTGTTATTGTGGTGAGACATGATCCGGTTATGGCTGCGATTGCGCTGATGGGAGCGCCGGTTTCCTTTTTGACATCCCGGTATTCTATGAGGAAGATGCGGGATTTCCAAAAAGATAATCAGGAAGTTGCCAGCAACCGGACGGTGTTTGACCAGGAAACCTTTCAGAATCTTCAGTTTATTAAAGCTTTTGGTTTGGTAGACCGGGTTATGGAAAAATTCCACAGCATCCAGAAAGAAACGGTGGCCGTGGCGCTGACGCAGAATCATTTCCAGCAGTGGACGACGATTATCACATCTCTGGTAGGACAGGCGGTAGGGTATGCATGTTACGGATTTGCGGCGTACCGGCTCTGGAAAGGAGACATCAGCTACGGTACCATGACAATGTTCGTTTCCATGGCAGGCTCTTTGCGTGGGTCATTCAGCGGGATTATCAGTCTCATGCCGACGGTGATCCGGGCGGGAATCAGTGCAGAGCGCATCATGGAGGTGACAAGTCTTCCAAGAGATTCTATGGAACAAAAAGAAGAGGCGGACGAGACCAAGCGACGAAGCCGGGAAGAAGGAATTACTCTCAAAATGGAGCATGTAGATTTTGCGTACGAAGGGAATCAATGGATTTACCAAAATGTAGAATTCTCCGCCAACCCGGGAGAGATTGTGGCTCTGATCGGGCCATCCGGTCAGGGAAAGACGACGACACTCAATCTTCTTCTGGGACTGTATCATCCACAGAAAGGCCGGATTCTTCTTGGAAATCCAGGGTGGCCTTCTATAGAATCCTCCTCCGCCACACGTTGCCTGTTCAGCTATATTCCGCAGAATAACACTCTTTTTACCGGAACGATTGCGGATAATTTAAGAATGGTCAAGCCGGGGGCGGATGACAAGGAGATCCGGCAAGCTCTGGAAACGGCCTGTGCCTGGGAATTTGTTGAAAAGTTGGAGGACGGTATGAATACCCAGGTCCGGGAGAGAGGGAGCAGATTTTCTGAGGGACAAAAGCAGAGACTTTCGATTGCGAGAGCGTTGCTTGCGGACGCACCGGTGATGATATTGGATGAAGCCACAAGTGCTCTCGATGTGGCGACGGAACGGCGGGTACTGAGAAATATTATCAAAAAAGAACCAAATAGAACCATTCTGGTGGCGGCTCACCGGCCAAGCGTATTTTCCATGTGCAGCCGGGTGTATAAGATTGAGAACCGGGCCATGATTCAGGTAGACGAAGAAGGAATCCGCGAATTCCTCGACACATTCTGACAAATCCACAAGACAGGAGAAAGCAAGATGAGATATATACGAATACTGGTTGTGATCCTATTTATGGCAAGCCTTGGACTCTGCGGAGCCGCAAAAATCCGGGAACGTGCCGGGGAAGATCCTACGAAACCAGTGATAACAAACGAGACCGGGGAGCTTGAGATTTCCACATCCTACGAAGAAAGCGACCTGCTGGAGGGGCTGAAGGCCCAGGATGAAAAGGACGGTGATCTGACAGATCAGATCATGGTGGGCAATTTTTCCCAGTTCATCGAACCTGGAGTGTGTAATCTGTCCTATGTGGTCTTTGATTCTTCTAATCAGGCGGCCACATTGACGAGAAGGGTAAAATTTACCGACTATCAGTCGCCGGAATTTTCCCTCTCAAGCCCACTTGTATTTGCGGAGAGCAGGGAGGATAACGCTATGGATTATATTCGGGCGGGCGACCAGATTGACGGGGATATTTCAAGTCTTGTAAAACTTCTGGACAGCAGTATCAATTACCGGACCGCCGGAGATTATGAAGTCCATGTACAGGTGACAAACAGCTTGGGAGATACCGTGGAAGCAACACTTCCGGTTCACATTGTGGAGGCGTCTCGGATCAGTACGGAAATCCATCTGATACAGGGAATTGCCTACATAAAGAAAGGAGACGAATTCCACCCGGAAGATTACATTGATTATATCGAAGATATTGACGGAAATCGTCTGGATACGGACACGGTTTCCATTGCCTCCGGAGTCAACACCGCGGAGGGAGGCACTTATGAGGTGCATTATCAGACAGAAGGAGACGCAGGCAGAGGGGAGACCTGGCTGACCGTCATCGTTAGGGGATAGAAGGAGAGACACCAGATGAATGAAGCAAGAGAATTCAAGTTTGATGAGATCAGCGTCTTTTGTATCATAAGAGACCTGCTGAAGAATCTATGGGTGATTCTTCTGGCGGCAGCGGCAGCGTGGCTTGCGGTGACGGGCATGATGAGTTTCCGGTATGTACCGGAATATACGGCCCAGGCGACCATGGCGGTCAACGCAAAAGGTAGCAGCAGCGCCTACTCCTCTCTCTCCCTGACAAACCAGATGGCGGGTGTATTCAGCGAAGTCTTTGACAGCAATGTTCTGAAAAAAAAGATTGCCAAGGATCTTGGAGAGAAGTCGATTGACGAATCCATCCGGGCAAGCGTCATCGAGGAAACGAACCTCATTACCTTGCAGGTGACGAGTGAAAATCCACGACAGGCATACATGGTGATCCAGTCGGCCATTGAGAATTACGGGGAGGTATCGGATTATCTGTTTTCCAATGCAACCCTTCGAATTGTGCAGGAGCCGGCGGTTCCTTACGCACCGTCCAATACGATGAATATTTCCCGGATACAGAAGATCGCCGGACTGTTTGGAGCGGCAGCAGTTGCCGGAGCCATTGTTCTGTTATCCGTTCTGCGGTTTACAGTCAAGACAAGAGAAGGCGGCAAGCGCAGCCTGGACGGCCGGATTCTGGAGGTGATTCCTTACGAGCGGAAGAATAAGACGGTCCGGGGAGTACTGAAAAAGCTGAACAAATCCATTCTCATTTCGTCCGCACTGGTCAGCATGTCTTTTTGTGAGGCGGTCCGCAAAACGGCGACACGTCTGGATCATCATATGCAACGTAGAGAGCAGAAAGTTCTGATTGTCACGAGCGTGTCCGAGAACGAGGGGAAATCTTCAGTGGCAGCAAATCTGGCGCTTGCTTTGGCGGAGAAAGGCAGAAAAGTGCTTCTGATCGACGTGGATCTGAAGAAACCTGCTCTTTATAAGGTGTTTGAAAAACAGCAGGAAAACCGGAAATATCTTTCCGATTACCTGGAGAAAAAGGCGGGTGTCAAGGACGTGCTCTTCTACGAGAAGAAAGAACGGATTTACACCGTGTTTCAGAAAAAGGGTATTCACAATGCGGCAAAGTATCTGGATTCACCAGAGATGGGTGCGCTCATTGACGCAGGCCGGAAAAAAATGGATTACGTGATTTTGGACACACCGCCCATGTCCGTCTCCAGCGATGCGGAGCTGATGCTGAAAATGGCTGACAATGCGGTACTGATTGTACGTCAGGACTGGACTGATGTACGGGCAACAAACGATGCTTCCGACACCATCCGTCAGACGGGCGTTGATTTCACAGGCTTTATTCTAAACGCTTTTTTCAGAGAAAATTTGTGGAATTCGTTTCGGGAGCACTCTTATTACGGCTACAGCAGAAACGATGACAGCGGGGAGGTGTAAGGATGGCAGAGAAAAATGGATATCAAAAGGTGGACTCGGGCTCATACCGGAAACTCGATGGGGATGACGTTATCGATTTGGGGACCTTGTTTTGGAACATCATCCAGGGGTTTCTGAAATTCTGGTGGCTCGTGATTCTGCTTATGGCCATCGGAGCAGGTGCATTTTATCTGAAAGCGTCCCGGATCTTTTATATGCCGATGTACCAATCGTCCGCCACTTTCACCGTGCTGACGGGTGGAGCGTCCACGGCGGATTCCGGTAACGGTACGTACAACTTTTATTATGACACGACAACGGCGGGGCAGCTTGCCAGGACCTTTCCTTACATTCTGAGCAGCAGCCTTCTGACGGATGCTATCAAGGAAGATCTGGGAGTCGAGGCGGTCAACGGCAGCATTTCCGCCCAGGCTATCTCCGAGTCCAACATGATTACCATGAGCGTGATAAGTCAGAGTCCGGAAGATGCCAAAGCCATTCTGGAGTCTGCCATCAAGGTGTACCCGGATATTGCCAGGTTTGTCATCGGAGATACGAGATTCAACATCATCGACGAGCCTACAATGCCGGATGAGCCGTACAACAAACCGAGCTACCGGGCACAGATCAAAAAGGGCGGACTCTACGGTGCGGGAGCAGGAATTCTTCTGATCTGTCTGTATGCTTTTTTTAAGAAAACGGTGCAGAAGCCGGAGGAATTAAAAAGCGCTATGAGCCTGACCTGTATCGCCAATATTCCAGAGGCGCCAAGGAAGCTTCGGAAGCAGAAAGATCAGAGATGGATAAGGATGAAAGACGATCGCACGCCCCAGGCATTTAAGGAAAATATTCAAAGTCTGCAGATCCGGATTTCCAGGGAACTGGAGGAACGGGGCGGAAAGCTTCTTCTGATTACCAGTACCATGCCGGAAGAAGGGAAATCCACGCTGGCCTATAATCTGGCGGCAGCGGCGGCTTCCCATGGGGTGAAAGTTCTCTTTGTGGACGCAGATCTCAGAAAACAGGAAGACCGGAAACATTTGACAGGGGAAATCGGAAGAGGGCTGGCCTCCGTGGTGACTGGAAAATGTACATTAGAAGAAGCGGTACGAAACGAGGAAGAAACCGGGATTGACTTCCTGGGGGGCAGCCGCCCGATCAAAAAGGTCCAGCAGATCCTCAATCACAGTCGTTTTGAGGCAGTGTTGCAGGAGATGAAAGAGAGATGGGATTTGATTATTCTGGACGCCCCTCCTGCGGAAATGTTTGAGGACGCCAGTATTTTAGCGGAGCGTGCGGACGGCATTTTGTATATCATTCGTTATGACATGGTGCAGAAACGCCGGATACTGGATTGTATCCAGGGACTCGAAGACGCAAAAGCGCCGCTCCTTGGTTATGCGTTTAACGGTATTCCGGTTCACCGTGGCGGCTACGGATATTATGGATATGGAAGGTACGGCTACGGTTATTATGGCTACGGCTCTTACAGTTACGAAGACCGAAAAAAGAGGGGAGCACATGATTGATCTGCACACTCATCTGCTTCCCGGTCTGGACGACGGCGCAAGATCCTGGGAGGAGGCGTCGGAAATGGCACAGACTGCGGCAGAGTCTGGAATCAGTGTTGCCGCAGCCACCTGTCACGCGAATCTTCCAGGAAGAGAGACGTCAGGTCTGGTAAGAGAATACCGAAAACGTCTTGAGAAACTAAAAGAATTACTCAGAAAGTATCGGACTCCATTGGAGCTGGTGGAGGGGATGGAAATCATGGACGGACCCGAGCTGATCCGGAAATTGAAGCGGGGTGATCTGCTGACAATCAACCAGACCAGATATGTGCTTGTAGAAGTTTTGCCAGACGCCCCGGCTTGGCAGGTATACCGGATGCTGGATCACCTGCTGGAAGAAGAATACTATCCTGTTCTGGCACATCCGGAGCGTTACCGCTGCGTACAAAAGACACCAGCTCACACGAAAGAGTGGGCGGATATGGGATGCACCCTCCAGATCGACAAAGGGAGCATCTTCGGCAGGTTTGGGGAAGCGGCTATGATTACCGCAGAATATCTTTTGCAGAGAAGACTCGCTCATCTGGCGGCCTCCGACGCTCATCGGGCGGATTACCGTACAATGGAGCTGGCGGCTCTGCGGGATTTTCTGGGAAGACACTATGGTAGCGAATGTCCGGAGCTGTTGTTAAGAGAAAATCCAGGAAGGATACTGAGGGGAAAAGCTGTGATCCGGCTGTAACAAGAAAGGATAGAGATCATGTACAAGAAACATTCTAAGGGATGGTTAAAACACAGCGATTTTGTCCTGCTGGACCTGATCTGTATGCAGGCAGCATTTATCATTGCCTATCTGCTGAGGCATAAGTCTGGAAATCCATACGAAACACAACTGTATCTGAATATGGCGATCTTTCTGGAACTGGCGGATATTGTTGTACTTTTTTTCTTTGAAACATTCAAAAGTGTCCTGAAAAGAGGATATTATATGGAATTTGCCAAGACGCTGAAACACGTTGTACTGGTGACGCTGTTGGCGGTTCTCTATTTATTCACCATACAGGAAAGCGGCAATTTCTCCCGTATCGTACTTTATCTGACAGGAAGCATCTATCTGTTCCTGACGTATGCGGTGCGACTGCTTTGGAAGAGACGACTACGAAAGAAAATGAAAGAGGGCGGCGACCGGTCGCTCCTGATTGTGACAACAGACCGGGCTTCTCTCGACGTCGTACTGAGTATCCGGAACCACAATTACGAAATGTATAACCTGGCGGGACTGGTCATTGCAGACCGTAATATCGTAGGTCAGGAGGTGGGTGGGATTCCCGTGGTGGCAAACGTAGATACTGCGCCGGAGTACGTGTGCCGTGCCTGGATCGATGAAGTGCTTCTGATTCCGGGGGATGACGAAACGCTGCCCCAAAGTCTGGTGGACAAGCTGGTGGAAACTGGAGTCACAGTACATTTCCACATTTCCCAGGCAGAAAATAAGGTGGGAAAACGGCCGTTGGTCGAGAAAGTAGGAGAATATCTGGTACTTACAACCAGCATCAATTATACGACAGATAAGCAGGCATTTCTAAAACGGTGTCTGGATATCCTGGGAGGATTGACCGGGTGTGTTCTGACAGGAATTCTGTTTCTGATCATTGCGCCGATGATCTACATTCAGTCACCGGGACCCGTTTTCTTCTCCCAGATCAGGGTAGGAAAAAACGGAAAAAGATTTAAGATGTATAAATTCCGAAGTATGTATCTTGATGCTGAGGAACGAAAACAGGAACTGATGAAAGAAAACCGTGTCAAAGACGGCATGATGTTTAAAGTGGATTTTGATACAAGAATCATTGGAAACAAAATTCTGCCCGACGGCAGGAAAAAGACCGGAATCGGAAATTTCATCCGGGTGACGTCGATTGACGAGTTCCCACAGTTTTTCAACGTGCTGAAAGGGGATATGTCGCTTGTGGGGACACGACCGCCGACGCTGGATGAATGGGAAAAATACGAACTGCACCACCGGGCAAGACTTGCCATCAAACCCGGAATCACCGGAATGTGGCAGGTAAGCGGAAGAAGCGAGATCACGGACTTCGAGGAAGTCGTCCGGCTGGATACGAACTACATCACGGAATGGAGCGTGGGGATGGATTTCAGGATCCTTTTCAAGACAGTGCTGGCGGTGGTGAAAAAAGAAGGGTCGATGTGATGGGGAAAAGAGAAAAGGAATCCATGCAGGAAAATAGAATACAGCATATCTTTCTGGTCGGGGCAAAGTCATTAGGTGCATATGGCGGTTACGAGACTTTCATTAATAAATTGACTGAATATCATCAGAACAATGAAAGGATCCAATATCATGTAGCATGTAAAGCAAATGGCGATGGTTGCATGAATCCTCATAAAACAGAGAATGCACAGATAATTAACAGTCAAGAATTTAAATACCATAATGCCCGTTGCTTCAGAATAAAAATCCCGGAAAAGCTGGGACCGGCTCAAGCGATATATTACGATGTAGCTGCATTAAAGGAGTGTTGTAAGATCATCAGACGAGATCATATTCAAAATCCGATCGTCTATATTATGGCGTGTCGCATTGGACCTTTTGCAGAACATTTTTATCGGGAAATTCATAAACTGGGTGGAAAGATATACTTAAATCCAGATGGACATGAGTGGAAAAGAGCGAAGTGGCCGGCGTTTGTACGAAAATACTGGAAGGTATCAGAAAGCATGATGGTAAAGTGGTCGGATTTAGTCATCTGTGACAGCAAAACCATTGAGAAATATATCCATATATGTTACGACGGAAAAGGAATAAAAGGAAGGGATCCGAGGACAATATTTATCGCTTATGGCGCGGAAACCAGAAAAAGTAAGCTGTCAGATGCCGACCCCGTTTTCAAAGACTGGTGTTCTGAAAAGGGAGTGAAACCATTCGAATACTATTTGGTAGTTGGACGATTCGTACCGGAAAACAACTACGAAATAATGATTCGGGAATTTATGCACAGCCACAGTAAAAAAAATTTTGCTATTGTCACCAATGTGAATAAAAAGTTTTTAGATGAATTGGAACAGAAACTTCATTTTAAGAACGATAAGCGAATCAAGTTTGTCGGAACAGTATATAACCAGGAATTACTAATGAAAATCAGAGAAAACGCATACGGGTATTTCCATGGGCATGAGGTTGGGGGAACGAATCCAAGCCTTTTAGAAGCACTTGGTAGTACGAAGCTGAATTTATTGTTGGATGTTGGATTTAATCGTGAGGTTGCAGAGGGTAATGCTCTTTATTGGACCAAAGAAAATGGAAATTTGTCCGGATTAATTGAAAATGCAGATGAAATGACATTTGAAAAGATTGAAGAGTTTGGCCGCAAGGCAAAAGAACGCATAGCACAAAATTATAGCTGGCAAGATATCGTGGATCAGTATGAAGAGATATTTCTAACACAAAAGGAAAGAATAAAATGAGAATTTTACATTATGCATTAGGCTTTCCACCATGGCGGACAGGTGGCCTGACAAAATATTGTGTTGATCTTATGCTGACACAAAAAGAACAGGGATATGAAGTCGCGCTATTATGGCCCGGGCGGATAGGATTAATAGATAAAAGAGTGCGTATTCGAAAGAGAGAAAATTGGAAAGAAATTGGAAGTTACGAATTGGTAAATCCGTTGCCGATAGCTTTAGATGAGGGTATTTTAAACTGTTCTGCGTATACGGCTGCGGTTGATTTGAAGGTTTACGCTCGGTTTTTAGAAGATTTTCGGCCTGATACCATTCATATTCATACGTGGATGGGGTTACATAGAGAGTTTTTAGAGGTAACAGAAGAGATGGGGATTCGTACTGTGTTTACCAGCCATGACTACTATGGTCTTTGTCCCAAGGTCACGTTATTTCATGGAGGGATGACCTGTGACGAGGATCACAACTGTGCGGACTGTGTGCGATGTAATCAAACTGCACTTAGTTTGAAAAAGATTACACTCATGCAATCTCCTCTATATCGTCGATTGAAAAACACCCATTTACTAATAAAGATACGTCAAAAACACCGGAAGGAATTTTTTGAAGAATCGTCAGATCGGGGATGTAGAGTTACCGATGGAAATGCCGCAGAGTATCGGAAACTGCGGGAATATTATATTTCTATGCTCGAAAAGATAAGCTTTATTCATTTTAACAGTACGGTAGCAGAACAGATATATCGTAGATATATGACTCCGAAAGATAGTGCGGTGATTTCGATTACTCATAGGGATATTAAAGATCATCGGAAGAAAAAAAAGTTTGACCATGAAACTCTTAGACTAACCTATCTTGGCCCTGCAAAACCATTTAAGGGGTTCCCATATTTGATTAAGACATTGGATGAATTATGGGCAGATGATGTTAAAAATTTTGAATTACATATTTACTCTTCAACTTCGGTTACTCGTCCCTATATTACGGTGAGACAGGAGGGGTATCTATATGGCCAGCTTGAGGAAATATTTGGTGATACAGATTTACTGGTCGTACCAAGCCGATGTTATGAGACTTTTGGGTTTACTGTTTTAGAAGCATTGAGTTATGGAGTGCCGGTTCTTGTCAGTGAAAATGTAGGGGCCAAAGATTTATTAGATTCAGAATTTATATATTCGGATCTCAAAACAAGTCTTAAAGATATTATAATGGATAGACAAATTTTGATATATGAAAATATGCGAATATTATCCATGAAACTTCTATTGCAAGATGTTACAAAAATATATAAGGAGAATTTGAAATGAGTATTCCCAAAATAATACACTACTGTTGGTTTGGACCAAACCCCATTCCTAAAAATGAGCAGATATATATAGAAAACTGGCAAGTGAAACTACCGGAATATCGGTTTGTGTTCTGGAATGAAGAAAGTTTTGATGTGCAAAGTGTAAGATATGTAAAACAGGCATATGATCAGGGAAAGTATGCCTTTGTTTCTGATTATGTAAGGATTTATGCATTAAATAAATATGGTGGAATTTATTTAGATACGGACGTAGAAGTTTTAAAAGATTTCTCACCATTTTTAGATCATAACACTTTTCTGGGTTTTGAAAATCGAACGATGGTCGGGACAGGGATAATTGGAACACAAAAAAATAATCCTCTTTTTTTGAAATTGCTAAGATATTATAATTCTCACGATTTTATTAATAAAAATGGAGTGGCAGATACTACAACAAATGTAAAGATATTAAATAAACTATTAGTCGAAAAAGGCCTCACTCCACGAAACAGTAAGCAAATAGTCTCGGGAATCCATATTTATGACAGAAGTGTTTTTTGTCCCAAAAAAAAGAATGAAAATGAGTTTCTTATTTCCAAAGATAGTGTCACTATTCATCATTTTGATGCTAGTTGGCTTACTGAAAGAGAAAGAAAACGTGGGAATAGTTTAATATGGAGAAATATCTTCCGCCCGTTTCTAAGAAATGCAAGAAATTTTTTAGAAAATGTGATTGGGGAAGAACGTACAAAGCTATTCGAGGCAAAACTGCGCGACAAAATAAAATAAACCATAAGATTAAAAGAGAGGTTTTTTTATGCAAATCCAATATAAATGGGATAAAAGACATTCAAAGATATTACATGAATATTTATCTATATTAAAAGATAGGCAAATAGAGTACTTTATTTTGAGAAATTATGAAGGATTACCTGAAAAAAACGAATCAAAAGATGTTGATATAATAATAAATCCTAATAAGTATAGAAGTGCGGCAGAGTTGTTTATTAAAGTATTAAAAGAAAACAATGTTCCAAATTATTATGTTGTTCAATTTGAAAGAGCACATTGTTGGATTGGGTTAGATCTTTCTTCTGATTTTTATATTCATGTAGATCTTATAGCCGGATATCTAAATAAAGGATTTGAAATTTTTGACTTTCACGAACTTTACAAAAATACGATTGAATATCACGGCTATACAGTATTGAGCCCATCTTATGATATAGTAATGCTTTTGCTATATAAAGTGATAGGATGCAGAGAACTAAAAAAGAAATATAGAGATAAAATATCGGAAAGATTTTTGCAAAATCGATTACATATCCTTAAAATCTTAGAAAAAGTGTTTGATAAAAATATGGCAGATATAATATGTGCTCATTTAGACCAGTCTGATTTTGAATGGATCATTCAAAATGCACGATGCCTTTCCAAACACTCGAAGGTCAATGCGTTTAAGAAAAGACCGATATACACAACCAGAAATGTTATCAGTTTTTTTAAAGAAAAGGTATATCGTATTGCTGTTTGTCCCCGTAAGATAAGAAAAATGATAGCTGTGGAGGCACCGGATGGAACAGGAAAGACAACATTTATCGATCTATTAGCAGTAAAGTTAGCAGAATGTTTTGTTACGGATATCTCAAAAGTACATATCTATCATTTTAGACCTACGCTTATTCCCAATTTGGGCGAATTAGGTGAGAGAGCAGGCATAATGGAACAGGATAAGGAATTTACAAAACCGCATAGAGGGAAAAAAACAAATACAGTTAGTTCATTAATAAGAATCATATACTATACGGTTGATTATATTTTGGGTGGATTTGTAAATATACGAAAAGATGTTCAGTTTGATAAATTTACAGTTTTTGATAGATACGCCTATGATTTTTTAGTAGATCCGAAAAGATCAAAAATAAACTTACCATTTCAAATAAGAAGGTTTTTTTGCAGAATTGTTCCACAGCCTCAAATTACTTTTGTGTTAAATGCTGATCCTACTGTCGTCTTTTCTAGGAAGCAAGAGTTAACATTAAATGAAATAAAGCGTCAGATGATAGAATTTAATAAATTAAAGGATATAGCAAAAGGATATGTAAAGTTAGATGCAAATAAGACACCAGAAGAAATTACGGATCAGGCCCTATCTGTTATAATTGATTACTATACTAATAAAACGAATGATTATATAGCATAAAAGAAGGATAGAGGAAATGCATAATATATTAGTGAGTGCATATGGATGTGAGCCCTTTGTTGGTTCCGAAGCTGGAGTAGGATGGAACTGGGTATTGCAAATGGCGAAAAATAATCGGTTGCATGTGATTACAAGAGAAAATAATAGAGAAAAAATTGAAATAAATTTACCAGTGAACTTAAGAAAAAATATTAAATTCTATTATTATGATGCTCCGGCATATATTAGAAAACTAAAGCGTAGAGAAAAGGGACTTTATTTGTATTATACAATATGGCAATTCAATATAATTAAAATTATAAGAAAAATTATAGAAACAAATGATATTGATTATACCATGCATTTAAGTTTCGGAAGTTTCTGGATGCCTACATTTTTGCCTTTTTTTAAAACTCCATTTATATGGGGACCGTTAGGCGGTGGGGATTGTGTCCCTAAAAGTTTTTTAAATACATTACCTTTAAAGGATCATTTGGTCCAATCATTCCGGTATTTTTTGAAAAAAAGCGCATTTATAAATCCATTAGTGGCGTATCCTTCCAAAAAAGCGGCGGCAATATTAGTAAGAACCTTTGATTCAGCAGAAACTATTCCGGACAAATATAAAGATAAAGTTCATATTGTACTTGAGACAGCAATAGAGGAAGAAATATTTAGCCTGCACAATCAATGTGAAAAATCAGATGTAACAGAATTAATATACACAGGACGTCTGATCCCGATTAAAAATGTAATGTCTCTTGTAAAAACTGTAAAATTATTACCAGATTGTAATATTCATCTCACATTAGTTGGGAGAGGAAATGAAAAAGATCATCTTATTTCTTTTATAAACGAAAATGGTCTTCAGAAAAAAGTGACAATACTGGATGAAGTTCCCAGAACCAAGGTCCTGGAATTGCTATCTCAAGCAGATATTTATTTATTTCCAAGTTTGCATGAAGGTGGTTCCTGGGCTCTTATGGAAGCCATGGCACTGGGGCTGCCTGTAATATGTCTGGATTGCACAGGGATGCACACAATTACAAATGACCAATGTGCCATTAGAATTAAACCACATGGGTCAAAAAAGTTTGTACAAGATATGGCAAAAGCAATTCAGTATTTGATAGACCATCCTGATATTCGGAGAATGATGGGAGAAAATGGCCGCAAAAGAATATGGGATAATTTCAGATGGAAAGACAAAAGCATATTTATAGAGCGGATACTTACTGTATTAGACGAGGTAGTGATGAAAGAGTGATATGAATGTTCAAAATAGGTATATACTAAAAAATAATATTGATACAGCGTCGATGCCATTATTTTTTACTTTTACAAATCGTGAAGGAAAAATGTGGAGTATCCCCTACAAAAACACATCCATTGGCTTTGAAATTTATGAACCATCGGGGAAGAAAGGGATACTATTAAAAAAATATAATTGTCTTTTAAAGAGCTCAGTTTTTAGACTGTTTTTTAAAATAGAATTAGAAAGGATTGAGCTAACTGATTCACTTATGAATATCCTACAAAGATATTATGGTGAGAATTTTGAATACTCAATTTTTTATGGAACTCCTTCTGTAGACCAGAAGATTACGATTCAAATCTATAGAGGAAACAGCATATTAGGTTACTGTAAAATTGGACAATCAATGAAAGTACAGAAGTTATTTGAATATGAAGCTTCCATGCTTGAGTTTTTGAATAAAAAGGGAGTCAAAAATATTCCAAAGAAAACATTTGAAGGCAGAGTTGGGAAAGAAAACGTTTTTTTGCAGTCTACGCAAAAGCAAAAAGGTGCCAGAACTCTACATAGTTTTGGAAAGCATCATAGAATCTTTATTCAAGAGCTTTACACAAAAACTCACGAAAAATGTAAATTTGAAAACACGAGACTATACAAATATATTGAGTTTCTTAATAAAAATACGGGTAAATTGGATGTAATCTACCGTAAAAGCATATTAAAAGCGGTGAAAAGTATTATGGACGTGTATTCGAACCAATTAGTTGATTGGGGATGTGTACACGGAGATTTTACGCCGTGGAATACCTGTATAAATAAAAATATTTTTTTTGTCTTTGATTTTGAGTATTCTCTTAAAAATGCACCTTCTGATTTCGATTATTGGCATTTTGTTTTGCAGACTCTTATATATGAGAAAAAATTATCTTATGATAAGATTATCAACTATATAAAAAATTTATTTTCCGTAACTGCTTTTAAAGAGGAAACGATTAGAAATTTGATTTTATATTTACTTTATATAATAAGTTTCTATTTGATGAGAGGAGGTAGTGGAGATTTGGAAATAGCAGGTTTTAGAGCTAGGATCCTTTTAGGAGTAATGGAACTAGAAAAGAGATTAGAAGAGGAGCAATAATTTTATGGAAACGATAGATAATGAAAACTTGGTGGTTGGGGTAATCCTGAATTATAATACAACAGCAGATACAAAAAAATGTATTAACTTTTTACTTCAGCAAAAGTATGAAAACTTTATGATCATTGTTGTAGATAATTTTTCATCCAACAGGACGCAAGTTGAAAACTTAAAAAAGTTCTGTCATGAACAGCAGATTATCTTTCTTCCATCTGATAAAAATGGTGGATTTTCTTACGGCAATAATATTGGAATAAAAAAAGCAATGCAACTGAATGCATCGTGGGTTTTGATTATTAATCCGGATGTGGAGATAAGAGACCCTGGATACATTGACTTTATGGTAAACGAAAGTTGTAAATGGAATAATATAGGGGCGATGGCGTCGAGAGTTTTATTACCAGATGGAGAAAACCAAAACCCTATGAGAGAATTAACAGCATTAGAAGAGATACTTTATCCTATAGAATACATGAAGCAGAAGCTAAAAATAGGGGGAGGTTATAAAACGGAGGAAAGGACAGGCTATTGTGAAAAATTCTCCGGCTGCTGCTTTTTTTTATCCAAATCTTTTATAAAAAAAGGGAATCTGCTTGATGAAAATGTATTTATGTATTGTGAAGAGCCTATTTTAGCTAAAACTTTGCAAAATAAAGGTTATAAAGCTCTTTACGTAGATGAAGTAACCGCATATCATCAACATATATCTTCGCAGAAACCTAGCAGTAATGCGGCAAGAATGATTGCGTTTTTGAAAAGCCGTAAATATTATATTAAAAATTATAGTGGCTATAATTCTTTAGAATGTATACTGGCTATATTTATAAGAAATTTACAGCTTATCATTTGGAAGGTGAAAGAAAAATATGGAATACATAAAAAAACCCACTAATGTATATTGGGATTTATTGGTTATTTTACTTTCAGGAACCATTATTTTTAGCCAGACAGTTTTTTTCCTGGTTTCTACTGTTTACCTTCTCATATTGATACAGAAAAATCATTTTAAAATACTATTACCTAAAATAGGAGGATTAAAATTATATATTTTCTTGGTCGTATGGGGAGGTGTTCTAGGTTATTATCTCTATCCTATTAGGAATGTGGCAAGAGATATTTTTTATTTTACATCTACATTATTATGGATTTTGATAGGTGCTAACTTTATAAAAAATAAAAGGGGAGCCTCTCTTTTAAAGACCTTATATATATACGCATTTATAGTTTCAATTTATTGCTTTTATATTTTTTTGATAAATGGAAATTTTGATTTTAACGGCATACGGCTGAATTTTGTAACGGGTGTGTATGATATTGGATTTATTTTACCTATTATGATCCTTAATTCATTTTTTAATAGGCATTTTGTGTTTTCAAAAAAATTAGATACATTAATTATTATTATAGTTTCCGCACATGTATTTCTTTCGCTTGGACGTATATCCATATTTGTGCCGTTAGCATCCATACTTTTAGTTGCGTTTTTAGTGCTAATATATAAAAAAAATCGTAAAAGAAGCTTCTTGCAAGTATTTACTTTACTAGTATTATTAATACTTTTGGCCGTAGTTACTGTGACTATTATTCCTAAAGATGTTTTGAATTTTTTTTCAGGGAAAGTCGGAGAATCCCTCAATGAACTGGACAACTCTCAGATTATTGATTCTACGGAAAGTGCGATGAATAATTGGAGAGCTTACGAAATGCAAGCTGCTATAAAGCAATGGATTAGCAGTAACTTTTTTGAAAAAATAATAGGAAGTGGATTAGGAAGAGGAATTCACATCGATTATATCCCATATTCCTGGTCAGAAATGGTTGAAAATAACCAAATTCCACTATTACACAATGGCTACTATACAGTATTAATTAAAATAGGAATATTAGGAGTGCTGGCTCTCTTGACGATATTCCTCAGCTCCTTAAAAAAAGGAATAGCAGGAATCAAAAGAAGAAATAGAGAAATGAACGTATATATCCTATTAATTATTATTTCTTTTGGAGGAATTTTGTACACATATACGATAAGGGGACCTGTGCAAGAAGGAGCATTTCTGATCTGGGGATTCTTAATGGGGGTTTTGAATACTAATTTTTACAGTCCTTTTAAGGAAGAATTAAGTTATGAAATTGGTAGTGAAAGAGGGGATATAGATGATAGTAAAGAAGAAAAAACATCGTTTATGTAAAAAATATTATTTTTCATATCAATAATCTTAGAGAGAAAATAACCTTATTTGAAAATGAGGAGTATTAAATTATGACAATTCTTTCAAAACTGACTTCCAATGGGAATGAAAACACCGTAAATGTGCTAAAAAACATAGCAAATGCCGTAGTAATCAAGGGCGGTGGTATTATTGTCGGTTTACTAACAACGCCTGCCTACATGGATTATTTCAGTAAAAACGAAATATTAGGTATTTGGTTTACGATTTTGTCGGTGGTTACTTGGATGTTAAATTTCGATTTAGGTATAGGTAATGGACTCAGAAACCGTCTGGTAGAGGAATTTGCATGTAGTAATGATCAAAAAATAATCAAATGCTTAATATCTTCTGCATATGGTTTTTTATTAAGCATTTCCGTCTTAGTTGGCACAATCGTGTTGTATTGTACTAATTTCATTGACTGGACAGAATTTTTTGGAATTAACACAAACACTGTTTCTAATGCAGAATTAAATACAGCGATGCGAATTGTGATTTTTAGCATATTTCTACAGTTGGTGCTTCGACTATCGACCTCCATTGAATATGCATTACAAAAGTCTTATATCGCCAATCTTCTTGTACTTGTAACGAATACAATGATTCTAATCTATGTTTTAGGGGCAAATTTCTCAGGATATAACAATAATATCGTTATATTGGCTATTGCATATATGCTTGCGGTAAATATACCGCTTATATGTATAACAATCGTACTGTTTTCTGGAAAAATGAAGTTTGCCGTACCAAGTATAAGGTACTGTAAAATTAAATATGCCAAAGAAACATTAAAGTTAGGAAGTTTGTTTTTGATTATACAATTAGAGACAATGTTACTTAATAATAGTAATGCTATTTTAATTACTAAATTATGTGGAGCAGATAGAGTAGTAGAGTATAATGTATATTTTAAAGTATTTTCCCTGGTTAATACGTTTTATGCACTAATTACAATTCCAATATGGTCCGCTGTAACAAAGGCGATGGCTGGAAAAGATTTTGTCTGGATAAAAAAGGCATTAAGAGGCTTACAATTAGTTGCGGTCTTATTTTCAGTAGGGCAGGTTGCAGTATTTCCCATTATGCAGATAGTTTTTGATGTTTGGTTAGGCAGTAAAACATTTGCAGTCAGCATACCACTTATGTTTTGCTTTGCCTTGGAACAGTTTTTTATGGTATGGTCCAATCTAAATGGTTCTATCGCAAATGGACTTAGTGAATTGAAAATTCAGACAGTTCTTATGAGCATTGGAGTGTTTTTATTATTTGGCGTTAGCGTTTTGCTTACACATATAAGCAGGAATTATTGGATTATACTTGTTTCACATTGTTGTGCATTAGCGCCTTACTGCGTTATACAAAGTCTGTGGATTGAAAAATATCTTAAAATGCATAATAAATCTGAACCATTTTTGTCATGTATGAAATAACAAGAGTTTTGAACAAATTTAAGAGGTGATCCTTATTTCCATTATACAATCCATCCTCACGAACATCCTCAAAGCCATCTATGAGCCGTTTGGTTTTGCACTTCTTCTCGCCGTTTTTTTCATGTTCTTTTACCTGTTTGCAAAAGCAACGAGCTGGACGAAAGCGGTGAAAATCTGGTGGGAAATGTTTCGGAAATCGAAGAGATTCCGTCATCTGTTTTTGTTGTCTTTTTATGTGGCGCTGATGCTGTTCCGGACACTTTTAAATAGAAGTATCTGGAGTAATCCTCTATCGAATATTTTGGGCGGCTGGGGACTTTATGGGGACGATGGCGAGATGACGACAGAAGCCATTGAAAATATAGCGTTATTTCTCCCGTTTACTGCGCTGTTGTACTGGACCTTTCCGGAAAAATTTGTGGATCACAGAAGTACGGTGCGGATGATCGGAAGAGCTCTGGTGATCAGCTTTAGTGTTTCACTTGGAATCGAGAGCCTTCAGCTTCTGTTTTGTCTTGGGACGTTTCAGTTATCCGATCTTTGCTACAACTCGATTGGAGGAACGGTGGGCGGTTTGGTGTATCTGGTGTTTCGAAAAGGATACAAAGTGTGGAGAAAAAAACGGTGCGGGGAGAATGAGTTATGAATACACAGGAACGAGATTTTTTAAAAATAATTTCAGCGGCGCTGACCGGACAGACGGCAGAATTTACGGGATATCGGACAGAGGAAGAATGGAAGTGTCTTTATAAAATCAGTGTCCATCAAAACTTATGGCCCATGATCTATGAACAGATCTATCGTCTGGCTCTTTATACGGTTGTTGCGCCGGATATTCGGAATCAGTGGATGAGTGAGACAGTAGCGGCTGCCGGCCGTCAGATTGTGCAGACTGAGCGTTTCGCCAAGCTTTGCGAAACGCTTCAGGAACATGGAATTCGCTATGTGGTTCTGAAAGGGATTTCCTGCAAAATCTGGTATCCCAAGTCAGAGTTGCGGCCTTCTGGAGACGAAGATATATTGATCGATCCTGGAGATTTGCAAAAAGTGGATGAGATTTTGAAAACACTTCATTTTATAAATGAAGAGAGCATCCATGTACCCGACGTGAAAGACGAGCAGGAGATCAGCTACCTTGCACAGGATAATTCCCTGTATGTGGAAGTTCATCTGAATGTCATTGGAAAGGAAAATCAGATGCAACGGCATCTGAATTCACGATTTTATGATAGCTTGGATCAGACGGAGGAAATTATGTTTGAAGGGCATCGATTTTTTGTTTTGGAGCCGACGACACAGATGATCCAGCTCATGTCCCATTTCTACAAGCATTTTTATGGTTCCGGGGTGGGCGTCCGTCAGATGATAGATCTGATTCTGGGGACACAAAAGCTTTCCGGGCGGATAGACTGGAAACAGTTCGAAAAGTTTCTCGAGGAGAGTCATATGAGAAAACTCTTTGCGGCCATTTTGAATGCAGGAACGGATTATCTCCACCTGGATCTTTCCATGGTGCCTAAGGGATTCGTGAATAAAAGTGTGCGTCCGGAAATTTTGATGGAAGATATGTTTACCGGAGGAATTTACGGCTTTGGTGAAAACAATGACCGAAAACTTGCCGGGTTTTCTGCGGTAGCAATAGATTCCGGGGAAAGCAAATGGAAACGGATTCTGTTTCCGTCCCGTATTCGGTTGGGGAGCCGTTATCCGAAGCTTCGTGAGAAGCCGTTTCTCTATCCCTGCTACATCCTTAGAAGATGGTGGGAGCTATTTGGAGAATATGGAACAGGACGTGAGAAAAGGAAGCTTTTGAAAAAGCGGATGACAATCGCCAAGAAGCGAGACAAGGTTTTGAAATATTATCGTTAAATGAGGATGTTATATGGAGCTGTGGCGTAAAGGAACCGGAAAGCTCGGAAAATGTATTTGATTTTCCAAAAAGCGACTGGTAAAAGAATATCATGGAATATGAAAGAGAAACCCATGAAAGAAAGGCTGGTTGTTTATGGAAAGAAAAAGCATTACAAAGAAGTCACTGGAAAATTATGAATCTTTCTTGAGACAGGAAGAGAAGAGTCAGGCCACGGTTGAAAAGTATCTGCGTGAGATCCGGGTACTTTCGGTATTTATGAAGGGCGCAAAAATTTCAAAGCCAAAGATTCTGGAGTACCGGGAACGGCTGATCGAGACATATCAGCCTAAGACGGTCAATACGAAGCTTTCAGCAATTAATTCGTATCTTGAATTCTCTGGGCTTTCCTCCTGCGTGGTGAAGTTACTGAAGATTCAGCGGCAGGCGTTTGTAGATGAGGAAAAAGAGCTGACAGAAGAGGAATACCGCCGTCTGCTTGAGGTGGCAAAAAAAAGACCTAATCTGCGGCTTTATTATGTGATTCTCACGATTTGCGGAACTGGAATCCGGGTAAGTGAATTGAAGTTTATAACGGTGGATGCGCTGAAAAGTGGAAAAGTACAGATCCACTTAAAGGGGAAAGACCGTACTATTTTGCTTCCCCAAAAACTACGTGGAAAACTGAATCAGTATGTGAGTATTCAGTCCATCCGTAAGGGGCCGGTTTTCCAGACAAGAAGCGGAAAACCACTGGACCGCAGTAATATTTGCCACGAGATGAAGCAGATCTGCGAGGAGGCAAAAGTGGACAGGGAAAAGGTCTTTCCACACAATCTGCGCCACCTGTTCGCAAGGTGTTTTTATGCGGTAGAGAAAAATCTGGCTCTTCTGGCAGATATACTCGGGCACTCTTCGATTGAGACGACACGGATTTATGTGGCAGAGGGGGTCAGGACACATGAACGGATTTTGAAAAAGATGAGGCTGATTGTATAAAATACCACAGAATGACGATTCTGTGGTAACAGGTAAAAATACGGCAGAATATCAGTATTTTCTATCTCTGCTCATAGCTTATTTGACAATGAATAGATCATTATTATTACCATTAGGACAAAAAGAGATACCCGTTTTTCAGGTTTGTAAGCGGGTTTTTTCGTATGTAAAAATATCTATTGACTTCCCTCAAAAGCAAGATTAAAATGAGGCGTGACAAAAGAATTTTTTTAAATCGACTCATTTACCACAGAATCGTCATTCTGTGGTAAGAAAGAAAAGGGAAATGCAGGTGAGTGGGATGAAAAGTACAGAAAAGAGAGAGAAGATTTTCCGGCCAGAAAAGATGGATTTAGGGCACAATGAGCTGTTGCTCTGGAAAGATAAAAAAGACGAAACACCGTGTGCAGCACTTCCTTATCGGGAGATGCTGTTTGTCTACCTGGAAAGAAAGACGGAAGTGAAGGGAGTGGTTCAGATTCCGCCGGTGGAGGAAATTACAGGAGAGATGGAAGGAAATTTGGTGATATGGAACAGAACGCATCGGTGCATCCGTCTGGATCTGTCCAGTCAGAAGGAGACGGCCGGAGCGTTGTTTATCCGGCTTGCCGAGCACATCCCTTTTGCGTTCCTGGGGGCGACGCCGTGGATGCAGGTGGAGAATGAGCAGGATTTTCAGGAGATGGTAAGAATGGTGGATCTGTATCAGGAAATCCATGGGGGAACCTGTTTGTAATGTGGAGAAGAAAAAGCCGCCTGCCTTTTGATGTGGAAAGAAAATGACAGAAGCGGCGTTTGGTGGTACAATAGACAGGACAGATTTGCATGATTGATAAAGGAGGATCGGGATGAAGACCATTTATTTTGCAGGCGGTTGCTTTTGGGGGATGGAGGCATTTATAAAAAAGCTTCCGGGTGTAAAGGAGACGGCTGTGGGATATGCAAACGGAACGAAGGCGAATCCGACTTATGAGGAGGTTTGCAGCCATACGACCGGACATGCAGAGACCGTGCGTGTGGTTTATGACCCGTCGCAGATTACCCTGGAAATGCTGTTGAAAGCATTTTTTAAGGTCGTGGATCCGACAGAACTCAACCGTCAGGGAGGAGATGTCGGTGAACAGTACCGAAACGGTATTTATTATACGGATGAGGAAGACCGGAAGACGATCGAGGCTGCGATCAGGGCCGTCCGTGAGAAATATGATCAGCCAGTAGTGACCGAGTGCCGGAAACTGGTATGTTTTTACGATGCAGAGGAGTATCATCAGGATTATCTCGATAAAAATCCGACTGGATATTGCCACATTAATCTACTTGATGCGGAGGAGTTTATTGAGGAGGAGATGGGAGAGAGAACAAGATGTTAATGCATCCAGAGTGTATGCTTTGTAATCTGAATCAGGTGTATCGGGTAATCAATCTTATGGGGCTTGAGGAAGAGGTGGAGAAGCAACTGGTTTCCAAGGTGCTGGCATTTCTATCGGAAGCGGATTATTCCAGAACAAATTCGCATATTATGGGAGAGACGTGGAAATTGATCACGAAAGAAATTGGTGATCCTGATCCTTATGCCCGGGTAAAAGAAAAATATAATACGTTGCTTTTGCAAGCGGAATCAGAGCTTAGAAATGCGATTTTACAAGTGGAAAATTCATTTCTGGCAGCACTGCGTCTGGCTGTGGCTGGGAATCAGATTGATTTTGCGGGCAGACGAGAAGTTTCTTTTATACTGAAGGAAGTCTATCATTGTATGGAGCAGGAGCTTGTAATTGATGACAGCACTGGATTGCTCCGGGAGCTTGAAAAGACCAGAAAGCTCTTGTATCTTGGGGATAACTGTGGTGAAATTGTGCTGGACAAGCTTTTCATTGAGATGATACGAAAACGATATCCTAATCTTACCGTTTTGTATGGCGTACGCGGCAGGCCGGTTGTCAATGATGTGACTTTGGAGGATGCCAGAATGGTAGGAATGGAAAGGGTGGCAAGGATAATAGAGAATGGTAGTGGAGCTCTTGGAACTGTTTTGAATGAAACATCGCCGGAATTTCAGGAGATATTCAAAACCGCGGATTTGGTGATCAGCAAAGGTCAGGGGAATTTTGAAAGTTTGAGCGAATGTAGGGATCAGCAGATTTACTATCTGCTGATGATCAAATGTGAGCGTGTCTCCAGAGCTTTAAAAGGCCCGGTAAATGGCCTTGTGTGTATGAGAAATCCATTTTCTTAGAGGATAGAGAAAGGCCGTGTCTGCAACTGGCATCTCATTATTATTGAGTTGCTGTACGCAGATACGGCTTTCCTTATTTCTGGAATTCTTTCCGGAGTATTTCTTTTGGCGGCTCTATCTCATTGGCGATGGTATGTTCCGTCAGTTCTGAGAGTGATTTGAGTTTCTTGTTGATCAGTGGACGCATACAGTTTGGCACATGCTCCTGATGAGCCCGGTGGATAGCCACACATTCCTTGCAGTTGCCGTGATAACGGCAGGCTTTCTGGCAGGGGCAGTGATCTTTCTCCCGATACTCCCGGCGGAATGTGGCGGCGAATTCTTCCTGAAGTCTTAGCCCCTCGGTTCGGTCGCCTTTGTGAAACGCATCCATAGCTTCTTTCTGTATTGGATTCCCTTCGATGATCATCGGTATTCCTCCCTTTGTTTCCCTTTGTACGGCCTTATTCTACCATACTTTTCTCTGATAAAAAAGAAGAAAGAAGCGGGCTTAACGGCTGAGCGGTCATCACATAAAGTTCATGGAGCGCACGGGTAATGGCGACATAGAGAAGCTTGGCGTCTTTCGGATGATCCGAATAGCGTGTTTCATCCGGTTCCCAAAGAATTACGCAGTCAAACTCCAGACCTTTTGTCAGGGAGACTGGGAGAACCATGACGCCGTTGTGGAAGCTGGTATCATCTCTGGCCGGGGACATATGAAGTTTCGATTTTAACTTGGCGGCTTCATCTTCTGTACGACAGATGACAGCGATCGTCTCAAATCCTTTTTTTTGAACGGACTGGAGTGTCATTTCCAGATGGTGCAGCAGATCCTGGGAAGAAACGTGAATCACTTCCACCGGTTTTCCGTGGCGGATAACCGGATCGATTTGATAACCGCCTTGGGAAGCTTTTTTCAGGACTTCCCCGGCAAAATTTGAGATCTCGATCGTGTTGCGGTAGCTTTTTTGCAGCAGATAGAAGCTGTCTTTCGGGGAATCGAACATGGCTTCTTTTAGCTGATCCCAGTCATTCATACCGGTTTCATAGCGGATATTCTGGGAGACGTCGCCCATGATGGTAAAATAACAGTCGTTGAGGACTTGCTTGAGTACATAATAGACGGTCTCTCCAAAATCCTGAGCCTCATCAATAAAGATCTGACTGAATACTTCCTGATCCTGCTTCTGAAAGATCCTGCGCTGAATCAGGCCAAATGCGGCGGCATCGTACACATCCAGACGGTTCTTAGAGACCCCTTCTCTGGTAATGGAAAAATCCAGCTCCGGATGTCCCTCCTCCAGATCCTGCAAAAACCGGAGGTAGAGTCCGGGAATGGTCCATTTGCGGGCGGAAGAGTCAAAGTGCTTTCGAAAGGCCTGCCGTTTCGCTTTCCGGAAATCGGCTGTCTTTTCCGTGCAGAGAAATTTCAGTCTCGAGAGAATCCGTTCATTGAGATGGCGCTCCATCTGGTAAAGAGAGTCATTAGGATGATAACTCCATGTTTCCGCCATGCTCTTTTGGGAAAGGATCACGCCGAGATCCGGATCGGTGATATCCGAAAGATGCAGTGTATCTTCGATCGTTCTGCTTAAAAACCCGTCCAGCGCACGAATAAACGGCAGGTGGCTTTTGACGCTTGCATCCGGATAATCGGCGACAATCTGGTATTGCTTTTTCCAGGCTTTTCCCATCAGATACGGAAATACAGCGTCCATCCGCATTTCATGGATATGGTGGACGTCCAGTTCCGGCAGACCACTTCGGATATAGTGCAGAAGCATATCACTGCTTCCGATGATACAAAATTCTGACGGCTTATAAAGCTCTTCATAATTGTACAGAAGATAAGAGATCCGATGCAAGGCGACCGTCGTCTTTCCACTGCCCGCCACGCCCTGTACAATAATGTTCTTATTCGGCAGATCCCGGATGATGGTATTTTGCTCCTTCTGGATGGTAGCGATGATATCGCCGAGAACCGCATCCTTATTCTGGGACAGATATTTGACCAGGAGGTCATCATTGGCGGCAATATCGTCATCGTAATAGCCGTGAAGCTGACCATTGGAAATATCATAGGTACGCTTCTGATGAAGATCAATCTCCACATCATCTGATCCAGGGACCGCATAGCACCCCTTACCAAGCCCGTTTTCATAGTAGACATTGGCTACCGGGGCACGCCAGTCTACGATCGCCACGTCGGTCTGATTGCGGGAAATCCCGTTTTTCCCGATATAGCAGCACTCGGAAGTATCATACGTCAGATCGTCGTAGACGATCCGGCCAAAATACGGCTGATCCAGCGCCGCACGGTTTTTTCTGAGGGAATTTTGCAGATGTTCCAAAATGTTCTGACTTGCGATCAACTGGCCGTAAGAATCTCCCTCCCCCTTACGGACAGCCTGAAATAATGCTGTAACCTCTTTTCTCGAAGCCTGTTCACGGGCTTCGTACAGCCGGATGTTTTCCTGAATCAAAGAAAGACAGCTTTCCAGATGCAGGAGTTCTTCTTGATAATCTTGATTCATTTTGATGGCTCCTTTCTTTCCGGCCATCCCAAACACTGTCCTTTCATTATACCAAACCCGAAAAAGAAAGAAAATCAAAAAAATGGGATTTTTCCACTTTTTTTCAGGTATGATAAGTGAAAAGCTTTTCAGAGAAACGGACTTCGGAGGATGAACGTGGAAGAAGAAAGATATATAGAAATCGTAACAACATACAGTCCCATGGTATACCGGGTTGCCTTGCACGACTGTAGGAATCATGCCGATGCGGAAGACATTATGCAGAATGTACTCCTGCGGCTTTACCGGTTCGGGCCACGGTTTGACAGCGAAGAACACCTGCGGCGATGGCTGATTCAGGTGACGGTGCGGGAATCGAGACGGCTTTTTGCCAAGCCGTTCCGGAAACGGGAGGAACTTTTCGAAGAGATAGATCCGAATGTCATGGCGGCAGGGCGGCGGGAGGAAACTTCAGACAGCGGGGCGGACGGGACGATCCTGGCAGATGTATTTTGCCTCCCGAGAAAATACCGTGTAGTGATTTACCTTTATTATTATGAAGAATATTCCGTCCGGGAGATTGCGGACATTCTTGGGAAAAAGGAATCGACTGTCCAGACCGAACTTTGGCGGGCGCGTCAGAAATTGAAACAAAAATGGAAAGGGGAGACAAAACATGAGACAGCAGGGAAGAAGGCAGGAAACAAAACAAGATCCGATGATTGTACAGTATAAAAGAGCCTGTGTCAAGCTTTTGCCGGGACAGCAGGCAGTAAACGAGGTGATACAGATGAAACCAGTCAGACAGGCAAGAAGGCGGCTGATGCATAAAAAGGCAGTTGCTCTTGCGGCGGCATGCATGGGGATCTTTGCCTGCTCTATTGTAGGAACCGCGGCAGCCCGACATTTCCAGGTGGAATTTTTTGTGGACGGCAAGGTCCTGCAGATTGGAGCAACGATGGAACAGGATTCAGACGGCTATGTGATTCATATGGATGAGAAAGAACAGGGGCAGAGGGATATGACACTGGCAGAGCTGCTTGGTATTTCCGTAGTGCATCATGCTGACAAAAATACCGTGGGTCTCGTTCTTGGAGAAGAAGAGCGGGATATTACAGAAGAACTCCGGACACATGGGAGCTATCAGACCGCCTGGGAACAGGACGGCAAGACTTATGTTATCCGGGTGACGGGAGGGGAGACGTCTCCGGCGGTCACTGTGACTGAACAGTAGCAAACGCCTCTTTCGGAGTCATGTGATACTTTTTCTTAAATATCCGGTAAAAATATGACAGATTATGAAATCCGCTGGAAAAGGCCGCGTCAATGACGGAAACCTGTCCGCTTTGCAGTAGTTTCCAGGCCCTTTCCAGACGGAGCGTATTGATATACTCGGTACAGGTCATCCCTACATGCAGCTTAAAAAAGCGCATGAAATGAGATTCACTGAAACAACAGATACGGGCCAGATCTGCCACCGGGATCATATCTTCCAGATGTGCGTCTATATAATCCAGCACCTGTTTGAGCTTCTCACTCTGATCTCTGGAGGATGGCGCCGGGTTCTTCAGAAGACGGTACGGCCAGATACGGGAAAATAATTCCAGAAATAATGCTTTCATCCGAAGCTCATATCCATCCCCACGGGATATATACTCGTCAGATAACTGCCTCATCATGTCCCTAAGCAGCGGATTTGCCGGGTGATCCGCCTGAAATACATAAGGGAATACAATTTCACGGGAAGCAAACGGGCGCAGATATTTCACACTACAAACATCTGATCCGCCCATTCCAAGAAAGTCCAGGTGAAACACAAAGGACTCCGACATCATGTGGTCCCTCGGGAAAAAACCGGACGAATGAAGTATCCTTGGGGGAAGCAAAATCATATCACCTTCTTGTACCGGATAATCGCACAAATCGATATGGTACACACAGGCACCGGAGCGGATCCATGTAAATTCTGCCTCCTCATGCCAGTGTGCCGGTACCAACGGAAAGGACTCCGACAACACCACGTCATATTTCTTAAGTGGAAACAAATGATCCCCATGACTTACCCCCTCCCGTTTCATCATAAATGAACGGTCCTGTTGCCCTGTTACTACATACATTCCTCACACCTCCCACATCATCTTTTACAGCCCTCAGTGCTTCACGCCCGAAATATATTCTGACAATCATCGTAAAACAGCAGAAAAGTACAAAATAGTGACATAATAATACAAGAAATAAAAAGAAAATGCAAGTATAATACAGTTGAGACGGGATCGGAATTTTACAGTGAAGATCGATTCAAATTCAGAGGAGGTTTTAAGGTATGGCAAAAAAGTGGTGGCAGGATAAGGTCGTATATCAGATTTATCCGAGAAGTTTTCAGGACAGCAATGGGGATGGAATCGGAGATCTTCCGGGGATCATTTCGAGGCTGGATTATCTGTCGGATTTGGGAATTGACGCAATCTGGCTTTCGCCGGTATACTGTTCCCCGCAGGATGACAATGGATACGACATTTCGGACTATCAGGACATTGATCCGATGTTTGGGAGTCTGGAGGATATGGAACGCCTGATTGCGGAAGCAGATAAGAGAGGAATCAAGATCATCATGGATCTGGTATTGAATCATTCTTCCGATGAGCATCGGTGGTTCCGGGAGGCGAAAAAGAGCAAGGACAATCCGTACCATGATTACTATGTTTGGCGTGACGGAGAGGAAGGGATTCTTCCGAATGAGATGAGAGCATCTTTTGGCGGGCCGGCATGGGAATGGGTGCCAGAGCTTGAGCAGTATTATTTTCATCAGTTTTCTGTGAAGCAGCCGGATTTAAACTGGGAAAATCCGAAAGTCAGACAGGAAATTTATGATATGATTTTGTGGTGGATGGACAAAGGAGTGGGAGGATTCCGACTGGATGTGATTGATCAGATCGCGAAAGAGCCGGACAGAGGAATTACAGCGAATGGCCCGAAGCTTCACAAATGGATTCAGGAATTAAGCCGCGAGACATTCCAAAAAGCGGACTTGATTACAGTGGGGGAAACTTGGGGCGCTACTCCGGAGATTGCAAAGCTTTACAGTAATCCGGACGGCAGCGAGTTTTCTATGGTGTTTCAGTTTGAGCATGTGATGCTGGATCAGGAGCCGGGAAAAGAAAAATGGGATCTGAGCCCGTTGCCATTCGTGGAATTGAAGAAAAATTTTGCAAAGTGGCAGAAAGAGTTGTATGGCTGTGGTTGGAACAGTCTGTTTTGGAATAATCACGACCTGCCGCGGATTGTTTCCAGATGGGGCAATGACAAGGAATACCGGAAAGAATCCGCAAAAATGCTGGCGACAGTTTTACATGGGATGCAAGGAACACCATACATCTACCAGGGAGAGGAGCTGGGAATGACGAATGTCAGATTTCCGGATATCACTCATTACCGGGACATTGAAACGCTCCATATGTATGAAGAGAGACTGGAAGCCGGGTACAAAAAAGAGGAGATTCTTCGTTCCGTTTATGCGAAAGGACGGGACAACGCCCGCACGCCGATGCAATGGGATGACAGTAAAAATGGAGGCTTTACCGATGGAACCCCATGGATAGAAGTCAATCCTAATTATTTAGAGATCAACGCAAAAAAAGAAATTTCGGATGCGGATTCTATTTACAACTACTATAAAAAGCTGATAAAATTACGGAAGGAGAACATGGTCTTCACACAAGGGGAGTTTCAGCTCTTACTCGAAGAAGATCCACAGATTTTTGCTTATACACGGACAACGGGCGAGGAGATGATGTGTGTCATTGCAAATTTTACCGATAAACCGGCGCCGTGTAGGCTACCTGAGACATGGCAAAAGAAAGAGCTGTTGATACATAACTACAACACAGAAAATATAGGCGGAGTTTTACGCCCGTACGAAGCAATGATCTATATTGATAGATAATATGTCCGTATATGAGGGACGTGTTCCGATGCATCGGGACACGTCCCTCCCTATCACGATGAAACAAAAAGGAGAAGCTATGGTGGAGTTGAGTTATTTTGAGATTGATGGCGCGATCGGCGGAAACCAGGACTGGTTTTCTAATGTAGTAATGCATATCGGCGGATGTGCGGCAGCGGCAGCATGTGATTCGTGTATTTATTTTGCGAAGCATTTTGGTAATACAGGGTGGTATCCATTTGATGTGGAGCATTTGACGCAGGAGGATTATGTACGATTCAGTCAGATGATGAAGCCATATATCAAGCCCCGGGTTGGCGGTGTGAAAAATCCCGAGTGGTTTGTGGAAGGCTTTTACCGATATCTGAAGGATCACTTTTATCCGGGCAGGCCTGTGCTGAGGATGGAGGTCGTGCGTGGGGAAGCGTCGCAAGATCAGGCATGGGAGGCATTGAAGTCCCGGATTGACCAAGGTCTCCCGGTTCCGTTTTTGCTTCTTCGCCATCATAACCGGGAAGTGTTCGAGGACTATATCTGGCACTGGTTTATGGTGATCGGATATGAGGAATCAAAGGAGGATCTCCTGGTACAGACGGCAACGTATGGAGAAAAGAAAACGTTTTCTTTCGCAGAGCTTTGGAATACCGGCTTTGAGGAACGGGGCGGTATGGTTTTGTACGATCTGGATTTTGAGAATCCGGATTTTTGAGAGAAACCCACACAAGCATAGCTTTAGAATTTCTTGCCTGCCACGCTTTCGTGTGATACAATCGTTTTAGTGAAAATTCGTATATAGAAAAGGAGAAGACAGACATGGCAAATCCAGTTGTTACTTTTGAGATGGAGAATGGGGATATCATCAAGGCGGAATTATACCCGGAGATCGCCCCGAACACAGTCAGAAATTTTGTTTCTCTTGTCAGCAAGGGATTCTATGATGGGCTCATTTTTCACAGAGTGATCCGTGGATTTATGATTCAGGGCGGATGCCCGGACGGGACAGGTATGGGAGGCCCTGGTTATTCGGTTAAAGGAGAATTCGCGCAGAATGGCGTAGCCAACGACTTAAAGCACACACCAGGCGTTCTTTCCATGGCCCGCTCCATGCATCCGGATTCCGCAGGCAGCCAGTTTTTCATCATGCATGAGGCGGCTCCGCATCTGGATGGTGCGTATGCGGCATTTGGTAAGGTCATCGAAGGACAGGAACATGTTAATAAGATTGCCGAGACAGCCACAGATTACAGTGACCGTCCTCTGGAAACTCAGAGAATGAAAAAGGTGACGGTCGATACATTTGGAGAAGACTATCCGGCTCCGGAAACTTTATAGAGAGCAGAACAGGCGCCCACAGGCGGGGAGAAGTCTCCCGTCCTGTGGGAATTTATTTTACTATTGAGCCGGAATGTGGTACACTATACGAAATACGGAAAAGTATAAGAAATAAGAGGTTGATTGCAGATGAGTATGGTGAAAACCGACAAGCTTGTATTTGAATATGAAAAACGAGACGAGGAAGGGAATGTCATCGGAACGCAGCGTGCTATCGACGAGGTGGATATACAGATTGAGAAAGGCCGGTTTATCGCGATTCTCGGACATAATGGTTCGGGGAAATCCACGTTTGCCAAGCACATCAATGCACTTCTCGTTCCGGGAGGCGGCACGATGTGGGTCGGAGGACGGGATACGAAGGACGAAGATGAGCTGTGGAATATCCGCCAGAGTGCAGGTATGGTGTTTCAGAATCCGGACAATCAGATCATTGCAACGGTGGTAGAAGAGGATGTCGGGTTCGGCCCGGAGAATCTGGGCGTGCCGACGAAAGAGATCTGGCAGCGGGTGGACGATGCTCTGGAGAAGGTAGGAATGACGGAGTACCGTTACCGCTCTCCGAATAAGCTCTCCGGCGGTCAAAAACAGCGGGTGGCGATTGCGGGAGTAGTTGCCATGCGGCCGGAATGTATTGTGCTGGATGAGCCGACGGCCATGCTGGACCCAAATGGCCGCAAGGAGGTCATTCGAACGGTGCGGGATCTCCAGAAGCAAGAGAAAGTGACGGTTATTTTGATTACCCACTATATGGAAGAAGTCACGGATGCGGACTATATTTATGTGATGGACAAGGGAAAGGTTGTGATGGAGGGAAAGCCGGAGCAGATCTTTTCCAAGGTGGATTTGTTAAAGCATTACCGTCTGGACGTCCCGCAGGCGACAGCGGTGGCGGACGAGCTGATCAGAAAGGGATTTCCGGTTTCAGCCGGAACCCTTACAAGAGAGGCGCTTTGCCGGGAAGTGGTTTCCCTTGCCAGGGAGCGGGGAAGGATTCAGGATCCGCTCGGGAAGGAAGTATACAGGGACGAGGTGAAAAGCCGTCCGGACGGGGATCCGGTTTTGCGTCTGAAGAATCTGAATTATAACTACAATCCGGGGACAGCCTATGAGAAGCACGCTATGAAAGGCGTGGATCTGGATATTTGGCAGGGCGAATTTATCGGAATTATCGGGCATACCGGTTCCGGAAAATCGACGCTGATCCAGCATCTGGACGGACTCATCCGGGCTACCGGCGGAGAATTGTTTTTCCAGGGAGAAAATATTTACCAGGAAGGATATTCTATGAAGACCCTCCGGCAGCAGGTGGGGTTGGTATTTCAGTATCCGGAGCACCAACTGTTTGAAGCGGATGTTTTGAGCGACGTATGCTTTGGACCGAAGAATCAGGGACTTTCCGATGAGGAGTGCAGGCAGAGAGCAAAAGAGGCGCTTCAGATGGTAGGTTTTCCGGAAACGCTGTACAATGCCTCTCCGTTTGATCTTTCTGGCGGACAAAAACGGCGGGTGGCGATTGCGGGCGTCCTTGCCATGAGACCCAAGGTTTTGGTGCTGGATGAACCGACCGCAGGCTTGGATCCGAAAGGGCGGGACGATATCCTGGATCAGATCGCTCTGCTTCAGAAGACGACCCACATGACGGTCATCCTGGTCTCCCACAGCATGGAGGACGTGGCACGGTATGTAGACCGGATCATCGTTATGAACCGCGGGGAAAAGATTTTTGACGATACACCGAAACGGGTTTTCCGACATTATAAACGGCTGGAAGAAGTGGGACTTGCCGCACCGGAAGTGACATATCTTATGCATGTACTGAGAGCGCAGGGCATCCCGGTCTCCACAGATATCACCCTTGTGGAAGAGGCAGCCGATGAGATAGAAAGGGTATTAAAACAATGATACGAGATATTACCATAGGCCAGTATTATCCGGCACAAAGTCCGATCCATAAACTGGACCCACGTGTAAAGATTGTCAGTACACTGTTGTATTTGATTTCACTATTTTTATTTCGGAGCGTTCCTGGTTACCTGGTTGCCACGATTTTTTTGTTCGGCTGCATCGGGTTGTCCAAAGTTCCGGTTAAGTTTATCCTGAAAGGATTAAAGCCGATTTTTATTCTGCTTTTGATAACGATTTTATTTAACCTGTTTCTGACAACCGGAGGCAGGACACTTCTGCATGTCTGGGTGTTCCGGGTGACAGAAGAAGGGTTGCGGACGGCGGTCTATATGGCGATCCGGCTGATTTACCTGATTATGGGAGCGTCACTTATGACCTTTACGACAACACCGACAGCGCTGACAGACGCCATCGAAAGTCTCTTAAAACCTCTGAACCGGGTTCATGTTCCGGTCCATGAAATTGCTATGATGATGTCTATTGCCCTGCGGTTTATCCCGATTCTTCTGGAGGAGACAGACAAGATTATGAAAGCTCAGATCGCGAGAGGTGCAGATCTGGACAGCGGAAATATAATCCAGAAGGCAAAGGCGATGATCCCGATACTGGTGCCGCTTTTTGTGTCGGCATTCCGGCGGGCAAACGACCTTGCCATGGCTATGGAGTCCCGGTGTTACCGGGGCGGCGAGGGCCGCACGAAAATGAAGCCGCTCGTGTACAGCGGGCGGGATATCAGGGCGTATGTGATTGTAATCGTGTACGTCGTGGTGGCGGTGGCAGCGGGCAGATTTCTACCGTTCCATGTTTGGATTTTTTAAAAGAAAGAATCGAAAAAGAATCTTTTGATAATACAGCGTCAAGAGATTCTTTTTTTGTTACAATAAACATGACAGACAGGTGTCATGTTTGTTGTGTTATAGTAAGTGCAAAAGGAGGAACTATGAAAATCGACAGGCTGATCGGAATTTTATCCGTTCTCTTACAAAAAGAAAAGGTGACAGCGCCGGAGCTTGCCAGCCGGTTTGAAGTGTCCAGACGGACGATCAACCGGGATATCGAAGATCTGTGTATGGCAGGAATTCCGGTGGTGACCGAGCAAGGGAGGGACGGCGGTATCTCGATTCTGGAAAATTTCCGCCTGGACCGGACCGTTTTGACCCGCGCGGAGATGCAGGACATTCTGGCGGGGTTGCGGAGTCTGGACAGTGTCAACGGTACGAATCGCTACGGTCAGTTGATGGAAAAGCTATCCACAGGATCCTCTGATTTCCTGACCGGGAACCAGTCGGTGCTGATTGACTTGTCATCCTGGTACAAAACGACATTGGCGCCCAAAATTGAGCAGATCCGATATGCCATTGAAGGTCGGCGGTTACTGATGTTTCGTTATTTTGCGCCGTCCGGGGAAAGCCTCCGCAGAATCGAGCCGTATTATCTGGTATTTCGCTGGTCCAGTTGGTATGTCTGGGGATGGTGTGAAAGTCGGGAAGACTTTCGGATGTTTAAGCTGAACCGGATGGAGGAGCTGTGCGTGTCCGAAGAGATTTTTACGGGACGGAAGGTACCTATGCCGGATTTGAGTAATGAACGGATTTTCCCGGGTGGGATCCAGGTAGAGGCTCTTTTTGAAGCTTCGTGCAAATGGCGGCTGGTGGAAGAGTTCGGCCAGAACTGTTTTGAAGAGCAAGAAGATGGAAGGCTATTGTTTCATGCAGATTATACGAGTGCGGAAAATCTCCTCTCCTGGCTTTTGACGTTCGGTGATCAGGTGGAGCTAAAAAGTCCGAAAGAGCTGCGTGGGGAAATGAAAGAGCGGATTCGCCGGATGGCAAAACGGTATGAAGAAATTTCAGACAGCGATGAGAGGAGGAAAGAACATGAAATATGACTGGATGGATGCTTATGTATTGAAAAAGCGAGGAGTAACAAAAGATTTTCAGCCGGTCTGGAACTGGATTCGTTACCATGTGGGTGGGAAAATGTTTGCGGCCATCTGTCTGGATCAGAAAAAGAATCCTTATTACATTACCCTGAAGCTGATCTTAAAAAGCGTGTGGAACATCTGAAAGGAGTGTACAAAGATGGCATTTGATTATAAGAAGGAGTACAAAGAATTTTATCTTCCGCCTCAAAAGCCGGGGCTTATCATGGTGCCGGAGATGCAGTATGTAGCTGTCCGGGGCAGGGGCAATCCAAACGAGCCGGGGGGAGACTATAAGAAAGCTATGGGGACTTTGTACAGCATTGCATTTACGATTAAAATGAGTTACAAAGGTTCCCACAAAATAGAGGGGTATTTCTCTTATGTAGTGCCTCCCCTGGAAGGGTTATGGCAGCAGGAGGGGATGGAAGGAATCGATTACACAAGAAAGAACGAACTGGAATGGATTTCCATGATCCGGCTCCCGGAATTTGTCACACCGGACGAGTTCACATGGGCGAAGAGAGAAGTGGAACAAAAGAAAGGGATAGACGTTTCCAAGGCAGAGTATTTTCGCTATGAGGAAGGACTCTGTGTCCAATGTATGCACATCGGAAGCTACGATGAGGAGCCGGAAACAATCCGGAAGATGGAAGAATATGTGAAGGAAGCGGGATATCGGGTAGATCTGTCAGAGGGGAGAAAGCACCATGAAATCTATCTGAGTGATCCGAGGCGAACAGCGCCGGAAAGGCTGAAAACTGTAATCCGGCAGCCGGTATGTAGAAAAGACGGGTAGTTTGTAAGTCAGAATTTGATTTGTCACCGAAGAGAAAACGAGCGTTTTCAGAAAAAACTGGAAACGCTCGCAGCGGTTATTCCTCAAGAGGAGTCATATTTTTATTTGTCACAGGAATTCCGTTGACCTCCACACTGTCGCTGAGCTGGATCATCAGATATGGAATCCCGTCGATCAGCCGGGTTTCTACCAGATCGGTCCGGTCGGGATGGACCTTGATCATTACATCCGGAGTCTTGACCTCAAAGGTCCGGGTGTTGGCTACATTGGAGGCAAGCAGTGAGGAGGTCTCCCCCGCGGCGGCCTCAAACTCCCGGTCAAACTGCTCCAGATGCTCTTCTTTTGCCCCACTCCGCTCCAGAAGCTTCTTCACATCTGTTTTCTCCAGCCGCAGCGGCTCCGGCTCCTCTTTGTGCTCTTCGATCAGTTCCGTGAGCTGGTCGTGCAGCGTTTTGACCGTGTCAAAATTGCATGCGTCTCCCAATGTATCACTTACCAGATACTGAAATGCAGACTTCTGGTGTCCTGCAGGCATCGGCACATGGCATCCGAGAACATTGTCGATCAGATCATCCTGAAATTCCTTTGCGTTTTTCGAGTAGTACAACAGGCTGTGAATATCAGTAGAACGATCCGTAAACGCCGGGAACAAAAATCCGATATCCGGCATCTCCACGATCCAGTCCCGGATCCGGTCTTCAATATGGTTTGTCTCCGAGTTGTAGCAGAGCCCAGCCTTGGAAAGCTTCACCGGGCAGATACTGCAAAGGAGGAACTCGTACACCTCGTCCGAAGCATCAAACATCTCTTCCCCGTCAGAAGATTTTCCCGGAATGTCGTAATTGGCGTGGATCAGAATAATGTAATAATTTTCCCCATAATTATAAAAGTCAATGATCTTTTGGTAAAATTCATCTAAAAGCGCATCATCCTGAAGCTTACTGTCCCGAAGCCGCAGAAGGAATTCCTGGGTGCCGCCGGATGCCTCCTGCTCTAGAGGAAATTCCATGTCTATCAGATTCTTCCCCATACTTCCGGAAAGCGTCTTTTTGAACAGATCGAAATATTTAAACATCTCTTCTTCGGGAAGAGAGAGAAACGCATCTTTGGACTTGGTTTTCACAGTCTTTTCTGCGTCTACATAGCAGCCGCAGATCCGGGTAATCGCACAGTTGGCAGGAGAAAACTGCCTCTTGATTTCAGCTAATTCTTTCTTGTTCATCTTTATTCACCTCGCAGATTATCTTATCACGGATCCGGAAAATGTACAAGAAATAAGGAAGAAACCATGTCTTCTTTTCCGGGGGTATGGTAAAATGAAAAGAACAAAAAAGTCAAGCAAGGAGACGGAACATTGAGACGAATCAAACTGACGGTTGCCTACGACGGCACCAACTACTGTGGCTGGCAGATCCAGCCCAATGGCATTACCATTGAAGAGGTACTGAATCAGAAACTAAGCAGGCTTACCGGAGAGGAGATCCACGTCATCGGGGCAAGCCGGACGGACTCCGGAGTTCATGCACTGGGAAACATAGCAGTTTTTGATACAAATAGCACAATTCCGCCGGGGCGTTTCGCATGTGCAGTCAATCAGAAGCTTCCGGAAGACATTGTCGTGATCCACTCCGAAGAAGTACCACAGGGATGGCATCCGAGATACCAGGACTGCACGAAGTATTATGAATACCACATTTTAAACAGTCCGATACCAAATCCCCTTTGCCGACTGACCACAAGCCACGTCTCCTTCCCACTGGATGAAGAGAAGATGCAGGCAGCCGCAAATTATCTGACCGGCACCCATGACTTCAAGAGCTTTTGCAACATCCGGACAAACACAGACGACACGATCCGCACGATTTACAGCCTTGACGTCATTCGGGACGGAGAGGAAATCAAGATCCGCGTCAGTGGAAACGGCTTCCTATACAACATGGTACGTATCATCGCCGGTACACTCATCCGGGTTGGCCGTGGCTTCTATCAGCCGGAACAGATCAAAGAGATCCTTGACGCAAAAGAACGTACCGAGGCCGGAGTGACAGCACCACCTCAAGGACTCACGTTGGTTGGTATCGAATATTCGGGTCATGTAGAAAGGGGACAAAACATTTTGCGTCGGAATACGTCCCCGGAAAGGGAAAAGAATGGAAAGAATCTATTTTGATAATGGGAGTACGGCGTTTCCGAAAGCACCTGGAGTGGGGGACGCTATGGCTCATCTGTTACATGAGGGTGCTTTTAATATCAATCGTGGTGGCTACGAGGGGGCATACGAGGTGGCGGGACGTGTACTGGACACCAGAGATCTGCTTGCAAAATTATTTCATGCGGAAAGTTCCAGACAAGTGATTTTTACACCGGGCGTGACATGGTCGTTAAATATGTTATTGCAAGGACTTCTTTGCCCCGGAGATCATGTAGTAGTCTCCGGACTGGAGCACAACGGAGTGATGCGTCCCCTTTTTCATCTTTGTGAAACAGGTGGGATTTCCTACGCTGTTGCAAGGACGTCTGTGACGGGCGAGGTGACGGCAAAGGCCGTGGAGGAGCAGATCCGCCCGTTCACCAAGCTGGTGCTGGTGCTTCATGCGTCCAATGTGTGCGGGACCATTCTTCCGATTGAAGAGATCGGTGCGGTGTGCCGGAAACATGGCGTCTTTTTTGCGGTGGATACCGCCCAGAGCGCGGGGACGATTCCGATCGATATGCAGACGTGCGGGATTGATTTTCTTGCATTCACCGGTCACAAGGGTCTGAAAGGGCCGCAGGGGATCGGGGGATTCTTGATTTCGCCCAAGCTGAATGCCAGTGTCCGTCCGGTGATCATGGGCGGTACCGGGAGTTATTCGGATCTGCTTTCTCAGCCGGAAGAGCTGCCGGACAAGTACGAGAGCGGCACGATCAATCTTCCAGGCATTATCGGACTTCATACGGCTCTTTCCTATCTGGAAGAGACAGGCATCGACGCCATCCGACAAAAGAAAGATGCGCTCACACGCCAGTTTCTTGCGGGGGTGGATGGACTGGACGGCGTTCGGATTATCGGGGAGCGGACAATGGAAAACCGGACGGCGGTCGTATCTGTGGATTTTCCGGACCAGGACAATGCGCTGGCAGCATTTCGATTAGAGCAGGAGTTTGGGATTATGACACGGGTGGGACTGCATTGTGCGCCGTTGGCGCACCAAAGTCTTGGGACATTCCCAAAAGGCACCGTGCGGTTTTCCTTTAGTGAAGTGAATACAGAAGCAGAAATCGAAATTGGGATAGCGGCGGTAAAGGAAATCGCAAAAAAGGATTGTTGAATAGATCGTATCTATAAATGAGCGCGTATATGCGAAAAAACGATGATGGAATCTGCTCGTCAAAATGGAAGAGCCTCAGGAAATATGTTACCCTTATAAATAAGGAATATGATGAAAGACAGGGCCAGGATATCAGGCAGCCGTGTCTTTCTTTCGTGACAAAGGAGGAAAAAAGAAATGGCAGATTATCACAAAATGTGGGAAGAGCTTGGGATGGATGTAGAGACACATGACCAGCTCTGTGAAGTGCTTCCGCAGGCGTTTGGCGATGTATACCTTTCTCAGGAGAACAGACCGGAGGGAATGGATTACTATAATTTTGTTGTAGCGGAAATTCATGGAGTCCGTCCGGCAGAGTTGATAGAGCATCAAAAAAAAGGCGGAAAGGTTTTTGGAACTTTCTGTGTGTATGTTCCGGATGAAGTTGTATTTGCGGCGGATGCTATCGCAACGGGACTTTGCGGCGGTTCTCAATTCTGGGTTCCAGGTGGTGAGAAAGTACTTCCAACCAATACCTGCCCGTTGATCAAGGCGTCTGTTGGGGCGAGACTTGACCGGACCTGTCCGTTTTTCCGGATCGCGGATATGTATGTCGGAGAGACAACCTGTGACGGTAAGAAGAAAGCATGGGAGATCCTGGCGGAGGATGTGCCGGTTCATGTCATGGATCTTCCGCAGATGAAGCGGAAAAAGGACGTCAAAGCATGGGCGGATGAGATCCGTACTTTCCGGAAAGTTGTGGAAGAGGTGACAGGAAATCAGGTGACTGCTGATTCCCTGCACAGTGCGATTGTCCTCATCAACAACAAGAGACGCGCTCTTTCCAGACTTTATGATTTAAGAAAGAATGAAAAGCTTCCGATCAGTGGAAAGGACGTGCTTCTGATTTCTCAGATCGCATTTTATGATGATCCTGCACGATTTACTGAGATGACGAATAAGCTCTGCGATGAGCTTGAGCAGAGAGTGAAAGACGGGGTCAGCGTTTTCCCGGCGGGAACAAAGAGAATTATGCTGACCGGTACGCCGCTTGCCATTCCGAACTGGAAACTACATAACCTGGTGGAGACCAGCGGCGGTGCGGTAGTCTGCGAAGAAATGTGTACCGGAACGAGATATTTCGAGCGTCTTGTAGACGAGGCGGAGGGAACCGTGGACGAGCAGATCGATCACCTGGCTGAACGCTACATGGGAATCAACTGTGCATGCTTTACGCCGAATTCTGCCCGGATTGACGACATTCTCAGATTGGCAAAGGAATATAAGGTGGACGGAGTGATCGACGTCAATCTGAAGTTCTGCAGCCTTTACGATACCGAGGGATACCATGTAGAGCGGGCGCTGAAAGAGGCCGGGATTCCGGTGCTCGGCATTGAGACGGACTACACGGACAGTGACGCTCAGCAGCTTCGGACTAGAATCAGTGCGTTTATTGAGATGTTAAACAGTTAAGGGAAGTTGGTGGCGGCATGATTTCGTATTATGTGCTTTTCCCGAACCACGACAATGGGATGCGGCTTTATCGGGAAATGAAAGAACGCAGGCTTCCATGCACAATTGCCCCGACGCCGCGTGAGGCAAGCAAATGCTGCGGTATTTCCCTTCTGGTACAGAAGGAAGATCTGGAGGCGGTCCGCATGATTGTAGCGGCAAAACAGATCGAGATTCTCCGGATTGCGGAAATCAGAAGAGATATAAATCCGAACCGTGATCGGTATTGTTAAATAATAGGAGGATTCGGCTACAGAGTTTCGGTTCGCGGATAGATGATTCGTTATAAAATAAGGTGGGGACGCACACATTGCGTCCCCAAATCATGGCGGAGGAAAGGAACATGAATTACGTAGGAATTGATATTGGATCTACGGCATCCAAGGTGGTTGTAAGAGGAGATGCCAATGCACATTTTGTCCTGCCGACGGGATGGAGCAGTAAAGAGACAACGAAGAAAATCAGGGAACAGTTAAAACAACTGGGGGCAGACGTGGAGCAGGATGACACAAGAGTCGTGGCCACCGGATACGGCCGTGTAGCCGTAGATTTTGCGGATTATGTCATCACGGAAATCACCTGTCACGCAAGAGGCGGCCGGGAGCTGGCAAAGGGTGACTGTGCGGTGATCGACGTGGGAGGACAGGATACAAAAGTGATCCTCGTGGAACGGGGTATGGTTGTGGACTTCCTGATGAATGATAAATGTTCCGCCGGAACCGGGAAATTCCTGGAGATTATGGCAAACCGTCTGGGCGTTACCATCGACGAACTCTTTGAGATGGCGGCTGCAGGAACGGTGCTTCCGATTAGCTCTCTTTGTACGGTCTTTGCAGAGTCTGAAGTGATTAACTATATCGGAGAAGGACAGAAGAGAGAAAATATTGCGGCGGGCGTTGTGGATTCTGTCGCTGCCAAGGTAGCGCAGCTCGCACAGAGAAAAGAGCTCCCGGATTACATTATTCTGACCGGAGGACTCAGCCACAGCGACTATTTCACCCAAATACTCAGTAAGAAAATCGGAAAACACGTGGAAATGACTGAGAATGGACGTTACGCAGGAGCACTCGGCGCATCTTTCCTCGCAGAAGAAAAAAAGAAAAGATAATAATCGCGCACTTGACGGATTCCCGCCCAAACAGGTATGATAACAGAAGAAGATTGGGAGGGAATGACATGAAAATATCAACGAAAGGCAGATATGCGCTCAGGCTGATGCTGGATCTGGCTCTGCATGACCAGGGAAGACCGGTTCGCTTAAAGGATGTGGCCGCGCGCCAGGAGATTTCCGTTAAATATCTGGAAAGCATCGCCTCCATTCTTGCCAAAGCAGGCTATGTCCGAAGTCTGCGGGGAGCACAGGGCGGCTATCTTCTGAAATATCGCGCAGACCAGTATAAGGTAGGCGACATTCTGAGACTGACAGAAGGGAGTATGGTTCCGGTGGACTGCCTGGAGACAGAGGAAAATCATTGTCCACGGTCCGGATCGTGTACCACACTCAGGCTGTGGAAGGAGCTTGATACTGCGGTTAGAAGTGTGATTGACCATTATACACTCGCTGATCTCGTTATATGGGAAAAGCAAAAAGGAAACGAATACATTATCTAAACGAGGATTCCATGAGAAACCGGGATCTATAAAGCCCGGATTCTCATGGAATCCTTTTTGCATTTTACGCAAGGAAATATTCGCTTATCGCTAAATAGTAATATCAAGAAATCCCTTGACAAAGCGCTTTGTTTTTCATATAATTTCTATAAAGAAAATAGGAAATGAGTGAATTAAGGTCATATATCGGTACATGGCCCGATAAAAAAGGAGGATTTTGTATGAGAATTTTTGACAGTGTATTGGAGCTGGTTGGTAATACGCCGCTTCTTGAGGCGGGGAATCTGGAGAGGGGATTTGGCCTGGAAGTGCGGATTTTGTTGAAACTTGAGTATCTCAATCCGGCAGGGAGTGTGAAAGACCGGATTGCGAAAGCGATGATTCTGGATGCCAGGGAGCGTGGTCTTTTAAAGGAAGGGGCGGTATTGATTGAGCCCACTTCGGGCAATACAGGTATTGGGCTTGCTTCGATGGCGGCGGCGCTTGGATACCGGCTGATCCTGACGATGCCGGAGACGATGAGTGTGGAGCGCAGAAATATTCTGAAGGCGTATGGAGCAGAGATCGTTCTGACTGATGGAGCGCTTGGGATGACCGGGGCCATTGATAAGGCAAAGGAGCTGGCTCGGGAGATTCCAAATAGTTTTATTCCCGGTCAGTTTGAAAATCCGGTCAATCCGAGGACTCATCTTGAGACTACAGGACCGGAGATCTGGAGGGATACAGACGGAATGATAGATCTGTTTGTAGCGGGCGTCGGTACAGGCGGGACGATTACCGGAGTGGGCCGCTTCCTGAAAGAGAAGAACCCGAAGATTCAGGTTGTGGCGGTAGAACCGTCGGATTCTCCGGTGCTTTCCGGAGGGAAGGCAGGTCCACATAAGCTTCAGGGAATTGGTGCGGGATTTGTGCCGGAGGTGCTGGATACGGAATGCTACGATGAGATCCTGACGATTGGATCCGAGGAGGCTTACTCCAGTGCAAAAGAGCTTGCGAAAAAAGAAGGAATTTTGGTAGGAATTTCTGCTGGGGCGGCCCTTGCGGCAGCAGTAAAGCTTGCAAAAAGACCGGAAAATAGAGGAAAGACCATGGTTGTCTTTTTACCGGATTCGGGTGACCGTTATTATTCAACACCGTTATTTACTGAGTAAATAAACACTGCATGGCAAGTAGTGACGGCCCTGATAATGGAAGTTGATGATGGAAATAAAATTATGAAACCCAAGCAGCACAAGGTATGACAGGAAAGGAAAACAGAGTATGGAAAAAACACAGACACGAGACGAGAGAAACTTAAGATTTGAAACATTACAGCTTCATGTGGGACAGGAGCAGGCAGACCCGGCAACAGACGCACGGGCGGTTCCGATTTACCAGACGTCCTCGTATGTATTTCACGACTGCCAGGACGCACAAGACAGGTTCGGTCTTAAGGCAGCAGGCAACATTTACGGGCGTCTGACAAACCCGACCCAGGCTGTCTTTGAGCAGAGGATCGCGGCTCTGGAGAAAGGAACGGCAGCTTTGGCGGTAGCCTCCGGCGCAGCGGCGATCTGTTATACGTTCCAGGGACTTGCCGGCCAGGGAGACCACATTGTGGCGGCAAACAATATTTACGGCGGGACCTACAATCTGTTGGCTCACACTCTGCCGGAATATGGGATTACGACGACCTTTATTGATCCTGCCAGACCGGGGGCTTACGAGGAGGCAATTCAGGAAAATACGAAGGCAGTATTTATTGAGACACTTGGAAATCCCAATTCCGATATCACTGATATTGAGGCGGCGGCCAGGTCAGCTCACGCCCATGGGATTCCGCTTGTCATTGACAATACTTTTGCAACTCCGTATCTGATCCGGCCGATTGAGCACGGAGCGGACATTGTTGTCCACTCGGCGACAAAATTTATCGGGGGACATGGGACAACCATGGGCGGCATTATTGTGGAAGGCGGCTCCTTTGACTGGGCGGCATCCGGCAGATTCCCGTCCCTTACCGAGCCTAACGCAAGCTACCATGGCGTCGTATTTTCAGAGGCGGCGCCGGGAGCGGCATTTGTGACAAAATTAAGAGCTATTACGCTTCGGGATATGGGAGCAACGCTCTCCCCGTTTCATGCCTTTTTGCTTTTGCAGGGACTGGAGACCCTTTCCCTCCGGGTGGAGCGCCATGTAGAAAATGCGCTGAAGGTGGTGCATTACCTTCACAATCATCCGCAGGTAGCCTGCGTACATCATCCTTCGATATCCGAGGACGCAGAGCAAAAGCGTCTCTATGATTCCTACTTTCCGAAAGGAGGGGCTTCCATCTTTACGTTTGAGATTCAAGGCGGAGCCGAGGAGGCGAAAACGTTTATTGATTCGCTGGAGATCTTTTCCCTCCTGGCCAATGTGGCGGATGTAAAATCCCTGGCGATTCATCCGGCCTCAACGACCCATGCCCAACTTACTCAAAAAGAGCAGGAGGAGCAGGGCATCCGTCCAAATACGATTCGGCTTTCCATTGGAACCGAGCACATTGATGATATCCTGGAAGACCTGGATACTGCTTTTCGCCGCGTTGCACAGCAAGTAAAAAGCAATGTATAAAACAGCACATATACAGAACCGGAAGTTTTTGGCCTGTCTCTGGCCGGAGATTTCCGGTTTTTTGTGTTACAGAAAAAAGGGTTGTCTTAATTGTGTCCGAAAGCCACTTCAAGCAGTAAACGCTTTGTGTAATAATGGAAAAGACAGAACCAGGAAGTGCTGTGTTTTGCCGGACACGATCACCCATCAGCCGGAAAAGACCTGAAAGCTCAGTGACAGAATGAAAAAGTACCGGGATAATGGAAACCAGAGCAGATAACAGCACGCAATACAGGGAAGGAGGGCAGATATAAGGTCAGTCCTGAGCGAGCAAAAGCCGATTCAGACAGGAGAGAAATACGATCGGAACTATCGCAAAAGAGAAAGGAAAAGGACATGGCAAGAAAAGGAGAAAATATTTACAGAAGGAAAGACGGACGCTGGGAAGGCAGATACATTGCGGACAGAGCCAAGGACGGCAGGGCCAGATACCGCTCGGTATACGCAAAATCTTACTCCCAAGTCAAACAGAAATTGCAGGAAGCAAAAGAAATGGTACAAAAAGAACACAGAATCCAGAATCTGCCTGAGGCGGAAAAACCATTTTCCGAATTCCTCTACAGGTGGCTCGATTACATACGACCGCGAATTAAAGAATCTTCCTATGTTAAATATGTCAATCTTATTGAACTGCATATCGATCAGGAGATCGGGGCAGTGCCACTAGGAAGGCTCAATACGGAGATGATTGACGAGTTTATCAACACAATGTTGACGGGAAAAGAGGGAATGGAACCTCTGGCTGCCAAAACCGTGACTGATATTCTGGGCGTCGTCCGAAACGTGATCCGCTACATCAATACCCGCTATCAAAGACTGGACTGCGACCTTTCCCAAATCACGATTAAAAAGGAAGAATCCCGGATGCGGATTTTAAGCCGGGAAGAAGAGGAGCAGCTTATCCGTTATCTGATGGAATATCGCTCCCCGATGAACTGCGGCATTTTTCTCACTCTCTTTACAGGACTTCGTATCGGAGAACTCTGCGCCCTGACCTGGGGGGATATCCATCTCCGGGAAAAAGAAGTCTATATCCAGAAAACTATGCAGCGGATTCAAAACAAACAGCCGACAAGTACAAGACCATCCCAAAAGCGGATGCAGGATCAGGAAAAAGAAAAACGGACCCGGATTATTATCACTCCGCCAAAAAGCAGGAAATCTATCCGCCACATTCCTATTCCAGACGGCGTCGCCCAGATTCTGGAGGGGTATCAGCGCTATGGAAATGAATATTTGTTGACGGGAAAAACAAACAGCTTTGTGGAACCCCGAACCTTACAGTACCATTTCAAAAAGATTTTACAGAAATCGCGTATTCAGGAGGCAAATTATCATGCTTTGCGTCATACATTTGCGACCAGGTGCATTGAACTGGGGTTTGACATCAAAAGCCTCAGCGAGATCCTGGGGCACGCAAGCGTTAATATCACCCTGAACCGGTACGTCCACCCATCCATGGAAATGAAACGGGATAACATGGAAAAGCTCTCCGAGCTGATCGCCGGATAATGCTCGCTTGGCATTTGATAAAGGAGAGAACAGGAAACAAACAGTGAATGGAAAGAAAATCGCAGAGTGTAATACTCTCGGAAATAGGAAAACCAGGAAAGAAATGATCGGGATACAGGCTTGTTTTTCGGGGAACTCAGAGATGACAAGAATCCTGACGCAGATAAGATTCAGAAAAGACAGGTCAGACCAATCTCGATAAGAAGTAGCAGAAACGATGTTGATCGACATAAATCGACCAAAGATCTGACGTAAAATACCGGGCTTTCAAGGGTAAAACGGGGATCTTATTTCGGAAGTTCCGAAAAACTTTGTCCACAATTCTGTCCTCATCCCGAAATCCCGGCTTTTACAATATGTTCCACCATAATAGAATTGCATTTTTGTTTTGTTGTGTTATAATTAGGGAGGTGAAAACTAACAGTTGGTTTTCACTGTTTCTGATACAAAAATAACGGGATCGCAGAGTATTACACTCTGCGAAATTGCAGTAGGTGGTGGACGTCATCTGGTACGCAGTAAGATGTAAAGCAGGAATGGAACAACAGACAGCAGAAGAATGGAATCAAAGACATGACGGGAAGGCCTGCAGGGCCTTTATCATTACCTATGAGAAGATGAAACGATATGAAGGAAGCTGGCATCTGATCTGCGAGCCTCTTCTGTCAGGATATTTCTTTCTGAAAACAGAAGAGTCGAAAGTACTGGAGGAGGCGCAGGATTCCATCCCGATTGATTCTGGTGAAGAACGGTTTCTGAAGGAGTTGGGTGGAAGAGACCATCACGTACCCATGTCACGGGGATATATCAGAGAAGGGAAAACCTGCGTGACCGAAGGGCCGCTTTGCGGGCATGAAAGTCAGATCCAAAAAATCGACAGACATAAACGTCTGGCGCATCTGGACTGCCGGATGGATCAGTATCAGAGAAAAGGACTCTGGGCTGGCCTTGAAATTGTATCAAAGAGCTAAAATAGTATTTCCAAACAGGAAGTGCGGACAGGACAAGAAGTTCCAGAAACATCTGTGGTAAGAAGCCATGGCTGTGGAAGAGAACGGACAAAGAGAAAATTTGAAGTCTGGGGTGAAAGACTAAAAAAATCTTTCACTGTAGATATGGCGAAGCTATGTCAAATTTGGACATACTTCCCAGGAGAGGAGAAGTCATGTGGTATGTCATACAGACGACGACTGGAAGAGAAGAAGAACTAACAGACGTACTAAAATCCATGCTGCCACAGACGATATGCGAAAAAAGCTTTTTCATCCGGCGGGAGACCTGCTGGAGGCTAAAAGGAAAACATAAGATTCAACAGGAAGTGCTGTTTCCGGGATATGTGTTCGTGCAGACACAGGCTCCGGAAACTTTATTTTATCAACTAAAAAAAGTACCGAAGCTTTCCAAACTTTTAAGTGATGGAGAAGAATTTCTTCCGGTTCGTGAAGATGAACAGGAATTTCTGGAAAGCCTGATCACAGTCGAGGAGAAAGATGGAAAAGAAGTTTATCTTGTCAAACGATCAGAAATCCAAGTCGATGAAGAAGGAAATATCGTCTGGGCCGGAACGCCGCTCTCACGTTATATCGGCAATGTGGTGAGAAAGAGGATACGGAAGAGGTACGTAGTCATAGAAAAAGAGCTGTTTGGGAAAAAACGAACCGTTCTTCTGAGTGTTCGGCTAAAAGGGGAAGAATAAGGGATCTGCAGAAAGCAATATCGGACCTATTATATATAGAAGAAACACAATAGGAAAAAGCAGAAACAGGAGAAAGAGTATAGAGAAGAGGAGGATTTTCGGAAACGGAGATCCTTATTTTTGTGGAAAAAGTGAGGAGTGAGGGAAGGAGGATGAGGAATCTTGTGATTTTAGGAGCCGGAGGACACGGACATGTAGTGGCTGAGACAGCAAAAGCCATGCGGCATTCATATGGAAATCCAGTAAACGGCAAGAAAGATTTCCTGAATGATCTGAAGATAGAGCTGATCGGGAAGATCCAGGATCTACTATTGTTTAAAGATAATATCAGAACATTCATCCGAAAGCATATGTTAGTCTGTCTGTATCTAGTGGGGAGAGGAGTGTAATTATGACGAAAGTGATAACCCGAATATAGCAGATGCTGATTAAGAGGTTTGTAATTATTTTGATGAATTAGATAACATTATAAAGTATTGTTAAAGGATGAAACTCTCTAAATTTTTTGTGAGAGGAGAAGGAACAATGAGTAGGTTAAATAAAACTTATGTGGATGTAAAGTGTATAAAGAAGAAAAGTACATCTAAAATAAGGTGGATGCTTGTCGGATATGATTTGATAGTTTATGTAGTAGTTGCTGCTATACTTTTAGTTTTGTGTGGAGGAATGGACAAGTTATCGGCTATAGGGAAGATCCAACATGTATGTATCTCCATATTGTGTATCTTCATAACGCGTTTTATAGGTAAAATTTATGGACAGGTATGGAGATACGGAGGAATACAATGCTATATCCGTTTGTTATTTACCGATTTTCTTGCTCTCGTAGTATATCTGTGCCTAGAACTGATGCTTCCGGTTCCCCAAATTGCATTTGCTAAAATACTTTTACTTGTTAGCTTGAATCTGTTAGGAGCTTTAGCACTTCGTATGATGTACCGTTACGCATACAAATGTGGAAATGGAGAAACGACAAAAGGCAAGATTCTTTCTTCTTTATTAATAGGTTTTGCAGGTATAGAAGCAAGAAATAAAAAAGAGATTCAGAAAATTAAAGTTGCCATTATTGGCGCTGGACGTGTTGGTGTATGTTTGGCAGAGGAACTTTTAAATAACGATGAATCAGCTTACATTCCGAAATGTTTTATAGATATCAGCGAAGAAAAAGCAGGGCGTGAGATTCATGGAATCCCGGTTTGTTCAGAAGATGAAGCAACATTTCATAAATTGGAAGAGTTGGGGATACAGGAAATTATTTTTGCAATTCCGTCAATGGATGCAGACAAGAAAAAGATTCTTTATGATTATTACAAAAACGGCGGATATAAATTAAAAGTTTATGATTACCCGACAATCTATACTGTTGGAGGTAAGAGGCATCTTAGAGAGTTTGATATCGAGGAACTTTTGTTTAGAAAACCATTAGTAGTTTCAGATGAAAGAACAAATGTTTATTACAAGGATAAAGTCGTTCTTATTACGGGTGGTGGTGGATCCATTGGCTCTGAACTTTGCAGACAGTTAGCAAAGATGTGTCCGAAGGAAATTATTATTTTAGATATTTACGAAAATGGCGCATATGACGTTCAACAGGAACTAAAGATTGCTTACGGAAACCGTCTAGATTTGCAGATTGAAATTTGCTCGATAACAAACAGGAAAGCGATTGAAAGAGTGTTTGAAAAATACCATCCACAGATTGTTATCAATGCGGCGGCTCATAAACATGTACCCTTGATGGAAAATAACTGCGTGGAAGCTATTTATAATAATGTATTTGGTACACAAAATCTCGTAGAGTTTTGTGAGGAGTATAGTGTAGAACGTTTTATGATGGTATCGACAGATAAAGCAGTAAATCCAACAAATGTTATGGGAGCTACTAAAAGAATGTGCGAAATGATTGTACAGAGTGCAAGTACTTATGGAAATGTAAAATATAGTTCTACGAGATTTGGTAATGTGCTTGGCAGTGCGGGATCAGTGATTCCTTTATTTAAACGACAGATTGCAAGTGGCGGTCCTGTTACAGTTACAGATAAGAGAATAATTAGATATTTTATGACAATTCCAGAAGCATCACAGCTTGTTCTTCAGTGTGGCGCTATTGCAAACAATGGAGAGTTATTCGTTCTGGATATGGGACAACCAGTTAAAATTATGGATCTGGCAGAAAACATGATTCGTTTATCTGGCGTACAGGGAATTGAAATTGTAGAAACAGGATTAAGACCAGGAGAAAAATTGTATGAGGAATTGTTGGTTAAGACAGAAGAGCTGGATAAAACAGATAATAGCATGATTTTCATTGAAAGAGATACAGCTTTAAGCAAGGAAGAAATTTATCAAAAGATTCAGGTACTTAGAGATGCATGTGATACAGGGGATGATTCGATTGCGAGAGAAGCACTGCGAAGGGTTGTTTTGACGTTTAAGAGACCGGAAGAAGTAAATAAGGATATTGCATAATAGCAATTTGTAATAATTAAAAAATAAGATTGGGCGGAAAGAGGTAGAAAATCATGTTTAAAGAAAATAGTAAATTTGAAAGGTTTGAGTCTAAAATATGGTTAAGCAGTCCAACCATGCATGGTCCGGAAATTGGATATGTGAAAGAGGCGTATGAGACAAATTGGATGTCAACTGTTGGGAAAAATATAGATGAAGTTGAAAGAATGATTTGTGAATATATTGGCTGTAAATATGCGGTAGCATTATCATCTGGAACAGCATCTCTGCATCTTGCAATGAAGTTAGCAGGTGTTGAAGCATACGGTATGCCCAAGATTGGACATGGGGCATTAGAGGGAAAGAAAGTGTTCTGCTCTGATATGACATTTGACGCAACAGTAAATCCAGTTGTATATGAGGGTGGAGAGCCAGTATTTATTGATACAGAATATGATACTTGGAATATGGATCCGGTTGCATTGAAAAAAGCGTTTGAGATTTATCCAGACACAAAGGTGGTAGTGGTTGCTCATCTTTATGGTACCCCAGGTAAAGTTGATAAGATTAATGCCATCATAAAGGAACATGACGCAATTTTAGTAGAAGATGCGGCAGAGTCTTTAGGGGCTACATACAAAGGAGTGCAGACGGGTGCATTTGGAAAATATAATACAATTTCTTTTAATGGAAATAAGATTATTACTGGAAGCGCAGGAGGATGTTTTTTAACAAATGATGAAGAAGCCGCAAACAAGGTTCGAAAATGGTCTACACAGGCAAGAGAAAATGCTGCATGGTATCAACATGAAGAGGTGGGGTACAATTATCGCATGAGTAATGTAGTTGCCGGTGTTGTTCGTGGACAGTTTACTTTTTTGGATGAACATATTGCTCAGAAAAAAGCAATTTATCAAAGATATAAAGAGGGATTGAAAGGACTGCCGATATCTATGAATCCAATGGATTTGAAGAATTCAGAACCAAATTACTGGTTATCTTGTCTGATTATTGATAAAGAGGCAATGTGCAAACAAGTATTTGGAGAACAAGATGTTTGCTATGTGAAAGAAACTGGAAAATCTTGTCCGACGGAAATTCTGGAAGCAATTTCTTCTATTAATGCAGAGGGACGTCCGATCTGGAAACCAATGCATATGCAACCAATTTATCGATTGAATCCATTTATTGTCAGGGATGGAAACGGGCGTGCTAGATCAAATGCTTACATAGAAGGTGGAGTAGCTGATGTTGGAATGGATATATTTACAAGAGGAGTATGTTTACCAAGTGATAATAAAATGACTATTAATCAACAAGAAAGGATTGTTCAAGTTATTCGGGCTTGCTTTGAATAAAAGGTGAAAAATGATAAGAAAGATTCAGATATTTATTAAAAGATTCTTTGACATTTTAATAAGTGGTATATCCATTTTAATAATTTCTCCTCTTTGGTTGTTAATAATATTATTAATGAAACTTACTATGCCAGGACCTATCTTTTTTAAACAAGAAAGGGTTGGTAAGAATTTTAAGATATTTATGATTTTTAAATTTAGAACAATGAAAGTTGATAAAGAAGCAGAAGATAATTTTAGGATAGAAAAGGATCAGGAGCGTTTGACTCCTCTGGGAAAGTTATTAAGAAGGACAAAAATAGACGAAACCCCTCAACTGATTAATATATTAAAAGGGGAAATGAGTGTTGTAGGACCAAGGCCAACTGTACCACAAAGGGTGAAAGAATTTCCAAAGGGACAAGAGATAAGACTTGCAATGTCACCGGGGTTAACAGGTATTTCACAAGTAAGTGGAAATGTTCTCTTATCTTGGCCAAGAAGAATCTATTATGATTGTGAATATGTAAAAAAATTTAATATTTTTTTGGATATTAAAATTATATTGAAAACAATCGGAGTAGTGCTGTGTGGTGAAGAAAAATATATAACAGAGGAGGATTTGAAAAATTATAGAAATCCATTTTATGATATAACTCATAAGTAAAAGGAGGAAATTATGCTGAAGACGATTCTCATCGGATCTGTTGGATCAAGTAAAGTTTTTTTAGAAGAAATGATAAAATTGAATTTTCCTGTTCAAATGGTGTTTTCATTAGATGAGAAATTCTCAGAGGGAGTATCAGGATATGAACCTATTCACAAGGTTGCGGAAAAGAATGGACTTCCCTTTAAGAAATTTCATAAGATTAATCGACAGGAAAATATTGATATAATTAAAGAAATTGGGCCAGACTATATTTTTGTTATTGGTCTGTCACAGATGATACCAAAAGAAATAATTGATTTAGCAAAAGTTGGAGTAGTAGGTTTTCATCCAACTCCTCTACCAAAGTTCAGAGGACGTGCCGCTCTTGTCTGGCAGATATTGTTAGGAATACATGATTCAAAATGCACATTGTTTTTGATTAACGAAGGAATGGATTCTGGAGATATTCTGGCTCAGGAACCGTATACAATTTCTGATACAGATTATGTTGAAGATGTACGAATGAAACTGCAAAAAGCTATTGTAAAATTAGCGGACAAGGTTTTGGGTCAAATATTAGATGGGACAGTGAATCCGATAAAACAAAATGAAAATGAGGCGACCTATTTATTAGTTAGACGCCCAGAGGACGGACGGATAGATTGGAATAAACCAATAAAGGAAATTCATTGCTTAATTAGAGCTACATCACATCCTTATCCTGGTGCATTTGGAATGTATGATGGAAATTATAAAATTATAGTATGGAAAGCAGATATATTAAAAAATGACAAATATATTGGGATACCAGGACAAGTATGCAAAGTGACGGATGAGTATTTTGATGTATTATGTGTGGATGGAATTTTAAGAGTTTACGACTTTGAGAACATGGATAATGTAAAAATTGTAGTAGGGCACAAATTAAAATAAAGATGGTGAAAAGATGAAAATATTGGTTTTTGCTCCTCATAATGATGATGAGATTCTTGGCGTGGGTGGTACTATAAAAAAATACATTAATTTTGGACATGAAGTATATGTTTGCGAGATTACGAGTGGTCCTAAATACGAAATACTTCAGAACGAGGCAAGAAATGCACATAATTTTTTGGGAATTAAAGAAAGTATTTTTTTAAACTTGCCAGTTAATAATTTGCGCAATTTGGAGCAGGGGGTAATTAATGATGCCATTTTAAAAGTGGTGAGAAAAGTAGAGCCAGATGTTGTTTTCCTACCCCATAGAGGTGATATGCACTTAGACCATAGTGAAGTTGCTAAAGCAGTGATGGTGGCAGTACGACCAGTCAGTGCATCGTTTGTTAAGAAAATATATGCCTATGAAACTTTGTCAGAGACAGAGTGGAATTTTCCGAGTGTAGACAATACATTTATTCCTAATGTTTATATTGACATCAGTGATACGATTGAAGAAAAAATTACAGCAATGACTTATTATAAAACACAATTAAAAGAGTTCCCTAATCCACGTTCTGTACAAGCAATACGCGCTTTGTCAGAATTTAGAGGCTCGACTATATGTACTAAAAATGCGGAGGCTTTTATGCTTATTCGAGATATTATTGATTAGTAAGGGTAAGAACAATGGAAATAAAAAGATTATATCATCAAGTCAGAGTATTAATGATTCCTGGATCGAAGAAAAGAGTTGAATATTTAAAAAGAAAACATATTTTTCGGTCGTGTGGTGAAAACGTATATATACAATCAAGAAAAATTCCGTTGTATGCAAATTTAATTGCGTTACATAACAATATTCGTATTGCTTCTAATGTTACATTTTTAACACATGACGTAATGCATACAGTTTTTAGTAATATTGAAAAACAAGACTACCAGGAAAAACTCGGATGTATTGAAGTTTTTGACAATGTATTTATTGGTTCTGGTTCCATAGTAATGTACGATACAAAAATCGGACCTAATGCCATTGTTGCAGCAGGAAGTGTTGTGACAAAGGATGTACCAGCTGGGACTATTGTAGGAGGTGTTCCAGCGAGAGTTATTGGATCTTTTGAAGATATTCTTAAAAGAAGGAAAAGAAATGAATATCCATTGGAAGAGGCGCCTAATAATCAACGGGTAGAAAAGAAACTTGAGAACTATTTATGGAACAAATTTAATAGTAATAAAGTTTAAAACAATTTAGAAATTATAATCAAAATGGAGGTAAACTATGAACAAGAAGACTTATATTAAAGTATTTGAAGAAATTTTTGAGGTAGAAGAAGGAATGCTCAATGAGGAATTTACTTTTGAAAAAATTGATAAGTGGGATTCACTTACCCACCTTTCATTAATTACGGCACTTGAAGATGCTTTTGGTGTTATGTTTGAGACGGATGATATTTTAAATTTTGGCGGGTTTATAAATGGTATGAAAATACTGGAGAAATATGGAATTGATTTTTCGGAGTAATAATGAAAGCAGGTAAAAATATATGAGTTTATTATCAGAGAAGGTATGTATTATTACGGGTGCTGCACGCGGAATTGGGAAAGAAATAGCAATCCTATTTGCAGACCAGGGAGCAGAGGTAATTATTAATGATATCCGGGATGGAGCTGCAGATGATTGGGTAAAAGAACATCCTTTAAAGAAGCAGTTCTATCCGTATTATTTTGATATTACAAAGCCAGATGATGTAAGAGAAAACGTTATGGCTATCAAAAAAAGATTTGGTCATATAGATGTCCTGGTTAATAATGCAGGAATTGAATTTAACGAGTTGATAGGCATGATTTCAAGAGACAATATGGAGAAGATGTTTAATGTTAATGTATTTGGAGCAATTGAAATGCTTCAGACAGTTAGCCGAGTTATGGCAAGAAATGAAAAAGGAGGAAGCATTATCAATATTTCCTCCATGGTAGGATTGAGGGGAAATAGAGGACAGCTAGTATATTCAGCTACTAAAGGAGCGATAATTGCATTAACAAAATCAGCAGCAAAAGAACTTGCTGATAAAAATATCAGAGTAAATTCCATTGCGCCAGGTATTACCCAGACAGCAATGATGGAACAAGCGGATTTGGATAAGCTGCAAGACCGCATTCATAATATTTGTATGGGAAGGATTGCACAGCCGAGAGATATTGCAGGAGGATGTTTATTGCTTGCAAGTGATTATGCAAGCTATATTTCCGGACAGGTGTTACCAGTAGATGGCTGTACGATAATGTAGTAAGGAGAAAGAGTATGTTTTTAAATATTGATAAGCAGGAGAAAGAAAAAGTTGCAATATTAGATAATGAGGGGGCAAGAATTACATACGGTGAGTTGGTAGAATTTGTGAAAAATGTTGGAAGTCGAGTAGAAGCAAGAACGGTAATTTTTATGCTATGTAAAAACACAGCGGGATCTGTGATTGGTTACTTGGGATTTATTAATCAAGAAGCTGTGCCAGTAACACTAAACAGTAAAATAGATAAAGACTTGCTCAATAATCTTTTGAATACATATTGCCCTGCTTACCTCTGGATTCCCAAAGAAGAGGTGAATAATTTCTCATATAAGCCAGTATTTGAATTATTCGATTATGTTCTTTTGAAAACAAACTATCAAATTTATCCTATTAATGAAAAACTGCAATTATTAATGACCACCTCTGGATCAACAGGGAGCCCGAAATTAGTTCGCTATAAAAAAGGGAATCTTGAAGCCAATGCCAGGAACGTTGCAACCGCATTCGGATGGACAAAAGAGGAACGTCCAATCTGTGACTTGGGAATGCAATACACGATGGGCTTAAATGTTATTAATACACATTTATATGTTGGTGCGACCTTGCTCTTGACAACATATAATTTGATTAGTAGTGAATTTTGGGAATATATTCGGGAGAACAGGGCTACAAATTTTACAGGAGTTCCGTTTAGTTATGACATTTTTCATAGACTTCGCTTTGAAAGAATGGATCTTCCATATTTAAAAACTTTATCACAGGGCGGGGGAAAATTGACTGATGAAAGATTTAAACAGTTGGCAGAATATGCGGAAAGAACAGGTAAAAGGTTTATAGCATCTTTTGGAACAACAGAGACCTCTGCAAGAATGGCATGTCTACCTTCATCATTAGCATTGAAGAAAATTGGTAGTATAGGGCGTGCTATCCCTGAAGGAGAACTTTTTTTGATTGATGGTAGTGGAGAGATTATTAAAGATTTAGTTGCTGAAGGCGAAATGTGTTATAAAGGTCCAAATGTAACAATGGGGTATGCGTTATGTAAGGAGGATCTTTTGAAGGACGACGAGTTTAATGGCATATATCATACAGGAGATCTTGCAAGAAGGGATGAGGATGGATGTTATTATGTGACAGGGCGCTTATCCAGATTTTTAAAATTATTAAGCTATCGAATAAGTTTAGATCAAACTGAGAGGATGATTCAGCAAAAATTTGGTATTGAATGTGCTTGTGCCGGAACAGATCAAAGGATGAATATATATGTAACAGATGCAACTAAATCGGTGCAAATTGTTGACTATTTATCTGACACGCTAGGTCTGTTCAAATCATTATTTAAAGTATTTGTTATTGACAAAATTTTAAGAAATGATACGGGGAAAATTCAATACAAAAAATTAGATGAGATATACGCAGAAAATAATGAAAGGTAAAATATATTATGAAAGACATTATCATTGTTGGCGCTGGCGGATGTGGAAGAGAGGTAGCCAACTGGATTGAGGATATCAATAAGGAAAAGAAAACGTGGAATATTTTGGGCTTTATTGATGATAATTTAAATGTCTCGTGTGCAGTCTCTTCAAAATATAAGATTGTAGATTCCATCAGCAATCATATCCCCAGAAGAAATACTTATTACGCAATGGGAATAGCAACTCCCGCTGTCAAAAAAGAAATTGCAGAGATGCTGATGAACCGAGGGGCGGAATTTGTTTCTATCATTCATCCTTCTACTAAAATATATTCAGAGATTCCACTGGGAAAGGGAATTATTACATATCCAAATGCAAAAATATCAACAGGTTGCAAAGTCGGAGATTTTGTGAACATTCAATCTACAATTGTTGGGCATGATGTTACGATTGAAGATTATGTAACTGTTAGTTCAAGCTGCGGTATCACTGGTGGAGTAAAGCTTCGGGAAGGATGCTTTTTGGCAGATCATGCGGTGATAGCAGTTGGTTTGGAAGTAGGAAAGGATGCTTATGTAGGGATAGGAAGTGTCGTTATTCGTGATGTGAAAGAAGGAACCAAAGTTTTTGGGAATCCGGCAAGAGTATTTTCGCAGCTCTAATGTGTTTTATCAAAAAAATTTATTAAATCAAAATATATAAAGTGGAGAGAAACCATGAGTATCATGACAAGATTAACGAACATTTATCTGAAGTTTAATCGTAAGATATTGTTTAGTGCCAATAGTCAGAAGAAGCATAAGGATATGAAAGATCAATGCGAGTATCTTGAACATTTTGAGAAACCGAGAGATGTATTTGAAAAAGCGTATTTTAAATATAAGTGTCATGCATATTATCATTATTCTTTTTGGATTAAGATGGTATACAATTGTGCCGGAATTATAATGATCCCTATTTTTCTCATTTTACTTGCTTTAGAAAGAACGAAATTGGAGGAGGAAAAATTAAACCTTAACGGAGCAATTATAATCGTATCTCCTACAATGGACTATAAAGATATTTTACCAAAACAGATTAAGGAAAAATATGTGAACTTGAAAGAAGTAAAACCGTTAAAACTTACGGAAAGAAGTATGGATCAAGAAGCGTGGAGAATTCTGAGAAAATGTTTAATGAGATATTGGGTACATCCATATTTTTGTTTAGAAGTATTAATCCGCTTAGCATGCAATTGTAAGCTGATACAGCTATATCATCCCCAGGCAATTATTGGTTATGGATGGGAAAGGGATTTTGCGGCTCCTATTCTGTTACAGTATTGTAATTCAAAAGGAGTTGAACGGCTTACATTTATGCATGGCATTTTTGTTTATTCGATTGACAAGGCCTTTTTGAGCTTTAACAAATATTATGTATGGGAAGAATATTATGTAAAAATGTTTAGGAAGCTTAAGGCGGATTCTAACTGCCTTGAAATATATAAACCACAAAAATATGAAGCTATTGTTAAACCTCGTCCGGTTGGGACAAAGTATGAATATTTTTTAACATACTATTTTACGGCTGAATCGAAAGAAAGAATGTTAAGAATAAAGAAGTGTTTAGACTTGCTTTCTGAACATGGCTTTGTGTGCAAACTTCGCCCTCATCCTAGATTTACTGATGTTAAACTATTGGAAGAAACATTTGAGGGGTATTTGATTGAGGATTGTTCCTGGACATTAGCAGATTCTATGGAGTGTAGTGAGTATATAGCGGCCTATAATTCTACAGTTCTTGCTGAGGCATATTATTCAGAGAAAGAGATCGTGATAGATGACTATGTGGATCCGGAAAAATTTCAAAATATGATAGACCGGGATTATATAATGTTATCAAGACCACACAAATTAATGAGCGAAATTATCCAAGAAAAGTGTGGGGTAAATATTCTGTAGAGTTATATGACTGTTAAGAGGAAGGGAATAACAGATGAGTAAGTTACAAATTATTATGTATCATTATGTCCGTGATCTTCAAAATAGTAGATATCCTAATATTCGAGGGCTAAGTGATAAAAATTTTATGAAACAAATTGACTATCTGGAAGCCAATTATACTTTGGTAACACCGCAGGATGTCATAGAAGCATATAATGGAGGGAGGATATTACCATCAAATGCGTGCTTACTGACGTTTGATGACGGATATTCTGATCATTTTAATACAGTGTTTCCAGTATTAGAAAATCGAGGTATTAAAGGTTTTTTTTCAATGCCGGGACGTATTCTTGAAGAGGAAAAATTGTTAGATGTTAATAAAATCCATTATATTTTAGCAGCCTCCGATTTGAAGCAGGTATGGATGATATTTGTTGATAGATTGAAAGCAATATTAAGAGATAATAATCTTCCTTCGTATGAGGAATATTGGGAAAATTGCAATTTAACCAGCCGCTTTGATCCCCCGGAAATTATTTTTATCAAACGTATGTTACAGGTCGAACTGCCGATAAAAATTCGTGAGGAATTTACAGATTGGTTATATGAAAAAATTGTAGACGTACCAGAAAATGTAATGGTTCGGGAATTATATATGTCCAGAGAACAGATGAAACTTATGAAAAAATCGGGGATGGTCTTTGGAATCCATGGATATGAACATGCTTGGCTAAATAGAATGACATTCGCAGAGGCGGAGGATGATATAAAAAAAGCATTAGATGCCATGGATGGAATAGTTGACAAGGATGGATGGATTATATGCTATCCTTATGGTTCTTATTCTAAACAAGTAGAGGAAATAGCCAAAAAGAAAGGAGCCGTTTTAGGAATTACTACAAAATCAATGGCGGCAGATACAGAAAGAGATGGTGTGTTTTCGTTACCACGATTAGATACAAATGACTTTCCCCCAATTAGTTCGAAGTTTAAAGAGCTTCAATAACTTTATTTAAAAGGATGTTTTAAATGTTACAAGAAAGAAAAGAGAAATTATACCTCAGATATCAGGAGATGTTTAGTAGGCTGTATTCTATTTCGATATGTAAAAAAAACGAAATAGATGAAGTGGCTTACTTTATAGATAATTATTGGAAAAAAGATCATGCACTTGTAAAATCCAGAGTATTAATGGATTGGCAATATTTTAACCGTGTGAGTAATACATATAATTTTATTTTAGCAAGATCCAGAGTTAATGGTGAAATTCATGCTATCGAGGGGTTTATTCCTACCACGCAGTTTGACCCAGGTATCCAAGATCCAATGACCTGGGGAGCGATTTGGAAAACCCGATCCAATGTAGCTCCTCCAGGTTTGGGGATGGCAGTAAAAATGTATCGAGAACATGAATATAGTTCTCCATTTGCTTCAGAAGTAGGTATTTCAAAAGATGCAGAGAAGTATAATCAGCAATTAGGAAATACAATTTTTTGTCTTGAACCTTGGTACATGAGAAATATGTATATGCATAAATATAAATTGATAAAGGCAACTGCACTAGAATATGGAAGTATTGTGCATAAACACAGCAATATAAAGACTAAATATATCTCAGCCGAAGACTGGAGAAAATCTGACTTCAATTTAAAAGGTATTCCGCCTTTTAAATCACGCAAATATTATGAGGGGCGGTATTTTAAGCATCCATTTTACGATTATAAAGCCCTCTTACTATCTGATGGGGAAGAAGATGAAGTGATATTTTATAGAATAGTGGAATGTAATGATAGTAGGTGCATTTTTTTTGTGGATTATATAGGTTTAGGACATGTGTTGGGAAAAAGTCATGCTTGTTTAACAGAAATAATGAAAAAGTATTCGGCAGAATATATTTTATTTTTATGTTATGGGATTGATGAAAGGTATTTAATAGAAGCTGGTTTTCATAATAGGTGGAAAAGCGATGATGTTGTACCTATATATTATGAACCATTTGTAAAACAGAATGTTGATATTATGTGTGCTTCGAGGAGTAAGGAGATTATATGGCCATCTTTTAAAGGAGATGCAGATCAAGATAGACCCAATATTATTTCTTGAAAGTAGTAAGTGATTTTCTATTTATAAACAGAAGATTTAATATAAATATAGGAGTAATTTTATGTTAAAACACGTTTTAAAAATAGATTCCCAAAAAGCAATCTTTATAGCATTTATTTTATTTTTTAGTTATAAAAGCTGGTATGCAATGTTGAGGGTTGGAAAATTTCAGTTTACAAAATTAGCTTCAATTTTATTAATATATGCATTTGTTTTTCTTGGAGCATATTTGTCTAAAAAGGTACGCAGTAAACTGATTATTTTTGCCGGAGTGTTTGTACTATGTGCAAGCGCTTTTTTTATTACCTATTTACTGCATCCCAATTATGGTTCGTGGTTTTTTCATAATGCAGATTATGGCATTTTTAATAGTGTGTTTTACCCTACAGCCGGAATCTATGCATTTTTGTTTGTACTGATGTGTGATGATCCTGAAGATATGCGGAAAGGGCTGAAAATCGTAGCGTATATAATGTTAATATATGCTGTATATCAGCTTGTTCCTGTCATACAACGGGGTGGTACATGGAACAATATATCGAAGACAGGTGTGCAGGTTAATCAAAGTACGCATAGTTTAGGATTTGGCTATAGAACGGTAATGTGCTCAGTAGTATTTTTTGAAGAATTTTTACAGACTAAAAAAAAGAGATTTCTTCTTTTGTCAATGACAAGCTTGTTGGCTGTACTTGTTTATGGGGGTAGAGGATGTCTGTTAGTTTTTATTTTGTATCTGATATTAAGGTATCTTATTCATAAAAAGGGCATTACTAAAAAAGATGTTTTGATTTTAGGTTTGGCACTAATAATCATAGGCTTAAATGAATTAGGAATCATTAAATCTGTTATCGGGAGTATTTGTGATTTTGCAGGGTTAAGCAATATCAGAACCGTAGAAATGTTTCTTGATGGCACAATGTTTGAAGACAATGCCAGATCTATTATTTGGTCTATGGCAATAGAGATGATTAAAACCGGAGGAATATTTGGTAGGGGAGTTTATGGAGATAGGCTGGTAATAGGGAATTATTATTCCTGGGGATATAGTCATAATATTTTTCTTGAGATGATGGTTTCCTTTGGAGTAATTGGGTTAATACTAATAATTTTATTAATTTGGAAAATTTGGAAATATTTTAGAAATGAAACCGATAATAGATGGAAGAATATATTTGTTATCTTTTTATGCTTATCTTGCCAACTATTAGTATCAGATTCCTTTTGGTATAATTCATGGTTTTGGGGAAGTTTAGCTTTGCTATATAAGTATAAATTAAGATCTAAAATTCGTAAATAGTAAGGAGACATTTCCATGAAATCACATTCGAGGACTACTAATTCTTTATTAAATTTTTGTAGTAGCATAGGCGCTCAACTTATTGTTATGATTATGAATTTTGTAGTCAGAACAGTTTTTATTAGCACCTTGGGGAAAGAATATTTAGGAATAAATGGACTTTTTTCTAATATTTTATCTCTCTTATCACTTGCAGAACTTGGAGTTGGAAGTGCAATTTTATTCAAATTATATGAACCAATTTCAAAAAATGATCAAGAACGGATCATTTCTTTAATGCATTTTTATAAGACAATTTATAGATATATTGGTATTGCCGTGGCTATACTGGGTGTATGCATGATTCCTTTCTTACCATATCTGATTAAAAACTATCAAAGACTTGCTACACTAGGAATCAACACGGCGTTTGTTTTTGTTTTATATTTAGTAAATACTGTTTCATCATATTTGTTTTTGGCATATAAAAGCGCAATTATAAAAGCAAATCAAAAAGAGTATATTATCAATATTATTTCATATTTGGTTACTGTAATTAGGAGTTTAGTCCAAATTGTTGCTCTTATCTTGATCCCTGTATTTGAAATCTATGTATTAATTTCTATTCTGTTTGTAATCGTACAGAATATTATTTTTGCAATAGTAGCTAATCGAATGTATCCATTTATAAATAGAAAACCAGTGAGAAGGATAGGTAAGGAAGAAAGAAGAGCAGTTGCTAATGATTGTAGGGCATTATTTCTATATAAGCTAAATACGGTTGTTTTAAAATCTACGGATAATATAGTTTTGTCAATATTTCTTGGGCTTGATAAAGTAGCGTTGTATTCTAATTACTATATCTTTTATACTACCATTCAAACTTTGTTTGCTAAAATATATAATTCAATTTCACATAGCTTAGGAAATTTACATACAACAAATCATAAAGAAAGAGAATATTTGATTTTCAAAGCAACAGATTTAATAACAGTAATTATTGGCGGAACAGCATTTATTGGGCTTTTCGTTGTAGGGGATGAATTTATTAGAGTATGGTTGGGGGAAACGTGGGTGATTTCACAGCCATTTTCATTTTTATTGGGATTAGAGGTATACACACTAGCAATTCGAACCGCACTGGGCAAATATAGAGCAACGATGGGGCTGTTCCAACAAGCAAAATACCGTCCTCTGGTTGGAATGATCATTAACCTTGTATTTTCAATTCTATTAGTGCGCGTATGGGGAATAGGAGGGGTAATTTTTGCTACTATCATTGCTGATTGGAGTACTTTTATGTGGTTTGATCCAATTATTCTTTATAAATATGGATTTAAAGATCGCTATTCAGTTCGAGAGTATTTTGTAAATAATATTCGTTATTTTTTGATTATTTTGGTAACTGGAGTAATAGATTATTTTTTGTGTATGAAGATTGGTTTAAATTTAGGCTGGATATCTATTTTCATTCACGCTGGCATTTGTGGTATTACAGTCCCTTGTGCTTTATTAGTATTTGAACATAAAAAAGAAGAGTGCAAATATATAATTGGAATTTTAGGAAGATATAAGGGTTACTTTTTAAAGAAGAAATAGTAAGAGAAATTGATATGTAAAATTGTTAGGAAAGGAATTTTCTATGAAAAAAATAATATTGGTTGGAGCAGGTGGACATTCAAAATCAGTGGTTGATTCCATTCAAAAAGATCAATTTGAACTGTGCGGATTTTTAGATGAAAATCAAGTTGGAATGCATATGAATTACCCTATATTCGGAAAACGAATTGAGGATATTCCTCATTATGAGCAATATGCTTATTTTGTTGCAATAGGGAATGTAGATTTTCGTAGAAAATGGTATGAAAAACTTAAGGATATGAATCTTGAATTAGTTAATATTATTGATCCGTCTGCAATAATATCTTTAAATGCCCGTATTGGAATTGGCAACTTTATCGGAAAATATGCTGTGATTAACGCTGGTGCAGAAATCGGAGATAACAATGTTATTAATACAAAGGCTTTGATTGAACATGAATGTAAAGTTGGCAATCACATACATTTGTCTACGAATGCTACTATTAATGGAAATGTTGTAGTAGAAGATAGTGTGTTTATAGGAAGTACAGCGGTTTGTAATGGTCAGTTAAAAATAGGAGAACATTCTATTGTTGGTTCGGGAAGTGTTGTTATTAGAGATGTAGAGCCATACTGTGTTGTTGCTGGTGTTCCAGTAAAAATTATAAGGAGAATAGAGAGAAATGATACAAATAGTAGCGGAAATAGGGTGTAATCATAATGGTAATAAGGAGTTGGCGTTACGACTCGTAAAATCGGCCAGTGAGTCTGGAGCAAATGCTGTGAAATTTCAAACATTTATATCACATGATCTTGTATCGAAATCGGCACCAAAGGCAGAATATCAGAAGAAAGATGATGTTCAAGAGTCACAACTTGAAATGCTCAAAAAACTGGAATTAGATCCTGAAGATTACATAGAAATTAAGAAATATGCGGACTCTCTCGGCATAGAAATTTTTTCTACAGCATTTGATTTAGCTTCTATCGACTTTTTGAAAAACATAGGACAACGGATTTGGAAAATTCCATCAGGAGAAATAACCAATCTGCCTTATTTGGAAAAAATTAGAGATATTAAATGTCAGGACAAAGAAATTATTTTATCAACAGGGATGTCAACTGTTAAGGAAATTCAATTTGCGATAAATATATTGAAAAAGAGTCCTTCTACATCATTTACAATATTGCATTGTAATACACAATACCCGACAAAGCCTGAGGATATGAATTTAAAGGCGATGAATGTATTGAAAAAATTGGCACCGGGTTGGAAAATAGGACTCTCTGATCATTCAGAGGGGATAGTAGCATCTCTTGTAGCAGTTGGAATAGGAACAGAGTTTATTGAAAAACATTTTACATTAGATAAAAAAATGAAAGGTCCTGATCATCAAGCATCTATTACACCGGAAGAATTGAAAAAGCTTTGTCAAAAGGTTCGTGAGGCAGAAAAAATGCTTGGAAATGAAGAAAAAAAAGTTACAGATTCTGAAAAGAAAAATATTTTTATAGTCAGGAAATCTATTGTAGCAAAAAAACAGATATCAAAAGGTGAGAGATTTACAGAGGATAATATCACCTGTAAAAGACCAGGGAATGGAATATCTCCCATACATTGGTATAAAGTTCTCGGCAAGGAGGCAGAAAGAGACTTTGTGACAGATGAGTTAATCTCTTGTAAAGGAGTAATGTGGGAAGATGAATAATTTAGCAATTATACCAGCACGTAGTGGTTCAAAAGGACTTAAAGATAAAAATATTAAACTACTAAACGGAAAGCCACTAATGGCATATAGCATTGATGCAGCGAAAAAATCTGGAATATATTCTCATATTTTAGTATCTACTGATTCGGAAAAGTACAAGATAATAGCGGAAAAGTGTGGGGCAGAAGTTCCATTTTATCGCTCTGAGGAAAACTCGTCTGATATAGCATCTTCATGGGATGTTGTATCCGAGGTTCTGAAAAATTATAAGCAACTGGGAGTAGTGTTCGATACCTTTACGTTGCTACAACCCACATCACCTTTACGTGACGATCAGGATATCAAAAAAGCTTATCATTTGTTGTATGAAAAAAAAGCAATAGGAGTAGTGTCTGTTTGTGAAATGGAACACTCCCCGCTTTGGAGTAATGTTCTTCCAGAGGATGGTTCTTTAGAAGGTTTTTTGGATTTTTCTTCTAATAAGCAAAGACAAAAACTACAGAAGTTTTACAGAGTTAATGGAGCTATATATATGGCAAAAGTAAAAGAGTTTTTAGAAAATCAAAATCTTTATCGATCAAAATGTTATGCGTATAAAATGACAACAGAGAAAAGTATTGACATAGACACGGCTTTGGATTTTAAAATTGCGGAAATCATTTTAAGAGGATGAGAATATTATGAAACGTTATAAAGTAGCTTATGCAACCGGTTCAAGAGCGGATTATGGAATTGTAAAAAACTATTTAAAGTTGTTAGATGATGATAAAGAAATTGCATTTTCTTTGTTAGTTACCGGTTCACATTTGGAAAATAAATTTGGACATTCAATAGATATAATAAAACAAGATGGATTTAAAATCGAATTGGAGGTTCCGTTAAATATAGAGAATTCAAATAATGCAAATGTAATACATTCTATGGCAATAGCATTAGACTCCTTTGGAAAGTATTTTGAACAGCATGATTTCGACTTGTTAATTATACTTGGAGATAGATATGAAATGATGGCAGTTGCAATTGCGGCATCTATGCAAAAAATTCCAATATTACATTTACATGGAGGAGAAGTGACATTTGGTAATTATGATGAGTTTATACGTCATTCTATTACCAAAATGAGCCAGTATCATTTTACGAGTACGGAAGTATACAGGAAACGTGTAATACAATTAGGCGAAAATCCAGAAAGAGTATTTTATCTTGGTGCGTTGGGAGCCGAAAATTGTTGTAAGATAGATAAAAAAAGAGTAGTTGAAGATGTAAAAGTGCGTAGTTCGCAGAAATATTGGGTTATTGCATTTCATCCTGAAACATTGACTGATATGAAAATGGAAGATCAGGTAGAGGAAGTGTTATTAGCGTTAAAAAAGTTTTCCGATAATATTAACGTAGTTTTTATTGGAACAAATGCAGATACAAAATCAGATATTATACGTTCAGCATGGCTTAATTACGTGAAAAACAATGTAAATGCTTATTATTATGAAAACTTAAATGTGGACTCTTTCTTATATTTAGTAAAAAATTCAATAGCACTAATAGGAAATTCTTCCTCAGGAATTATTGAAACGCCATCATTAGGAAAGTATACAATTAATATTGGGGATAGACAAAAAGGACGAGTACACGGCAGTAGTGTTATCGATGTTACTTGTAATGCAAATGAGATAAGTCAGGCTATGAAACATATTATTAATAGAATTAGAAAAAATGAAAAAATAAGTAATCCATACTATGTAGAAAATAGTGCAAAGAATTATTATGAAAAGACAAAAGAAATCCTAGAAAAAGGAATTTCTATTATAAAGGAGTTTTATGACATAGTTTAAAATATCATGCCGACAAAAGTAAGCATAACAGTATGTAATATATAGATGAGAGATTAGAGGAAAACTCCTTTTATACGTCTATAGGAAATCCATTGCCGGCAATCTGTATCCGGATATCCACAGAGAGACCGAAGGCAGTCAACAAAACGTGTTTTATTCTCACTAAAATCGATGAGGTTTCTCTGCTTCAAGCAGTCAATATGGCGGTCGAAATGGATCAGAATGTAAATCGATAGAAGACTGTATGTCTGAATCGCCACGATTTCCCAAAGAATTTTGGCCGGAAGACGGACATTTCCTGTAAAACCTGATATAATATTGTTACTTGGAGCCGGGACAAAAGAGATGGTTCCGGCTCCTTTTCCGTTTTGCGGGCAGAGGCAGCAAAGTGCTTTTACCTGCGGAGGAGGGGTACGAAACAAATATTGAGAAAGGGAGTTAAGAGAGCAGAATCTCTTACGGAGCAGTGCGATGAAGAGTTTGTTAATTTTAGGTGCTGGTGGCTTCGGACATATGATCCAGGAGACAGCCTTCCTGTTAGGCTATGAGGATGTGGTATTTCTGGACGATGCAGTGAAGGATAAAGATGTTGTCGGAAAGTGCTGTGATTATAAAAGTTTTCTCGAGAAGTATGATACAGCGGTTGCGGCGCTTGGTGACAATAATATGCGTCTCTACTGGACGGAGAAGCTGATGGAGGCGGGATATCATGTCCCTGCGATCATTCATCCGTCAGCCGTGATCAGTCAAAGCGCAGTAATTGGAAACGGCACATTTGTGATGCAGAAGGCAGTTGTGAATACGCACACGGTCATTGAACATGGTGTTCTGATCAACAGTGGTGCGGTTGTAGACCATGATTCCTATGTGGCAAAAGGGGCTCATATCAGTCTGAACAGCGTCGTAAAAGCGAACTGCAATATTGCGGCAAAACAGAAAGTGGAGGCTGGTGAAGTGATTTTCTCGACAAGGCGAAAGATTGATGGCGTAGAGGATCGGGATCTGGAAGATGCGATCTATGCTTTTGGCTTTGGCCCGAGATGCAGTTATGTGAAGCCGTTCGGAGCAGGTCATATCAATGAAACGTATGCGGTCTATATGCCGGGAGAGGACGGGGATGAGCTATCCTACGTGCTCCAGAGGGTCAACAGTAATGTATTCAAGGATCCTGCGGGAGTCATGGAAAATATTTTCGGCGTTACCGAGTATCTGAGAAATGTAATCCGCAGTGAGGGTGGAGATCCTGACCGGGAGACGCTTGCATATATCAAGACGAAGAGCGGCGCCAATTATTTCGAGGACAGCGAGGGAGAGCCGTGGAGATGCTATAATTTTATTCCAGATTCCGAGTGCTATCAGCTTGTGGAGGAGCCGGAACAGTTTTACCAGTCCGGAAGCAGTTTCGGTCATTTTTTGAAGCAGCTTGGAGATTATCCTGCGTCCAAATTGCATGAGACGATTCCGGATTTTCACAATACGGTCAAGCGGTTTGAGGCTTTTGAAGTTGCTCTGAAGCGGGATTTGAAAAACCGTAAAGCGGGATGCCGGCCGGAGATCGACTTTGTGTTGAAGAGAAAAGATGACTGTGCGGTACTGGTAAGCCGGCAGGAGGACGGAACGCTTCCACTTCGTGTAACACACAATGATACGAAGTTAAATAATATCCTTTTTGATTCTAAAAGTGGAAAGGGTCTGTGCATTATCGATCTGGATACGATTATGCCGGGACTGGCGGCGAATGATTTCGGCGATTCCATCCGCTTTGGTGCGGCGACAGCGGCGGAGGATGAGAAGAATCTGGATCTGGTACATTTTGATCTTTCGCTATACGAGCTGTATGTGAAAGGATATCTGGAGGAGACAAAAGACGTCCTGACAAAAGAGGAGATAGAAAGTCTTCCTTGGGGGGCAAGGTTGATGACCCTGGAATGTGGCATCCGTTTTCTGACAGATTATCTCCAGGGAGATACCTATTTTAAAACCGATTATCCGGAACACAATTTGGTACGAGCAAGAACGCAGTTCCGTTTGGTCGACGAGATGGAACAGTGTTTTGAGAAGATGCGGGAAATTGTTCGGAAATATGCATAAATAATCAGAGAAGAAAGAACGGATCTTTTGCCGGCTGCCGATGTGGCAGAGGGGCAGAAGATCCGTTTTTTGCATTTTAGGAGATTTTTTCAGTTTTTAAAAAGAAGAAAAAGCCGATCAGGAACATGATAGCGAGAGAACCGACGCCGAGATTCATATTTCCTGTGAGCTGGCTCATAACGGAGACAAGCGTGGTGCCGAGGAAGGACGCGCCTTTCCCGCAGATATCATAGATTCCAAAGTATTCTCCCGAACGTTCCGCCGGGATGATCCGGGCGAAATAGGAGCGGGAGAGAGATTGAATGGCTCCTTGGAAGATACCGACGCAGACAGCCAGAATCCAGAACTGATACTGCTCTTTTAAAGTGATACCATAAAGGGCAATCAGAAAATAGGCGCCAATGCAGATCCGGATCAGAACTGCGTTTTTATATTTTCCACTCAGCCGTCCAAAGAGGAGCGCTGCCGGGAAAGCGACAATCTGGGTTACCAGAAGGGCCAGGAGAAGTCCTGTCGTATCCAGACCGAGGGCGGTTCCATAAGCGGTCGCCATATCAATGATGGTATAAACGCCGTCAATATAAAAGAAAAACGCAATCAGGAAGAAAAGCACTTTCCGGTTTCTTTTTAATTCTCCGAAGACGTGTCCGAGGCGGCAAAGGCCGGAGGATATCGCATGATGGTGTTCTTCAATACAGTGGATCTGGCGGTAGCTTTTCAGAAGAGGAACGGAAAAACAGATCCACCAGATTGCGATGAGGAGAAAAGCAATTCCCATAGCTGTTTTCATCGTAAGTCCCAGTGTCTCATAGAAGAGAGCCAACGCAAGGCTGGCGAGAAATGGAATACAGCTTCCGATATAGCCCCAGGCGTATCCGCGGGACGACACTTCATCCATACGTTCTTCGGTCGTGACGTCAGTGAGCATAGAGTCATAGAAGATCAGACTCAGAGAGTATGCCGCCTTTGCCAGGATAAAGATCAGGAGAAACCAGATCCAGGAGCTTAAAAAACCAAGTACGATACAGCCGCAGGCTCCTGTCAAAAGGGAAATCAAAAAGAGCCGTTTCTTCCAACCACGGAAGTCGGAGACAGTTCCAAGAACCGGGCCAAGCAGAGCAGTGATAATGGTTGCGGCGGAAGTAGCATATCCCCAGAACGCAAGATAATTGACTTCTGAGACATAGGCGCTGGATGCAAGATAATTAAAATAAATCGGCATAATAGTGGAAACAAGGAGGGTAAAAGCCGAGTTCCCTACGTCATAAAAAATCCATTTCTTTTCCAGTGATGTTGTCTTCCATTTCATTGTGAAAGTTCCTCCCTGTCAGGTTGATAGCTGCTTTCCTCCTTTGGACTTAGAACCGGTATCTCCCTCCAGCCCGGTTTCGGCCCGAATGTGTGACGGAAATACGGTGAGAGCGGGATGCCTTTGTGCAGGAACCCCAGGTAGTTGGACGTAAGGGAAAGGCAGAGGGGAACGCTTGCCTCCATCAACTTGTCCAGTCTCAGATTGCTGTCCGTACAGAGCGGATTGTCCGTTTCATTCATCAGAAGTCCCCCTAAACTTTTGTATGTAAAGGTGGCATGGAGGGCGGCCTTGACCAGACTGCGGATGAGCCTGTCGGATGTGGTAAACAGGTCATTGTACCAGATCATGGAGGAAATGGAAGATTCCACCTGCCTGACGCTAAGAGTCGGGAAAAAGGTTCGAATCACTTTTGCGCTCTTCTGGCTTGTCCGAAGATGAGAGGTCACTTTTGCGTGCAAAGGCCGTCGATGCTGCTTTAGGAGAAGATAGCGGTCAAAATTTGTCTCGATATCTGAGTGCGTGACAGGGTCTGTCGTAAGTTTTTTCTCGATGTAGCTGTGACAGACACTGTCCAGTGTAAAATGGCAGAGAAAACCCAGGATATAGGCGAGTCCGGCATTTTTTTCAGGCACTGTGGAACCGGAAAGAATCACGTCTTTGGCGCGCCGGAAAAAGGGAGCTGCAGAGACGTCGTGCATCCGGTATCCGGTCTGGCTGACACGGTTTTTCAGAGGGGCATAATAATAAAAGAACAGATCCGGACCGTGCAGACCGATCTCAAACAGGTCTTTATGAAGGTCAATCCGTTTTTTTATATCGGAAGGAAAATTCTGTTTCATTATTTCCCCGAAGGTGTAATGTGCATAGATGGATGGCATCTTATTACCTCCTGTATTTTGGTAGTGACAGTTACGGCTCCGGCGCCTAAAGGCACCGGAGCCGAGTTGCCAAGTATCGAAACCTGTCCGGATTTAGATTTCTCTTGTGTATGTCTTGAGCCATTCTTTCTCTTCTGTGTCCAGATACGGAGAAACTTTCTCATAGACGTCTTTATGATAATCGTTGAGCATTTTCTTTTCTTCTGCTGTCATCATATCCGGGTTGATGGCATCGAGATCCATCGGAATAAAAGTGATTGGCTCGAAATACATGAACTGGCCGTACTCGTTCTTCTCGCCTTCACAAGTGAGAAGTTCGTTCTCCAGACGGATACCGTGGCTTCCTTCAATATAGATACCAGGCTCGTCTGTGATAATCATACCTTTTTCAAATGGCTGGATTTCACCTGCGCGGAACTGCCATCTGAAACCTGCCGGACCTTCGTGGATGTTCAGAAGGTATCCGACTCCGTGACCGGTTCCGTGATTGAAGTTTAAGTTTCTGTCCCAGAACGGTTTTCTTGCGAGCAGATCCAGAGTCATTCCGGTGCAGCCCTTTAAGAAACGTGCGTTTGCAAGGGAAAGATTACTGATGGCAACCAGTGTAAAATGGTCTTTCATAATCTGCGGAACTTCTCCGAGCGCATAAGTACGTGTCACATCTGTGGAACCTTCATAGAATCCGGCCCCTGTATCAGTCAGGAAGAGTCCTCCCTCTTTCAGCTCTACATCTGTCTCAGGCGTGGAGGTATAATGAACAATGGCGCCATGTTCACCGTAGGAGCTGATCGGCTCAAAGCTTGGACGGATGAAATTGCCCTGCTCTGCGCGGAACTCGTCGAGCTTGTCTGATGCGCTGATCTCAGTAATTGTCATTTTGCCGACATTTTCTTTCAGCCATTTCATAAATTTTACATGAGCGACGCTGTCTTTGATCTGAGCCTTGCGGATGTTTTCAATCTCTACTTCATTTTTGATTGCTTTGAAGAGGATCTCCGGATTGCGCTCTTCCACTTTGGCAACTCCTTCCGGAATATTGTTGTAAAGAGCGTAGTTCAGTCTTGCAGGGTCGATCAGCAGAACTTCATCTGAGGCTGTTTTTTTGATATCTTCGTAAATATCATTATACGGATGGAGGACCACGCCGTCTTTTTCCAGATCCGCTTTGATTTCACTGTTTAACTTAGCTTCGTTAATGTAAAGGTCTACTTTGTCCATGGTGATCACTGCATAGGACAGAACAAGCGGGAAGAACTCAATATCATTTCCACGGATGTTGAGTGTCCAGCAGATGTCGTCCAATGTGGTGAGGACATGAGCGGTTGCCCCTGCCTTTTTCATTTCTTCACGGATTCTGGAAAGCTTGGAAGCAACAGTCTCTCCGGTGTATTTCAGATTCAGAGCGAAAACCGGCTCCTCGGAAAGTACCGGACGGTCTTCCCAGATTTGGTCGATCAGATCGTACTCGTAAATAACTTTGCCGTTTTTCTGAGCAGCGATGGATGCGTAATCCTGTCCTTCTCCCATGGAAACGACGCGGCCGTCAAATCCGAGTACTCCGTTTTCAGGTAATGTATCAACCAGGAACTCATGGATCGTCGGAACACCTGGCTCACCCATCTTCATCAGCTCAACAGTGGAGCCTTCCAACTGTTTTGCGGCCTGGATGAAATATCTTCCGTCTGTCCAAAGATAAGCGCCTGTTTTTGTGATGACAGCGGTTCCGGCAGATCCGGAGAACCCTGTAATAAATTTTCTTGCTTTAAAATGTTCCCCAACATATTCGCTCTGATGGAAGTCCGCTGTCGGTACTACATAAATGTCGATTCCTTTCTCCTCCATAAGAGAACGCAGCTTTGCGATTCTTTCAGGTACGTTCATAATAAAAACCTCCTATTTTCCGGCCATAAAGCCATTTCTCAAACAAACTCATTATAACACAAAAACAAGGGGAGAGTTAGTATTATTTTTGTGAAACCTGTGTTATACTTTCGTTATGAAAAAATCAAAACCAAGAAGGAAAGGGAAGAATTATGGAGCACTACGCAAGGTCGATTATACCGGTGATTGAATACAACTATGAGAATTTTACAGCGCTGGAGAGGACGATTGCGGATTTTTTCATTCAGAACAAAAAGAAGCGGGATTTTTCCGCCAAGGCGGTCTCGGAGCGTCTGTTTGTATCGGAGGCGTCACTCTCCAGGTTTGCGAAGAAATGTGGATTCCGTGGTTATAGGGAGTTTATTTATCAATACGAAGATACGTTTCGGGAAAAAAAGAGCAGACCCTTTGCGGATAATACGAAGCGGGTGCTTGACACATATCAGGAACTTTTAAATAAGGCATATAATTTGGCTGATGAGAAAAAGTTTCAGAAGATCGCGGGAATGCTTACGAGAGCGGAGAAGATTTTTGTGTGTGGGGTAGGAAGCTCTGGAATCGCGTCCAGGGAGACGGAGCTTCGATTTATGCGGATCGGACTGAATATCAATTCTTTAGTGGATCGGGACATGATCCGGATGAGAGCAGTGTTCCAAAATGCGTATTCCCTTGTAATCGGATTCAGTATGAAAGGGGAAACTGAGGAAGTGCAGTATATGCTCCGGGAGGCTAAAAGAAGAGGAGCCAAATGTATCCTTGTGACAGCCCGCAATAATCCGGACTGCCTGGAGTACTGTGACGAAATTATTCTCGTTCCTGCTCTCGATAATCTGGAATATGGGGATGTGATTTCCCCACAGTTCCCGATTCTTGTTATGATGGATCTTCTTTATACATATTGTCTGGAGGAGAATAAAGAGAGAATTGACGCTTTTCTGGAAGACACGGCTAAAGCGTTGAAAAAGTAGGAGGATAGAGAAAAGTAAGCTTGGAAAATGAAAAGAAAGAGTCTTGACAAGTACCAGAGAATCGGGTAGTATTTGTCATAAGCATATAGAAGAAACAGGCAGAGAAAAGAAGAAGTAGCAACAGATCAGGTTCGTACAGAAAGTAACCGGCTGATGAGAGGTGCAGGAAAAGTTTGTTGTGAATACATCTTGGAGCTTCACACCGAAAGGGAAGTAGGCTGTGACGTCAGGCACACGTTACCGTGCCGGGAGATTTCCGGGGTCCTTTTGGATCAGGAGATGTCCTGTTAAGCCGGAGCTGTTCCGGGAATTAAGGTGGTACCACGAGTTTTCCCCTCGTCCTTTCTAAGGACGGGGGATTTTTATTTATAGGAACTGCGTTCTAATGAAATAAAAATATCCTGTGAGGTCAATGAAATGGAAGTATGGGATTTGTTTGATGAGAACAGGCGGCCGCTTGGGAAACAGGCAGGCCGGAGAGAGCCGATAGTAAAAGGAGAATTTCATATTGTAGTAGTGGTATGTGTCATCAATGAGCAAAATGAAATCCTGTTGACGCTTCGCTCACCGGATAAAGAGAAATATCCGGGAACCTGGGAGAACACAGGAGGAGCTCTGGAAGCCGGGGAGGAAAGCCGTACTGCTGCGGTACGGGAGCTTTTTGAGGAGACCGGAATCCGGGTGCGGGAGAATGAACTGCATCTTTTGGATTCTCAGATGGAAGAATCTGCGTTTATCGATGTCTATGTTGTCCGAAAATCTGTCCCGGTGGAGAAGATCCGGCTCCAGGAAGGTGAGACTGTGGATGCCAGATGGGTGAGCCTTGATGAGTTTTGCAGGCTTGGAGAGGAAGAGAAGATTGCGCCGCCGATCTATCGAAGGTTTTGCAGGCTAAAGGGCAAGCTGGACGTATTCATCAGGGAGGAGTCAAGGAAGGAGCGATACCCGGCCTGCCGGGGAGAGAAGAGACAGGAATCAAAAAAGATGATTATCATTGGATGCAGCGGGAGTGGAAAATCCACTCTTGCGAAGAAGCTTGGCAGGATTATGGATCTTCCGGTTGTCTATCTGGACGCTTTGTCCTGGGATGCAGGATGGAAGCGCAAGCCCTTTGCGGAGTTTGACCGGCTTACGGAGGCGGAGATCCGGAAACCGGAGTGGATCGTGGATGGGAATTTCCCTCGGACAGTGGAGCACAGGATGGATGTATGCGATACCATAGTCTATTTGGATTTCCCACGCTGGTTCTGTATTCTGAGTGTACTGAAACGGGTGCTGACGGGCTACGGGAAACCACGGCCAAGCATGAATGAAGGATGTCCTGAGAAGTTTGATCCGGGATTTTTAAAGCGGATATGGAATTTTGACCAAAGAAGCAAAGCACACTATTACGGGTACATGAAAAAGCTTTCCGGCACAAAGCTGATTGTGCTGAAGACAAGAAAAGAAGTCAACCGATTTGTGAAGCAGGCGGAAAAGGAAGGCAGGTTTATTCCGGGTAATTATCCCAAATAAAAGGAAACAGAAAAGAGTTATGATATTTTGTTTTCTATCATAAATAAAAGAAAGAAGAGGTAAGAATGATGCAGATTTACGAAGAATTACAGGCGAGAGGTCTGATTGCCCAGGTGACAGACGAAGAAGAGATCAGAGAGCTGATCAACAATGGAAAGGCAACGTTTTACATCGGGTTTGACCCGACTGCGGACAGCCTTCATGTAGGACATTTCATGGCACTTTGCCTGATGAAACGTCTTCAGATGGCAGGAAACAAGCCGATTGCCCTGATCGGAGGCGGAACCGGCTATGTAGGAGATCCGTCCGGAAGAACCGATATGCGTTCCATGATGACGCCAGAGCAGATTCAGCACAACTGTGACAAGTTCAAAGAACAGATGAGCCGTTTTATCGATTTCTCAGAGGGAAAAGCGCTCATGGTCAATAATGCGGACTGGCTTCTGGATCTCAATTATGTGGATTTTCTGCGGGAAGTAGGGCCGCATTTCAGTGTCAATAATATGCTTCGTGCAGAGTGTTACAAGCAGAGAATGGAGAAAGGATTAAGTTTCCTGGAATTTAATTACATGATTATGCAAAGTTATGATTTCTTCATGCTGTACCAGAAATATGGATGCAATATGCAATTTGGCGGGGACGACCAGTGGTCTAATATGCTTGGCGGTACGGAACTGATCCGCAGGAAATTAGGAAAAAATGCATGTGCTATGACAATTACGCTGCTTTTGAATTCCGAAGGTAAGAAGATGGGCAAAACCCAGTCTGGTGCGGTATGGCTGGATCCGGAGAAAACGTCACCGTTTGAATTCTACCAGTATTGGAGAAATGTAGCGGATGATGATGTACTCAAATGTATTCGGATGCTGACCTTTCTTCCGCTGGAGGAGATCGACAAGATGGATACCTGGGAGGGCAGCCAGTTAAACCAGGCAAAAGAGATTCTGGCGTACGAGCTGACAAAGCTTGTTCATGGCGAGGAAGAGGCCAGGAAAGCTCAGGATAGTGCAAGAGCGCTTTTCTCCAGCGGAAATGCCACGGAAATGCCGACCTGTGAACTTACAGAAGAAGATTTTACAGACGGAAAGATCGATATTCTGACTTTACTTCACAAGAGCGGACTGGTGCCGTCCAAATCTGAAGCAAGACGTGCTGTTCAGCAAGGTGGGGCAGCCGTAAACGGAAAAAAGGTGACAGATACATTCACTGCATATACGAAGGAAGAGTTTAATGAAGATTTTGTCCTGAGGAGAGGAAAGAAAAATTTCCGTAAAATAGTGGTGAAATAATATGAATATGCTTATTATGATTATAGTATTGACAGCATTGTCGGGGATTGGAGGAACCGGGATCGGAGCGGCGCTTAGTTCCACAGTAAAGAAGAGCTCCAACAAGGCAATGAGCCTGTTGTTAAGCTTTGCGTCCGGAACGATGATCAGTATTGTCTGCCTGGACCTGTTTCACGATGCACTGGAGACTGGAATGTCTAAGGGCGGGATCGCCCTCTTTGTCATCATCGGTTTTCTGACAGTGTATCTGCTGGAGCGGGTGATGGATGAGAAGGCCAAGCGGGCCAAAAGCCGGATGAGCAGGAAGATGATGACAGCCGGGATTGCCATGATGTTTGCCGTAGCCTGCCATAATATTCCGGTGGGCATGACCATTGGGGCGTCCGCCATCAGTCATGGCGGACTGATTGGAAGTCCGGCCATGACACTAGCAGTTTTTATCGGAATCCACAATGTACCGGAAGGAATGGCAATCTGCGCGCCCCTTTTGGCAGCGGGTATGACAAGGGGAAAAGCAGTACTGCTCACCGCCTTGAGCGGAGCCGCCATTGTAGTCGGCGGCATCCTGGGGTACTGGATCGGCGACATGGGTCAGATGGGACTTGCAGTCAGCCTGAGCTTTGCATCCGGTGCCATGCTGTATGTGAATTTCGGTGAAATCCTGCCGGAGTCGAATGCCCTGTACAGAGGGAAAACACCGGCATTTTTCACGGTACTTGGTATCCTGCTCGGCATGATGTTTATGCATACACATTAATGATAAACAGAATAAGCGCATAGAAACAGTCGGCCAAAGAGCTTTTCAAGTTCTTCGGTCGACTGTTTTCTTTTAGGTGGTTCTATATCATTATCCTGCCAGTTGTTATAATCAAAAAACATGTGTCTTGTCACATGTAAAAAAAGGGTGTATAATGCGGTGTAAATGAGTAAACAGACGGAGGAAACCGAGATGAGTTCTTTAACAGAAGAGATACAGATACTGAAAAAAGAGAAGCAGGCGATGATACTGGCGCACTACTATGTGCCGGATGAGGTGCAGGAAATTGCGGATGTGACCGGAGATTCGTTTTATCTGAGCAAGGTGGCAAAGGAGGCAGATGCGAAAATCCTTGTCTTTGCCGGAGTTTCGTTCATGGGAGAGAGCGCCAAAATCTTAAATCCCGAAAAGAAAGTGCTGCTTCCGGATCCGGCGGCGGACTGCGCTATGGCGCATATGGCGGATGTAGAGAAGATCCGGGCAATGCGTGATCGATATCCGGATCTTGCGGTAGTATGTTACATTAATTCGACCGCTAAGCTGAAACAGTATGCGGATGTCTGTGTGACGTCAGCAAATGCGGTGAAAGTAGTAAAAGCCCTGCCGAACAAGCACATTTATTTTATTCCAGATCAACATCTCGGAAGCTTCGTGGCGGCTCAGGTGCCGGAAAAAGAGGTGATTCTGGGAGACGGGTACTGTCCGGTACATCACCAGATCACAGCGGAAGAGGTGCGGCAGGCCAAAAAAGCCCACCCGGAAGCATCGGTTTTCGTTCATCCTGAATGTCCGAAAGAGGTGACAGAGCTGGCGGATTATGTAGGAAGTACGTCAGGAATTATCCGTGCGGTGGCAGAGGACGAAGCAAAGACCTGCCTGATTGGAACAGAGATGGGAGTGTTTTATGAACTGAAAAAGCAGAATCCGGAAAAGGAGTTTTATCCACTCCAGGCAGAGCAGTGTTGTTATGATATGAAGAAAGTGACGCTTAAGAAGGTTCGGGACTGTCTTCGTGACGAGACGAATGAAGTCTATGTGGATAGAGAGGTTAGCGAAAAGGCAAATAGAGCGATGGAACTGATGTTACAGCTTGCAAAATGATCGGGGAGTGTACAGCAATGAAAACAATACAGACAGATATCCTGATTGTCGGGACAGGAGCAAGCGGCCTGTTCGCCGCTCTCCATATACCGGAAGACAAGAAGGTGTTGATGATCACAAAAGAAGAGGTCGAAAAGAGTGATTCTTTTCTGGCTCAGGGTGGAATCTGTGTATTGCGGGATGAGTCAGATTACGACAGTTTTATGGAGGATACGCTGAAAGCCGGACACTATGAGAACCGGGTGGAATCGGTGGATATTATGATCCGTTCTTCCCAAGATGTGATCCGTGAACTGATTGATTACGGCGTGGATTTCGCAAAGGAAGACGGAGAGCTTGTCTACACGAGAGAGGGATGCCACTCCAAACCACGGATTTTATTCCACGAGGACATTACGGGGGAGGAGATTACAGGAAAGCTTCTGAAAGAAGCAAAGAAACAGAAGCATATCACGATCATGGAACACATGACGATGTTGGATCTGGTAGAGAAAAAACAGCAGTGCCATGGTGTGGTGGCGGTGGACAAGGAAGGAGAGGCATATTTTCTGAAAGCCGGAAATACGATTCTTGCAAGTGGAGGAATCGGCGGCCTTTATAAACATTCCACCAATTATCCACATTTGACAGGGGACGCTCTCGCGATTGCCATGCGTCATCATGTGGAATTGGAGCATATTGATTACATACAGATTCACCCAACTACCCTTTATTCTCAGCGATCCGGCAGGAGATTTCTGATCTCTGAGTCGGTGCGTGGGGAGGGAGCCAAGCTCTATGGAGCGGACGGAAAGAGATTTGCCAATGAAGTACTGCCAAGAGACCTTTTGACAGAAGAAATCCGAAAGCAGATGGAAAAGGATGGAAAGCCGTATGTCTGGCTGGATATGACGGTACTTGGAGAAGAAGTGATCAAAAGCCATTTCCCGCATATTTATGAGCATTGTTTGGAGGAAGGGTACGATGTGACGAAGGACTGGATTCCGGTTGTCCCGGCACAGCATTATTTTATGGGCGGAATTCATGTAGATCAGGACAGTCGCACATCTTTGAAGTGTCTTTATGCGGTGGGTGAGACAAGCTGTAATGGTGTACACGGTGCTAACAGGCTTGCCAGCAATTCACTTCTGGAGAGCCTGGTCTTTGCAAGACGGGCAGTTTGGCATCTTTTGAACAATAAAGAGGCGGATACAGGAGAGGATTTGGAAGAGGTTGTTTCGTGTGCCAAAAAAGCATGGGAAGAGCTCCAAAAAGAGAACAGTCTTCCACAGCAATACCGAAGGGAAATTCTGGAGGAAATAGAAAGGGTAAGGAAAGCAAAATGAACGAAATTACAATGAAATTAGTGGCGGATAAATTGATTATGCAGGCGCTTGAGGAGGATATCACAAGCGAAGATATCAGTACGAATGCCGTGATGCAAAAGGAGCAGATGGGGGAGGTTGATTTGATCTGTAAGGAGGACGGTGTTATTGCCGGTCTTTGGGTTTTTGAGCGGGTGTTTACCTTGTTGGATCCTAATGTCACGGTTTCGCTCTCTGTCAAGGACGGAGACGAGGTAAAGAAAGGTCAGAAGATGGGAACTGTGGCGGGGGATATCCGGGTACTCCTCTCCGGGGAGCGTACCGCATTAAATTATCTCCAGCGGATGAGCGGGATCGCTACCTACACAAGAAGCGTGGCAAAACTCCTGGAAGGGAGTAAGACCAAATTGCTTGATACGAGAAAAACAACGCCCAATATGCGGATCTTTGAAAAATATGCTGTCCGTGCGGGCGGCGGATATAACCACCGCTACAATCTTTCCGACGGCGTGCTGTTAAAGGATAATCATATCGGAGCGGCAGGAAGTGTCAGAAAAGCGGTGGAAATGGCAAGAGAATATGCGCCGTTCGTAAGAAAGATCGAGATTGAGACGGAAAATCTGGATATGGTAAGGGAAGCAGTGGAGGCAGGGGCTGACATTATCATGCTTGACAATATGTCCCCGGAGATGATGCGGGATGCGGTAGCCTATATTGACGGGCGCGCCAAAACGGAATGTTCCGGCAATGTGACAAAAGAAAACGTTGCACAGCTTGCGGCAGTAGGTGTAGACTATATCTCAAGCGGGGCCCTTACCCATTCGGCTCCGATTCTGGACATTTCACTGAAAAACCTGCATCCGGTAGCATAGGGACCGGTGCCGGGGAAAGGACGGAACAGTATGGATGGAGAATTTCGCAGACAGCAGATTTTAAAAGAGATACAGCAAAGTGGGACTCCGGTATCCGGGAAGAAGCTTGCCGGAAAATACAGCGTCAGTCGTCAGGTGATTGTGCAGGATATTGCTATTTTGCGGGCTGCCGGAAATGATATTGTTTCTACCTGCAGGGGCTATGTCTGCCAGAAAAGCTCATATGCCAGACGTACGATCCAGGTACGGCATACGGACGATGAGATCATGGAAGAGCTGAACGTAATTGTAGATTTCGGGGGAACGGCGGAGGACGTATATATTCACCATAAGGTTTACGGAACGCTCCGGGCGGCACTGGGGATCCGTACGAGAAAGCAGGTACAGGATTTTGTGGAAAAGATCCGAAGCGGACAGTCCAGTCCGCTGAAAAATGTGACAAGCGGGAGACATTTTCACACGATCAGTGCGGAGACAGAAGAGGTACTTGATGCGATTGAAGAAGAGCTCCGGAAACGGCACTTCCTGGAGGAGTGATTGGAAGATCCGGCAGGAAAAAGGTTAGAGGACATGGCAGGAAAGGAGAAGAAAACGATGGGATGGAGAGAAATCAAACCAGAAGAGTGGAAGGTAAACCCGTTCACTGCGATCGGGAAAGAGTGGATGTTGATTACAGCAGGTGAGAAGGAAAATTGTAATACGATGACCGCAAGTTGGGGCGGTATGGGTGTGATTTGGGGAAAACCATCGGTTACGGTATATATCCGTCAGAGCCGTTATACGAAGGAATTTGTAGACAGAGGAGAGTGCTTCTCCATTACTTTTTTTGATGAGAAATATCGCAATGCATTAAACCTTTGCGGTACAGTGTCCGGGAGAGACCGGGACAAGATTTCGGAGGCGGGTCTGACACCATGTAATGTGGAGCAGACGGCGGCTTTTGAGGAGGCAAAGGTGATTGTTCTCTGTAAAAGGCAGTTCCACCAGGTTATGAGCCCGGAAGGATTTGACGTCAAAGAAAATGACAGTAAATGGTATGCGGACCGGGACTATCATACCATGTACATCGGATCCATAGAGAAAATACTTGTCAAAGAAGAGGAAACGTGGGACGTGTAATCGCCTCCGGGTTTCCATTTTATTCTCTGGACTCTTTTGAGGAGTCTTTACGGGAGCAGGCGTAGAAAATGCCGAAACTTCTTGACAATGCGAAAGACAGGGCTTAGACTAAGACAAGACAAAGGGGAGCCGGAGGCAGTCCGGCTGAGAGTAGGACCGTGTGTGTCCTTTACCCTAATACCTGATCCGGATCATGCCGGCGTAGGGACCATATCTGAGAGATGGAGTGTTGTGGAAAGTTGATCATCCATGATCCATAGATGAGAGGTGGCTCTGCCGGATTGTTCCGGCAGAGTTTTTACATTTTATAAACAACAGGAGGAGAAACAAATGAATGCAAGTGTAGCGATCCAATCCTTACCGGATGCGGCAAATGACGAGGAATTAATCCGTATTGTAGATGAGGTCATTGCGTATATCAAAAATACGGGCCTGAATTATTATGTAGGGCCGTTTGAGACAACCATTGAGGGCGACTATGATGAACTGATGGACATTGTAAAGGAGTGCCAGCACATTGCTGTGCGTGCCGGAGCGCCGCACGTTGCTGCCTACATCAAAGTCAGCTACAGACCGGAAGGAGATGTGCTGTCCATTGAAAAGAAAGTTTCAAAGCATCACGAATAAATGCTGGTCTCTGGCGGCTATTGTCGTAATTCTTGTACTATGGCAGGCAGTGTCCGCAGGGGGATTGGTTCCGGGCTATATGCTCCCGTCTCCGGTGGAGGTCGTACAGGCGTTTATCAGCGAATTTCCACTTTTAATGGAAAATGCGAAGGTGACGCTTGCGGAAGCTTTCCTGGGCCTGCTGTGTGGCGTGGCGCTTGGTTTTGTGATGGCAGTCGTTATGGACAGGTTTGACCGGCTCTATCAGGCGTTTTACCCACTCATTGTGGTGACACAGACGATTCCGACGGTGGCTGTCGCCCCGCTTCTGGTGCTGTGGTTTGGGTATGAGATGCTTCCAAAGGTGATTCTGATTGTCATTGTAACCTTTTTTCCGGTAACGGTCGGGTTGCTGACCGGATTTCGGTCGGCAGATCCGGATATGATCAATCTGCTCCGCTCCATGGGAGCGGGCAGAGTTCAGATTTTCCGGTATATCAAGCTTCCTCAGGCGATGGGGCAGTTTTTTTCCAGTCTTCGGATCTCCGCGTCGTATTCCGTGGTGGGAGCGGTGATCTCCGAATGGCTTGGCGGTTTTAACGGACTTGGTGTATACATGACAAGAGTAAAAAAGGCCTTTGCATTTGACAAGATGTTTGCGGTGATTCTGCTGATTTCAGTCATCAGCCTGGTTTTGATGAAGCTGGTGGAGCTGGCGCAGAGGAAATGCATGGCGTGGGAACAAACAGAAAAAGGAGAAGACAGATGAAAAAGAAAATCATTGCGATACTGATGGCAGGATGTATGACATGTTCACTTGCTGCCTGCGGTTCTGACGAGGGAGAAAAGGGAAAAGAGGGGAAAGAAAAAATTACATTTGTGCTGGACTGGACGCCAAATACGAATCATACTGGTCTCTATGTGGCGCAGGAGAAAGGCTATTTTGAGGATGAGGGACTGGACGTTGAGATCGTACAGCCGCCGGAGGACGGAGCAGACGCCCTTGTCGCTTCGGGGAAAGCGCAGTTTGGAATTTCTTTTCAGGATACGATGGCACCTGGAGTGACAGGTGAGGATATGCTTCCGACGACAGCGGTAGCGGCAGTTGTTCAGCATAATACTTCCGGTATCATTTCCAGAAAAGGCGAGGGCATGGACCGGCCGAAAGGTCTGGAGGGCAAAAAGTACGCTACCTGGGACGCGCCGATCGAAAAGGCGATGATGCAGAATGTCGTGGAGGCAGACGGCGGTGATTTTAGTAAGGTAGAGCTGGTTCCAAGTACGGTGACGGACGAGGTTTCTGCCCTGGAGTCCAAGTCTGTCGATGCAATCTGGGTTTTCTATGCATGGGCGGGGATTGCTACTGAGGTGGCAGGACTTGAGACAGATTATTTTGCGTTTAGGGATGTCAACCCATCATTCGATTATTATACACCGGTTATTATCGGAAACAATGAATTCTTAAAGAATGAACCGGAGACGGCGAAGAAGTTTTTGTCTGCTGTAAAGAAAGGATATGAAGACGCCATTGAGAATCCGAAAGCAGCAGCGGAGGTTTTGTGCGAGGCATCGCCGGAGCTTGATAAGGATCTTGTCTTGGCAAGTCAGGAATATCTGAAAGACCAGTATGTTGCGGACGCTAAAAAATGGGGGTATATCGACCCGGACAGATGGAACCGGTTCTATAACTGGCTGAATGAGAATGGGCTGACAGAGACTGAGATTCCGGAAAATACAGGATTTTCTAATGATTATCTTCCGGAATAGCAAGGAGGAAACATGGCAGATTTAGTAGTGTCAGATGTGACAAAGGCGTTTGGAGAGAAAACGGTCTTACAGGATGTCTCCATTCGGATTCAAGATCACGAGCTGGTAAGCCTTCTTGGAGTGAGCGGCGGTGGCAAGACAACCCTGTTTAATGTGATCTCCGGTCTGCTTACTCCGGATCGGGGGCAGGTGCTCCTAGATGGGGAAGATATCACGGGAATTCCGGGGAAAGTCAGCTATATGTTACAAAAGGATCTGCTTCTTCCATACCGTACGGTGGAGGATAACGTAGCGCTTCCGCTTGTGATCGGCGGCATGAAGAAAAAAGAGGCGAGGCAGAAAGTAGCGCCGTATTTTGAGGAATTCGGTCTCTTGGGAACCGAGAAGAAGTATCCGGCGCAGCTTTCCGGTGGAATGAGGCAGAGAGCGGCACTTTTGAGGACGTATTTGTTTTCTGACCGTCTGGCGCTTTTAGATGAGCCGTTTTCAGCGTTGGATACATTGACGAAGCGTGCCATGCACCGCTGGTATCTGGATGTAATGGAGCAGATCCATCTTTCCACGATTTTTATTACTCACGATATTGATGAGGCGGTCTTATTGTCGGACCGGATTTATATTCTGGGAGGGAAACCGGGGCGGATTGTCGATGAGATCCGCATCGAAGAGCCAAGACCGAGACAGAATGACTTTCAGCTCACAGACCGTTTCCTTTTCTATAAGAAACGAATTTTACAGACGATCGAAGAATCAGAGGAGTAACATTCTCTGATTTTTTATATGCGACGATCCGAAGTCCGAGTCTATCAAGGAGCTTAGTGATCGCTTATAATACTGGAACGTGCTTCTTAATACTTCTTGTGATTCGCTTGCACTACATAGGATAATTAGAAACAATAATTATTATTAAATTTTTAATTTCCTATTGTCAAACATGGAAGGATATGGTATTCTGTGGTTAGTTTAAACTAACTAAAAGGAGGTTAATTATGTCATTAATTGGAAAAGAAATCAATGAATTTCATGTACAGGCTTATCAGAAAGGAGAGTTCCGGACGGTGACGAAGGATGATGTGCTTGGAAAATGGGCGGTATTTTTCTTCTATCCGGCGGATTTTACATTTGTGTGTCCGACAGAATTGGAAGATCTGTCTGAAAAATATGGGGAGCTTCAGAAAATGGAATGTGAAGTATACAGTGTATCCTGCGACACGCATTTTGTACATAAGGCATGGCACGATGCTTCCGAGAGAATCCAGAAGATCCAGTATCCGATGTTGGCAGATCCGACAGGATGTCTTGCAAGGGATTTCGGTGTGATGATCGAAAGCGACGGAGTTGCGGAGCGAGGCACTTTCATTGTTAATCCGCAAGGAAAGATTGTCGGCTACGAAGTGAATGACGGTAATGTGGGCCGGAACGCAGATGAGCTCTACAGGAAAATCCGGGCCTTCCAGTTTGTGGCGGAGCACGGGGACGAGGTGTGTCCTGCGAAATGGAAACCGGGGCAGGAGACACTGAAACCGAGCTTGGATCTTATCGGTCTTCTTTAAGATGAGGATTACCTATGGAATATACAAAACGATATGATACGGTAATTGTCGGAGGCGGTCCTGCAGGCCTGTCGGCGGCGATATACATGGCACGGGCGAGGTACAGTACCCTCGTGCTGGAAAAGGAGACTTTCGGTGGTCAGATCACAATTACCTCGGAAGTAGTCAATTATCCAGGCGTCCCCAAGACAAGTGGGAGGGCGCTCACAGAAGAGATGAAGCGTCAGGCAGAGAGTTTTGGAGCCGACTTTGCCAAAGCTGAGGTCTATTCGTTGGAACAGGAGGATGATGTATGGACGCTGCGGACTGGCATAGGAAAAATCCAGACATTCGGCGTTATTCTGGCGGTAGGTGCTAGTCCGAAGAAGATTGGATTTCCAGGAGAAGAGACATGGAAGGGGCGAGGTGTTGCGTACTGTGCGACCTGCGACGGAGAATTTTTCACAGGAAAAGAAGTATTCGTAATCGGAGGCGGTTATGCGGCGGCCGAGGAGGCCATGTTTCTGACAAGATACGCCAGTCAGGTACATGTCATGGTGCGGAAGAACGAGATGAGCTGCGCCAGATCCATTGTGGAGAAAGTGGAGCGCCATCCGGGGATCGAGCTACACTATGAGACGGAGATCCGCGAGGTATCCGGGGATAACCTGATGAACCGGGTCGTATTCTGGGACAGGCACAGACAGGAAGAAGTGGTCTACGAAGCGAAAGAAGGGGATTTCTTTGGAGTATTCGTCTTTGCAGGATACGAGCCTGCTACAGAATGGTTAAAGGAAACAATCGCCTTGGATGAGAAAGGATATATTCTGACCGGGCCAGATCAGCAGACAGACCGGATCGGGGTCTATGCGGCGGGGGACGTGTGTATCAAGCAGCTCCGCCAGGTAGTGACTGCGGTCAGCGACGGAGCCTTGGCTGCCACCTCACTGGAGAAATATGTTTCAGTCCAGAGGGAAAAGCTGGGGCTTCCGAAGGTGCCTGTATCAAAGGAGAGCGAAAAAAAGCAATGTCGGAATGAAAAATCAGCCTCTGATGGGGATCAGAATATGAGTTCGAATATGACGTCAGATGTGGATTTGGATGGCCGGAATTCTGGGAAGGATAGAGCCTTTTTTGAGCCAGCGTTAAGGGAACAGATGCAGAGCCTGTTTGAACGGTTTGAGGCCCCGGTTAAAGTTGTCGGAAAGCGAAAAGCGGGTGACGCGCTATGGGAGGAGCTGGATGGATTTATGCGGGAATTGGTCTCCTTTGCGAATCCGGTATGGTATGAGATTGAGGAGGAAGAAGGGGAGAAGCCTTCCTTAGAGATCAGAAAGGCGGATGATACCCGCACCGGAATTTCCTTTTATGGCGTTCCAGGAGGGCATGAAATCAATTCTTTTCTTTCGGCTCTTTATAATACGGCAGGCCCGGGAAAGGAAATTTCCGGGGAACTAACAGAGAAGATCCGGGGACTTCCGGACTGTGATCTCAAGATCTTCGTCTCACTGTCCTGTACCATGTGTCCGGAGGTGGTGATGGGAGCGCAGAAGATCGCCTCTTGTCATCCAGGGATCAGTGCCTCAATGTGTGATCTTCGATATTTCCCGGAGGAAAAGAAACAGTACGGAATCCTAAGCGTTCCTTGTATAGTGATCGACGGTGAAACAGTATTCTTTGGCAAAAAAAACCTGGAACAACTTGTAAAAGAACTAGAAACAAGGAGAGACAGGGGCGGGGAATAATGCGGCATCAATTTTGCGGCAAGAATATAGAACGAACAAAAAAGGACTCTTTGGGGTCCTTTTTTTATAGGTAGAAAGGGGGAGCGTTCGTGAGTTGATTGTTGATAAGAAGTCTGGTCTGAGGTAAGAACTTTGTCATTTTTATAGAAGCAGATAGAAAAAAATTGGTAACAAATCTGTAATAAAAAAGAAAAGAAAATAGTGAATTTATTAAAAAAATTACAAATATGAATATTATAAATAAAATTTAAGAATTCTTAAAAAATGTTTCCTTGACGGTCCCTATCCTGGGTGTTATTCTGGGAACTACAGTAAACGGGTACCCAAAATGAACTTACGAAAGAGAAATGGAAAAAGCTATGAATGAACACAAAAGAAGAACACGAAGCAGGGAGAGCAGAAAGAAACAATTATTTCTGCGGGTAGGGATCACTGTTCTGACTCTTGCTGTCCTGATATTCGGGGGGATGTATTACTACGTTTCTACACATCCTCTGAAGCTGAAGGGAGACGTGGTGGAGCAGGAGATGGGAGAGCCTTTTGACCCACAGGCATATATTACGAGGGTCTGGCTTGGAAGTCCAGGTGAAGTCAGCGTGCGGTCGGAAGTGGATACATCGAAAGAGGGAGATTATCCGGTTGTCTATGAGTGGAGAGACCACCGTGAGAAGGCCGTTGTGAAAGTGCGGGATACGACGCCGCCGACCCTTGTGTTGAAGGATTACAGTACGGATCTCGCCGAGGAAATTAAGCCGGAGCTCTTTGTGGAAAAGACCAGTGACATCTCCGATGTTTCAGTCCGCTTTGAAAAGGAGGATGACTGGAGCCAGGAGGGGACGTATACCGTAAGGATTCTGGCAGAAGATGCGAGCGGCAATCAGACCATAGAGGAAGCCAGCCTTACAAGAAAGAAGGATACACAGAAGCCGGAGATTCAGGGCGTGCAGAATCAGACGGTCAAGCAGGGAAAGAGCCTGGATTTTACAGGCGGAGTCTCCGTAAAAGATGATATGGATCCCAAGCCATCATTGGAGGTTCACTCGGAGCACGTCGATTTTGCTACACCAGGCATCTATAAAGCTGTGTATACCGCCAGAGACCGGTCGGGCAATGTGGAGGAGATCGTTCAGAAAGTGACGGTGGAGGCGAATCCGGAGTGGAATGAAAAGATCGTATATCTGACCTTTGACGACGGGCCGTCGGATAATACGAAGAAGATTTTGGATATATTAGATAAATATAAGGCGAAAGCTACATTCTTTGTTACAGGACATAATCAAAAGAAAAACGATATGCTCCGCATAGCGCATGAGAAAGGACATGCTGTAGGACTTCACACATATACCCACGACTATGCATCTGTCTATGAGTCGGAACAGGCATATTTTGATGATTTACAGAAAATTTCTAACATGGTCGAGAAGGTAACGGGAGAAAAGTCCCGGTTGATCCGTTTCCCGGGCGGTTCCAGTAATACCATCAGTAGGAAATATGCTCCGGGACTGATGACGAAGCTCACGAGGGAAGTGCAGGAAAAAGGGTACCAGTATTTTGACTGGAACTGTGATTCCACCGATGCAAGCGGAAATAATGTTCCGGTGGATAAGCTGATCGCAAATGCGACGTCTTCCCAGGCGAAGCATATCAATATTTTAATGCATGATACAGATGCAAAAGACACCACGGTGGAAGCACTGCCAAAGATCATTGAGCATTACCGGAAACAAGGCTATGCTTTTAGGGCGCTGACAGTGGATTCGTATGCGCCGCACCACCAGGTCAATAATTAAAGGAAGAATGTGGAAAAGGCAGGAGCCGTCCGGAAAAGATCCGGGCGGCTCTACTTTTTTTTGCGGACGGCAATATCTTGGAACTGGAAGTAGTCTGGGCGGTGGCGGGACTGGGTATACTCAAATTGAATCCCGTTGTCGTCAAAGGTTTGATTGGTGATGACGGCAAGACAGGTATAATCTTTCAGATCCAGGTACGTTTCGTCCGCCTGGGTCATGCGCTCCACTGTAATGGTTCGCTTACTTGTGGAGATGGAGATCCCCAGATCATTTTCCAGATAATCATAGACGGAATTGCGGGCGATTTCCGGGGTCAGATCTCTTACCTGCTCCATGCAGAAATAATTGTGATCCAGAATGAGCGGAATTCCATCCAAGTAACGCAGACGTTGAATGTAGTACAATTTGGTGCCGAAAGGGAAACCGGTCTTTTTAGAGATTTTTTCGTCGGCGGATAATTGAGAAAAATGAAGTACCTTTGTAAATGGAACCTTTTTGTTTCTTATGGCGGATTCGAGGAAGGACTCGATTCCTCCCACGGTAAAAGCAGCCTGATCCACGGGCTGGAAGATATTGCGAACGCCTTTTCCGTGCATTGGCTGCACATAGCCTTCGGCTGTCAGTTCAGCCAGAGCTCGCCGGACTGTATTCCTGGAACAATCATAGGTCTGTACAAGAAGATGTTCTGATGGAAGCAGATCCTGATAGGCGTACGTTTCGTCTTCGATTTTCTGTTTCAGATCGTGATAGATGATATCATACTTTGCTTTTGGCAATGTTTTGCACTCCCTTTTCTTGTTTAAACATCTTAAGATACAGTATAAGGACATTGGGATCAGAAAGCAAGTAGATTTTTAGAAAAATGATTGACATGTTTAAACAAGTGTGCTATATTAAAGTTGTTCAAACAAGTTCGTAAAAATAAATGGAAAAGGAGAGAGAAGCATGGCGAAATACGAGAATGACGTGAAGCAGCTTTTGAAGCTGATCGGCGGCAAGAAAAATATCCAGGCTGTTTCACATTGTATGACAAGAATGCGTTTCGTACTTGTTGATCCGAAGAAGGCAGATGAAAAGGCCATTGAGGAGATTCCGGCAGTCAAGGGAACCTTCACACAGGCAGGACAGTATCAAGTTATCATTGGTAATGATGTGTCCGTGTTTTACAATGAATTTACTTCCTATGCTGGGATTGAGGGAGTAAGTAAAGAGGCGGCGAAGGCGGCCGCAAAGACGAATCAAAATGTAGTACAAAAGATGATGGGTGCGCTTGGTGAGATTTTCGCGCCACTGATCCCGGCCCTGATCTGCGGCGGTCTGATCCTAGGATTCCGCAATATCATCGGAGAGATCAATTTTTTCGAGAATGGAACAAAGAGTCTGGCAGATATGTATCAGTTCTGGGAGGGAACTTATAATTTCCTGTGGCTCATTGGAGAGGCGGTATTCCATTTGCTGCCAGTGGGCATTGTATGGTCCATCACAAAGAAGATGGGTACGACACAGATTCTTGGTATCATCTTAGGTTTAACCCTGGTATCTTCCCAGCTATTAAATGGGTTCAGTGTGGCGGACACACCGACGGCCGATATTCCGGTATGGGATTTTGGGTTTACCAAGGTAGAGATGATCGGTTATCAGGGGCAAGTTATTGCTGCCATGATGGCGGGATTTGTCCTTGTATACCTGGAGAAATTCTTTAAGAAACACTGCCCGGAAGTGATCAGTATGATTGTCGTACCGTTTTGTTCCCTTGTTCCGGCAGTTATCATCGCACATACCGTGGTAGGACCGATCGGTTGGACCATAGGAAACGCCATTGCGGATGTTGTCTATGGTGGACTGATGTCCAGCTTCGGATGGTTGTTTGCTGGGCTGTTCGGACTGCTCTATGCGCCGATTGTTATGACAGGGCTTCATCACATGACGAATGCCATTGACACCCAGTTGGTCAACACGTATGACGGAACGATTCTCTGGCCGATGATTGCGCTTTCTAACATTGCGCAGGGCTCCAGCGTTTTGGCAATGTCCATTCTTCAGAAGAAAAACGAAAGAGCACAGCAGGTCAATGTTCCAGCATGTATCTCCTGTTATCTTGGTGTAACGGAGCCGGCACTCTTTGGTGTCAACCTGAAATATGGATTCCCGCTGATCTGCGGTATGATCGGTTCTGCCATCGCGGCGATGATCTCTGTCGGATGCGGCGTGCAGGCATTAAGTATCGGAGTAGGCGGACTCCCTGGTATCATTTCCATCAAGCCGGAATTCTACCTGATTTTTTTGCTGGCAATGGCAGAAGCTATCGTTGTACCGTTTGTTCTCACGTTTTTTGTGGGAAAGAAGAAGCTCTCTAAGGAAGACAGAGGACTTGCGGCAAAAGGGACAACAGCAGCGACAGAGACGGTACTAAAAGAAGAAACAGCGGCGTCAGTAGACAAAGCCCCGGAAGAATCACTGACAGAAATAAAAGCTATCTTAAGCGGAAAGGTGATTCCGATTGAAGAAGTAGATGATGATGTATTCTCTCAGAAAGTCATGGGAGACGGTGTGGCAATCGAGCCGACCGATACGACAGTGGTAGCTCCGGCGGACGCGGAGGTCAGCATTGTCATGGCGGAGACCGGACACGCATGTGGACTGACCCTTGACAATGGGATGGAGATCCTTATCCATGTGGGAATCGATACAGTGGACATGGGAGGAGACGGGTTCAAGCTCCTTGTTGCTCAGGGAGATCATGTATCATGCGGAGCACCGTTGATTCAGTTTGAACCGGAGAAAATTAAAGCTGCGGGACATCCGACGACTACCATGTTGATTCTAACAGGAGAAGGAACTGCCCGAAATATCCAGATGAGAACAGGGCAGACAGCAGAGGCAGGAAAGACAGCCGTTATCTCATTTGAATAGAAAAATGAAGAAGAAAAGGGAGGAAAGCGCGTGATGAAAACAGCAGATTTTAAGAAAAGTACGGTTTATCAGATTTATCCGAAATCATTTTATGACAGCAACCACGATGGACTGGGTGATCTCCGTGGAGTGATCCAGAAGCTGGATTACATCAAAGAACTTGGAGCAGACTACATCTGGCTGACACCGTTCTTCGTATCCCCACAGAATGACAACGGATACGATGTGGAGGATTATTACAATATTGATCCACGTTATGGCACGATGGAGGACGTGGAAGAGTTAATCCGTGAAGCGGACAAACGGGGAATACGCCTGATGTTCGATATGGTATTCAACCATGTATCAAACCGTCACGAATGGTTCAAAAAAGCGATGGAGGGCGACCCGTACTACAAAAACTTTTTCTTCTTCAAAAAAGGCAAGGAAAACGGAGAGCCTCCGACCAACTGGGAGAGTAAGTTTGGCGGAAGCGCCTGGGAGTATGTGGAGAAATTCGATGAATACTACCTGCATCTTTTCGACGTGACCCAGCCGGATCTTAACTGGGACAATGAAAATGTCCGCAAAGAAGTGCAGAACGTCGTGCGTTTCTGGATGGGAAAGGGAGTCAAAGGCTTCCGATTTGACGTGGTGAATCTGATCAGCAAAGGTCAGTTCGAGGATGACTATGAGGGAGACGGCAGAAGATTCTACACGGACGGACCAAACATCCACAAGTATTTAAAAGAGCTGCACGATATGACATTCGGCACTGACGCGGAAATCGTGACAGTAGGAGAGATGTCCAGTACTTCCATGGAAAACTGCTATCAGTATGCAGGAGCCGATACCGGAGAGCTTTCTATGGTATTTAATTTTCACCATCTGAAAGTGGACTTCATGGGAAACGAGAAATGGGTCCTGGTGCCGGCGGACTTTGGAAAACTGAAGCAGATCCTTTTTGACTGGCAGACACAGATGTCGGAACACCATGCATGGAATGCGGTCTTTTGGTGCAACCACGATCAGCCTAGAGTTGTGTCCAGATTCGGAAGTGAGGATAAATACTGGAAAGAATCTGCCAAAATGTTGGGAACAGTGATTCACATGCTGAGAGGAACACCGTATATCTACCAGGGCGAAGAGCTCGGGATGACGAACGCAGGCTTTACGGATATTTCCCAGTACCGGGACGTAGAAAGTATTAACCACTTTCGGATTCTCCAGGAAAAGGGATTAACAGAGTCCGATGCCTATCGGATTCTGCAGATTCATTCCAGGGACAACAGCCGGACGCCAATGCAGTGGAATGCAGGTACGAATGCAGGATTCACGTCCGGGGATACAAAGCCTTGGATTTCGGTGAATCCGAATTATATAAAGATCAATGCCGAACAGCAGATGAGAGAGGATGACTCGATCTTTGCTTATTATCAGAAACTGATTCGTATCAGGAAAGAGCTGGATGTTGTGGCATACGGCGATATCACCCCACTAGCAAAAGACCATCCATCCGTTTTCGCTTACAGAAGGAGCTATCAGAACGAAGATATGATCGTTGTCAATCATTTCTATGGAAAAGACACCGACTGGAAGATCGATCTGGATTTGACCGGGTACGACTGTATCCTTGGAAATTACAGTGATTACACGAAACCACAGGGAGGGACATGGAGACTTCGTCCTTATGAAACGATGATTTGGTACAGAAAATAAAGAGTCATACAATGGGGGCAGATTTCTCATACAGGAATCTGCCCCCAAAAATACGATACAGAATATCATGTTTTCAGATCTTAAAACCGGATCCAGCGCTTTAATTCCTGGTAGATCCGTGCAATAGGAAGTCCGACGATAGTATTGTAGTCGCCGTGGATGCCTTTGATATAGACGGCAAAAGCGCCCTGGATTCCATAAGCGCCGGCTTTGTCGTAAGGCTCGTCTGTATTCAGGTAGGCCCCAATTTCTTCCGGTGACATCGGATAGACGTCCACATCGCTCGATTCGTAGAATGTATGCGTCTTCTCTTTTGTGCCATTATAAAGCATCAAACTGACCCCGGTATATACCTGGTGTATGTGATTCTGAAGGGAAGAGATCATCTGGTAAGCGTCGCCTCTTCCGGATGGTTTGCCGAGGATCTGTCCATTATTTGCCACAACGGTGTCGGATCCGATGACGAGAAATGATTCGCCAGGATGGGCAGCTTTCCATGTAGAATACACATTCTCCGCTTTTTGCCTTGCAAGTTCCTGCACGACTTCCTCAGGACGGGAGGAGGTGATCCGCTCTTCACAGGAAGATGGGAGTACGGTATGTTCGATTCCCGCCTGGGCGAGCAGCTCCGTTCGTCGTGGGGAAGCAGACCCAAGAACGACAGTGAGGTCAGAAAGGGACAACCGTTCTGTTTGATCCTGACGGGATTCTGAGGAGGAGTCCAAAGCGTCACAACTCGGCACTGTTTCTTTTTCATTCCATGCATGGATGCATGCAGAATCGTATTCCGGGTGAGAGGCCGGATCAAACACAAGGATCTGGACACTATAAGGTTTTAACGTGAGCTGTCCATTCATATGGAAACGTTCTCCTCCAAGGAGATCCTGTACCTCTCCTTGAAGTTCGCCATGGTTGGCGGTAAAGTCAGAGTTTTCCGCATTGATAGCAACGAATACCCGCTCTCGGTCTGTCTTTCGCTCGAAAATGAGCTGACGGTTAGTGATGAGGACATTCCGATATGAGCCGTTACACAGGGCGTCGCTTTTCTGACGAAAAGAGATCAGCCGCCGTAGGTACTGGGTGAATTCGTTCGGCTTTGGTGACTCAAAGCAAGGCCGGAGAGCATAGTCATTGTCAGGAGCTTTTATGCCTTCCGCTCCCCATTCGCTTCCATAATAAATGCACGGAATTCCCGGCATGGTCATCAATGTGCCATAGACTGGATAAAGGTGGCGTTTATCCTTTAAAATGCTGGCGATCCGTGTAACATCATGGTTATCTACGAATGTCATCAGATGCTTGCCCCGGTAGATACACCACTGTTCCAGGCCAAATTGACGATTCAGGGAATGGGCGATTTCAAAAAGATTCATATCGTTAAAACTGGAGAACAGCCCTTTGTAACATTCATAGTTCGTGCAGCTATGGAGCATTTCATCATTGACGATCTGATTGTAGTCCCCAAACAGAACTTCCCCAATGAGAGCGAAGTCAGGTTTTAATTCGGTACAGAAACTCCGCAGTCTTCTCATAAATCCGTGATCCAGACTGTATGCTACATCCAGACGAAGCCCGTCGATTTCAAAGGTTTCGATCCAGAAGCGGACACAGTCTAACAGGTAATCCACCACGGCAGGATTTTTAAGATTCAGCTTCACAAGCTCGTAGTGTCCTTCCCATCCTTCATACCAGAATCCATCATCATAACCACTGTTTCCATTGAAGTTGATATAGAACCAGTCTTTATAAGGAGAATCCCATTTCTTTTCCTGTACGTCCTGGAAAGCCCAGAATCCTCGCCCTACATGGTTGAACACGCCGTCTAATACTACACGGATTCCTTTCGCATGGAGAGAGCGGCAGACCCCGGCAAAGTCCTCATTAGTCCCAAGACGACAGTCGATTTTACGGAAATCCCTTGTATCATATCCGTGATTGTCCGATTCGAAAACCGGATTCAGGAGAATAGAATCTACGCCCAGGTCTGCCAAATAATCCGTCCAGTCCAGAAGTTTGCGGATTCGGGAGACGGTCTGCCCGTCGTTGTGTACAGGAGCTCCACAGAATCCGATGGGATAGATCTGATAGAAAATACTATGATAAGCCCACATAAAAAGCCTCCTCATTCTTTTTGGTTTCTGTTATTCTATATAAAGAAATAAACAGTAACAGTGTACCATGTTAAAAATCAAGATTCAACGGGTGGAGCCCGAAAAGGGAGGGAAATGAGATGACTATGAAAAATGGAAGAAAAACGCAAAAAAAGGTTGACACAGTAGGAAGGTAATAATATAATAAAAAAGTATGACGTGAGAAGAAAACAGTTTGCACCAAAGCCCCGGAGCGGACTGATTTCCCAATAGATACATGAATGTTAGTAGAAAATAGAGAATGTAAACAGGAGGTCAACCAATGAAAACTTATATGGCTAATCCAGATAAGATTGAAAGAAAATGGTATGTAGTTGATGCAGAAGGACAGACTTTAGGTCGTCTTTGCTCTGGAATTGCAAATGTTTTAAGAGGAAAAAATAAACCGGTTTATACACCGCACGTTGATACAGGTGACTACGTAATCGTAATCAATGCTGACAAGATCAAAGTGACAGGAAAAAAGATGGATCAGAAGATCTACTACAATCACTCCGAGTATGTCGGCGGTATGAGAGAGACAACACTGAAAGAAATGATGGCTAAGAAACCGGAAAAGGTAATTGAACTTGCTGTCAAGGGAATGCTTCCGAAGGGACCTTTAGGAAGAGCAATGATCAAGAAACTTCATGTTTATGCAGGTGCAGAGCATGATCACGCAGCTCAGAAACCAGAAGTGCTGACATTTTAAGGAAAGGTTGAGAGGAGGAAAATACAGTGGCTAATGCAAAATATTATGGAACAGGAAGAAGAAAAAAATCCATCGCAAGAGTATATTTAGTACCGGGAACAGGTAAAATCACAATCAATAAAAGAGACATTGACGAGTATTTTGGACTTGAGACATTAAAGGTTGTAGTTCGTCAGCCGCTCGTTGCTACAGAGACAACAGATAAATTTGACGTATTAGTAAATGTACACGGAGGCGGATACACAGGACAGGCTGGTGCCATCCGTCACGGTATCTCAAGAGCATTACTCGAGGCTGACGCTGAGTACAGACCAGTATTAAAAGCGAACGGATTCCTTACACGTGATCCACGTATGAAGGAGCGTAAGAAATACGGTCTCAAAGCAGCTCGTAGAGCACCTCAGTTCTCCAAACGTTAATATTCAGATTGTTTATCCCGGGAGTTTCGGCTCCCGGGATTTTTGAAATTCGGAATCTTTATCCTATAGTCTTTATTCGTACGGACGGTGGTCCGATACAGTCACAATATTTAGTTTCTCATTTTTGACCTTACTATTTCAGGGCAGCATACCATCAAATTTCCAAAAGACAGATTTTAACCGTATCCGGACAGGAGGTTGTACGGTCAGATTCTCAAAAATAACATTTATACACGTGCTAAAGGGAGAACAGGTACGTACGGCCAAATGTCAGAAAGTCAATTTATAACCGTAAAGAATAGAAAAAGGTACGGTTTAATCGCTTTAAAATCAATTCTTAATCGTAAACCCATGAAAGATCAATAAGCAAAGGAGAAAGGCATATGGCAAATCTCAAAGAAATGTTATCAAAAGAACAAAAAAGTGTTCAGTATTACCATCATATGAATGACAATGAAAAGAATGGTTCTTATATTCCGAAAGCAAAGAAGGAACGGATTTGAACTCTTGCCCAGAAGTCCTATGATGAAAGGATAGTAAGATTAGCCAGAAAGAGACTTGGTCAGATCGGGAGAATTTTAAGGGATTACGATGATGACGAGATAGAAAAGATCTATTTAAAAGAACATGATGAGAGAAAAAAGCTAATCCAGCCGGTAGAGCTGACATGAGAGCAGCAATTAGAAAACTGGTTTGGCGAGGAGTATAAGAAGAAAGAATTCCGGGAAGGAGCGCTAATTATTTTAACGGAGAAAGGCGAACGAGTACGATCCTAATCCGAAAAAAATTCTGGCAGATTACTTTTATAGAAATGCGATACCGTATCAATACGAGAAGCCTTTGTACTTGAAAGGTGTTGGAATTGTGTATCCGGATTTTACGTTCCTTTCCAGAAAAACAAAACAGGAAATATACTGGGAACATGATGGAAGGATGGATGATCCGTCATACGTTCGGAATGCTGTCAGAAAAATGCATGCGAATGAAAAGAATGACATATATCCGGGAGAAAGATTGATTCTAACATTTGAGACAGAAAAAAAGTGTTTTGGATACTGCGATTGTGCAAAGAATTGTGGAGAAGTATTTACGGTAATCATATAATTTTCAATGATTATCATTAAAAATAGTTGGGATACACACAAAATGCGATTAGAATAGATGTAAAGCTGCATTTCAGAGATGCCGAAGTGTAGCGTGAAAAGAAAGGAATATTACCAGACGGATGATGTGAGGATGCGAACACAACGTTAGATAAACAGGCAGCGCAGGATTATTCATCCGATTGTCGTGATCCTTGGGAGGTTTTCTTTCTTTTGTTAGAGAATTGTGGTAGAATTTAGCTATATTGATATGTGGTATGATTGAAATTAAACGGAGAATATTATGAGGCGAAGTTCCTGTTGCCGATTTGTAATTCTCTCAGAATGGGTATATGTGGATATGAAGGTAGCAATACATATTCAGACCAATTTGAGACTGATAGAGAATAATTGGAAAAAGATGATCCGCTTCAGCGGTGAAGTTCGGGTTGACGGTGTTTGCAAAAGGAAGGTACATAAAACTATTTGAGAGTTATAAGAAGAGGGAATTGAGGTGAAAGGAATGAGGAAAGAAGCCAGCAAGGAAGAATGGAAAAAGTTGTATGATGTGGCGACTCGAATCAAGGAACTAAAGCCATGGGAGGATTTCTGGGATCTGGACCTGATCTGTTTACGCGAAGGCGAGCGGGAAGATGCAGCCTTTGTCAGTGTCCTTGGAAGAGGCGGCGAGTGTTATGGGATTGTTGTGTATGAAGGATACGAGGAACTCAACACCTTTATGATGATGCTGAATCGGGAGCGGCTCAATCTGACACCGGAGTTTGCGATGGGAAACCAGAGTAATCTGACTTGCTACTGGGGGAACCGTGAAGAGCTGACGGAGGCAGAACGGGAAATCATTAAGGAGACGGGATATAAATATAGAGGGAGAAACCAGTGGCTGTATTTCCGTTCCTGTAAAGAAGGATATTTTCCATACCGTATGAATCAGGATGAGGTACATCGGATGTGCTATTATTTGGAACTTCTGGAGGAAGCGGTTTTGAAATATCGGAGTGAAGAAGTCAAGGTCGATTTCCAGGGCGGTGAAATGTATGTCTATTCTATTGATCCGGAGACAGAAAACCACTACTGGGGCGCGGAGGAACTTCCGTTTATTTCCTTCAATTACAGGACGTTGAAGCTGGATGATCAAGAGATGCGGGAGGCGTTAAGAGAAGTACCGGGAAACCGCTATGTGATTGAGATGGATATCGTCTATCAGGCGGCGAAAATGAACGACAAAAGTTATGACAGACCGGGGAATATGAGAATGGTAGTTATCGCCGAGTCCAGAACGGAGATCATTATGAAAGCACAGCTTTTGAAGCCTGAGGAAGACCAGATTGCGGTACTGGCTGACAGCCTGATCGAGTTTATTGGACAGTTTGGCGCTCCAAAGGAAATCCGTGTCAGTAATTTGATCGTGGAGGCTGCGCTGGAAGATATCTGCACGCTAACCGAAACGAAGTTGAGACGTGTGAGAAGACTTCAGTCCATTGATGATTTTATCAATGGGATTGGAGAGCGGATGAAATAGTGCCTGGGCAGGGGAACTTGTCAGATTTAACCGATTTTAGGTATTTGTGTCATGTCTAAAATTGACTGAAAATTCAGACAATTTTAGACATGGAAAGAAAATAACAAATTAATAAAGAAAAAAGAAATAAATCTATTGACAAAAGAAATCAAGAGTGCTATAGTAAAACTATAAAATAACAGATCAGATTTGTAGGACGGACGCGAGCCGTAAACAGTCGGTTGTTATTTCTTTCAACACAGGTGTTGAAGGTTCCGGGAAAAGAAAGGCGCTATGTATCGGAACATCAAGTTTATGAAAGAGAGGTACGGACCACCAAAAACGTAAACTTTATTACCAAAATCCGGGAGAAAGAGGTAAAAGAATGATTGAAGAATCAAAGTAGAGGCGGGTGCTGATATATAGATATCGGTATCCGTCTTTACACATTGTATAGAAGGAACGGTCATTCCGTTTCTTTTTTTATTCCAATCTTTTTTTTCTGTCTGGGCGGAATCTCTTGAAGTGAAGAAAATGATAAAGTATAATGATTGCATGGATCCGTTTCAGAGACGGAAGAAAGGAAGAAACATGAGGAATTACTTCGATTGGGACAGATTTGGAGAGGATATCAGGCGTACGGTTCAGGATGCGGTGGATTCGATGGATTTCCGAAGCCTGAATCAGACGATTACCGATACAATCAACAGTGCGGCAGGCAGTTTTAAGAAAAGTAAGAAAGACTACCGTCGCCGGACTGCTGGAAACGGGTGTGGCACAGCAGGTAATGACTGGGCAAAAGTAGATTTGAGTAAATTGAAACAACCGATGCTCTATGCAGGGACAGGTGGTAAGAAAGCCGCAGCAATGGCGTTGTCGATAATAGGGCTTGGAATTGGAGGAGCTTTTCTTGTAGGGGTGATTTTAACAGGTCTTACTATGCTGTTAATAGAATCCAGCACGGGAGTGATGTTTGGGTTCCTTTCTCTTGTAATGTTCACTGTGATTTTTGGCGGTGTCGGAATAGTAGGGATGAAAAAGCTTGGACGGGTACGGAGGTTTCAGGGCTATCTTTCTGAGTTACAGGGGAAAGAATACTGCAACATCAGTGAGCTGGCAAAGAGGACAAGAAAGAAGGATAAGGCAGTATTAAAAGACCTGGAGTGGATGATTGACAAGCGTTGGTTTATAGAGGGGCATTTGGATGATAATAATACCTGCCTCATTACCAGTCACGATGCATATGAAGCATATCGTGAACTGATGCGGAAGCAGGATGAAGTCAGAAGAAATGAGGAAGAAGCTACAAAAAAGAAAGCTTGGGAAAAGAAGACCATGGAAGAGGAGAGGGCAAAGAAAAGGCAGCAGATGGATCCACAGATCCGGTCGATGATGGAAGCAGGACAGGCATACATTCAAAAGCTCCGGGCATGTAATGATGCAATTCCGGGAGAACTTGTTTCCGAGAAGATATCTCGTATGGAGGAACTGACAAAGCGGATTTTTGACCGTGTGGAGCAGGATCCCGATTCGGTGGATGATATCGAAAGGCTGATGGAATATTATCTTCCGACAGCAGTGAAGCTTCTGGAGGCATATGAGGAGCTGGATCACCAGCCGGTACAGGGAGAAAATATTTTGAATTCCAAGAAAGAAATTGAAGATACACTGGATACACTGAATATCGCATTTGAAAAGCTTCTGGATGATCTGTTTCAGGAAACGGCATGGGATGTCTCCTCGGACATTACCGTGCTGAAAATGATGCTGGCGCAGGAGGGGCTTACGGAAGACGACTTTAAGACAGGAGGAAAATAATGAGTCAGGATTTAAAAGACCTACAGACCGGGCCGGTACTGACGCTGGATCCGTTTCTGGGAGAAAAAAAAGAAGAGTTACAGCCGGAGAAGCAGGAAGAGAATGTAATGGATGAAAATGTGCTGACGGAAGAAGAGCGCAAAATGGCAGAGCAGTTTGCACGGCAGATTGACCTGACAAATTCCACTATGATTTTGCAGTATGGAGCTGGTACCCAGAAAAAGATGGCTGATTTTTCCGAGACAGCGCTTGATAATGTACGAACAAAAGACCTTGGAGAAGTGGGGAATCTGTTGGGCAGCGTTGTTCAGGAGTTAAAAGACTTTGATGAAGAGGAAGAGAAAGGATTTTTCGGAATCTTCAAAAAACAGGCAAATAAGCTTCAGAGTTTGAAAACGAAATATGCTAGTGCGGAGGCTAATGTCAATCAGATCTGCAAGGTTCTTGAGGGACATCAGGTACAGCTAATGAAGGATATTGCGGTATTGGACAAAATGTATGAGCTCAATCTGACTTATTTTAAGGAGCTTACGATGTACATTTTGGCAGGAAAAAAGAAGCTTCGAGAGGTTCAGGAGACAGAGCTTGCTGATATGAGAATGAAAGCGCAGAGAAGCGGGCTGGCGGAAGACGCACAGGCGGCAAGAGACCTGGAGGCCATGTGTCAAAGATTTGAAAAGAAGATTCATGATCTGGAGTTGACAAGAATGGTTTCCATTCAGACAGCCCCGCAGATTCGTCTTGTACAGAATAATGACACGATCATGGCAGAAAAAATTCAGTCTACCATTGTCAATACGATACCGCTTTGGAAGAGCCAGATGGTACTTGCCCTTGGTGTCGCTCATTCTAGGCAGGCGGCAGAAGCGCAGCGAGAAGTGACGGATATGACAAACGAACTTCTGAAAAAGAATGCGGAGACGCTCAAGATGGCGACAGTTGAAACAGCAAAAGAGTCGGAGAGGGGAATTGTGGACATGGAAACCTTGAAGACGACCAACGAATCGTTAATCTCCACTTTAGATGAAGTGATGCAAATCCAGGCAGAGGGCCGTCAGAAACGCCAGGAAGCAGAAGTGGAAATAAGAAAGATGGAACAGGAGTTAAAAGAGAAACTGTTGCAGATTCGGTAGATATAGAAAAAGAGGTATGTCAGATAAGTTGGAACGTTTCTTTGGAAGCGATTGTGATTTTGGATTCAGAATCATAAAAGGCTGTTTGGTTTTTCTATGTTTATTCTCAAAAATCCGGCGGACGAGCAGCCCATATAACTTTGGTCTGCGGTTTGTGTGACTGCACAGAGAGTGGTGATAAAAAGATAAAAAAAGTCGAAAAAAGAAGTTGACATTTATAAGCACAGATGATAT